>Ga0160436_1000021_pt1 | contig 106326 bp, 111 predicted proteins | sample HID1973M_E0MG_FD_108264 | JGI IMG/M metagenome (GOLD analysis project Ga0160436, IMG submission 108264) | Enriched mosquito-associated microbial communities from UW Madison campus, WI, USA - HID1973M_E0 MG | ecosystem: Host-associated > Arthropoda: Insects > Digestive system > Unclassified ...
CCAACGGTAGGCTCGTCTCTATACTTCGCCGCCATTGAGCCCTGATGGCGGAATTGGTAGACGCGGCGGATTCAAAATCCGTTTTCGAAAGGAGTGGGAGTTCGAGTCTCCCTCGGGGCACCATCTAAATCCTTTAAAATCAAGCAGTTAGCGGTTTTAGAGGAAAAGTTTTTGGAAGTAAATTTTGGAAGTTTTTTTGGAACTTCCAAAGCGAGAAAGCCAGCCGAAACGCTGGGTTTTTTATTGCCTAAAATTTGATCAATCAGTCAAGCAACACCGTAGTAGTGGCAGTCCCGCCCTGTCAGCAGCTACCCTGCCCGTCCAGTATCGTCAGTCATGGATGATTCCAGATGCAGCCACCAAAGAAATACTCGGTCGTGATGGTAGGTCTAGATGGTGAGCACACCCTTTACCCGATGAAGGAATGGTGTCGCCAGAACCCTAGTGAAGCACCTCCACTGAATCCAAACGAAACGAACAGTCAGGCGCTTCGCCGGGGCTTCATTCGTCTGGGATGGCTAACCGAAGAAACTGATACTCAGGTTCTGATTCTTCGCCCCGGCACGCCCCAAAAAACCGTTGAGGTCATCGAGAACGAAGACCTGCCTCTTGATGAGCAGGACACCCCGGACTCAGACCGCGAGACAGTGTTTGAGTTGGAATGGCAGCTTCGTGACTTCATCGCTCACAACATCGAGACTCTTCGCGTAGACGGTAAAGCCTTGCGTTTGTACGTCGATGACATTGGTCGTGATGGTGTGGAGTACCCAACCGGCGTGGGTCCAATCGACATACTCGCCTTGGATTCCGACGACTCGTTCGTGATTTTCGAACTGAAGCGTGGTCGTGTAGCAGACCGGGCGATTGGTCAAATCAGCCGCTACATAGGCTGGATCAAGAAGAACCTTGCGAAGGGGAAGATGGTGAAGGGGGTCATCGTAGCGAAAAGCATCAGCTCGAACCTACGTCACGCAATCGTAGCGGTCCCGAACGTCTCGCTTTTTGAGTACGAGGTGGCATTCAGTCTGAACCAGATCCAAGAAGCTGATGAGTCTCTATAGATGAAGCGATTGGAGCTTTAACCGCTTTCCCCTACCTCGACGTGCCTCATCACAGCCACTTGGAACACTTTTCCCGCGCAGCGGAGTGAGCTTCTAGATAGGCATTGCACCACACAGAAGCCCACTCCCTCTGGCTAATCAGCTTTCAGGTGCAACACGCACTTATTCGTTCTTTGAAAAATGTCCGTCATTGGTGCGTCAAGCTCTTAGCCTTCGCGAAGAATTCAGCGCGAGCCTCATCGCTATAAGGTTTCATCTCCGGCAGATTAGCTCGGTAGGTAGCAATGCAATCCTGCATCTTCGGCTGCATCCATGACTGAACATCACCGGGATTGCTACTGATTTCTGGGGCATATTTGTCTGTCCAAGCCTGACTATTCTCTAACATATAGTCGACATTCGAGTAAACAATACCGGCATAAGTCATCGCCAATCCGCCATCAGTGAGCGCTTGGTTCTCCGGTTTTCCATTAGCCAGCAAAAATTGATTCACAGCGACCACAAGCCCCGAGCATGAGGCAAATTTAGCTGCCTTAGGAAGGTCGAAAGGACGTTTTACGGTTGTGCTCGATACGGGTGGTGCAGAAGGTTTAGCTACGCTCGCCTGATAATTCTGGTCCACGACTGGAAGTACTTTTTTTAGATCCGCCTTTAAATTCTCAGCGAAATTTATATAACCGTTATCGAAGCTTCTGTCTTTCTGATTAGCACACAGGGTGTTTACATAAGTCAGATCATCCAAACCCTTATCTATTCGTACCGATCTGGCATCTGCTATTTGTTGCTGGGATTGAACACCACCATAAACGTATGCTGGACGCATATCACTTAAGACATTCGCCACCTGACGCGGGAATACGAACGTCACTGCGGCAGAGCAGGTATTGTCATCAGCGACAATAGTTTTGTCATACCCTGCGCGGATTGCGAACTTCCTGAACCCGTCGAGATCTTTCAATTCGAGGTTATCAATTGTATAAATGGGTACTGTCGCCTCACCATTTTCTTGGATCAACGGCGAATATATCTCCATCAGCTTTTGATAAGCTTGAAGGGATTTAGCAACCCCGCCTTCTCGGGCAGAACCCAGAGCAGCCCAGATTTCTACATTTTTCAAATTTTCTAATAATTGGGCATACTTCTCTTGAGTGGCGATATCTGCACGCTTTGCTTTGTAGACGCGACCCTCTATAGCCATAGCAACATTAGAATATCCAACCAGTCCAGCCAAAACAAACGCTACTGCAGTTTTTTGCGAAATCTTCATTCCCTGTCCCTTAAAGACGCAGTGCATTTCCATTAAGGGATATCGGCTTCACATTAAAAAACTTGAGCGCTTCTGCTTTCGGGTCAATTCGATTCAGCTTTAATTTCGATTAGCGGGAAATCAGGATACGACTTAATAACAGAGATCTTGATCTTTCATAATATAAAGCGAAAGGACCTTTGACCGCTTTTTCTTATCCTGACGCGCATCATCACAGACGCAGGGTTCAACTTTTCCGCGCAGCGGAGTGAGCCTCTTCACAGGCATTGCACCTGACAGAAGCCCACTCCCCACCGTCAGAATTTCATTTTGTATGGCTTCGATTTCGCTACGGTCTGAAATTGCTTCGACTTCTCATCGAATACCACCACACCATCGCTCTGCATCATGTCAGTGCCCTTGTAGTCGAGACTCGACATGAAAATCATGTTGCTCGAAGGCAGGTAAGCCTTACCACCGCTCACCTTGGGGAGGTCGGTCGTTTCGCTTGGGAATTGCATTGGGGACTTGTAGATTTTTCCGTCATTCACATCCACGAACGCCGTTGACTGGCACCCAGTCCCGCAACTGAATGAGGTCACGACGAAGTGACCGGCGAAGTCAGCCTTCTTCCCCACTGTCCATTGAACAGCGTCCTTCGACTTCAGGTCTTTCGCGTATGCAGGGTTCGACTTCCAGTCAATCTTGCTCACAGCCTTCTGACTCACGTCAGACGCCGGATACGCCTCGAATTTGAAGCGTTCATCAGCACCGACACCCATCGCGCCGCTCACACATGCAACCATCAGCAAACCCTTCAAAATCCCTTTCATTTGACACCCTTTGAATGACGTTGAGGCTGAAAAATAACCTCACCTTGAAAATCGCGCAACGGGTATTTCTTTTCACGGAAATTAATGCCTAGCAATTGACTTCAGCAGATTCCCTTTTTTGATATCCGATCATGCAATTTCTCTGATTTCTGATATCGCTTCAGTCTAAAAACCGCCGATCTTTGAATTTACTGAAGCTTTCGATTCCTTCATGATCCATTTCCATCAGACGCAGGTATTACGAACGTCAGACGTAAATCAGACGAAGGCCATACGAGCATCAGAAATACTTCTGATTATTTTCTGATTAACGTCAGAAAAGCGAAAGACAAATGGTATAACTTTAGATATAACCAAATAATTTTAAAGGTATCGCACAATGAATGCACAAATCCCTAGCTTCAACCTCAACCAAATTGAAACAGCTCAAACAAAAACAATCACCCTTGCGCAGCACAAAAGCAGCGGTAAAACGACCTTCGTGTTGAATTTCGCTTCGAAGCTCATCGCAGAAGGCAAGAAAGTGTTAATCGTCGATTTGGACCCAATTCGCGCAGCCGAAGACTTCTACAAGCTCAACGAATCGAACGTGAAAGCGCGCATCGAAAACCTAACCAAGCTTGTGAGCGAAAGCCTCAACGACAATCGCTTGGGCGACGTGAAGCGCTACACGAACAGCATCAGCGCATGGAACAAGCAAACCACGCTCAACATCTACGGTTCTTCGCTATCAGCGTTTTCTCTCAAAACAGTGAAAAGCACTCACCCTGATTTTGACTACATCTTGATTGATATTCCCGCAAACCTTTACACAAGCGCAGATGAAATCAAACCTGAGATCAGCCAATTGTTCATTGACTCTGACCTTGTGATTTTCCCTGTGAAGGCAGAGCCGCAAGAATTGAAGACAGCACCAAAGCTTGGCAATTACGTAGCCAACCTCACCCAGTTCTGCCAATCCAAAGGGATTCCAGTCAACACCAAATTCCGCTCCATGCTTTGCTTCGAGTCTGCAAAATACAGAGGCGATAAGGGCTTGGTAAAAATCACTGACACAATCGTTGGTTTTGCGAAAACATTCCACAACACTATTCCGCCAATCCTTGCGCCGATGATTTTCCGCTCACTGTATCCAAATAAAATCAGTGAAGCGCGCTCAATCTACAGCTCTGAATCCGCTGAAGCGAAAACTGCTCAGCAGGAATTCGATGCAGTTGCTCAACAAATCATCAACACCCTTAACTAAAAACACGGAGAATAAAAATGTCAAAAGTAATAGATTTCAATGAACTCAACACCCGCATCCTCAACACTCAACCAGACACGCCAGTTAACCAGCTTGGCGGGTTCGCCTTAGCTATCGAAGCCAAGACCCCGGCGCAGCTCGCAGAAGAAGCGTTGATCGAGCTGAACGAGCTTGAACCCGGCAACACCAATCGCAGATCGACGTTTGCCATGAACAGCCATGCAAAGCGTTCCATCGAGCTTGTGGAAGCCGTCACTAACACCAAACGCTACAAGAACTCGATCTTCGCAGCAGTAGGTTTAGACGTAGAGATGATGAATCGCCTGCGTTTGAAGGCATTCAGCGATCCAGCTATCCAAGCAATTTTGGATGAGTTGAAGGCTGAAACCGACCGCCGAGATGACTGATGTTTAGCGTCTCAGAACACCCCGCAGCTCCTTAACCGGGGCTTTTTGTTGCCCGTCATACCCTTATCTGACCTACATATCACACAAGTCAGACCCGAGCCCTACCCTTCCTCTGAGACACAGGTGCCTCTATACCCCCCGAAAACATTACGTCTGACGTTCATCAGACGCACGTCATACTTGCGTAATACTTAAATCATACGAAAGTCAGAAAAAAGTCAGAAAAAAGTCAGAAAAAAGTCAGAAATAAATACGCTTAACGTAAATTAGCGAATATCGAAATGCTATAATTTAGGTATAAGAAGGAAAACTTCTTAATCAACCAAATAATAGAGAGAAATAAAATGAACAACTCAAACATCACTTTAGCCGAAAAATACTTAAACGAGTTAGGCAACTTCAAAGACAGCATCAAGCCAATTAAAGGAAAAACCATTCACTCAATCGACAGCAACGTTGTTAGAGTCAAAAATGAATACACAGGTGAAATAGCTAATTACAGCAAAACAGACCTAAACGAAAAATTAGCTTTTCAAATGTACATCGGTTTAACGCCTGCCGAAATTACCAAGGAAAACGCACAAAGCCGTGCAGTGGAGGTTTTGAGCCTTCTACCATGATTCTGCACCAATCCGAGAACAGCCCTAAAAGGGCTTTTTTTGTTCCTGTCCTACGTTGGTCCAAACGTAGGATCAACGTCTTACCAACATCCTACCCAAGTCCTACGTGCGTCTGACCTATGTCAGAACCGAGTCAGACGCCCAGCCAGCCTAGCTATGCACTGTGGCATACGCAGGTAGGACCAACGTCTGATCCACGTCCTACGTCCGTCACACCTACGTACCCTTTGCGTCCAATGAGTATCTGACGGAGGTACGATTCTCGACCTGTCGGCTTAGAAACAGGAATGCTCAGGCGCTCTGTGTTGAATTTCGGAAAATTTATCGAGGGTTTGCCCGCTGAAAATCAGCACAGCGAAGCACTGGAAAGGTTTTTTACGTCTGACGTGCGTCTGACATTAGTCAGATGTAGGTATGAAGATGTATGACGTTCGTCTGACAATTATCCGCTAAAGGGAAATTGGGCTAGACGCATTTGGTATAATTAGGACTATAACCAACTAATACTATAATGAATAAATCTCAACCAACCCAACAAAAGCCTGTAGCTTCTCAACAAATGACCAAGCAGATTAATCTTTTAGCCGATTTTTACTGCACCAGCATTTCACCTGACACGCTCAAGAAATTGACCAACCCAAAACCTCACTGAGTACCTTACCCCGCTTCAAGCGGGATTGGTCTTTCTACCCTTCCACCCCTACCCCCATCACCAAATCGCAGGCAAAAAAAAGCCACTCAATCGAGCGGCAATTTTAGTGTGCTGTGCGAGCAGCGTTTCTGTACACAGCCTTACGAGCATCATCAGCCAGTGTCTTGAGGTAGTAATACCCAATGCTACCGCCAACGACATACACCACAAGGAAAGAGTAAAGTGCTTTGTACATAGGCATCTGGTCAGCCGAGAAGAAATCTTGCTGAGCAACCCTCACAGTGCCAATGGTGTATTTGTTCTCGAACCAGCTCCTTTCAGGGGTGAAGTCGAAGAAATTCACACCGTAGAAATGCACGATTGCGAAGCGGTATGTCACAGCCGTTGCTACAAAGCACATTGCGTATTTGTACAGCCCCATCAGGCGGTACACGTTCATCTCAGCCGCACACCTTTCACCGGCACGATTGACATGACACTGCCTGTCGATCTTCTGAAACAACAGACCGGCGAAGCCAATTGCGAGCATCATCAGATACGGAAAAGGGTAAGCCCAGTTCTGATAAACGAGCCAGTAATTGTCATAAGGCTTTGTGCTCCAAAACGTAAGCATTGTGATATTTAAAAAAGCATAAATATAAATTGGGAAAGCCAAATTCAAATATCTGTACGTTGAATCTCTTAAAAAGTAGTTCATAAAATTTCTCCGAGGGCATTACCCTTACTGCAATTATATCATTTACAAATGTTATAACTCCAGATAAGGACAAAAACAAGATCCACCCATCGCAAAAGCCAGTATTTATCTGGCTAATTTCGCTGAAATCTCTTTCACCTTGTTTTGAATTTCTTGATATTTCTGCTGAGCTTCACCTGCCAAATTGCTTACGCTTTCCGCTTTGAATATTTTTTGCACTGAATCAATAATTCTCATCATAGACACGCAAAGCTTGAAACCTACGTAAACGTTTAGCATTGTGAATACGAGAAGCATGAACAGAATGGCAATAGCGTTTTCTAGCAGTCCACCTGTCTGCACAAGCGGCATCACAATGAAATACGTGCAGTTGCTTACGAAAACGACGAGGATTCCTTGTAGAGCGATTGTCACTGTGAAGAGGAAAAGGATGATCAGTGGCTCAAGCATTCTCCACAGGAGAGACAGAATCAGATCGAGGAAGACATGGAACGACCTTTCTTGATCGTGATTCTTTCCGTGCGGGAATATCAGACTCGCGATTTTCACGTACATGACAATCACACTGCTCGGTAAACTGAAAATCCCTTGAGCGAATCGTCCTAGGAAAAACAGCGGGGCTAACAGTCCGCTCAGCACCAAAGCGCCGGTCAAAAAGCTAATGGCGAATGCCGTCATGGACACGAAGAAGCCTAAAACGCGAGCCATTTTCTTCATTGACGGGCTTTCGAATTCATCGAATGTGAGCTGCCCGGTCTTGAAGACTATGTACATAGTCCAGTAGACCTTGAGCGCTGACATGCCGTTCGAGAACAGCGCAGCAGACTGATTCAGCGCAGGGGCAATGCACGTATTCACCTCCTTCGTGCAGTCCTCAAATGTGAACCCTGACGTTGTGTAGAGATTCCCGAATAGCCCGTTGGCTGTGTATTCCATCGAGTTTTTGAGCTTTGCCTTCCACGCTTCACTACTGGTAGGAAGCACAAGGATTGAGATGGTCTTATCAATGTCAAATACACTCTCAGTTTGCAGCGCTTCAGATATCTTGCGTCTGTTATCTAGCTCAGTGTTCTGTGTGAGCGCCGACTGGCTCTTGAAGCCAAGAATCACTGGGTCATACACAGCCTGAACGTTTTTTGTGTATTCCTTTTGGATCTGGCTTTCGAGATCCCCAGCGACACGGTTTACGGTCGATATGTCGAGCAAGAAGCTCGCTATGTCAGCCAACGGACGTTGCACTGCATCCTTTGCTTCCTGTGCATGGTTCTGAACGAAAGCCCCCGCAGAAGTGATGTAGACCTGCCTCATCTGCTCAATCTGCGCCTGTATAGAAGCTTTAGTGATGCCATCGTTATGAGGGAAGAACTGAATCTGCCCGTCCGCACCGTTCTCAACGCCACCAGACGCGATGCGGTTCAGACACTGGTCATAGACGCTCCACTGCGGTGCCCACTGCACACGACGATCCTCAACGTTCAGGGCATTGCCGCACATGAATTTGATCGAGTCCAAAGCCACCATGTGAGCGAGGTCGTTCATCTCAAGCAACGCTGATTTAGTCGCCTCATCAGACCCGGAGTAGCTGACATGCCCAAGGTTGAACGTGTCGAAACCGACCTGCTTTAAGCACTTCTGAGTTTTTTGAGCTTCACCATCGATTAAGAGGGTAGACAAGAAGCGAGATGGCTCAGCCGATTCGTTCATGCACGTTGAGTACGCCGTCTCCTTGAAAACTCTCTCGCCTTTCTCGTTAGTCTCGTTAGTCTCGTAGTTGTAGGTGTTGAACTGCTTGCTGTTGAAGAGGATGTTCGCCGCATGCTGCTGAATCATCGCCATGATGATTTGGGTCGATTCGTTCCTAGCAAGGGCATTCGCCTGAGTCGTGTTAAATCCCACGTCGAGCTGGGTGTACGTCCACAGCTTCAACGACATGCTCACCACGTAGGAAATCCCCACCACAACGCCGGTCAGCAATGACCCTGCGTAGAGGTCGAACAGAACACCAAACCCCAGCAAGATCATGATTCCCGCTGAAATTATCGCGAAATACACAACGTCCTTTCTGTCTTTACCGATAAAGCTTGTGGCTTGCCCTCTGAAAATCAGGTAGCACGCGAACGCTGTGTAGAAGTAAAGAAATGCAACACCACCACCCCACACCAATTTATCGCGAGATTTCGAAAGGTAATCAGATTCACTGGTGTCATGCGTCAACGTGAATTTAGATTCCGAATTAAAATTCGCGAGCTTATTTCCCGCGTAATTCACGACTAGCAATGACCTATCCGTTTCCAGCGTGTTCAGCAATGGACCGACATAAGGTGCATTTTCCACGGCATGATTCATACACCCGTTAAGCGTAACGATTGAATCAGGACGGTAGCAATCTTTGAAATCATCAGCGAACGATGAATTGATGCTCAGCAGGAGAGCTATGAACAGGAGGAAAAGCTTTAAGTAATTCATTTTCGGCTAAATAGTATTGTTCATATTATACCATTTAACCAGTCGATTTATTTGACCCTAAAATAATTGATAATAATTTTCGTTAAGCCCTTGATTTATTTATTAATTTGGTACAATTCGCTTATAACCAAATAATAAAAACATGCTTAACTTACACTTCGACAATAACAAATATATTTGCAAGACAATTTATGACCTAAAAGACTTTCCAAAAGATGCAGGATTCAACTGGGACGGAACAATAAAAGCTTGGACCACATCAAGCTACATCATGGTTTCCAACATCCTTGCAGACCTAAAAGAATACAAAGAGCCTTTCTCAACCACTCCAGCTTTTGACTATCAAGCCGACATTGCCAAAAAGGCATTAGCAAAAAGAGTCGCAGCAGCTAGCAAAACATCCTCGAATTTCAAAGTCCCTGCGCCAGTCGGTTTAGATTATCTTCCGTACCAAAAAGCAGGAATCCAATACGCAGTAGAGAAAGGCAATGCTTTAATCGCTGACGAGATGGGCTTGGGAAAAACCATCCAAGCTATTGGAGTTATCAACTACAAAGACGCTAAAAAGGTTCTAGTGATTTGCCCTACAACCTTGAAATCCAACTGGAAAAGGGAGTTGAAGAAGTGGTTGGTAAATCCTAAGCCCGCTGAATCTGTATCCATCATCGCTGGCTCAGCAAAAATAGACCCTTTGAGGGAATACGCTGTAGATATTTTTACGTATGGAATCGTGGGCAAAAATGCAGAGGTTTTAGCGGCTTCAAACTACGACTATGTGATCTTCGACGAAAGCCACTACATGAAGAACCCAAAAGCAAAAAGAACAATCGACTGCTTAGCCGTTCCATCGAAGAACTTTATAGCTCTCACTGGCACACCTTTCCTCAACAACCCTTTCGAGATATTCACCGTAGCTCACAAGCTCGCACCAGAAGCTTTCAAATCGTATGGCTCATTCGGTTACAGATATTGCTCCGGCGTATTCGAGCCAAAGATTCACCCTCAGTTTCTAAAAAACATGAATGAGCTTCAGGTAAAGCTTAAAGAAGCCGGGATGATTCGTCGCTTGAAGAAAGACGTGCTTACTGAATTACCAGACAAAATCCACAGCGTTGTTCCAATGCCCTGCGACCATGCCAGCCTGAAAATCGCTATCAAAGGCGAAAAGGACGTAATAGTTAAAACGCACAAATTGTATCAAGGCTTAATCAAAGTCATGAACAAATATGACCCTATCAGCCCCACTTACAGAAAGGCTGCACAGGACATGAAGGATTTGAGAAGTGACTTCATGTCTCAGCTTGCATTGGTGTGTAGATTGAGTGCTGTAGCTAAGGCTCCGCTTGTAGCTGAATACATCCAAGAAGCCGTTGAGTCTCAAGGCAAGGTTGTGTTCTTCGCTCACCACCAAGAGGTGTTGGACCTCATAGAATCAACGCTTCACCAATCTGGCATCAAGACCACTAGGATCGATGGGAAGGTGCCGCCAGCTCAGCGTAGAGCGCGTGTAGACGAGTTCCAGAACGGCGATGCTCAGGTGTTCATCGGCTCCATCAAGGCTTGTGCAGAGGGGATCACGCTCACAGCTTCGAGCACTGTGATGTTTGGAGAAATGGATTGGACCCCTGCGAAAATGGTTCAGTGCGAAGACAGATGCCACCGAATAGGTCAGAAGAATTCAGTGAATATCGTAAATCTCGTAATCGAAAATTCAGTTGATGATTATTTGACCACTGTTCTGCATAACAAGAAGATCGTCATTAGCACTTTACTAAACGAAGGCGAAGAACAAGAAGCTGAATTCATAGACTTCGATATGTTCGACATTTTCAAATACTTCGGGCTATCAAAAGCGGAATCACAAGCAGCATGAAAAAGCCCAGCGGGGCTTTTTTCAGAAGTCTTGATCGCCAACAACGCCGCTTCTAATCGCATGATATACGTCATCAGCGTATAGCCTTATCACTTCAATAGCCTCTGTGACCATTACCGAGTTAACGTTGTGATATTCGCCTTTTTTGTTCGCACCGTTCCGATGCACCAAATCATGACGGACGTTTGCGATCTGGATCATCTGCCCCTCATAGCGATTGTCCAGTTTGTTGTCGGAAAGCATATTCGCGTACTGATTTACGACATTGATGTTATGGAAGGTCAGATCATTCAGCATTGTCATCGCGATCCCTTCAACACCGTTGTGCTTTAGAATATCCTTGATTGTGTATTTCTCCTTAGCGACCTCTGAAATACCCACCACTAGACGTTCCATCATATGAGGGAATTTTCGCACACAGGCTTTTATCACATCGCCAACCATCGCTTCAAAAAGCGTCACCGCATGGGAGTAAACCATGTGATGGACCATTTTATCCGTGAAGGGATTTTTGTCTTCTAGCAACATATTTTGTAATTGGCGCAGCCGACCACCAAATGCGCTGTAAATTTCGTGGTAAGGATGATCCTCAAACCACTGCATTTCCGCTTCGTATTCCTCAGCCTCAACCATGTCCTGATAGACGCTCGCCATTCCGACAAAGCCCGGATAATCGTCATCAATCTCAACATCTTCGGGAATGTCGTAGGTGTCTCGCATCCACTGAATCATTCGTCCGTTCTCCAGCTCCATCATCAGCTCTTTTGCGCTTCCCATGTGCCGCTCCTAACTCAGTGAATTGGTGAAGTCAGACCCGGCAGGATCTGGTGGAATTCTTCCTGCACAGCTCTGATGACGCTATTGAAACGAGGATCGCCTGTCAGGATTACGCCGACTTGCAGCGTCATCACGTTCAGCCCGTTACTGTTCCTCAGCACGTCCTGAACCAGCTTCACCGGGTAGCCTTCCGCATGACGGCGCAGAGGATGAATCCCGCTATGCACGAACGAGTTCATGGCGTGGTAATTCGTCTCTTTGAAATTGAGTAGCATCCTCGACGCTTGGTCGGGAGCAGTCTTCACGATCTGATCGAGCATGGCGGCGAACATGGGCATCTTCTTAGCCGCGTGCTCTGCGTCCAGTGTCAGCGGTGACGCCAGTGTCTCTACCTGCAGATCTGTAGCAGCGTACAGAAGCCAGACGCTTCGCGTGAGTGCTTCATACTGGAGACGCATCATGGATAACGCGGAGGTGTAGCACTCAGCCCTCACCAGCAGGCGAAGGCTCAGAGCGTGTTCCAGAGCCATACCACAAGCCACCAACGCGACCTCATGACGAATGCCCGGATACGCTGGTACGCCATCGAACAACCCCAAGATTTCTACGTGCAGCTCATCTGACCTGTTCAGAAAATCGTCCATCGGTCCCTGTCCTTGAGAAGCGTGCGCCATGATGCTGATAGGACACTATCCAGTGCAAGGGGATTTGAGTGCGAAAATCAAGAAATGGAAATGCTACTATTATAGTAATTAATAAACAGATCAATAATGACAATAAAAGAAGAATTCAAAATCTTGCGCAGTGAATTGAGCAAGAAGCCAGAAACAAAGATCGTTCCTGAATTCATAATCGAAGGGTTAGCCAAGCTTGGATACAGGACGGATGATTTACAGACGCCAAAACCAGACGGCACAGCCACGATTCGCGGCAATGAGTATTTAGTCTTTGGTGTTGGAGAAAGCCACAACAAGCTTGTGGAATCTTATCTGCAGGTTTCGACTATCCTGAAGCATGAAGCTGCGCTCTCGAAACTCGCTTCTGAATGGGTTTACGGACTTGATCATATTTCAGACCATGAGATTATTGCGAAGCGAATTTTCCAAGAAGCTGGGTTGCACATGGATTTCAGCGATTTCAAGGAGGACTATGCCAATGAAAAATTCCTCTTCAATCACCTCAACGGCGAGAATAAGAAGGCGGCACGGCATATTTTTAGAAAACGCCAATGACGCCTATATCGTCCCGGCGAAAATGACGTTCGATATAAACAATTCGATTTTCGTAGGAAACACGCTGAGTGCTATCAAGAATGACAAATATAAGAGAAAGCTAAAACCATAAATCTGTAAAACCGAAAGAGCCTTAAATGGCTTTTGTCTTTTCAGGTCATTTTCACACGCTTAAGCTGATGCCAGTCAGTGACGAAACTGTCACTCAGGTAGTCCCTTTTCATAGCCCATTGGGCTATGGGTGGCTCTGTAGCAATCCTGATGCTACCCCTTCCATACCGTGCATTGATCCCGTCCATGACCTTCATCAACGTCTCTGAATTCCTTCTGCGCTCAGGTGCGAACAGGTCAGGTTGATAGCCCTCCCCGCTCACGAACTGACTCAGGATGATTCCAGCCTTGGCGTAGCGGTATCCCGGAATGTAGATCTTGCTCAGCCCTTCTAAAGCAGCCGCGACGAATTCCCTTGTGTCGTTGCTGGGAGTCACCAGCGCACAGATAGCAGCGCGGGAGTAAGGCTTTTCATCGAACCTACTGGTCTGGATAAACACTTGCAGACACGATGACAACTGCCCCTCAGAACGAAGCTTTGCACAAGCTCTGGACGCATAAGTTGTGACGGCTTCACGAAGCCCTTGAAGCTCAGTAATCCGCTCACCAAAGCTCCGAGTCGAGGCGATTGTTTGCTTCGGCTCAGCACCCTCAGACAAGGCGTAGCACGACACACCTTCAAGCTCCATCGAGGTCTTCTCAACGTTAACGTTGAACAGCTTTCTCAACGATTTTCGGTCGTACCGCTGCAGGTCGATTGCCTTCTTCACGCCCATCGCTTCAAGGCGCTTGGAGAGCTGCCTGCCAATGCCCCATATCTCATCGACGGGCATCCAAGTGAGCAGCTTATCCCGACGAATTTCGTCCATGAGAACCACCACACCACCAGTCTCTTTTCGCCATTTTTTCGCGCTGAAATTCGCAGCTTTCGCCAAAGTTTTCGTAGGTCCAAAACCAACGCCTACGCCAATGCCGACCTGCTTTTTGACAGCGGTTTGGATCTCACGCCCAAGCTTCTCTAGATCGCCATGCACACCGCTGAAATCGAGCCAAGATTCGTCAATTGAGTAGACCTCGATGCGAGGCGCGAACGTCTCTAGCACGCGCATTACGCGGTTACTGACTTCTTGGTAAAGCGCGTAATTGGAGGACACTACACGCAAGCCGTGGCTCTTCATGAAATGCTTTATCTCGAAGAACGGCGCGCCCATTTTTATGCCGAGTCCACCAGTGCGGGGATCTTTGCTTTTGGCGATGGGACACCGCGAAACGACACAACCGTCTGAGTTGGACAAAGCTACCACTGGAACGCCGATCAAGGTCGGATCAAACAACCTCTCAGCGCTCACGTAGAAGCAGTCACAATCGACCAGACAGAAGACATTTCTCATCACTGAGCCTTAAGCGCATTCTCAGTCTGGTTCATGGAAAAGACGGAAACGACCCCGGCGAGGTGATTCAAGGTTTGGGCTATATCAGGGATTTGCGGTACGTAACCTTCATCCTTCCCATGCGCCGCATCATTGCGCAATGTGCCGATCCCATGACACATGGTGCCAACACCCTGAAGCATTTCAGATATGGCAGGGCTGATAATGGAAGATCTCCGTAGAACCCCGAGCAAGCGCTTCATCAATTTATCAACCGCGTAGCTTTCGTACTCTTTTTCACCCAGCTTCTTGAGACAGCCTTTCAGCACTGTTTCAATGTGCAAACAGCTCAGTGATATGGATAGGTCTGGATCTGCGAGAACCAGTTTCCTCGCTTTCAACCATGAGTCAGATAGCTCCTGACTACTACTGAACAGCTCATCAAGGTCAGAGTCGATGTGAGCCTTCTCAATCGTCATGAACTGGGACAGAGACTGAACCACAGGCGCGGTTTTCTCGTACTCAGCATCAAGGCTAATCAGGAGGTTTGCGATCAGGGAATCCCGCACCTTCGGGTCACTGACCTTCCGTTGCCAATCCGTAGGAATTTTATCCATTGGCTTGTATTCCCAGCGCGATTCTTCGTAGCCGGGATGCGGTTCCTCTTTGTAGTTAACCCAAAGCTCTTTCCCGTCGAAGAAAAGCACGCCGAAGACGTGACCAATAATTTCATCCTCATGGTCGAAATATTCTTCGAACGTGACGTACTCACTCTCGCCAGTGCAGTTCAGACCACCAACCAGATCGACCAATTTCTGCTCAAAGGATTTAAGCCCCTCAAGCAGCAGACGGTGTTCATTCCTGATTTTTTCAGATCGAGCAGCCAGCTCAGCAAATCCATCGTCACTCATCACCTTCTCCATCGTTACCGTGACACGCTGTGAAGGTTGTACAGGACGACTCCCCAAAGGTCGATTTCTTCCCAGTCACCGACCTCAATATCAGCATTCGCAGGGTTGTGAGCCACCAGAAGCGGCGACTGACCGAGGCGCTCGCGATACTCCTTGCAGCAGAAATCTGCGCCGATGACGACGACCACAATGTCTCCATCCAAAGGCTCAAGAGCTTTGTCCACAACGAGCACATCACCATCGTAAATCCCGATCCCTTGCAGAGAATTTCCGTCAGCACGGAGCAACCAGCGGCTTGGTTCACGCAGGCACACAAGGTCGTCGATGCTCAAAGGAGGCTCGGCATATTCCAATGCCGGGGACGGAAAACCACAGCTCACGCGCCCAACAATGGGCTTTTTGATAGGGTTTGGTCGGGCTGTGATTGGACCGAGGATGGTGATCATGTGGGACTGCTCAGGGATACTGTACATTTAAACAGTAGCAGCGAGTCCCAAGAGTCGGCAAGTAGCCGCTGACGAGATGAGCGTTTTCCATCCCATCTGTGCCCAAGGTGTTGAAGCTGAAAAGCTTTTTTCGTGAGGAATTATTTTTTAACTGGTTGGCTCACCAATTCGACCAAGCGGCTCAATTCGCTCGAATCAGCCCGACAAATCACGTTGAAAAGATACGCACGCTTCTGTTCGTCGTCGTCGAATTCCAAGAAGAAATCACGCACAGAGCAATCCAACTGAATCGCTAGCTTGTAGAGCGCATCGACGCTTGGCGTGATCGTGCCCAGCTCGAAGCGAGAGATCGTGTTGGAGTCGAATCCAGCCCTCAATCCCAACTCAGCTTGGCTCAAACCAGAAGCCCCACGCAGACGCTTCAACGTCTGCCCCAGTTGTAAATTTTTCATTTGCCAATTTCTGTAAAAGAAACAAGCAGTTAACTCCTTTTCTCGTTTGCTTGTAACAACGCCACACGTAGACTCCTCTTGAGTAATTCTACGCCATACGTAGAATTGCATGCACAGCCGCCCGTCCGGCTCCTTCCTGATGCTTTTCACGCGAGAAAATGGACATGAAACGTGCAATCAGCTTTGCCGCAATCATCACCACCCTGAGCCTGACTGGCTGTGCAGATCTCCAACAGCAAGCTTCTTCCTACTTGCCGGGTTCGCAGCCAGCTCAGCCGACCACAGCAGGCTATGAAGGTGGGCAACAAGTCCAGTTCATCCCCGGCAACGCCAAGACCACTAGCACCAGCTACCAAGCCAACAACACCAATGCGTCTGGTCAGCAGGATTCCAGCTTCATGGGCGATATGGTGAAGAGCGCGACTGACACGATGAAGAGCGAAGCCAGCTCCACCGTTCGTTCGACCGTGCGTGGTCTGTTCAGTCGTTAAGACCAACCACCATGAACGCTTCCAAGCCCCTTTGCCGGGGCTTTTTCATGTCTGCAAGGATTCCACGCATGAGAATACTCACCGCCCTCGCCTTCGCTCTGCTGACTTCCACTGCCTACGGTAAATGCCAGGATCGGTATTACTACTATCAAGCCAAGCCGCTACCCGTGAAGGTCAAGAATTGGCAGATGCTTGAAGACAACAGCATCCAATTCAGCCGGGAGATCAAAGATTTCCTGAACATGACTGCTCAATGCACACCAGCCGAGGGCAAGGATGCGTACCACTTCACTGGGTATTTCAACTACATCGTTGAGCCGAATTTTTGGAAGAAGGTCGCGAATCCTTTGTACAAGCAGCCCGCTATCCGCCTACCCAACGGCGTCTACGCCCAAGGCGCGAATGCAAGCACGATGGACGTGTACGAACAGAACCAGAAAGACCGGCAGCATTTCACGCAGTACCGCGCAGAGCTTTCCTACGCCGGAAAAACCTCTGTGATCTACGTGTACGTGGTGCGCAAGGGCATTGACCAAATGTACACTCCAGCGCTGAATGTCAGCTTCTCTAAAGCCTACCAACGGGACGGCTACTACTACACGGAGTACAAGCCTTGAAGAAAGTCATCGGTACAGAGTCTGGCGGAAAATCAGCGTATCAAGGTGATGATGGAAAGTATTACGATGCGATTCATCAAGGTCACGAAAGTGAACGCCTAGCAAATGCTCATATCGATTTTGAAATTAAGCGGAAAGAAAAGCTTGGCATCAACACAATTACAGGAATAGACGCAATAATAATCCTGATTGTCACCCTTATCATTTGCGCCACATGCATATGGGGCTTAAAGATATTGGGCGAAGGTAGGTATTTAGGGATTCTTTTGGTGATCGGCTCAATCTTACCAATTTATCATTTATACAAGTTCTTTTTTTACACCTTCGCAAGCACCCGACAAATGGTTTACCTTTTTACCGTCTGCATGGGATTCCTGATTAATTGGATTCTCACAGACGTTTTCAATATCCACCTATTGAAATGAACATGAAAAGAAAGCCCCTAATGCGGGGCTTTTGATTACAAGTCGAAAAGCTTCACAGTGAATTTTTGCTTATCACTGGGCTTCATCTGATTAAGGTAAGATGAATACTCGACAGTCACAACACCATCTAATTCACTTGCATTCAACAAGATTAGTTTTTCTTTGCTGATTTTATCGACCGTCAAACCGTTCTGACCAACATAATCAACAAGATTTCGACTAATAAAGCCTACCTTGATGTTCACCGCATTATCGCCAGAAGCCTGTTTGAAAGCTCTGACCACTTTCGTCACATTTGATGCATTCAGAACATTCGCACTCATAGTATCAGCAACAATATTCAACGTGTGTGCATCACTTGCAAGGCTTGAATCATATCCAGCAATCGTTTTGGCTAACTCATTTCCATTTGAGCTTAATTGGCTCAATTTAAATGACATATTAGAAAGTACAGCCGATTTAGCAGAAACAACATTAACTGATTCCGGCTTCTCAATATCTGCCGCAGTAGCACAATTGCTCAACAGAATTATTGCTGATTGCCCCAAAGGATATGTAGTATTCCCAAGCGAATCTTTTGCAGTGTAAACAGCTTTGGTCACTGTTCCTGATTGACCGTCAGGACAACTTTCAACCGTTTTGTTCTCAACAACATCTGAGAACATTTGCGAACAACTTGAAATGTCTTGTGATTCAACCGTAAAAACGCTCGACGTAATGCCTAAAAAATTCATTGAGGTTGTGAGAATTCCGGTCTGATAAACTTTTCCTGAGTAAGTGCCTGCAGGAGCTTTGTAAAAGCTATCACACGAAACCTCCACAACCTTTGGAGTAGTCGTAACAACTGGTACAGGTGGCGGTGGCGTTGTACATTTATTACTTGTTACCACCCAATCTGTGAGAGCGTAAGAGTATCCGTCTGTGTAGGCTTTTATTTGTCTAGATTTAGAAATCGAACCAGTTTGGGGATATGGACAGAAATCAGTGCCTGTCTCAGTCAACGTGAAACTCGCTAGCTCTGTGCATTGCCAATTTATTTTGAAATTCACCTTTTTATAAGCTGTAGCGTTTGGATAATAAAGATACGTTCTTATCCTGTCGAATCCGCCAGTTGTGTAACCTGAAGGACACCAATCACCAACCACTTTATCTGTTCCAGAAGAATAGCCGTCGAATTGGCTGCCGCCACAAGCAACCACGACTTCCCAACCGTCATTTGTGTACTCCGATGACGTAGTAGCTAACACTTCATCTTTCGAGTGAAAAACGCCTTTTGCGTCAGTGTAATCAAGAGCAGCATACACACCATTACCTTTATAAACGGGTACACCAGTTTCTTTATTATAGACTTGCCTAAGCATCATCAAATCTCTTGAACCATTAGGCATATTGCAGTTTATTTGTTTGTTGCGTACATCAAACTTTTCTTCTTGGAGCAATGGCGAAATATCAATTTTATTTGCTGCATATGTATTTGCACAAGCACATAGAGCGAAAGCAATGGTTGAAAAAGTGATTTTGGTATTCATGAAGTTATTATTTATTATGAGCAAATTATACCATTTCCCAAATTCAATTTAACGCATAGCAAATGATATAATGAGCAGTACAAATAAATATTCAAAACGATGAGCAAATACGACGAAATTGAAGAAATAAAAAAATCAAACAGACTCCGCAGAATCCAGATTCTCACGACCAGCCAGCTTAAACACCTACACGCAGAACCCACGGGTCAGTTTCAACCTGAAGATGAAATGATGATTTTCGAGAAACCGAAACCAGACCAATAATCGAAAAATTAATTTAAATATTTTCAGTCAGAATAAAATACCATTTTTTAAAGCCTTCCTAATTACCGTGACATTATAATAATATCCTTGACAACTGAATTAATTTCGATCTATCTTTTGCACCTCATTACTGAATAGGTGAAAAATGAATGATCTAAAAAACCAAATTGAAACCCTTAGAAAAACCATATTTAAGATTTATGAAAATCGCCCTCGAAACGATAGGGAAAATCAGGAAGACTCATTCAAGCTCTTCATTAAAGCCGCACTGAACATTCAGCTACAGCTATTCATTGCTCGTTACAAAGGGTACGGTTTGTCAGAAGCTGAAACCGTGCAATGCATAGTGATACGCTCTTCTCTCTTCGAAATCACTCAGAAAGAGATGGATGAATGCGACTCCAAAGCCCTTGCCATGGCAGTGCTTCAGTACGTCGATACAGTAGCCGCTAATCCCGTTTACACAGACGTTCTGTCCCTTCTCCTAGAAAGCATCATGCTTGTCGGCAAGAACGGAAACGGACTTGCTCAATTCCTCACACCGCCTTGGCTTGCTGGCTATCTCTCAGAACTCATGCCAATGCAGAACACAGACAAACCGTTCATGGTGTGTGAATTTTGTTGTGGAGCAGGAACGTTATTGTTGGCACCACTCGCGCTGATGATGAGCAGGAACCCTCATCACGCGAAAAATGCCACAGTCATAGCAAACGACATTGACCCAATCATGTGCTGCACCACCGCCCTGCAGGTCGTAACCAACACAGTGGTTCATGACGTTGATCTATGCGAATTCACACAGCATTGCTCGGACGTGATTACGGAATGGAAGGACGGAAAAGCTTATCCCATCAGGTTCAAAACCCCAGCAAAGGTGTTCGAGGCACGCGCCAGAATTCGTGAGGAAAAGCTTCGTGCTTGTGGCTACTACGAAATCTTCGATGAGCCAGAAACTATCAAGCTTTCGAGTCTGATTGAAGCCCGTTCAGCCAGCACCATCAGTGAATCGGTAGGCGCCGTATGAGCCAGTCTACCGATCTCAAAATCAAAACCTTGAAATCATCCATCTTCAAGATCACCAGTCACCACACTGGAGGCGAACGAGCGAAGCAGGATCTAGCCCTCTCAGTGTTCTTGAAATTCAGCCTTGGCGTGATGCTGAACCAGCTTGTTGCCCGGTATCGCCACTATGGAATCACGGACCTGGAGCTAGCAGAACATATCTTCATCGATGACACCCATTTTGGGCTGGATAGGAAGCTATTTGACACGCTCAATCCAGAAGCCTTGGCAACGTCAGTCAGACTCTATAAAGAGCTTGTGGAAGCCCTACCAGCGTACTCAGACGTGCTTATGTCAGTGATTGAAGAAATGTACCTCGCTGACAAGAACGGCGAAGGGTTAGGTCAGTACCTCACACCACCAGATATTGCTTATCTCATTGATGAACTGATTGAAGCGTCTGAATCAGTCCTAGCGCAGCCACGAAACAAACCATACGGCGTGCAGGATGATTGCTCAGGTGCAGGAAGCCTCACATTGCCGAGAGCTAAGAGAGAAGCAGCAAAAGGACGCCAGTGCATTCGCATGCTCGATGTGAAGGTGAATGACATTGACCCTCTGATGTGTTGCGCAGCAGCCCTGCAGTTCGTGACGAGCATTGTTGTGCATGAGCAAGACCTTCACCAGCTACAAGTCACTTGCTCGAACGCGCTCACAGAGACGAAGCCGCATAGCAAATCAGTGGTGGTCATCAAAACACCAGAGAAGCTTTTCAGCCGGGTCAGTGAGGCTAATGATGAGAAATTTCAAAATACGATTAACCTTTATGGAAACTTCAACAAGCTCACTGAAAAGGTACTAAACAAACAAAACACAGGAGGATTATCGTTTAAAGCTTGTATTTGAAAATAAAATGGTACGATGTTTGAAACAACTGAGAAATCAATGAACATCAATCATCATTACATTGCCATCAAGAAATTGGGTTTTACCCCGGAATACAAAAGTGGAAAAAGAAACGAAGGAAGATTCTATGCGCTGGACAGCAATGGAAATCGTCTAACGCGATACGTCGAGGTGATACACAGCAATAGCAAGATCGAAATAATCAAAAATCCTGTATTCGTGCCATTCACGAACAACACGAATGCGGATGTGGATGGGTTTTTCGTGAGGTCGGAAAGCACGCACGTCGCTAATGCTACTAAGGAATTGCTTGAAGCAATCAAAGCAGCGCTGGAGCACAACAAGATATTAGTTATAGAGTTAGCGAAAACACAGCTGCAAAACATTTAAATAAATACAGGATTATTTTACGTTAAGCCCTGTATTTAAAAAAATAAATGGTACTATATTCATATAGGAAAGAAATTATTCATTCCCAACAACAAAAATCGGAGAAAATATTATGTTAGTCAAAATCGAAAACTCAACCCAAGAAGAAAAAGCAGTAATAAAGGTTGCTTGCCCTTACGACGATAAGTTTATAAAAGGAGCTGGCAATTCTAGCGGGAAATTTAGTCACTCAGAAAACTGCTGGATATTCCCTGCCAGATCAGAAGCAAAAGCAAGAGCTTTGTTGATCGAGGTCTTTGGTACTGACGATACAGCCACAAGCCCAAAAATTGACGTTCGTGTGACATTCCCTTCAGTTTATTATGTTGATAAAGACGCTATAAGATTGGCAGGCAGATTGATCGCACGAGCAACGAGCAGAGATAGCAAAGCTGTTTTAGGTGATGACGTTGAATTAGTTGCAGGCTGGGTTCATGGCGGTGGTAGCGCAAAAAATTGGGATACAAGAACAAGTGAAGGATCAGTATACGAAATATTTGATTTTGAAGCGTCAAAGCTTGAAGCATTGCGTGCTTTGAATTTTATTGAGGTAGAAGTCATTGGCGGCGAACCAATCAGCCAAGAAATTACTTTGAGGGAGATAGCGAATAACACCCCAATCGTAAGCATCACCGACTCAGTGACTGTGTTGAAATATGCTGCTTTGACAGCCACATTGAACAGCGAAACAAAAACAGTAGATTTTACTGGAGCCGAATTGCTAATGAGCAAAAAGGATTGGGAGGCAGCTTACGAAATATTCGAGAATTTTGCTGTAAACCAAGCAGCTTAACCGCAGAAGACATTAATAGCCCATCAGGGCTTTTTTTGTTCCTGCTCAGAACTGATAGACCACCAGAGCTTTTTCCAAAAACCTGCCTTGGCTTTTTCCAATTCACCCTTCAGCGTTTTAATCTCATTGACCCTGTTCGTGTACGCCGTCCTATATTTTCCAAGCTCGACCTTCAGATCTTCAACGCTTTGAGTCAGCTCGGTGGTCGAAGCCTCAAGACCAGCCTTGTCCTTGTCCAGCAGACCTTTTACCTCGGAAAGCCCATCCCGCTCTTTACCCATAGCCTCAGCAAGCGATTCAGCCTCACGAAGCTTATTGAGAAGAAACGTGGTTTCGCGCTTATTTTTCTCGACCAGCGCCACCCGATCCTTCTCAGCTTGCCTTGCGTAATCTTCATGGAATCTGGTGCTCACCGGATCAGAGAGAACCCTGCAAAACAACTGATTTGAGGCTATATCAGTGATTTTCTGGTAGCCACGCTCGATGCTACCTTCGATGTCATTTTTATCGATGTACGTCTCGATATTTATGCTTTTGGCAATCTTGATTTCGATGATAGGAATTCCGTGGTCACGGAAATCGACGACCTTGTGCATGCTGCATGGGTTCGAGTAGCAGACCTCAATTGCCAGCTTCCCGCCCCACTTCTTGTAGTAAGGATTGTCCGATGTGAACTCGCCATACAGGTCAGGAACGTAGACATTGCCATTCCCAAATCTCAGCCGGGTTTCCTCGGCAACGAGGCGGGTGAACGTGAACGGAACGACCTCATCACCAATCTTGAAATTGATCGTTTGAAGCTGAGAGAGAATGGCAATCAGGTAGGCATGGGGAAGTGTCTCGCCGTCGCTATCACCAGAACGTGAAGCCGGTTCGGCGCTTTTGTAGCGAAAATATCCGTTCTTCACAGCGAACATTTCCCGGCGCTTTTCCTCGCGGGAATGGGTACTGAAGAAGGTCAAAGCGTTGAACTCAGAGGGGTTCAGGCGGCGCATCTTGAGGACTTGCCAGATGAAGAACAGCTTGTAGCGACCATCCTCCCGATTGATGAAGCCGTTCATCCCTTCCGCACACGCCCAAATCTTCATGCCTCTCCCTTCCGTGGAAACGCTCTAGGACAGACCATACCAGCGCCTGAGAGCGTTTCAAAGCAAGGCATGCCATTAGTAGCCCAAGGTGTCCTTGGTCTGCTTGCAGGTCGCTAAACGACCACGAACCTGACCAGTGAGCATACGTGTCTGCATGGACTGATAGACTTTGGTCGAGCTGTATTGCTGCTTCACAGCTTCGAGCTTGTTCTTCGCCTCAGTCATCTGTGTCACGCAGTCATTAATGTCCTTCTTCGAGAGGGTTCGCGTGCCTGCGTCATTAGGCGTGCCCTGTGGACGATTCTCATACATCTTCTGGACATCTGTGAGGCTTGCCAGCGCAGCGGCTTCATCCTCATTGCTTGCTGCCCATACCGAGCTACACATCGCCAGTCCAACCATTCCTGCTGTCACGTACTGCTTGATCAATGGAATCTCCCTTTGTCATTGATAGGGCTATGCCCCGCTTGCACCGTCAGCGGGTAGCTAACTGCACAGAACCATTATCCTCACCCAAAAGGGCTTTGAGAACGTTGGTCTTGTCAGACTCAGGGAAGGCAAAGGGGTTCGCGCACACCGCCAGATCCAGTGATGGTAGCCCCTGCCAGCTGCTCACAATTCGCGTAGGAACGTGGTCTGCGGATAGCTTGGCACTGGTAGGACTGTTGATGGAGAAGACCGCTACGCACGCCACGGCGAGCCGCGCCGCACGGGAAAAGTGGACACGAATCATGGCTGAACCTCACGCTCGACGTTTCTAAAATCCTTTCGAGCAGCATTTATTTTTGCAAGATGATCCTTAACTTTCTTCTCATCAGTCTCAAGTTTCAATCGAACGTTTGTCTTAGCTATTCTTTCCTCTGCTGCTTTTCGCAGTTTTAACGAGTAGAAAATGCACACCAATGCAATAGCCACAATTCCCGCGTAAGCGAGTGCGCTTTTCAAACCCACAGTGATTGAGAGAAATATTATAGTAAAGGGAAAGACGATTACCAAAGGCAGGAAGCGTTGGTGTTTATGATATTCCTTTTCAGGTTCTGGCTTGTCTAAATTGATCATTTCGAATTGGATTTGTTTACCATATTATACCATTTCACTATCCGCAATGAGCCTATGAAAAAACAAACCCCTTTCGGGGCTTGTCATCACTCAGCGTCTCTTTTCTTTGTACCGTCACCTGATTGCGGAACAACAGGTTTTCTAGGCACATCACTGAATTGTCTTCTGAAATTTTCCTTTTCCTTATCTGAGTAATTCCTCACAACATTTGGTATAGCCTGAGTTCCTTGCTGCAATACCATCTGGTATGCACTCACCATCTGAGGATTCGTCATTATCGTAACGACTTGCTGATACGTATTGTCATCATGAGCGCTGCTTTGCTGAGTCAAGGCTTCCATGATTTCCGTGTGATACGTTTTCATCGCCTTCACGAAAGAGAAGTAAATCCAAAGCAATCCAATTGCCACCATGATTGAGGCTACGATTTGAGCCATCAAGCTACCATCGCCCATAGTCAAAATGCTCCAGATAAGTCTTTTCGGTACGAAATTCTCTAGCATGAAGCCTAGGAAATTATAGACGATAACGAATGTTGGGATTAATAAAGCAACCTTCAATAATCTCATGCCCAACTGCTTTAGGTAATCAGCACTAGCTTTGTCGTCATTGGCAATCAATGCGCGGAGCAACAGGTAAGGTGCGTAGATACCTTTTAAGATAGCCACTTCCCAGCTAAACATGATGATGACGCTGATCATCAAGAATATTTTAACAATTGGCAGGAAATACAAGCAGAAGATCCCCACACCATAATTCATGTAAGCTACCGGCAATAACCCACCAGCTATTACCAACGTCCCGTAAACCGCAGCCATGAAAATTACCGTACCGGCAGACCAAGCTAGCTTTAACCACTTCACGCTGCTTTTATCAGCCACACCAGCAGTAGAAGCTTCAAGAACGGTAGGAACCATGTCTTTCGCTTCTTTTACAGCTTTCGCCACTACGTATGCGCCAATTACTTTATTAGCGTAATCGATAGACTCTCGACCCATCAGCCTCATGCCAGTCTCAAAGTTCACCGTTGGATTTCCTTCACACACGCTTGGATCATTTTTACATTCTATCGCACCGTCATACATCGATTTGCCTTGATCCATCCCACCCAAAAGCTTGATGGAATTGCTCTCGACAGACAGTAGGCTACCCACAAGTTTTGCAACGTTGAACGCGCTTTCAGCCGATTGGTCGCTAAGCAATGAGGACGGAGCAACGTTGGTCACTGAAGAAATCATTAACATACTGAAAGGTAGAACAGGGAAAGAGTCGGCAACCCATTTCAAATCTTCATCAGACAAATCAATGTCATTTGTCCCTCTCAACATCGAGAGGTTGACGAAATTATAGTTTTGGATACTGCTGTTCTTAAACGTAAAATACAAGCTACTATTCAGGGTACGGGATTTAACTTGTTGCGCGTTGAGGTAGTTGGAAACCGTTACGTCAGACAATCCAAGCCCTAATACACCTTCTTTCACTTGAAGCCATACAGCGTATTTCAAAGCGCCTTCGTGAGCTTTATCGCCTGCAAAGGAGTCCTTTATCCCGAGGTAAATGCTTTCATCCAAAACAGACTTTGCTAATGAACCAGCTAAAGCTTCCATCTTGAAATTTTCGGCGTCCTCGGAATTTTGTGTACCAAGCACTTCAATTCTATGAGTCGCAGCATTAATTTCAGCACAAGCCAAATTCAATCCAATCAGTTTGTTGTTTCTAATGAAATCGCTCATTAGCGTTTCGCCGGGAATCTCATTGAATCGTTGCACCATCATTGCCGCGTTGATGTATGTATAGGAGTCTTCAGTACACACAGCAGATCTGAATGGCAACACGATCTCTTTTCTAATCCAGTCCTGCTGGGCGCGAATCAGTTGACCATCGCTAGTCATGTCATGACCACGCGCACCAGCAAAAACCGTTGCACCAGCTACGCCAGAAATCACGTCATACGTTTGAGGCATCGTTGCCTGAATTTCGTCGTACTTGATTGTGTCCGCACGAATACTGGTAGCCGCACTGCTGTATTTTTTACGTATGGCATCCACCACCGCCTTCACAGCCGGGTTCGCTGAGACGTTCGTGGTATCAATCGCTCCAGCTTTTAGCTGCTCCTTGATGACCGTTTTCAGTGTGCCTAACTCAGGCACATACTGAGGTCCAAGCGTCTCTGCAGATTGCTTCTGTGCAGAGCGAAGCATGTTCATCATCGTCCCGTCATTCAGGCTCTCACCACCAGCCTGCTGCTCAACGTTCTCACCATTCGATCCAATCTCAACAGAACCGTAAACCGTCTCGAAACCATACGCATCGCGGTATTCAGGGCTGTACTGAGCTTTTTTCGTGAGCGTGTAACGACGCCCCATATTGAACCCGTTGATGATATTTGAAAGGTTTGAGGTCACGTCAAAATTCAGCTTGGTCTCTTTGTTAAGCTCAATTGTTAGGCTTCCTTGCTTCACAGCTTCTTCAAGAGCTTCGTCCTTGGTCAGGCTATTCGACCCGAAGAATGTGCCCTGTACTTTCGTCATGCGCGGATGATTGAACTGGAAAAGTGCTTGTGTCGTTACGTCCTCTTCTGCCGCCATTTTGATCTGGCTCGCGTTGTTCGCACTGAGCATGAACTTCTCAGTCACTTCCAGAGAATTCTTGAGCTTTCCGGTTTCGAAAGTGGAATGGACCTTTCCTGCAATCTGCCCATTCGCCATGAAAATCCCAATGGTAGGGAAATACATGATGATTGCACCGCCGAACAAAAGGTAAATCGCGACCAACAGCACAGCGAAAAGCCTCACAGGGTATTTAGCAACCGTCTGCAACGGATTCCCTGTTTTAGCGCCTTCAATCAACACTCTGACGATCAGCCAAGCAGCGGCAGGAATCAATATCATAGACAAAAGCAAAAGCAACGAAGCCATCATAGACGACAGCGCGTTGTTTTCAGGGTAGACAGCATCGAATCCAGCATCCTTTAAAGTAGGTTTCAACGGAGCAAAGCTATCGCCCTCAGTGCCGAACAATGCAACTAGCGGCGTGAAAGCGGAATCTTCATTACAGATGAACCCATAATCATTTTCGTAAGGAGTGGAATCAAAGTTTTCGACGTTCTTCAATCCCGGCTGCAAGCTGCAGATAGGGGATGTCTTCATGTTCCATAGAAGAGCTGATTGCGCATTTGCTTGAGCGCCCGCGCTGAGAAGCACCGTGAGCATGATTAGACGGATTAGGTTACGCATTTTGTCGTTTGTAGTTATGTGCTCTTATTATACCATTTTGACCGACGGAATTTAGGCGTTAAAAAACCGACCATTTCTGGTCGGCTAATTTAGCTAGACCTCAACCCTCAGACTGCATGTTTTTGATCATTGCATCCAGTATGGCGTTGTGAAACTCTTGAAATGGAACATCATCGCCAAAGCGCTTTAATTCGATTCGTACAGGCTCGTGCTTTTCTACTGGCTGGGACTTCTTGTAGCAGATTGCTCCGAAGAGCAAACCGTAGAATAATATTGTGTAAGGCAAAGTTTTTGATTTGTCAGATTTAGTCATTTTAGTAAAATTTGGTTTATACCTGAATTATACCAACTCGCTTTCATTCAATTTACCATTAACTAAAATATTTCGCACACAAAGAAGCCAGTCATCTGCCGCCTCATTTATTAGGTAATTTCAGATTGGCTAGTCATCAAGCTTAATGGCAAATCACACGACAGATAATGACCAATGGAGATGAAAACAACTAACGCAAGCCATTTCGATGCGAAAAGCATATACCTGCGTTTCTTCACCCTCTCCTCAAACTCCTCATCAAACTCAAAATAGGTGTGCACTATTTCGTTGAAAAGCCACAAGGAGCCAATCACAAAAGATAAAGAAGTGAATGTGCCGCCTACAAATCTAAAGAATTTGGCAACGTCTGTTATGGTTTGATCGTACCCAAGCAGCACTGAACAGCAGTTTATCCAAATGAACAGCGCAACCCAAAAATACACTTGCAAGGATGCCTTGATGATTTTCCTCCAGGTGACTACACCCCATATCCCACTCTCTTGATATTTATTCATATTTTTATTATTTGGTTATAGTCGAATTATACCAAATTGAGACCAGCCAATTTACCGTTAAGGAAAAATAATGAAGCAAAAAAATCGAAGCTACTCGGCTTCATCTACGAACCTGTATTCCCACTTAGTTTCATAATAATCCCCCATGAAACTTGGAGCCATAGCACGAACACGGATAGGCAATTGGTGTATTTGGCGATGTAGCACGACGTTCTGAGTCATGCCCCTTGAGAAACAAAGGTATTTCACGTCTAGGATTCTATTGAAGCGAGAATCTATGGATTCTATACGCATCAGGCTCAGGTCATCAGGTAAGCTCTTCTCTATCAGCTTCTTCACTTCTCGTTCTTGTTTTATTTCATTTAGTGAACGTTCATCTCTCCAGTCTCTATCCATATCGATCAAATTGTTATCCAACAATTATACCATTTGAAAACAAGAAACCCGGCTGCTAACCGGATTCTGCTTAATCCCCACCTCCGCCGCCATCACCTCCCCCGTCACCGGAATTCCCACCGGACGACAAGTCATCAGCAAAGCTTGAAAACCATCCCCCATCCCCTTTCTTCTTTTCAGATTCAGCATTAGGAATTTCTTTGGTTTTCGATAGGTTGATTTTGCCTTTCGCTGGCTTTCCTACATTAGGCTTTTGAAGTTCATTGATAGACTCTAGCTCGACCACACTGGCTCGGCTCATTTGAGAAAGCTTTACGCCAGCGACGAAAATCACTGCGAGCGCAGCAGCTATGACGAAAAACGTCAGTGATATGTACAACGCAACAGCTATTATTTCAGAGACACCCAACGACATAAAAATACTTGGGCTTATGATGCGAGAGGTGATTGGGGGAAAAACGATGATTCCACCGACGATTAATACAAAAGGTATTTTGTACTTCATTTCAAATTATTTGGTTATGCCCTCATTATACCAAATTTTGATAAACTAATTTCGTCTAGGAGAATTGACCTTATTAAGAACGCTTCTGCCTCACCGGCAGAGAATAAAAGTTGTGCGCCTAGGATGGCGCACGCTCCGCAAGAGAAAGCGGCTGAAAATGGCGAATGACTTTTGACGGCTCAGCCAGTGAAGCTTGAGCCGTCCCACTGAAGGGTTAGGAAGCCGTGTTGATCGCGTTAAGTAGCTGCTCACGCAAGCCACGTCCTTGCTCGTCCTTCTTCTGCGCCATCAGGTAGATCCCCTTCCCCCCTGATTTCTTAGCCCACAGCTCACCGATCAGGCGCTTCTCTTTGCTGTCGTCATTGCTCACACGGTCGCCACCCTTGTACTCGATCACGAACAGGCGTCCATCCTTCAGACGTGCCACGAAATCAGGGTAGGTACGTTGAGTCGCGGTAGGCATCCAGAACTGGGTAGCGTGAACGAGGTTTCGCACCCAAAAATCAACGGCTTCCAGTAGCTCAATCGCCTGCGCACAGAGGTATTCCTCTGCATCCTCACCCTTCGACGTTTTCCAAGGAAGCATGCCGGGGAATGGGTAGTAGTGCTTCTTGAACTTGAATGACCCAGCGTAGTACGAGGTAGCCGGGTACAGCGCCATGTCTGCCGGATAGGTAAACGCATGGTCCGGTTCTGAGGAAGTCACCAGCTCCAAATCGTCATGGAACAGAGCCTGCTGGAAGCCCTTGTCATAGGCATTTTTCTTCGCCAGTAACAATTGCTCACCCAGCTTCCTGCGCAGAATGAACTGACCTTTCAGGAGCTGCGACAGGGAGAAGCCGCGATCCTCCAACAGCCCAGTAACAGCTCGACGCAGCCATTCGCGAAGCACTGGCTGTTTGATAGATGGCTCACGGATTTCTTGGTCCAACCACCCGATCAGGTCTGATGCGGAACGGTCCTGCGCGAAGCCCGGAAGGTAGGTTTGAACATCGTCCTTCATGTTCTGAAACTGGACAGTTTTATCGTCCAGATACACCTCGAACGTCATGCTTGATTCGTCGAAGCGGAAAGACGACAGGTCAGGTGGAGACGCCAGCAGATCCCAACTAAACGACGCGGAAACCGCGCCTCGGTCAACCAGTTCAAGCTCACCTTGCTCGACCGAGTAAAGGCGTGGAACCTGAAAAACCACTCCCCTTTCACTAGGCGCTTTCGCAGCCGCGGTAGCTTGTTGATGACGCTCCACCTCGGCAGCGACCGCCGCTTTCTTCTCTTTGCCTGTTACGGTCGAAACGATAGCTTCGACGGTCAAAAGGTCGAGTTCATCTTTCAGCTCTACGACACCGCCGATTCCATCAGCATCAAGCACAAACTGAACCCGCTCATGGTCACGCTCGGGAATCTTCGAAAAATCAGGAGCTTTCGCTACGAAGACCCGAGATACAGGAAGCTCAGGGGTGCCAATCTGACCACCCTGCAATGCAAGCTCAGGAGTCTTCTCCTTGCGGATGGCGGCAGCAGCTTCCATAGGGTTAAAGCCGATGTTGATGAGTGACTGTGTAAGCTCACCTGCAGCCCGTCCAAACGTATCTGTGGTGACGTGAGCATACGCCTTGCTCATGGCTTCCTGACGGCGTGGAACCGCATACGGCATGCGCAGAACACGCCCAAGGAGCTGCTGAATATCCTTGTCAGATTTCACCTGAGCTACAGAGCAAAACACGTAAGCAAAGGAGCAGTCCCAGCCTTCTTTCAGAGCCTGTTTGGTGATGATGACTTCGATTGGACAGTCATTGGCAAAGAGGTCGATTCCGTCGATTTCCCGCGTGGTGCCAGTCGCGATAGCAATAGCTTTTTCGTCTACACCGTCAGTGTCGATGAGGTGCCGTTTGACCTCTTCAACAGTGGCTTCGCTCTTGGCATTTTCAGCCTGAATCAGCAGGATTGGACGAATGTACTCAGGTTCATCAAGCGCCGTTTTCGCGAGGCTTTTTCGCCGTGCTACGGCACTGCTGACTGCTACCTGCCACTCCCCGTTATGCTCCTTGAGGATGACAGGGAATTTGATCATGTTCTCTGCCTTCAACTCGAAGGCAGAGACGCTTACCAGTACGTTCGAGCTGGACACGTCAGGGGTGGCTGTAAGCTCCACCACAGCCTTTGGACCAAGACGCTCATACACCGTGTAGGAAAGTGGCGTAGTCGCGTTGTGTGCTTCGTCCATGATGACCAATGGACCGTGAAGCTTGAGAAGGTTTGCGAATGACGCGACCGCTTTCCCGTCTTTCCCTTTCTCAAGGTGTTCGAGCTGACTCGCAGAACCTGTGAAATGCCCCTCAAGGTCTTCATGATGCTCGTAGACCTTTCGACCTTCTTCTTTATCGACACGCAGTGCTGCCACAGTGGAGATGACCACACAAACTTTAGTGATCAGATCTGCCGGACGAATCCGTGTGAACTCTGCTACGTCGAACACTGCAACCTGACCGCCAAAAGCGTCATCAAGCTCTTGGCGATACGGGTGACGGTGGTCGCGAAAAGCTTCAATGGTCTGAGTCTTAATCTGTGTCGTCGGCACCATCCACAGAACGACAGGGTATTGACGTTCGAGGTAGGAAGTACCACAGATTTGGATGATATGGGCACCCATTACCGTCTTGCCACCGCCCGTAGGGATGCGTAGACAAACGTATGGGATTTCAGGCAAACCCGGCATCAGCTTGTAGTCGCTGACAAGCCCGTCATCAACGGTTTGCTCGAACGCCATTGATGGTCCTTCCAGACGAGCCACGTCGAGGAATTTCTCAAGGCTCGACAATGCGCGGTTTTGGTAAAGCTTTAGCGTCAGAGCCATGATCAACGAGCCTTAATGTCGTATGGGGTTTGCCGGAAGGTGATTTTTGATTCCAGAAGAAGCTCAGACGGAATTGCGCACGCCTCTCCGTAAATCACCATGGGACCATCAGTCTTCGGCAGGGCTTTCAGAATGCGCTTAGTCAGCACGTTGCCGCCCGCAGCAGTCAGATCACCGAGAATGCCGTTGAAAAGGAGGTAGTAGGACGTGCCGTGATGCTCACCAAGAAAAGGGGATTTTTCAGCGGATGACGACCGAGCAGTGCCCGTTTCAGTGAACCATACGTGTGCTGCCAATTGCTCGAAGGAGATGCCTTCTCTGATGTGTCCCGCGTCATCAAAAACAGGAACGCCAAGCTTGTAGTAGCGATAACCGCCGCCACCAATCCAACCCATAGCTTCAGAAATGCCACCTTGCTCTCCATTCACAACCTGCTGAAGCCGTGGACCACAGAAAAGCCGTGCGTTGGCTGACATTTCAATGCCTATCCAAGTACGCTTCATTTTGTGCGCAACCGCAGCAGTCGTGCCTGAGCCAAGAAAGCTGTCGAGTACCAGATCACCGGGTTTACTCGCCACTTCCAAAACTTGCCTTAGCAGGCGTTCAGGCTTAGGAGTGTCAAAGGCTTCCACATCCTGAAACAGAGCCAAGATTTCCTTCTTGGCTTCCTCGGTAGTACCGGCATCCACAGCATGCCAAAGGGTCATGGGCACTAGACCCTCATCCTCCCATGGGAAACGCTTGATACGAGGTTTGCCTTTGCCATCCTTGGGGAAATAGACACGGTTTTCTTCGCGGTATCGATTGAAAACAGATTCCACCGCGCCCCAGCACCGACCTTTCGGCGGCAGATGCACATCACCTGAATCGCTGGTAATTGGGTACATCTGATTAGGTCGGAATCCCTGCGCGGAGAACGGGATAGATCGCCAAGGTCCGCGAGGATCTTGGTCGGCATTCCCGTAGCCCTTATCGTTGGACGGAAGCAGGTTCCGGTACTTCTTCCACTTGGACGCTTCCATTTTCGCGTACACAAGCATCGTGTCATGAGACGAGCCTACAGCCGCCCGGTTTTCGCGAGAGGTTCGTTTCTGCCAGATAATTTCAGCAATGAAGTTTTTACGACCAAAGATCTCATCGCAAATGACTTTGAGATAGTGAGCTTCGTTGTCGTCGATGGTGATCCAGATCGACCCCTCCTGACTCATCAGCTCACGTAGAAGCTCCAGCCGGGGGTAAATCATCGACAACCATTTCGAATGCTCTAGATTGTCGTCATACCGTTCGAACGCCGACTTCGTGTTGTAGGGCGGGTCGATGAAAATGCATTTCACCTGACCTGCGTAGTACGGGAGAAGCGCTTTCAGCGCGTCGAGGTTATCGCCTTCGATCAGCATGTTCGGAGAGTCCGGCTCTCCATGAGACAGTTCAGCAACCGGCTCAAGCAGACGGTAAGGCGCAAGGGCAGCCCGCGTCAGGTCGGCATCACGGTTGAACCAAGACAGTAGAGGCATTCAGAAGGGTTCCAAGGACGGCAAAATCAATCCCCTACTTTACCTTTTTTAGATGACGGCTAGCCATCGCAACAGCCCTCTGATAGCTGATCGCCGCTATGCTATAGACTGGGCGAGGGTTCCCCAACTCTCAGTGCGTATCAGGGTCAGAAATGCATCCACTATCCGAAGAAGCAGAAGCTCTACAGCACATGCTGGTCTCGCAAGCTACAGGCGGTCAGGAGGACGATACGGCGTACTTGACGCTGAGACGCGCCATTCTAGAAGACCCTACCCTTGCGACGATGGTCCCACGTTGCGTGAACACCTGCCGCAGCCTCAGTCAGTTTTGGCAGTTCATCAAGAACAAGTACGGCACCTACGCCGAGCGCCGTGACTATCTCTGGAATGAATTTCGCCCATTGCTTGACTACCTAGAGAAAGGTGGATCGTCACCAGCAGACCACGTTGTTACAGGTGCGATTGAGCGGTTTGATTCCGAGCATGTGAGGGTCGCTTGGACTAAATCACTGGAGAGGCGCACCACTGATCCAGAAGCCGCAATCACCATGGCGCGCACTCTTCTGGAATCCGTCTGCAAGCACATTTTGGAAGAAGCCGGGACCGAGTACGACGATAGCCCGGACCTCAACAAGCTTTACCGTCAAACAGCTGAACTGCTCAACCTTGCTCCCTCTCAGCACACAGAGAAGGTCTTCAAGCAGATCCTTGGCGGCTGCACGTCCGTAGTCGAGGGACTGGGCGCTTTGAGGAACCGTCTGAGCGATTCCCACGGCACTGGCAAGGCGGGAGTCAAGCCAGCACCACGGCATGCTGAACTGGCTGTAAATCTGGCAGGCTCGCTTGCCTTGTACCTACTCAGCACATGGGAAGCGAAACCCTCCAAAAACTGACGACGATAACCCAAGTCAAAAAATCATTTCGGGGTGCTTTTCCCTAAAAGAAACGTATTTTTTGTGCTTATCTGAAGGAGTGAAATAATTCACATCATGTTCGTCGCGAATAGTGAACAACCGGTTTTGGCTGTCAATACCCAAATCGAATTCGTAAACCCTTTTTTCATCTCTATCCATTTTCATCACATGAATAGCGTTAGCATACTTACTCGGACCAAATGAAGAAGTCTGCATCATTTTAAATTGACCGTCTTTTACCTCAGACCCATCAATGATGTACCAAAGCTCAAAAAATATATAACCATCTATATCCGCAGGATTACCCGTGTATTGCTCATTCGCGATAGTCACCCTATTGAAACAAAATGCATATTCTTTGTCGTCATTTACATAATGGTAAAGCTGATACTTTGCTGATGAAGCCACATCTAAAATTTTATTCCCTACTCCCTGTACAACATTGCTTCGCTGATTACCGTTAAGAATATAATTGGGATTCTTGGTAATAGGTTCCAGCGGAGGGACCGCGAACGCCGACATGCTCAAAGCATATGCAACGGGCATCAGGGATAATTTCAGTGTGTTTTTCAGCGAAAGCATGGGGGTCATCCTTGGTTAATCTGCCTGCAAGGTTTTACCTCAAGACATGCCTCAATGCCACTACATTTGCCCACCCAACAGGTTCCGAAAAGGGAGCAACGCGCAAAGCAAAATGGCTCTAGCTAGGTCTTTTTCAGACAGCGAACCCGATTTGGATCCATAAAATGCTGGCTTTAAGCCATTCTGATATGGAAGACTCCAGCTCCTTTCTGTGAGCCGTGGTGGATGGACCCATATGTCACTTTTCAATCGTAAGCTTTTGGCAACCGCTGTACTTCTCGGATCTGTGGCTCTGCTTACCGGATGCCAAGAAAAAATCGAAGCCTCATCCATGTCGATCATGAAGGCTAGCGTCCAGAAGGTCACAAAGGACATGGACCCTGTTGAAAAGGTCAAATTTCAGGAAGCGTTTCAGACTGGTATGAACTACGCCTACGCGAAGAACCACGGCGGACGTACTCCAGAACAAAGCATCGGCGCGATCTTCAATCAGGCGATGAATGGGCTTAGCGGCAAGCCCGTGGACACCAGCGCCGACGACAACACAGAACGCGACATCCTCAAGATGATGGATGGCAAAACGGCGTCTGACGTTGTTGGTGAAAAAGCTGATTGGGATAAAGAGCTGGCTGCCCTTCAGGCTCAGTGGCAAAAGGCGCAGGAAGAGCTTGCGGCTCAGCGCCAGAAGCAAATCGAAGAAAATGCTCGACTCCAGAAACTTGAGTTCGCACGTCAGCGCAAACTTCAATTGAGTCAGAATATCGCACAGCTTGAGCAAAACGTACCGAAGCTGGAAGCCCAAATCAGCGAAGCAGAAACGCTGAAAAAGCCCTACGCGGATGCAGTGGCGGATTACGCCAAAGTCGAGATCAAAAACGTCGTAATCAAGGTCGATGGACCTCGCAAACGCTTCGTTGAATTTGACGTGGTAAACGGCTCGCAGGTGCAATTCGACGAGATTATTTTCAAGACTACCGTAGCGGCTGGCTCAACTACTCTCACCAGTCCAACGTCGAGAGAGCGGGTCGACGGTAACGGTGTATCTCCGGGCTCTACCTACCATGTCTCCTACAATGTTTCGTCGTCGGCAGCTTACAAATATGAGCCAAACGATCTGACTGTCGATATCAAAATTCTCGCAGCAACGGACACCGGCAAAAAGGTTGCCGTCGCAGAAACACTGGATGATGCAGGCTGGAAGCGCTGGAACGAGAGCAATCTGGTAAACGCCAAAAATCAGCTTGAGCAGACGAATAAGCGCATCGATGATTACAAAAAACAGCTAGCCGATATGGACCAACCAGCCCCTACTGCATGACCACGGAAGATAATAATGAAAGTGACTTCAAAGCTTCTTGCAGCTGCTGCAATGCTTGCGTTATTGGCTGGGTGTGGTGGCGATAGCAGTCCAGTCGTCAAAGCCAAAACCATCGACGATGTTGGTAATTTCATCGAGCAGAACGACCAAATCACGCCGGGTCAGAAAAAAGACCTCGCAGTTGCAGTTCCCAACCTGATGCATGAGTGGATCATCAAGCACGGGTATGACCAAGACGTGAAAAAGGATTTGGGCAGCTATTTCGATGGCATGCACGTAAACGAAATTATCGAAAAAGGCGGCACCAAGCCTAATCTCGGAGCAAGAGCCGATGCCGAAAGCATCGCCCAGGAATATCGCGCCAAGCATCAGTGATCCGTGCAGACCGCCCTCCGGGGCGGTTTTGCTTTAACAACCAGCCGCGTTTTGCCGTGCTAGGCTTCGGTCATGCACAATAACCACGGAGTGGTTGAAAATGAGCAATGGACTGATCGATCTTGAAGACGAGATGTACCGTCTTTACCTGACGTTTTATCCAAATGGAAAAGCTGTAAAAGCCGGTTTGGACGCTCTACCCTCCCACACCATCAGCCTCATCAGCAAGTACCCTGAGGCAACGGCACAAGTCATATCCAGCACAGCTTACCGCCTGACAAGGCGAGCGTTCCTTGAGCCTTTCACTGTAGAGCTTCATCAGCCTCGATCCCTCATCAGGCTTCGTCCAGAGCGAACACGCGTCTATACCTTCATTTCTCAGCAAGACCTGGCTCTTGCGATCTGCCACGTCATCACGGACCTTGAAGAGCTACAAATCCATCAGGATCTCGGGTGCATGGCGTTCAAAAGCATCAACCAACCATCTCTGAATATAGAGCTTGATTCTCTCCGCGAAAGCAGTGAATCCTTGGCGGTTGCCGTCCACAAACTCACCAGAGCCAACCCATGCTGATTCAGCTTCTGACAAGTCTCCTACCCTCTCTCACAGTCCAGAAAACAAAGGTGCATCTTGCCCAGCACAACGGGCTTGAACACCCGATGGACGTGTACCTAGCAGGGGACTTCGATGAGTGGCAATCGTGGCAGTCTCGAAGGAATTTTGAGTGTGAGTACGTCATAGGTCTGGTCGAGCTGCCCGGCACCAAGAAATGGCTACTTGCAGGCGTGTACGACTCGTTGAAGCTGAATGATTCAAAGGGTAAGAAAGAGAACCGCGACTTCGTTTACGACTACCGCCGAGTACGTGAGTTTGCCGAGCTGGAAGGACGATTGATCCTCGATTACACGAAGCCCCGAGGCAATTACCTTTGGCTGGAAACGTGTCTTAGGAGCATGGTCGTGTCCTCCATTCTTGAAAAGCCAATGACGGTGGGCAGATTTCCCGGCTTCAAGGAAGTGGACGTGTCCCATGGGGAGCTGAAGATCATCGTCAACCAAGGCTTGGAGTCTTGGCAGACAGCCCTTTCCAGCGTGGCAGGCGTCTACCTGATTTCTGACCGCACTCAGGGTGAAGAACAGCTATACGTTGGCTCAGCGACCGGCACAGGCGGTCTATGGGATCGATGGTCGAACTACGCCAATAGTGGGCATGGAGGGAACACACGAATCAGAGATTTGCACATCAAGCGCGGGAAGGATTTCGCAGAAAATTTCAGGTTCAGCATCCTCGAAATCGCAGACAAGCACACCGGCAAAGAAGAGATGATGCTCAAGGAAATCCACTGGAAACGCCGCCTCCTAACCAGAGATAGTGGACTGAACGGAAATTGACGAGCCACAAGATGGCTGCGAATTAACTCAATACCACGTTGCCTGCGATTCTGAAAATCGAGCATCATGGTTTTTGCCCAATGATTTCGCAAAAATTGTTAAGCTAGGAAAAGAGAAAAATGAGCCTTTCCATTATCGTAGTCAAAGGATTCGAGTTCGCGTCCGATTTTCTTTCTTACTTACGAGAAGGTGACGAACGTCAAGAAAGAATCCATATGGCTAACTTGGAGCGACAGAAGGAATTTGACTCCAATCTTCTAGCCTCCATAAGAGACATATCTGAAAAGCTGGATGTATTGGCTCAAGACGTAGCCAATAGAGTAAGCATTAAGCTTGAATCGGACCAGCTAGAAAAGCTCATCTCCCAGATAAAATCCGTCAGATTTGCACTTGAATTCAATGATAAAAACATGTTGAGCGTTTCACTGGTCAATATCATGGATCAGATAGAATATGCAAAGCGAAGAATTCTTGAAGACAAGTACGAATGGCTAGGACCGTGGATGATGGCTGAGTCCATTCGCATCGTTTCGCTGAGAAAGATGGCCAATGACAAAAGCAGCATGGATATGGTTTACCAAGAGGCGCTAATATTTAGAATCAACATTCTCGATTATACAGGTAGCGCTATCATAAAACCAAAAAGCGCTCCATGGAGGGAAATCGCAGATTTTGTAGATGGCAAAAATGAAAACCTGCTGAAACTAATTTCACAAAGCCGTAGCGACTCAACCAAGAATAGCTCAGCAACTTATAAAAACGTAAAACTGCCGTCCACCGAAAATAACCAAAGCGCAAAAGTCGTTAAAATAATGGCTTCAATAGGCGACACTGTTAACAAGGGTGATATCTTGATAATCGTAGAGGCTGACAAATCAATTATCGAAATAACCGCAGAGACAACAGGCATTTTACATACCATAAACGTAGAGCCCGGCGATGAAGTACGCAATGAAACTATTTTATTGAGCATTAAAATTTAACCATTCTCAAAAAATAAAGTCAAAGGAAGATCAATGAGAAAATTAGGAATTTTTTTTGCTTCGCTAATGTTGGCAGGCTGTAAACCTCCCTCATTCGAAGATGGTTGGGCTGCTGTCAAAGCGCAGGACAAAACCAAAGCTATAGAAATTCTGACCCCATTGGCAGATAAAGGTGATGTTCGGGCACAAACCGAGCTTGGCGTTATCTACTCCAGTAAAGAGTTGAACGATCCCACAAAAGCTTTTAAATACTACAAGCTCGCCGCTGACCAAGGACAGATGTGGGGAAACTACATGGTGGGGGACGCCTATGCAGAAGGAAAAGTCGTTGAAAAGAATATTGGTTATGCAGAGCAACGATATATAAAAGCGGCTAACGAAGGATTGGTGGGAGCGATGAGATCATTATCACACCTCTACCAGCAGAACAATTTGCTTTCCTACTCTGACCGCCCAATACAAATCCGTCGTTGGTCGCTGGCGGCTTTCGAGCGTGGCGATTCGCTATCCGCATTCGATATAGAAGACACCTTTCCCTATGGAAGCCTCGACTACATCGCATGGCATAACGCGTATCCAGAAATTAGCCTGAAAGACGGACGAAATCCTCCGCCGAATTACGCATTGATGAAGCCAGATGCGGGCAAGGAAATCGTCGTACTGGCAAAGAGGCAAGAGATTATGCGTCTCTTCAAGCACATCGAGCCACCTACCATTTTCCCTTGGCGGTAAGTGATTTGATTTACAGGATGTAAAGATGAATGACTTCGAATTCGCGGAAAACATTTCTGCAGAGGTGGGAAAATTTTACGGCAAGGCGAAATCTCAACTATTGAGTCTGCCCGAGCCGTCGTTGATTAGCCAGCGTTCGCTCGCAGTGGTCATTTGTGACATTATAATAAATTGCACTTCAGCCGAAATAGACCTACGGCAAGACCTTGACTACAAAATTGCCAAGCTAAAAAAAACCAACCTGATCAATTTTGACGTTGCCGATTCCCTTAACAATGTCAGACGAAGCGGAAATATCGGCGCGCACCCAGAAAAATACCATCATAAGGATGAAGAGAAGCTTGAAATCGCCAAGTCATCCATTGAAGACTGCTTAAAGCTTCTCGAACATGCCTACCAGCTCATGCATGGGACGGCGTCTGTCCCAGCCTACGAAGTGACTGACCCGGTCGATGACTTCCTGCAAACGATGAGCTACAAGGCGATGGTAGAAGGTGACGCAGAGTCCCAGTACCTCGCAGGCAGGTACTTCCAAGGCAGAGCCGCCAAATACGACGATGACATTCGGCAAATCGGACATGGCTTCTTCGGTCGTGAGTACCGCTCCTACCTTGAACAAGCTCAGATGTGGTTCAAGCTTGCTCAGAACCAAGACCATCGCGAAAGCCTCTATGAATACGGCTTGACGCTTGCCAATGGTCAAGACAAATCGATGATAGGCATGGGACAAGGCTGCGTCGCCCGATCAGCTGGTATGGGCTACGCCGAGGCACAGGTTCAGCTTGGTATCTACCTTCGGTATGGGTCAAACAACTTCGACGTTGACCTTCCTGAAGCGCTGTACAACTTCACAGAAGCAGCTCAACAGGATCACCCTGTAGCACTCGCGGAACTGGCAGACATGCACGCCAATGGCTTGGGCACGCCATTGGATAAGAACAAGGCATTTGAATTCTCTGTTCGTTCGGCAGAGGCTGGCTATCCAGACGGTCAGTTCAACCTTGCGAAATGCTACGCGCAGGGCACGGGCGTTGAGCCAAATGAAGCGCTTGCCGTCGAGTGGCTTGCCAAATCAGCCGAACAATTCCATCCCATGGCAATGTTCACTCTTGCCACCGCTATCACCAGCGGGGAAACAACCGCGTTCACAATTGAAGACGCGAAGCGTTACCTGAACCTCTGTATGCATGTCCCTGACCTTCAAAACGAAGCCAAGGTCGCTTACGCCAAATACCTACTGGAGTTTGAGCCGGGTGCAGAGGGCATGATGGTCGCGGCTTCGCTTTGCCAAGAATGCTTCGAGAGTGAAGATCCAAATACCGAGCTGTCCAAAGAATCCTCCGCGCTGGGTAGACAGACAATAAAGGAAATTCGCAAACAGCTTCCTCAGCTAAGCCATTCCCCAAAACTGATTGAAGGAGTGATGATAATTTCTGCATATTATGACGAGCAGGGTTATCCGTACAAAAATCGGCAGGAGCGAATGGGGATGCTTGTCGATTTGGCGAAGGATTACAAAGCCGGAAAAAGTATATCCAGTCACGTCCGGACGATGGGTATCACTCATGACCATCCAAAGCAGGGCAGAAACGAACCGTGCGCCTGCGGATCAGAAAAAAAATACAAGCAGTGTTGCGGAAAGTGAATCTCCTTAATCATTAGCTCGCCAACCCCTCGCCATAGGACAACCGCAATGCTCGACGTAAAGAACAGCACCGAATACGAGAAGGTTGCCCAGCAGGTCTACCAAGCGATCCTAGCCGCTACTGAGGTTGAGACGATTGAGGTTCTACACAACGTCCAGATCACCGGGCGTTCAGGTGTAGCTCACCAGATTGACGTGTACTGGCGATACTTGAAGGACGGCATCGAGCATCAGGTACTGGTGGAGTGCAAGTACTACCAATCCAAAATCGACCTGATCCACGCCCGAAACCTAGTTGGCTTACTCACGGACATTCCGAATAGCCAAGGCGTGTTGCTCACCACCGTTGGCTTCCAGAGAGGCGTGGTGAACCTGTGCAAGTTCTATGGGATAAGCCTCAAGCGGCTCAGAGATCCGCTAGGCTCTGATTGGGACGGGTTCATACAGAAGGTCGAGATTGAAGGCACCCTTAACCGGACGGAGTATGTCAATTTTTCCCTCGCGATTGATGGGAAGGACGCAGAGTCAGTCGCGACTTTGGCAGGTGACAACACCATCTCCATAGACTCTTTGGAAATGCTTTTCCAAGACGGGGCGGATTCCCCTGTACCAGCAGTCACATGGCTCGACCGCAACGTTCCTTTCGACGAATCACAGGTCGATAAGCCGTTGTCCATCACCTTCACACCAGCAAGCACCTACATCGTTCTGCAGTCAGGGCAGCGGGTCAAGATTCACACCCTTGACGTTCAGTACGTGCATTCGAGCAGAACGCTCAATTTCAGCTTTGACGCGATGGATCTGGTTCGAGGCGTATTGGAGGATTTCAATACCAAAGCCATCGAGCACACCCTTCACCACTGAACAGAAAGCAAAAAGCCGACTGCAATGGTCGGCTTGTCTGATTCATCATGTGAGCTTCAATTATTTACGGTAATCGGCGCTGGTTCAGGTGCAGCATAAACCGTCACACCCGTTTCATCGTTCTGGTAAACCGGCTGACCTACGACAGAGATTACTTCTCTCGGTGCAGTGCTTTCATCTACTGCCACATTCACGCTTGTGCTCGAAGCACCGGATTGTTCTTGAGCTTCGTCAGCAACTGCGTGGATTGAAGAGACAGAAAGGATTGCTGCTATGAAGCCTAATGCTAATTTTGATTTGTTCATTTTCTAAATGGTTTGTTATTCTCCAATTATACCACACGGCATCATTCCAAATTGAGCCTAAGCAGAAATCATTTTCTAATATCTGAGCATGTCAATATTTCAGCAAGAGGTTTCAAAATTGTGTTCATCCATAAATAGCAGTCGTAAAAAAGCCAACAAGGTTGGCTTCTATATAGAGGAAGGTATCAAAAATTGTCGGCGCGGCTTATCAGTGCATGAAGGTTATCACGAACCCTTGCAGCATCATTATAGTATTCCAACCCAGTATCCATTTCATGAACTTTATGCGTGACCTCATTCAGGAGCACATTGAGCATATCATTGAAAACAGAATCATCAGCCAAGGTCTTCACAGTCTCAACAGTTTGGAATTTCGCATTCAGCAGCTTCACCGTTTGAGGGAAGAGGAATGCACCATCTTCGCGAAGCCGCTGAGCCTCGAAGTACACGAAGGCGAGGACGTGGATTCCTTTCACCTCACTATGGATGGTGATTGCGTGTTTTGCCTTTTGCAAATGGTAACGCTTGATCAGCGCCTCACGAACAAACCGCGACTCGGAATTGAATTCACGCACATCCACCAAAGGATTGTCAGTAAATCTCAATAGCATATTGGCTATAGAAAGGCACGGATCAACAAAATTCTTAAGACTATAGATGTTGATGCCGTACTCGTTTGTCAAAAACCTAATGTCACCTTCCTGCGCGGGCTTGGTCGGCTCAATCATGAAAATATAATAGGCAAGGGTGATCAGGAGCAAAACGAGTTCTTGCGGTTCATCGTCACCGAAATGCGATTGATGCGAATAGGCTTTAAGTCGTTTGAGCTTGCTAAGCATTTCGCCAAGCTGGTTCGTTCCATCACCGTTTTCATCGTAGGTGGGTGCGGTCGTGAAAGAGCAATGGTGGGGACTGTTCTTTGGAAAAATCGCGCTGTACAGGCTCGAAGGGTCGCGGAAGGTGAAGCTGTCCTTGTGCAGGGCTACCAGCTCCTGCAGGTGGTCAGCAAAAAGCTTCCGATGGTTGATGTACCTCTCGAACGTCAAGGTGGCCATCTGAGCTCTGGTGACTTCCTGCATGTCATGGTTCTGCTTACCGAGGAAGAGAAGCGTCCCTACCGTTGCCCCAGCTCCGACGATGGTGAACACACCACTGAGCAATGATCCGAAGCTACTCCATGCCGTATGGTCGGACGAGATTGGTCCTACGTTCCACCAGTACAAGCCAAAGACAATGACGGCGAACGCTCCAAGGACAATCCCGAAGGACCAGAGGATTTGCTTCAAGCTCACAGGGGTATCCCTTCCATTTTTCGAATGGTGGCATCCTACCAGCAGGACCGAACACCTACACCATTCACACAGCACCACTGGCGATCGGAGCGCCTAGGGATCGCAGCCAAGCAGATCGCCGGCACAAAAAGACCAGACCGATCGATCTGGCTTCCCTCCCCTCTACACAGCTCACATGAAGCGCTTCAATTCCTCAATGGTTCTCGCTCTCATCGCATTGATGGGACGGTTGAGTAATGCCACCACGAAGACCAGAGCGAGCACCACGCTCACGATGTTCAGTGCGTAGATATCGAGCGTACTCATTGAGAGGTAGACCAGCATGAAGACCATAGTAGGCAGCACCAACCCAGCTACCAGTTCCAAAATCAAGGCTTGGCGTTTGAGAAGGTAGGAGCCATCAGGCTCACCCCCCTCAAGCAGGATTTGCTTCAAGGAAATTTTTGCTACGCGGGCACGTTGTTCAAAGGTTGAGGCTTGAAGAGCAATTTTGGTTTTCAAAAAATTAAAGGAGGTGTTCACGGCGATGGACGTGAAGAACACAATGGAAATGACATTCAAGCCAATCATCATCCCTGAGCCACAGGCAAAGAGTGAGCTTAGATTTTTGTAGAGTAGGAAGGCAAGGATGCACGGGATTATCAAATGACGCATTGTGTTGATGGGTAAGCCCGACACATATTTATCACCAACCAGCACGCGCTCAGCAGGTTTGAATTTAGGTCCAGCCTCTGATGGCTTTTCATCCCATTGAGCCTGGAGGTCAGCGAGGATTTGTTTAACCGCTTCGGATTCTTCTTCGTGACTGTAGTTAGACATAATCTTTTTGTTTTTGTTTATTTCCTAATTATACCATTACATCAATCGCGATTTACCCTTTAGCGAAAAAGATTCCCACCTTTCCGAAAAATCCGAAAATCACTGATCCAATCCCCAAACCTTGCGGACAGAAACGTGAAATGTGGCGCACTGTTGTTGATCAGGAGCACCCTTTTTCGCTGCACTGTCACAAAAGAAGAATGACCGATTCCGCTGCACTGTCAGACGAGAAGAACGCCAAATCTGGCGCACTGTTGTCTTTTCAGAAGCTATTTTTAAAAAAATTTTAAAGCATGCAAGGACGGAGTATTAACAGTGCGCGCACGTTATTACTAAGGCTACGCGCTCCGCTTGTTGATTTCTGTATTTTGTAGCCATTTTCTCTCTATTTCAGCTACTGATTTTCAAGCTGTTTTCATAACCCAAAATCCAGAGCCATCGAAATGGTATAATAAATCCACTAACAACCATTTCTTGAAATGACCGGCACAAACCAAAACTCCAATGAATTAGCCAACGCAAGAATTCCAACCGAGAAGGAAAACGAAGTAGCTAATTTACAATCCACATACGATTCAATAGGCAAGGCAATCAGCGTCCTTGATACTCGAATCAAGAACGATGAGAAAAAGATAGACAAGCTCGCTTCTGTGATCGCTGATGGTTCTGACGAGGAAGCAGCGAAAGCTAGAACCGAACGTAACGTCTTAAAGAAAACTGTAGAAGAAAACAAAACCACAAAGAAAAACAAGGCTACCGAAAACACGAACCTCTTGAAAAGAATCAATCGTCTACACGAAGAAATCTTGAAGGAAGGTAAAGGTCAACACGCCATCAACATTGAAGGTATTACCAAAACCAAAATCTCAGAAATTGAGAGAGGCTTCCCGTACCTGTTCCAATTTACCGGCACAGATAACTTCGTCGATTTCTTCCAAGTGGTCAAATCCCGATTCGCTTCTAATCAATAAGCGGAGGTGATTCATGGCTAAGGCAAACGACAAAGTACAATTCCAAATTAGATGCACAACTCAGTTCCGTCAGAAATTGACGGACTTGGCGTATCTTGCTGGCTTCATCAAAAAGGTAAAATCAGAAGAGGTAGACGAGTACGGATTCCAGATCGATGCGGCGAAGCTTGCTCAGCAAGAAAGGTTCTATCTGCTTGAGAAAAAGCAGGGCGTGTCTGAAATGATCATGAGCATTGTCAGGGACGGTGCTCTCATCATCAACGGCGCAGACAAGTCAGACACAAAAGACCTTGCTACGAAATTCAACCGCACAAACGCGAACATGTCACAGCTTCGCGACCTCACCGCAGGTCAGTCATTCTCAGCGAAGGGCGAGCAATACAACCTTCAAAAACTATTCGAGGATTTCTTGAAGGTACGTATCGAGCTGTCTAAAGACATAGACAAAATCATGGAAGGTAAGACGCTCCATGAAATCACTGACGGACCAGCCTATGAAGCCAAGAAGGCTTTCGCTCTGGATTTTGACATTGATCGATTGAATGACCGTATGACGTTCGTTACTGATGCAGAAACGGAGAGAGCTTTGCGTTCAACCAATCTAAAGCTTAAGCCGATGCTCAGGCAATTAGTAGGTAACGTGAAGCTATACAAGCGCGGCGCACCAATCAATCATCCAGATATTCTTGAAGCCTTGGTGATTTACCAAAAGCTGAACAAAGATGTGGAAGCGGCGCATATTCTAAACCTTGAAAATAAATCCTACACCGTTGACCTTTTCAAAGGGTTAAGGAGAAGACACTACGAGGCTGTCACTCTCGTTAAAAAGATTCGTGGCATAAAATAAAAAACAACCGAGACAGAAATGGTAATCGACTTCACAAACAAAGAGGAATCTCAATCATCAGCTTCGACCAATGCGAAGCCTGCAAAAACAAGCAAAGGCTCACCAGAAATCAGAGGGTTGAAAAACCTCACGAAACATTCTGAGTACCTTGTCGAACCCAAGATTGATAAAAAGACAAAGCTTGACGTTCACTATGGACGCGAGTGGGCACAGACCAACATCCCTGCTGCAATGCTTCATCCAGCGCAGGCAGAGAAGACCCTATCCGCTATAGAGATGGTTCAGTATAGAAAGGAATTCGCTGCGAACCGCGCCACCTTTTTTCGCGACCATGCCGCTGATGGGAACAACAACCGCCCAAGGTCGAAGGGCAAGCAGATGGACGCCTTCCGCTTCATCATCTCCTGCAAACCGGACGAGCTGTCGCACTGCAAGACTGACGAAGAGCAAGCCAAATTTCTCTGCCACCTGGCGAAATCGGTCCTGCAAAAATTCTCAGGCAGTTCTGAAATCAATTTCTACTACGACATTGTTCCGCACCTCAAAGACGGCAATCCGCACATCCATATCATGATAAGCAGCTACACAATCGACGGTCAGTACTACGAGTTTTACAGAGGCAAGCAAGACCACGGCATGATTAAAATGGCTGATGATGTGAAGTACGAGCTGGAGAAGAAGCACCCCACCCTACTCCGCATGGAGCATGACAAGCGCCTGAACCAACGCATGAGGGTCGAGGTGGACAAGGTGACGAAGACGGTCACTGGCGACCATGCCGAGGTCTATACGAAGCTCCATGCCATTCTTGCCCAGCACACCGGGTCAGACTACTCACACCCGAAAATCACGGAGCAGTTGAAGGAAGCTGGCTTTGCTCTGCGCTACACCAAAGCCAAATCAACGGCGAAATACGAGGACGTGCAGGTACACCATGCCGACCTTGGCGAAGAATTCAGATCCATCGCGAACCTCCCTTTCTACGACAAGCGCGTGCTCGAAAACTGGCAGACCTATCAACGCTTCAGGTTGAAGAACGGCATCAGCAGAGACGTGTCGAAGGTCATCTCAGCAGCAGTGAAGCTTGTGAATGAAGCTCCAAACAAGAACGTCGTTGAGCTGAACAAGACCTTGTATGCGGAGCTAGGCGTGATGCTCTCACCTACGTACAAGGTAGACACCTACGGGAGAAGGTATGTGGGTAGCTGGTCGTTCTACTCAACCAGCGACAACATCAAATTCCCAGCCCTAAAGGCTGGAGTGTTGAACCCTGAACACTTCATTGCCACGCCCGAGGAAAGCCTGTCTATCCATAATGAGATTGAGGATTTGATAAATTTCCACAAGGTAGCTCAGCGCGCCGCAGGGAAGAAGAAATACGAGCAGCAGGCGAGGAAGCGACTCCCGAAATTCAGGTTCCTCGAACACGAAACCCTTCAGCAATTCATCAGTCGCTACAACAGCTCTGGCGCGTACAAGCAGACTCTCACAAGCGGAATCGGCTTTGAGAACGCGCTGAAAAGCAAATGGACGGACAGGAAGCAGATTGAGATCGAGCATGACGGCACGGTCAAGGTCTACCAAGCCAATGCCTCATCCGCGAAGGCAGCTATCCAAGCCTTGGTCGCTCAGGGCTTCTGTGAGATGGAATTCAAGGGAACTGACAACCCTGACATTCAGCGCCTCATGTACATCCAGTCCGTGCTTCACAACATAATAATCACAAACTACACGCCATCGGCAGCCTTGATGGCAGAAGCACAAGCGATGCTCGATGCTGAGCGAGACAAGCTGATTGAAGCGAACAAGGAGAAGGTCAAGAAGCACCTAGAAGCTATACAGGCTCAACCTGATGCCAAGCCCAAGCTTCTGTACCTTCGCACGAACCGCAAGCTCGACGTTGACGTAGACCAACGTCCGAAGCTCTACGGGTTTCTTTACGGCGTGAAGATGGGCATGGAGCCAGAAGCTTTCGCTCACATCGACAAGCTAACGCTCAGCAAGGCAGAGCAGAAGAAAGTCATAGAACACTTCGCTAACGCGGAAAATGTAACTGCCGTCGAGCTGGCAGACATTCTGAGGCGTGCCGGTATTATCCTTGATGAAGATCCATCTGCAGTAGAGCGTCAGAAGGTTCCAGCAGCTCCAACCCATACGGACCAACAACCTGCACCGGCTACTTCTCCGACGAGTCCAGCGCCTGTCACCAGACCGGCTATCTCGACCAGTCCCGCAGGCTCATCAGCACCGGCAAAAGCGAAACCGCCAATCAGCAAACCTGCCAAAGCTGGCAGTGACCCCAACCGTAAAATTAAGCCGTGAACGAAGCCCCATTCTGGGGCTTTCTTCATGTGTTAGAAAGGAGCTGGATCACGTTGATGTTGTCAGGGTAGGACGTAGATTTGTTGATGCCCGATACCTTGATCGTCGTGTTGTAGAACCGCCCAGTCTTGGCATCCTGTCGCTCGTTGAGCCCGTAGGAATGGTTCGTGTACGAGCAAGCCACATGGTAGACCCCGGCTTCATCATCCCGTCCTACAATCGCAACCCAGTGATCTCCCATCCCACCTTCTTCGAACTCAGCCTTCTCCTTCACACAGAGGATTGCCACCGAGTCAGAAAAATCCATTGCGGTCAGAGATTCAATTTCTGTGGGAGTCACCACTGGGGACACAGCAGCCCCATCCGTCATCACGTCAAAACATGTCGCGATGAAGGCTTGTTTGACCTTGGCATCGGTCGCGTTCCTAAGCCGTCCGAAGTCACTACCCTCTCCCAGCACGAAATTGTGAAGGGACGGTGTATTGCCGATGACGCGCCTCCAGAAATTTGAGTTCTTGTAGGCGAAGTCTGAGGCTTTTTCGTTTGGGCTTCTCAGTGCTTTGTAAGCGTTGAACAACGAGTAGATCAGGCACAGACCATCAAAGTGACCCTGCGCCAGAATTCGTTGTATCGGTATTTCGAATTTCAAAGCGTCTATCCTTGTCGGCGTCGTCGAAGGCGCAATAGTACAGTAGACACTCAATCTGTCTGTGACCTGCGTTTACCTACCTCCACTCCTTGTGACTTGAAATCGTTTGCCTACGCATGCCCACGGAACTCCCCCTATTCGAAAAACCGAACGAAGCGATCAGGAGGTGAATCTACGATTTACTTAGGGCTAACGGTGCTGTTGATGATGACAATTTCGCATTAAGACTGGCAGACCGCTTCGAGATTCACGCCATTGGGCGCGATCACATAAGCGGCATAATAAGTGGGGTGATAATGGGGTCTGATACCCGGTGCGCCGTTGTCCTTCCCACCAGCAGCTATGCCGTTCGCGTGAAAGACGTTGACCGCCTCCCTACTTGGTGCGATCAGCGCTATGTGGACACCGTGGCTGGGAGCGGAAGCTTCATGCAACCACAAGTATGGCTTTCCTCCAGAACCGAATCCCAGACGGCGAGGCTTCGAGGATGGAGGATCGGACTCAATGCTCATGACTAAGACAATCCCCAGTGGCTTTAGTACCGGTTCGTAAAAGGCTTGCGCTTGTACAATATCTGAGACACCAATGCCCAAATGGTCTACTGCTGAACCGACAAAGTCGTTCATTTATTAACTCCTCGAATGCCTGTTGGACAGCAGGTTGGCGAACTTCGCGTTATTCAGCCGAGGTCACTACGTACCCTATACCTGTGACGCGCCGCCGTCTGCGAACAGCTCGGCTCCATTGATGTAACTTGACGCATCGCTTGCCAGAAAAAGCGCAGCCTTCCCAATCTCATGCGCCTGACCTATCCGACCGAGCGTGCTCTTCTCACTAAGAATATCGATCACATCCTGCGCATTCTCGCCGAGGACATCGCGCAAAGATTGGGTATCAACGGGACCGGGGCTGAGTAAATTGATGCGAACGCCAGACCCTTTGATATCCAAAATCCAACTGCGTACCAAAGCCCTCAGAGCAGCCTTTGTGGCTCCATAAACGCTCAAACCGGGACCGGGATTGATTGAAGCGGTTGAGCCAATGATGACAACACTGCTTCCTTTTGGCATCAGTGGCAGCGCGCCCTGAATGGTAAAAGTCGTGCCTTTGACATTGGTAGAAAAAATCCTATCGAAACCTGCTTCAGTGATCGCTCCAAGAGGCTCGATCTCGCCTATTCCAGCATTGGCAATGAGCACATCGATACGACCGTGGACAGCCCTAATGTGGCTGAATAACGAGGCAAGATTGTCGAGGTTTGTAATGTCTGTGCATACGGAGGACGTGAGCGCACCAAGGCGACCGACCGCATCATCAAGCTGAGATTGACGACGCCCGGTGATGATCACTGTAGCGCCCTGACTGGCAAACTCTTCGGCAATCGCGAAGCCAAGACCCGAAGAGCCGCCAGTGACGAGCACAATTTTCTGTTGAAACTGCATGGGAAACACCTGAGGTCGGGATATTTAGTGAACACTACATAGATCCGCACCTCCACGCAACCTATTTAGCGACCACTAAATAGATCCTAACGTCCGGTTGATATACTTTTTAGCGGTCGCTACAGTTGTCCTGTCGCTTAGTGAGATAGCCATGAACGCAAAAATCCGGCAACGACGCCCCGCATTCGACCGTGAACAAGGAATAGCCCTTGCTCAGGCACTTTTCCATCAGCGTGGCTTCGACGCGGTTAGCCTGTCCGACCTAACCGAAGCCATGGACATCAAACCACCTAGCTTTTATGCGGCTTATGGCAGTAAAGCAGCCCTTTTCGAGAAGGCGATGCTTCGCTATGCCAGTGAGAAAGCGCTGCCTTTGGATAAATTGCTAACAAGGGACCGACCTCCTGCAGATGCGCTGACTGACCTTCTGGTAAGTGCTGCTTTACAGTACGGAGGTGATAGAACCATGCGCGGCTGCATGATCACCGAAGGGATGCGGGCAGATGACTCCGTTGCCCGAAATACGGCAGAGAAATTGGGCGATGTCGGAATACAGACGATTCGCCGTTACCTTGTCGAGGTATGTCCAGAGAATGCCCATACGCTCGCTGACTACCTACAAATCACCCTGCGCGGGCTGTCCGCTGCGGCTTGCAGTGGCATGTCCGTAGAGCAATTAAAGGAGGCGGCTGAGTTCGCCGGAAAAATGATTTCCCGAGAGTTCGAGGCACGCGAAGCTAATCCAAACTCGTGAACAGCTCTTCGCCAAGGTAAGCCAAGAATTTAGCGATCAATGCAGACCACGCCGGAGGTTGCTCTCTACGACGCGGGTGTATGTCTTCGACCATTGCTACCTTCAACAATAGGGGTCGCGGGAAATTTTGAGAGGCATAAATAGTGCTGCTTATTTCGTTACAAATCACTGGTCGTGTCGGTGCCGTTAGCCATCCGCCATAGAGCCAGAAATGAACCTACCCCTCAGTCAACAGTTCTGTCTTTCCATTTCACTCAGCACCTTAATTTGCTTGTGCGTGACCAGCGCCCCGCCATATAAAAGCGTCACGTCCTTGTTCTTGAATTTCCTGACCGCCAAGCCTATTTCTTTCACTACTGTCAAAGGCACATCAGCAGCCAAATGCACTGCATAATCTTCGAGAAGGATTAGGCAGTCATCATTATAGTCTTTGAAGGTGTTACCGGATTTTTTGTATCCGTATTCGGTAGCTATTTCAGTGATGGAATCGTAAAGCGGAGCAAAAAATTCGGCAGAATCTTCGAGCGTGTAGAATTTAATCATTTCTATATCATTTGGTTATGAGTCATAATTATACCAAATAAAAAAACAAAAATTCGCCTTAACGGCGGATCTTTCCTCACATTTTCATTTTTGGTCGAATAGGCTTCTTTTCCTCAACCAGCTCAACCACAGGCGCTGGCTCAGCGAAACGCTTCTGAATCCTCGCAGCGTATGAGTTCTCGAAATCCCAAAACCTTTGCGGCACGATGAAATCGTTCTTAAAGCCCTTGATGTGCGGGTTAAGCGCAATCCAAGTGTTGGGCATATCTACCTCACGGAATCGGTCGAACGCTTCGCCTTTGAGGTTCTGCAGGTCATCCAGCGTCTTCACGGCAATCCCCTTCTCGTTCAGGTTGCTCACCAACTGAGCCGCAGGGTCAGGCAGGAGCAGCCCCTTCACCTTGCCGTACCACTCCTTCATCGTGTTATCGAGGTCGAGCAGCGGCATCCCTTGAGCCACTACGTGGTTCCTGAGCGTGACGTAGTTGTCTATGGTCTTGGTCAGAGCATTCACGGTCATCGGCGCATGATTGGGCTTCGTGTACTCGTTGCACATGTCGAAGCCGTAGTAGCTCTCCCCATCCTTCACAATCACAGTGTTGGTGAAGACAGGACCGCCGAAATTCAGCACAGCAGGAGCAGACTCGCCCTGTCTCACCACCTCATCATTTACAAGGGTTGTGAGCCAACGCGGCAGGAACGCTTCATCTCTGATTTTGGACATTTTGAAATCAGCGTCTTCGCTGACGTTGTTTGCATAATCCATTGCTTGGATGAAGCTCTGGATTTGAGCACGGTATTCTGGTTTTAGGTTTGGCATGGTAATTTTTGCTTGTTATAAGCTAATCTTACCATTTCGGAATGGCAGAAACGAAAACAGAGCCGAAGCCCTGTAATCACACCACTTAACGATATTCAACATGAAAGCCTAAATCCCCATAAAGGCTATATAAAAAGCTTAACATTTGAAAACTTGAAATCCCTGTTAAGGATTTTATCCTCATCTACCAGCGAATATTTTCCATATTTCGTCTTTTTCGAATTTAGTCAGGATGTATCTGCTCGGGAGTCCATACTCATCATAGCCTCCGTCAAACTCACTCTGCACCATGCCTTTCGCATAATTAAAGCACTGGATTTTTGATGGCGGTTCATAAGCTGGTGTGCCGTCCAGTTTGAGGTCGTAGTCGCCGTCCTCATTTAGGTAGTGCTTTTCATAGGCGTAAGCGAATTGCAGAACCCTATCCATCAGGTCTGATCGAGCACCCTTCATGTCTTTAACACGTTTTTTTCCAGTTTCATTTAGAAGGCAGATGCCACGATAGACAGGCTTGTTTTTTATTACGTCACTCGCATCTAGCTCATCGTATTTATTTTCATATTTCATTTCGACTCTATATTATTATTTGGTTATATAATCGAATTATAGCATTTTGACCACTATCGATTTTCCTTTAAGAAACAAAAGTCGATAAAAAAACCAGCCTAGGCTGGCTTCTGTTTCTGTAACTCATCCCACAGCGGCTTTTTGCGTAGCGTTTTGATATATGGCATTAGAGCTTTCAATTCTGCCTTGTTAGCCTTCAACCTTTTATCAACCTCAATCGGAGCATTCTCATTGTCTTTCCACGCCGCTTCTATAGCTTTGCGCTTGGATTCTGCGGCTTCTGCTGGATCTACCCAATCAGCATCTAGCTTGGAACGCTCTAGCTCTCTCAATTTTGTCATCATGAGACCACCTCCAGTGTAGTGATGATTTCGTCACTTACCTCACTCAGTCTGCTTAGGCTCACCATATTGTTATCTACGCGGAATCCGTCCACGAAGCGAGGGCTTACGCTGTGGGCTTTAGTAATAGCTTTTAGACGACTGGCTAAAACAGAGTATTTCTTCTTATCAAAAGCAATGACCAATTTCACGAAAAGGGACAAACCGCCGCGCACGATCTCAGCGTAAAACACGCCTTTCCCGTTCAGCTCGACAAGCGCCTTTTCCTTTGTTTTCCTTGCTTCTTCACTTTCAATTAATACGTTCATTCATATGCATTTTTGTTGTTAGCCATATTTTACCATTTTGCACAACCACAAATGGTATAATATGCGAAACAAATACAAACTCGAATGAAGTATGTCCAACTAAAGAAGATCGCATTAATAGCGATAATGGCTTTTGCGCTTTTCTTGTCTATGGGAACGAAAGCTGATGACTCAGGCGTCATCGTCACACCGCAACCTGATACGTCATCACCAATCGATTACGTCACAGCAACAGGCGCACCTGATCCCTTGCTATCGAACCCATTGCAAACATCTGACGGATTATCCGCCGACTCAGAAACTGGCAATACATCTTCATCAGCACAAAGTGCGCAGGACGATTTAATCACCTCGGTAATTTGGTGCTCCTACGCCGGAGTGATGCTAGTTGGAGCGATTACGCTACTAACCGGATTCTATGAATTGCGCTTAATCGCTGAGCAAAATAATAGATCCAAGGGAAAAGCAGTTGCATTAATTTTGGTGGGGTTCCTAATGTTCTCAGGAGCCTCATCTGTTAATACAGTGATTCACACAATTCGTGGCGATGGTACTGGTATGTGCTTTGTGTCAGACAGTCAATTAATCACGAAGCTATCAAGCAGCAGCAAATGCTGGGACACCGCGACGAGCGAAATCAATGGTGTTTTGAAAGACAAAGTCCTTGCCGAGGACAGCGATGCCAAAACCAAATTCCTAGAAAATTTGAAAACCATTGTCTATCTATTTCAAGGCTTAGGCATCATCTATTTCTTCATCGGATTGAACGGATTGAAAAGAATTGCAGACGGTACGAAGGGAGACTCGCATTGGAAGCACCTTTTTGTGATTGTATTTTCGGCGCTCATAATCGATCTACCTCACACCGCAACGGTATTTTTAGAACAGCTTCAAAAGATGGGTGTGAACTGGTAAACAAGAAAAACCCTCAAGACGAGGGTTTCTTTCTGTGTGGAGGTTATTTTCCCCAACGTTTTTGGCTTCTGCGCATCACGTCTCGAACGGTGACTTCCAGATCTTCGCTCAGCCTTTTGTAATTTACTGATCTATTCAGCACCTTCAAAAATTTCTCAATCGCCGGGAAATCGAGCGCTTCAATCGCAGCCTTCAAGCCTTCAGTCAGCTCGGCAGATTCTTTCAACCCTTTGTACGCCAAGCGCCTGAAATTCAGCTCGCGGGTTTCGAGTGAGTGGAAGCGTGCGTGAGTCTCATCAGTCATGAATTCGAGCTTCACTGCGCTTACAGAATCCTTCTCCGTTAGGCGTAACTGCCTATCCAAAATGGAAGGTACGGGCTTTGGTAACGGCTTTGGTCCGAACACAGCGGCGTCAAAGGTCTCCAAGGCAGTCATAACAGCTTCCTGCACCTCTTCTGCTGACTGCGCTTGCGAAGGAGTGAGGAACGGCAACACGTCCTTGAATTCAGCCTTAACATGGACAGGAACCTCAATGTCCGGCGCTGGGAGGAAGGATTCATAGACTGGCTCATCATCGGCTACACCGGGCACTGTGAGATCGTCAGTCGTAGGTGCTGGTGTTTCCTCAGCTACGGCTACCAGCTCGACAGATAATTCCTTGGATTCAGCCCCTACGAACACGTCAGGGGTTTCCTCCTGCACAAAATGCTCGACCACGACAACCGATGCTTCCTCGACAGCATCGGCATCTACAAAGAACGACTCATCCACGTCTGTGTGAGGATCTGCTTCAACCTCTTCCAATGGCTCTTCAAGCTTTTGCTCTTCATCCTCATCGTCTGAGCTACCGATTCCAGCCGTACCCCACTCAGAATGCGCCACAGGTGCGTTCAGCGTTCTTTGCTCCATCACTGGCTCAGGCTCGAATTGGTGGGTCAATAGATCGCCTTCTATCCTCTCAACTGGATTTTCATCCGATACCTTTTTGGCGTGAGACATGAAGCCGAGGGCAATGCCAAGGTTTTTCAATGACTGAACGTTCATGGCAGAACGCTCTAGGATTGAGGACTTCACTACGGGAGCATCATTGAAATCCAATTGTTTTATCTCAGGCTCTTTGTGCTCAGAGATGAAATCCATATCAGGTAAAGATTTTAATTCGTATTCGTTCATAATTTAACAGTTTATTTACCCTCATTATAGCATCTCGCAAATGGTATAATATGCTAAACCAAAAATAATTGACCATGACGCATAATATTGATGATTTCTTTGCTGAAGACGACCTAAGGTTTCGAGATTTCACAAAGTGCATACCAATAAAGACTCCAGTGATTACTCAAAATGACAAGTATGTTAACTCGCTCAAATTCAACAACTACAAATGCAACGCCAAACACCTCTTACTTATCAAACGATACAGAAACGAGAAAATAGACAAGTACGAGTACATTGCTTGCCACTTTTTACCAAACGAAGCGATAGACACGCACCTTGATAGATTAGCTTTGGGGCACAGAGTAGAAACCAATGGTCACAGCCAGTGGCATTTCAGGCTCGCACCGCAAGGAACACAACCAGACGAAGCTGAGCTTTATTTTATTGAAAATTTCAGCCAGCTATTTTCGAACATCGTTGATCTGGACACTGGGAAAAATTGGAAATACGAAAAGCCATTCAACGAAAATCGCTTTGATCTGCTTTACAAAAAGCCCTTCACAGAAGCTGCTAGCTTGTACACGGCGAGCTTGATTGAGGCGATGGAGCCGTACACTTCAAAAATACCCAACTGTGAAATTGAGCTTATCAATGAGTCCGGTAAGTCATCTGAACCGCTCCAGCGTGGGATGTTTCAGACCCTAAAGCCTCACACAATGCTAATGCTGCGTGAGAAAGGAGCTGACAAGATTTCGTGCTTTATCATTGTTGATTCCGCTTCGTGCAAAGTCGTTGGTGCGTTCGCGAACGATAGTAATCCTGACCGTCGAGCTTTTTTGTATGCGCTTCGCCTCGAACAAGAGGATTTCGTCAACCAAATGGTATAATTGCAGTAATAACCAATTTTTGAACAATGAACATACTCAACACAGCAAAATTTGTATCCGCATGGCTTACATCTGATAAAAGCCTTTTCCCAGTCATATCTAACAGCGCAATATTTTTCTTCATGACGAAGGGCATGGAAGCGAGCCTAAACAATTACCTCGAAGTCGCTGCATTGCTCCTTATCGCCAATGTTATTTTCCACTTAGCCAAGAAAATCGATACAGACAAAATTGCACGAATCTCATTCTACGCTTTTGCTGCCCTGCTCATCTCAAGCAAATTTTTCCAGCTTGCGTTTGATTTCTCCTTCGTCGATTGGCTTGTGACATTCACTGAGTTACACCAACAAGCACCAATGACGATTTTCGAATTAGTGGCTTTCATTGGCTTACCAATTTTCGCTGGCTATGGTTTGAACAAACATTTAACAGCTAAAAAAAATCCAAAGGAGGCGTGATATGTCTGGCACTGATAATGACTTTACTAAAATCACAAAAGAGCAGCTACAACTCAAAGCAGCAGATTTTGATGACGTAGATATTGATGACCTGAACCTTGGACCTGTCGAAACGCCAAGCACTGTTCAACAGCAAATTGCTGAACTAAAGAATAAACCTGCAGAAGCGAAAGAAAGCAGCCGTATAAAATCCGCTTTTGAGAGTACAAGAGATGAATTGCGTAAAACAATTGAACTCTATGACGATGACATAATTAAGGAAATCGACAACAAGCTCTCATTCATGTCAGTAGAGCAGAATTTCTCTTCCAGCATCATTATGGAAATCAATCGTAACTTAAAGAAGAAAGACAACTTTGACCCTCAGCTTCTGAAAAACCTACAGCCTGAGATTGAGGATTATCTAATGCTGATCGATAGCCGATACAGCCTTTACAAAGAATCCATCCTCAACCGGAACAAGGACAGCAGATATTACGACCTATTCAGGCGTCTCATTTGGGACGAAAATGGAGCTAATAAATATTACGCGAAGAACCTTCATTATCTTGACCAAGCCTATTTGAAAAATGGCTTCTCCCTCAACAAATACAGCGTCCTTACGCCTTTTCATGTGATGGAATTGTTCAGCGGCAAGAATCTCAAGAGATACCATCTGGCGTCACTCATTGACGATCTCGAAGAAGACCGCCTACCGCCAGTCGCAGGCGTTGATAGCCACTTGGTTCAGCTGTAAAAAGCCCATCATTGGGCTTCTTTGTCGAACGTGTTTGTCGTGTCCCGCGTGTAGAGGTCGTTGAACAATACCGGCTTATCTTTCTGTAGCTTCTTGTCCATGATGCTTTTGAGGCTTCCCCCAACGCTAACAAGGTGCGGACCATTTGAGCCTTCCAAGCGCGCCAAAGCTTCTGTGAGGCGTGGGCTTTCCGCAAGGTAATCGTTCAGCTCCTTCGCGAGGTAGCGTGATGAGGTGTTGAGATACGCAGCCTGCAGAGGCTCATACCCGCCCGCTGATAGCTCTTCTGGCAAATCGCCGATCACACGGTCAGTCACACGTATTACCGTCTCTATGAGGCTCTGAGCTTCATCAAGCAAGACAGACAAGCAGAACTGCCCTTCATCCGTTGCGCTGATACTGAACTCAAGAGCCAGGTCCACCAGCATCCCTTTCAGGAGCTTCGCCTGCAGATGCGCCATGTCGCGGATCTGGTAGCCCTCACCAGCAGCCAAAAGCCAATCCCGCCCTATGGGCGAGTGGAGATTGGAAACCGGCACGATGACAGGAACCTCTCGCACTGATTTTAAAAGGCATCTCACAAGCCTTTCTTTAACAGCTTTGACAAAAGCATCTGCGAGGACGCTCTCATCAATGACCTTCTCTAGTCGCTTGGATTTGATAAACAGACTCAACATATCTTGAGCTTCGTTCTGTTTTTCTTAGCCTCTGGCTCAGTCTCAGGGTCAGGGGCTGCATCAGTGTTTTTCGTGGTTGAGTGAACGCTTGGGTCAAACATCGCGTCGAAATCAGCCGAATTCTTCGCAGGAGCTGGCTCACCATTTCCACTTGCATAGAACGCGATAGCTTCATCCTTGTACAATTTCCCGTATGGAATCTCAGCCGTCTGCAACGTCACTTTATGGATAGTGTTGTCAGCTGCAGGCTGCGCGTTTTGAATGGTCACAGATTCACCATCTGCCGAGAATTCGACTTGGTAATTTCTTGCCGCAAAACTGTCGTTCTGCTTTAGGAGAAGTCCTACGTTTCCAGCAGCTGTTTCGAGCGCCCAACGAAGCTCTTTTTCAAGCCTAGTCTTTTCCGCGTCTTTTTTGAATTCAGGCTTTTTCGTACTTACCACATCATCATGTGTAACAGGCTCTACAGGCTTATCTTTATTTAAGACGGTTTCGTTTGCCATAGAGTCTAGCCACGACACGACCTTCGTGTCTGGATAAATTTCATCAACAGTCGTTGGTTTATCCTCAGATTTGGGTTGATTTACCGTTTTCTTAGCTTCAACAACAGGAGGTGCATTAGCTTGCGGCGTATTGTACCCAACCCCGCTCATATCGTTCTGACCGCCAGAGTCATGTTTATCTTCATCTTTCGGCTTATAGTCGTCTAAAATATGTCTCCACGTTTTACTATTAATTTTCAATCGCTCGAACTCAACACCTTCCTCAAGCATGATTTCGATTGTCAAACGTAGATTTGCTTCCTGCATTGCAGCTGGGATTTTAGGGTCATTCTCTTCAACGAATGGACAAACCTTCAGATTGTTCTTCAAGAACTGACGCGCTGAGATACGTACCATGTCCTTGTAATGGTCGCCTAAAATGTCATAGCCGTTGTGCCTGAACTCACCATGCTCCTTGACGTTGTACACCCCCTTCCCTTGCGCATCTTTCAATACATAGTTCCCATAAAGCGGATTGTAATGACTGGTTAGGTGGTACTTTTCACAATATTCCTTGAGAATGGCTTCAAACTTAATTTTTGCTTCTTCTGTAGGTTTACCGTGCTTTTCTTTATTTAGCTTTTTGATCCCCGACGTAATTCTATGCCCTGAGAGAGTTCCGTATTCATTATCAACATCTATTTCTGACTTCATGCCGTTTTCGGCAGGTTCATCATCGTCTGGAGGCAACAGTTCGGGATTGACTGGCTGGTTGGTACTTTTGGTTTTTAGTAAGCGACTTATTATTGCATTAAGTGGATTGAGAGCTGCCATAGTTTGTGATCTAGTTATGTACAGATTATACCATTTTGGAGCGACAAACCTTACAAGAATACCAATTGAAAGAGCGCTGCAATTTTGGTATATTAACGCCCCAATTTTTTACATTCAAAGCTCAGCGGAAAAACAATGACTGATTCGACCATTCAACCCGAAGAAACCCTTTCGTTTAAAGAACAGTACGAAAACGCCATTGATAAATCTGATCACGTTCCGCAGTCGAAAATTATCGGCGAATTCGTTCTAGACGCATTTATTAATTCGTCTGGCGAAAGTCAAAAAATTCGCGAGCTTCGTGAACAAATCAAAACAGCTATTGGCAACGCTGACGACGATGCAGCTCATGAGTTGATGGTTGAGCTGAAAACGATTAAAGATGCAGAGCAAGAGAACGCCGCTGCTTTGGCTGAAATCAGCTCGAAATTTTCTATTTCGCAGATCCTGTCGTCGTTCCGCCAAGACCCAGCCTTTCAAGAGATCGTCTACGGGCTTGCTTTCAAGGTGCTGAATCACAGCCACCAAGCGCTGACCACACCCGTAGGCAAAACCAAGACTACCCGCCCCAAGGCTGAGCCAAAGCCACCCGTGACCCACACCATCACCAACGGTGATGAGTCGGTAGTCGTCACAATGACTCGCGGTCCTCAGAAACCATCAGCTGATAAGCCATTTTATGAATTGCTTGGGTTCTCGATTCACGCTGATGAATCAGGCAAGGAAACCATCGAGCCGGAAACGTTCCTCCTGAATGACGGAACAGAATCCAATGCGAATAAGCGCGAAATCATTGCTGCATTGAACAACCGCACGGCTTTTGAAGGCGTGACCATCACCACCAATTCATAACCCTTTCTCAATGAAGCCTCTTTGAGGGGCTTTTTTCGTTTCAGATTATGAAATTCCCCATTTTTCTCTGAAATCGAATTGACAATGAATTGCCCTTGCATTACTTTTTTTTCCAAGCAGTTCAAATCTAGTATTCACGCCCGGAAGGAATCACAAAATGGTAAATGCTAAAGCCGAAGTAGCGCATACTCCAAGCCAAGCTCAGATTGATTATGATAAGGTAGTCAATGACAAAGCCTACACTGACAGCGCCAAAAATCTCGGCAAATCCATTTTGAAGCGACTAACTTCCATTGGTGCTGATACCAAAATCGAAGAACTAAACGCTAAAATCGCTAAAGCCGCTGGTGAAAATGATATTCCACTGATGAAGTCCCTGTTTGCAGAGTTGAACAAGCTCGAGCAGGATCAGAAGAACCTGAAAGACCAGCACAAAACCATTCGCGGTAACAATACGTTTGAAACAATTGCTCAGGCTTGGAGTTCGGAAATCCGTGAACTGGCTTTGTCGATTGCAGTAGAAGCTATCAAATCCGCGAGCGCAGCCCAGCATCAAGCTAACGCTGGTGGTGAAACGGGTGCTACAGGCAAGGGCAAAAACGCCACAGCTAAAGCTAACGCGGTAACGACTCCACCTAAAACCTACATCGTCACCCAAGAAAAGACCGGCAAAACTGCTGAACTGCCTCTGCGCCGTGGCAGTGCAAAACCGAGCAAAGACAAAGAAGTTTACGAACTGCTGGGCTTTAAATTCAGTGAAGATGGTTCGCTGACAGAAACTGGTTTCAAATACAAAGACAAATCCGGCAAACAAGTGGTTGAAGCTGAAGCCACTCGCAAGGCTCTTCTCGCAGCCATCGAGAACGGCGGTTTCGCTGGTTTCACAGCCGTCCTGAAAGGTTAATTAAACCTTTCGAGAGAAGCCCCTTCATTGGGGCTTTTTTGTGTGCGCAATTCAGAAAAGGATTTCCTATGTGTGACAATGACGACAACGAATTCGAGCAGTACGACACGCCAGCTCCACGCATGAGCCTTGTCGAAGACCGGAGCCACGAAAACCTATGGCTTCATCGGGCTAACGACTTACACGCCTCTGCTGGGGCTATCTGGCTCTCAATGTCAGATGGTCGGGGAAAGGACTCAGCCAAAGAGCTGGGTTTGGGGGAAGGTTTCGACATGAAGCATGCCTGTTTCCCCGTCTATCACATGCTGTGTGGGCTATCGCTTGAGGTCGTGATGAAAGCTTCACTGGTCAGCCTCAGACAGAAGCCGCCTGAACACCATGACCTGAACCTACTGTCTCACCTGCTTGGCGTGAAGCGTAATCCTGCGCAGAAGAAGATCCTGAATTTCTATCAGCACAGCGTGGTTTGGGCTGGACGGTATCCGGTGCCTAAGGACGCAACAGATGACGACCTCACCGATTTTTATGAGATGCACAACAGCCTTCTGTTCAAGGGAAAGACCGCTGTGAAAGGAACACCCATCAAGACGTACTCACGTACCGGCGCAACAGACTGGGAACGCTTTGACGCCTTGTACAAGAGCTACAGCGCCCTCTTCGACCACCGCTACTAAGTCTGACCAACGTATGATGTGCGTCTCACCTACGTCAGACGCTCGTACGACCTTCGTGCGACTGGTACACACAGCAAGAAAGGACCTATCTCAACATGGAATTTTTGATTGGCGTTGTCGTTACCTGCCTCATCATTTTCGGCGTATACGTTTACAGCAAGACGGACAAATTCAACAAGCTCACACGTCTGCCGTTCACGGACTGGATGACTCAGTACCATTACGCCGAAACCCACATTAAGCACGGTATGTCTCGGGCGTTAATTCTTCAGACGTTTCACCTAGCAGTGGATCTGCGTGCCCTGACGCCGCAGGAAAAGCTCGAGCTTGACGCAGGATCGATGAAAGAAGATCCCAAAGAGATTCTGAATCAGTGGCTCGAACATGCCCTACCTCTCGTCGAGCAGGAAATTGGCGCTCATGAGATTGAAAAGTCTGAGGCACGAATGATTGGCGTGTTCATGCTGGTAGCGATGAAAAGCCTCACGACTGGTGAGCCTCTGCGCGACTACCTACGAAGTTTCAATCAGTGAAACTCAACCTGTATCTCCGAATCGAATCTACTTCAGACGCAAACGATGACGCCTAGAATCTACGTCATACGCGCAACTGACTTTCGTCATATCCAGTGTTAAATCGTCCTTCTCAGTGTGTCCTGTTCAAATGAGCAATTACATCGTGGACAGTCACCTTGCCCGAACGAAAAGTCTTTCAATCAAGCTTCTTGGGCGAATAACATCTGACGCTCTTCCTCGGTCATGGAAGCCAGTTAATATGTCGCTATTCCCGGTACTGCTCATCGTCAAGATCGGGCTGACGTATAAGCTCAGCTTAAGCGCATTCTTGCCTTGGATCTGAGTCGCTTGGGCAGACATGCAGGTACAAAGACCTTGTCGACCATTTGCATCGCCCATAATCTGTCGTTTGCACACGACTGACCGGCGATTTAGACGTGTTGAACGCAAGGGAATAGTCAAGAACGCCCGTTACAGAAGCGCTCTTGGCTAGCGAAGGCTAAGTGCTTTTTTCGTTACCATCAGCCAAATGTTCCGACAGCATTTCCAGCCGATCATTACCCCAAAAAAGTTTTGAATCAGCGATCACTGTTGGCGCCCCAAATACACCATATTGTACTGCTTCGTCATTGTTGGCCTCCAAGGCATGCTTAAAGCGGTCGTCGGCTGCTGCCTGCACAGACGCTTCCCTGTCTAGCCCTACTGCGGCAGCAAGGTCGCCAATGACATCCAGCTCGCTGATATCTCGGTTTTCACCCCAATACGCCTTCATTACGCTGAAGATAAATTCTGCTCCTTTCCCCTGTTCGATAGCGTAAAGGCTGCAGCGCAAAGCCCGAGAAGGACGAAGCGGAAATCGCGGGTGGTAGCTCAACGACAAGCGTCGCTTTCGTGCCCAATCCTGCAAATCCTGTTGAAACCAACGCACAAAGGCAGTTGACGATTCCAGTGGACGACGCCCACCGATGCGGTCAATCAGGTTGGCTAAATGCATAGGTCGCCAGTGGATATCCCGTCCTTGGGATGCGGCGATCTCCCGCAAGCGTGGAATCGCTAGATAGCACCAAGGGCTATGGAAATCGAAATAAAACTCTATGGGGGAGCCCAGCTTGGAAGATATTGGTGCGCTAAAACGGCTGAGGTCGACTTTCGCTCGTTCGTGATGACCAGTCATGACCAGCCTTCCCTGTTGGATAGCGCGTACGGCAAAGCGTAGGGTTCGTCCTTTAGTCGATACCAGAACGGCTTCGCATTGAACCTCGATATCTGGCCAAGCAGGGCTTGAGTGTTCAATGTCCACGCGAGTACCTACCGTGCCCCACCCCGGTTCATTGAAAGCCTGTACGCCGCTTCCCGCCGTCTCTTCCAGCATTGCAATAAGTGCCGGAGTGGATATCACATGAACGTCGGCATTGCCAATGGCAGCGGCTGTCTGCTGCAAGCCAGGCACAAACGTGCACTGATGGCTATGGCCAATCATCGCTTCGCTCATGCCAGCTCCTCCAACCCCGCCGACAAAGCTTGAGCTTTGAGTTCACGCTTTAATATTTTGCCACTAGAGGTCATTGGCCATTGGCTAATTTTATAGACCTTGACCGGATGCTTAAATCCGGCAATTTTCCCGACACACGCTTGCCTGATCTCTGCAAGAGAGAGCGCTTCGCTTAATTCGACAGCGGCGGCTACGACTTCCCCATAGAATGGATCAGGGAGGGCAAACACGGCGATCTCGTTAATGCAGGGGTGAGCGCGTAGGAGGTTTTCAACTTCCACAGGATAGATATTTTCGCCGCCGCGAATAATCATGTCCCTCAGCCGCCCCCCTACAAGCTCAACTCGGCCATCTGCAGTAAGACGCCCGAGATCACCTGTTTGCATCCAGCCCTCACCGTCGATACAGCGAGCAGTCTCTAGCGCATCGCGATGATAGCCAAGCATCACCATAGGTCCCCGTACATGGATTTCCCCGGTTTCGCTGGGCGCTAACGTCCGCCCGGTGTCCGGGTCGCAGACACGCACCTGCATGCCCGGTAGCGGCATCCCTGCAGTAGTGAAGCGCTGAGGGCTATCACAATGGTCCAGAGCGATCAGCGTACTGGCCTCGGTCTGACCGTATACTTGCAAAAGACCCGGAATAGGGAACGCGTCGGAACACCGCTTGAGCAACGCGGGGTCACAATCGGCACCGCCGCAAGTACCCGCGCGCAGAGAGCTGAGATCATAATGAGCACGCTCCGGGTGCTCGAGCATGGACAGATAAGAGGTAGGTACGCCTGTAAGTAGTGTGCAACGCTCTGCTTCCACTAGCCGCAGCATTCTCCCAGCGTCAAAGGCACTTACGCCTACATAAGTAGCTCCCACTTCAAGCGCGGCTAGCACATTCATTATGCAGCCTGCACAGTGAAATAAAGGAATGATAGAAGTCCACCGATCCTCGGATGTCACTCCAAGGCGAGCTACGGTGCCGCGTGCATTCATCAGCATTCCTTCAAAACACAACTCGGCTCCTTTTGGGCGCCCTGTGGTGCCGGATGTGTATTGGATGCTAGCCAATTCGCGAGGCAACCAAGACCATGCTTTGAAAGGCGACTCGGGCGCGTCAAGCATCAGCGCCGGATAGCTGGAGCAATTCTCGATTTGAGTACTGGGCTCGTCGAAAGAGATTATTTCTCGCAGCGCTGGCAAAAGGTGGCGTGAAGCGAGTGCCATTTGCAGATAATCGCTTGAGCGAAAACGTTCCGAAAGTAAGATCGCTACTGATTGACTGTGGTCCAGTACATGCAACAGGTCCTCCTGACGAAAATGCGTATTGACCGGCACCAGCACCGCACCAGTAGCTGCAATAGCGACCTGCGCAATTGGCCATTCGATTCGATTTTCTGCCCATAATGCAACCGAGTCACCTGGTTGAATCCCGCGCCGCCGCAAGGCAGAAGCTAGAGTCTGAGATGCCAACAGCCATTGGCTGAAAGTCAGCCTCTGAGAGGTGGAGTCGAATACTAGCGCCTCCTTATCTGGCCAGCGGTTCGCGCATTGCAACAGCATTGCATAAGGGTCGCCGGGCAAGTATTCGCGTGCGAAGAGGGATTCATCCGATGTCATGGAAAATATTACCTGGATGCTGTTCGTGAGAATTTGGGTTAGTAATTAGGCTAGGCTTTGCTGTCTACTGCAGGCGTCAAAGGCAGCGATAGCCTCGACCGCAGTCGGCGGCTCACCAGACAGTAGAGCGCTCCCGTACCTATCAGACCGACCACCCATGAGATATCCGCATCGTTTAGTAGATGGGCTATAGGACCGGTGTAGAAACTGCTAGAAATGAATGGTAATTCCATCAATACGCCACAGCAGTAGGTAGCTATCACTGGCCAGTTCCAACGTCCATAACGACCTTCGGGATCGTCAAGTGCCGCGAGGTCATAGCGCGTGCCGTTGACGAAGAACACATCAGCCAGACTGATGGCGCTCCAAGGCGTAATAAACGCCAGTAGGAAGATAAGGAACGACGAGAATGCGCTAATGAAGCTATGAGAACCGGCAAGCGCAATCAGCACCGCTATGGAAACCATTCCCAATACATAAATAAAACGATGGGACAGCGATACTTTGCTAACGCCGCAAAATGCACTGACAATGGTAGCGCTGGACATATAGCTACTATAGGCATTGAGGGTCATCATGGTGATCTTGCCGAAACCGACTACAAGATACAGAAACATGGCCAAGACGCCCGTCGAACCTAAGCCAACAACGAACTCCACTTCACGACCCGAAAATGCCGCCCCAGCAAGAGCTGCGGCAAATACTCCGAAGGTCATGGCAGCCTGCGATCCCAGCACTGTTCCGAGCGAGGCAGCGAGGAAGATCTTGAGTTTTGAGGTGTCGCTAGGTAAATAGCGGGAGTAATCCGCCACGTATGGACCGTACGAAATCTGCCACGCTGCCGCCAAGGAAATTGAGAACACGAAGTTGACGGGAACGAAATGGCGGTTGTTCAGCAGCCCATGGATGTCATGCTGCGACAACAAAGCCGCGAACATATAGATGAAGGCTATAACCCCGACCACGCTGGCCAGTTTGGCAATAGAGTGAATAGTGCGATATCCAAGGGTAGCCAAAAGCAAGGTCACTAGACCGAATAGCACGATGCCCTGCCAATTCTCGATTGACAGTACCTTTGCCACGGCTTGCCCAGCGAGCAGTGTACCCCCCGCAGAAAACCCAACGTACAAAAAGCTTACCAATACCAGCGGAATGATTGCCCCATAAACGCCGAACTGCACACGACTGCGGATCATCTGGGGCAGACCGATTGCGGGTCCTTGGGCAGCCTGCAGACCCATCACGACGCTGCCGAGCACCTGACCAATTAGAAGCCCTATCAGCGACCAGAAGACGTCGCCTCCGAGCACTACTGCCAAAGCACCTGTGACTATGGCGGTAATGTTCAGGTTTACGCCCAACCAGAGGGTGAATTGACCGAATGCGGTGCCGTGGCGCTCGCTTTCCGGAATGTGATCGATTGAACGGGTCTCAATTACCGAGCGTGAGGGAACATCTGATCGTGCCATGGGCGAATCCTCAATGTTAGAGAAAGCATTTGCGCCAAATCAGCGCGTTTTTTGGAATGGATGGCAGACCGAGTGAGCAGAGGCTAAGCGAAAAAGTGTATAATTTAAAATACGCTGTTTTGATACGGAGTATTAATAATTATGATTCACTTCAGTCTGAGACAAATTGAATATTTCGTCGCTGCCGCTCAATACCGAAGCACCGTCAAAGCGGCAAAGTCACTCAGCGTGTCGCAGCCTTCGATTTCCAATGCAATTTCTGAGTTGGAATCGTTGTGGAAGGAACGCTTATTTGTAAGAATTCCGGGGAAAGGAATTGAACTCAGCACCGCTGGTTCCCGCCGTTATCAGCAAGCACGGCAATTACTACAGAGTGCTGCGCAGCTGTCGGCTAAAGAACCCGACAGTGTGGTGGGCGACCTCTCAGTTGGTTGCTTTGCGACGTTGGGCGCCAGACATATGCCAACTATGGTCGAGCGGTTCAGTCAGCGTTACCCAGAGGTCCGAGTCGCTATAGTCGAGGGTGATACCGAGGAGTTGGTCGAACAGGTGGAGCGTGGCATGCTTGACCTAGCCCTTATCTATGACATGAACCTCGCTCGTAAGGTGAAGTTACACGCGGTAGGGCTGCAGTCACCATATGTGTTGCTGCCAAAGGGGCACCGTTTGACAGCAAAAGCTATCTTGTCCATCCAAGATTTGGAAGCCGAGCGCTACATCCTGCTTGACCTTCCCCACAGCCGCGACTATTTCCTATCATTGTTTCGGTCGGGCGGGGTGGTGCCCAATGTTACTATCGAGTTGCGCTCGGTCGAAATGGTGCGCTCACTAGTCGCTCATGGCCACGGTGTGTCGATACTTGTTACTCGACCAGCGGGAGACTTGAGCTACGATGGGCGACCTATCGTATGTCGACCATTCAACTCCAGCATTGCACCTCAACGAGTGGTAATCGCATCGTCGCAAACAGAGAAGCCGTTCCGTCCAGCAGATGCCTTCATAGTAATGATGCGTGAACTGTTCAACGAAGCCGATACTTTAGAAACCTCGACGATCTGATCGAATCAGTCAACGAAGCCGAAGCAGCCAGATACAGGAGTGATTCAGGAAAACAAACGTAGCGAGCTTCAGGTTGCTCAGCGGTGATGGGGATATCCCGTCTCGCCTACCTCGCTGCCTGAAACGGACGGTGCCAGTAGCATCAATCGCGGGTTGATCGGGCATACGGTAGATAAGGTGCTATAACTGATGCCCTACGCCCTGTGTCTGAGAAAGCTCTCGTTCGCAGCCTACCGCCACCTTCGAGGGCACCGGATGAGCTTCACGATTTGCTACACCTACAAAGCGAAGAGGGTCGTAACAAAATTAGCTGTTAATCATCTCTCGCCCTACGCAGCGGTCTGCTACGTGCTCCTTCAATGTGGCGCGGCTTCTGATGCTGATCAAAATGAATGGCCTGCTGATTTCGAAGGTATCACCGAAACCGCGCACAACCTTGGCATCACCGGGATTACATTTCATAGGTCGTTGTCGTCTCCCCTTCACCGGTAGAAGCAGCGACCACACACGTCAACCGAAAGCCGTATTTCCGCCCCGTTAGCGCAGAGCTGCCATACTGAAGAACATGTTGATTCAGCTTGCTGGCTGAACCGTGACCTGAAAGGAATCCTTGGTGTGCATCGATAGCGGAACAGCCATATCCCTTGCCGAGGCTAATATCAGGGGCGTCTACGCGGCGGTTAGTAGGGATCATTGCGTCAGGCTGCATGCCGAGTCCACCGGCTACAATCGTGCTCTGCTGGACTGCGGTGTCATAGAAATGACCCATTGGGAGCAGCTATTTAAAAAGACAAACAATGCGCTGGTCAATTGGGTTCGACCTATAGCCGTGTGGGTAGAAATGCCGGGATGGCAACCGGATGACTATAAAAATCACCATAACCTTCCAGCCATAAAGAAGCGACGCTAGCGATCAAAAACCTGCATTGAGAATGGTGATCAATATTAACTGTCGCATCTGCTCATGAAACTGGCGCCCGGCGCAAAACCTAGGTATTACATGGTGCTGAAGGTAATGTATGCCCTTGGCGTAAACCTTACAGCTCAGCACTTGTGACAAGGAGCCAAACGGCTTACTTTGTTTAGCTCTTAGCGTGTGTTCTGACTTTCTGCAAAGCTCGAAAAAGCCTAGGTTCATCGTGTGATTTATTAGCCTCCGAAACTGCTGCCTGATTCATTGCCGCTTCAAAAGCTTCGATCACTTTGGGATTTTCCAAAATCTGCTCAAACCTATCAGTCCTCAATTTATAAATTCTACGAGAATTCTTGAAGGTTTGAATAAAACGATATAGTGAATAGCCCATCAAGGCAAAAAAAAGCACAGATTGGATAATACCAACGACAGGATACGCTACTGAAAATTACTTAGAGCAAACACACCAATTGTTACACCATAAAGCGATAAATGCTTTTTCTTGAAACACTAATCTTATTATCCATTTTATTTTAAAATCTGTTTGATACGATAATTATACCAAATCAGCAAACGGAGATTCACTATTAAAGATCAAAAAACAATCAGAGCTGTTCTAAAGAATCATGCTAGGGTTCGTTTGGACACATGGAAAGCGGCATGGTTTCCGAGCGGTGTACCAGCATCATTTGCCCTCACCAGCCCGACCCACCGTTCATAGTCGATGATCTGGTTCACATCAGCCCCTGCAGCGACTGTCTCTATCATTTCTCTTGTCTCAGATTGGAAGGTCATTCAAATACCCGCACTAAAATTTGTTTACAACATTTTACCATTTTGAATTAGCCAAATTTACCGCTCAGAAATTGGTTGATAGCCACATACCATACGGATACGCTTCGCGAATCACACCATCTGTACAAAGGGATTTGAAATGTACCGCAGCCGTCTCGCCTTGGCGCTGATCACTTGCCTCGCAGTACCCGGCTTCGCTTGCGCAGCAGCCAAGAAAGACACCAAGCAGAAGCTTCCTGACTGCACAGCCGTGGCGTTCGATGGTTCCAACCTCACAGAGGAAGAGAACGAGTTTTTTTTCTCGAACCAGAAGGACATATCAACAGCTCAGTTTCTGCGCTTTACGCTGGGGAGAGATTCGGTTCTGGCAGACTTCTATGCGCAGCGTAAAGGCAAAGCCTTCAATGCCGAGGTGCTAAAACTCAGGGAGCTAGCCAACAACCAAGGGCTTGCAACGCAAATGAGTCACGACCTTGCCGAGGCTGAGTCTGCTTACAAACAGAGAAACCCTGAGCACAAGTGGACCAAGGACACAGCCGATACCCTTTTCTGTCGCATAGACGCCATTGGCGACACCGGGACCAATGCGTACAACACTTACGCCACCAGCTACCTGAAAGGGCTTCAAGCGAAGCAGGAAGCCATGCATGGGCAGGTCGGGTACTTCGACGTGACAGTCAATGACTGCACAATCAGCAAGTCCATCGACACAGGCAATCGCTACTCCACCGTGAAGCCAGATCCTGATGCGCGGTTCCTCACCGTGAACGCGACATTCAAAAACACCGACAACGAGGGTCGGCTTCCACTGGAAGGCAGCTTGTTCATCGACAAGGATGGAAAGGATTACAAGTTCGACACCACTGAATCCATCGTGAGCGAGGGCTACGGCATTCGTCTCAAGTCGCTAAACCCTCTCATCAAGCTCAACACGAAGATCGTCTACAAGCTGCCTAATGAGCTGTCTGGCGAGGTGTATTGGAAGCCCGGTAGAAATGCCGAGGACAAGAAGCTCTGGTGTACATATCTGCCTTCTGCCTGAACGAATGCCACGCCATTCCCAACGAAACGAGCCAAGAAATTAAAATGACTGTCTCTTTTAACTTCCACCAAACGCACACCTTGCAGAAGACCATCTTCTACAAGCGAATGGTCATAGATTTCGCGCACTCGTTGGGCGAGGAGAAATTCTTTGAGCTAACACACCATTTTTTTGCCAAGTCACCGGATGAGCTCAAAAAGTGGCGAGTCCAGCTCGATAGCTTGGTTTTGCCACAGAAGAAGATGAAAGAAATTAGCGACAAAATTTCCCATGGCTATGACGAAATCAAGATTAATCGGCTTTTCAATCTAGTCAAAAAAGGTCGCTTTAGGCAGCCCCACTATAATGCCTATCTTGGCACGCATACGGCAGAGCTTTTAAAGTCATTCGTAAATAATGAAAAACTTAAAAAAGCAGAACTGCAACACCTTCGGTTTTATGGATTAATTGACTTAGAAAAGAATCTCACCGATTATGCTAACCATTACCAGCTGGCAAGATCATCCCTCGCAGTTCAGAGCAGGCACCTAGGCATCAGCGTTGAAGAGCTATACATTCCGAAAATACATGCTCGACCAGAACTGAACGTGAAGGATTACCTGAATAACTCTACAGGCATGAAATGGTCGTGGACTGAGAACGACCTACACTTTTATTTCTATAGCAGATTGATGAGCGGAATTTATCAAGAGCTGGGATTTGAAAGCTATCATGGTCCTTTAGAAATAATCGCCAGAGACAAAGAAGAGGAATTCATCGCCGCGTTCACGGCAGAGTATTTCTTTAAGGACATCAAAAACCTTGAAAAAGGAAGGAAGAAAGATAAATCGGTCTGGCTTAACAGCGGAGAACAATTACAGGTCAACGAGGTTCAGGAGATATATACCGCATTGGGATATGATTTTTTCCTCAGCCTACTGAAAAAAGATTTGGACATGCCGGGACTGATGACGATTGGATGGCCCGATTTGATAGGCTGGGGGAATGGTCGTTACGAATTTGTTGAGGTGAAGCAAAATGACAAAATCACATTTGGTCAGCTTCGCACCCTTCCCTTTCTGAAAGAAAAGGGAATCCCCTTCAGAATTATTAAATTGATTTAACTGCCGCTTTTTGACATAACCCCCCTAGAGATTTTTAAGCACTAGCCGATATAGTGACAGGTATTTATTTCACTCGACTAATACAGGGATTGATGATGAGAATTGAAGAGCCGAAGAACCCGACACTGCAGGCGATTCTCGATAAAATCGAGCAAACGCGCAATTACGCTCCAAAGGTTGGTATTTTCGGCAACTCGGGCGTTGGAAAATCCAGCTTGTGTAACGCCCTCTTTGGTAAAAATGTCGCGAAAATTAGTGACGTTGAAGCTTGCACCCGCGAACCACAACGCATTTTTATCGGAAAAGGTAAATCGGGAATCGAGCTTATCGACCTGCCGGGAATCGGCGAAGACCCAGCTCGCCAAAAAGAGTATGTGGCTCTCTATGAAAGCCTAGCGCCAGAGCTTGATCTCGTCTTGTGGACAATCAAAGCTGATGATCGCAATTACGCTTCAGGGCTTGAAGCTTACCAGCAGATTTTTGGCAAGTGCAAAGGGTTGCCTGTCGTATTCGTGATTACTCAGGTTGATAAAACCAATCCCACCCGCGAATGGGACTGGGATAGTTTTACTCCGAGTGAAAAACAGATTTCGAACATGGCAATCAAAGAGCGTGACGTTTCACGCAGGTTTGACATTTCGGCTAGAAACATTATCTCTGTTGCTGTAAGCGAGGAAGATCCGAGCGAAAAATACAAGGTGATCGAACTCGTTGACTTGATCGTAGAGGTTCTTCCCAACGAAAAAAAGTTCTCATTCGCCCGCGAAACAAAAGAGGACAACGTAAGCAGCGAAAGCCGAGAAAAAGCCGAGCGCGGTGTGTGGGATAGCATCAAGGACTTCGCGGGTGATGCTTGGGACAATGTGAAAGACACTGTTGTGGACAAACTGATTGAGTCTGCGCCAAAGCTTTTTGCAGCAGCAGCGACGGTGGTAACTGGTTGGTTTAAGAAATGGTTTTGACCATTTCTCCGGGGAGCTAAGGCTCCCCTTCCTTTTGATTCACGAAACCCTTTCCAGACCTGCGAAATTCCATCCTAGCTTGCCACGGACAATATCGCTCTTGTCCCCTTCGGTATAAGCATCCGCATTGAACATCGTTATGCGTGCAACACAGACCTGAGCCTTTTCCTTCCTAGCCTCTTCCACGCAGCGCTGGACCATGAAGGGAGCCGGGTTTGGCGTTTTTGGGTAGACAGCGGCATCGAGCAGGATGAAGAAAACGCTGTCGCCTTTACTGGCTATCACACTGGGCGTATCAACTCGCCTGTTACAGACCTTCTCCAGCATGTAACCATCCTCTCTCAATAATCTGGTCAGGATTGGCAAGGCACGGTCGTAGGCGTAATCCTTCGTCATAACGTCAGCGGGTAAGAAATCAGACTCAGGTAGCTTCGTGATGGCTGTCAGTGGCTGAACAGCCTTCTGAGCACTCACAGGAGCTGGCGTTGGGGCAGGAGGTGGCACTGGTTGCGAGATTGGTGCTACTGCAGGCTTGATGAGCTTGGACGCAGCATCGTAGTTATCTACAACCCCGTCAGCCATCAATCTGGAAAACTCGCGGGTTTCGGGACTCAACCCAACACTATGCTCGTATATGTCTAGAAACCGGATCATTGCCACAGCAATCGTATAGCCCGCTTGCTGATCGGGATGATTGCACATCCACGAACACAACGCTGTCAGCCAAGCGTCTTCAGCGCGCATGCCTGATTGCTTCATCAACGCAGAAGCCATGACAGCCGTCTGCCCTCTGTCACCGGGATCGAGGCTTGTGGCGTCAGCCCATTTGCCAGCTATGGAAGCCATTTTGGTTCGTTCGAGAATCCAGCCGAGCATACAACCTCCCTTTCGCATTCAGCGCATCATACCTTGACTATGAAGACCACAGGCAAAGGGTGGTAATGCAGCTTCCCGCCACAATTCGCAATATGCGGCAACTTACGCCGCAGTAGGTTACTGGCAATATCTCTCGACAGGATCGAGCCTACTCTCAAAAAATGAGGAATATTTACAGTTTCTGGTTGAAAAAATAATTATATTTTCTTTACCTCGCGTAAGCCCGGTATAGATAATTTCAGGACTATCGGAATCGTTAATCAACAAAAAAACTGTGGGTGATTCAAACCCTTTAAAGCTGTGTATTGTGGAAAGCTTCATCAATCCGCTGTTAAGATTGAATCCTTGTTTTTTACTAGCATTAGCACTCCTCAGGTTTTTTTTCAAATCTTTTGCATTGAGGTTTTTACTTTTAATAATCTCAACATCCTCCTTCGATGCAAACGAAGTTATTGTCCTTTCACGATGTGAATTACCATTTCTGACCTCATAATCCAGCAATTGCAAAGTTTCTTCTCGGGATGACAAAACCGTAATATCATTAGGATGAATCATTTGAAGCTTGGCTATTTTAACTATAATTTCTGCGACAGACCTAAGATTGTCGTCAGAATAATTGCCAAAAGCATTTGCCCCGATCAAGGACAACGAAGGCTGAAAGGATTCGTCCACATCAAGTGTATATTTATCAGACAAAAAGGAATGCTGAAACGACGTCGCCAAATGCTGAATGTGCGAATCTTGCTTGTATCTAAAGCTCTTGGAAAGCTTTTCCCAACGACCAAAACCTTCGATTGTTGTAGGCTTTTTTTCCTGATCGATCAACCGATCATAAATATTTTGTTTCTCATCCCCAAAAAGAACCATCTCTCCATTTTCAGCAAGAAAATTATCCCTTAAGATTCTTAACCATTCAGGTTTGTAATCTTGAATCTCATCGATAAGTATAGTTTGATACTTCTCATCAATCGGAAGATTTTCAAAAAGATAAGCATTTGAAAAATATTTAGCCTCCCAATCTTCGTCCGATTCCTGCCCCTCGACCAGCACACCATATTTGTTGAGAATGATGGTTATAAATTTGTGATAATTTGATATGTGAAAATTACCCCATTCAAAATTTTCACGCACCTCGTTTATTTTATCCCTAATGAACATCCTGAGAGTCAAGTTAAAGGTAAGAATCAATACTGTACCATCATGCCTGACGTGGGCATTTACAGCACGCTTCGCCAGCACAGTAGTTTTGCCAGAACCTGCGATACCTGAAATTTTTGCTCTACCGCCAGAGGAACTGATAGCCAATCTTGTTTGAAGCTTGGTATAGGTTAACTCTTTACCTTCATTTGCATAATGGTAAGGTGGGACTAGTAACCGCGTTAGCTCTTTATGAACGGAATCATCAAATTGAGGGTTGGATTTCTGACCAGCAAATGCAATCCGCTTGAGATTCTCTCTCGTTACAGAAAGTGATGTTTGATCCCGCTCGAATTGCCGCTTTCTACTTTTAAGATAATCATCTCTCTTTACATAATCTTCATATCTTATTTTTTTTTGCTGTAGCTGGGTAGTATTCTCTTTAATTCGAGCCTGTACATGACCCAATACGCCCGAATAAAAAACAGCTAAATCTGACTTTGTAGCATTATGGAAATATACGTAAACCTTCACCAACCCATAAAATGTCTCGCTGGCTAAGCTCCTTTCGTACAAACCGTTTGAGTGAATTTCAAATATGTGTTTCTTATAAGCAAACGCTTGTGCGAATGGCGACTTTAGCAAGGCATTATTGCTTAAAAGTTTCCATTGATTTTTTTCGTCAACATAATAATTCCGCAAATTCCAATCTTTGACTTCGACAATGATAAGCCCGACATTTTTTTTCATTATAACAATGTCAGGTCGATCACCATCAAAACAAGCTTGGAAATACACTTCAGTATCGTCGTCAAAATTACTCTCAAGATACCTCAGCAGAAAAAGTTCACCCTCTGTAGGTGGCTGCTTCGATTGTTGAGCCTTTTCTAAATCTGGAAATACTTTTGCCATGCCTCATCCCTAATGCCAAATCCTGCGAGGATTTGTCATGGACATTAACTTCGTCATTTTTAGCGAGCGTGTAAAGCTTTTAAGCTCAGCTCATTGATTTTAATTCTGTTCTTAAGGGCAGTTCCCACATCAGCATCGCAGCTTTTTCTAACGTCCGCTGACGGGTTTGGACCCGGTTTACCAGACGCTGCATAGTCGTCATAGGCTTTGTAGCCCATTAGCTGATATTCCATGTCTGCCTTGGCTATGAGGTTTTTCATGAAAACAGAAACGCGGGTATGGTCGATTTCAGGAGCGATCTCCAGTCCCTTTTTCACGGAGGCAAGGTATCCGTCATACACTTCAGCCCTCCCGCATCCTTTCAGGGTTGCCAGATCGGTGGGAGCGAAATTTCTGTAGTACCACTCCATGTCAGCAGCTACCGCTTGAAGCGAACCAGCCAGCCCTACACACACCATCCCAGCCTTCCAGAATCCCTTCACTACCCTGCCCACCCTGTTCACGTAATCGACTTGATCAGATACTCGCCTTTGTTGCGCACGTTACCAACGTCTTTGCTCACTGGATACCACTCAAAATCTTCTGCCGACTGCCCACAATCGCGAGCGATTTCTTTCGCTCGATCTTTCGAGAGGTCAGGTGAAAGCCACTCCCTCGCAAGCTCAGGGGAAAGCACCACCGGACGCCGGTCGTGTACGTCAATCATGCCCCGTTGTGCATCGGCAGTGATGATCACAAAACCCGGGGTTTCATCCGCAGATGGACCCGGCTCGACCTGAGCTAAACCCGCGAAGAACATGGGCTTGCGCGTTTTCAAGCGAATAAAGAAAGGTTGTTTCTTCTCATCACCCGGATCCTTGATCCACTCGTACCAACCATCTGCCGGGATGAGAGCGCGATGGTCAGGGAATAGGGTCTTGTAGAACCGACCGCGAGCGATGGTTTCAATCCGTGCGTTGATTGGCTGAACCATCTTTGCCTTTGGCCAGCTCACTTCACGCTTCCACCCCCAATGGACAGAATCAATTTCAGGACCGTCAGGTTCAGCGTGAATGACCTGCACGTCAGTGCTGGGAGCGACGTTGTAGCGCCTGATAGGCGTCCTACCGACCTTTGCGAAGAGATCGCCTTGAGGGTCGAGTTCCTGAACGTATTCGTCCATCGATCTGAACATCACAAACCTGCCGCACATACCCTCCTCCCTTCCTTCACAGTTTCGGAATTTCGCCGGTAGCCTCCGCAATGGTGGCAAGGGTTTCTTCCATGGCGGCGATCTGGTCTTGAAGCTTCATGAAGGACAAATGCACAGCCCCATCAACGTCCACGGTCTGCGCACCACGAAGGGAATCAACCTCAGACTCATCAACCGCTTCTAGGTTTGTCACCGTTTCTCGAAGGACTCGGAGCTGGTTAAATATCGCTACGACTAGGGTTTTGCTGTCTTTGCTCATGAGTCAGTCCCACCCAAGCTTTCTGATTTCACGCCGGTACGGCGTATCGATCTGTTCAGGCACGTTTTCCATATAGAATTTGGCGTGCTCCAACGTCTCGCCATCGAGAGAAATCAGGTAGGAAAGCACGTCATCGAGCGATGGAATCAGACCTTCAACATCCTCGAAACGTGGAGGTAATGCAGTCCAGATAACAGCATCCAGCTGACGATCTGCAGCCCACTTCCCCAGCACACCAACGGTGGATGCGTTGATCGTGAATACGCCGATCCCGTCTTGCCGGTCATCAGGAATTTGTTCGCGCTTGCGAAGAGCTTGGACACCCTCATCGAGCGACTGAACGTCGAGTAGTGCCCAGAGCACCTGACAAGGTGGAGCGTTGAGGCAGATCGCCGTGGCAAGCTCACCTCCGTCACTCACCCTAGAAAATTCAATTGGTAGCTCAGGACCATCGTTGAACCACTCTGAAAGAAGCGGAAGCGTTCCAGGTTTCCATATAAGCGAACCCCAACCAAGGCATGCAATTTTCATATCTTGTCCTTGTAGAAAAGCCTCAATGACACATGACGAACGGCGTTATTTCTCGTTGAACCTCCATTAGCCGCCTACCTCTACTGTGTACGGGTTCATACTCCGTACTCCTGCACATGAGATGTAATTGACCCGCTTCGGCGGGTCTTTTTTTCATTCCACTCGCAGACTCCTGTTAGGCATAAAAAAACGCAGAAAGGTCATTCCTTTTCGCCGGTTCGCTTTAGCCAGTTATCAGCCGCTGTGAACTCAGATTTACAGCCGGAATCCATCCTTTACCTTCATCAAGAGGATGTTCAAATGGCTACGCCAAAGGAAAACCTACTCGACTGGCTCCGTGATGCTAACGCTATGGAGCAACAAGCAGAGAAGATGCTCAAGGCTCAGTCCGAGCGACTAGAGCACTATCCAGACCTAAAAGCGCGGATCGACCAGCACATCCAAGAAACCCTCGGTCAGCAGAAACTGATCGATGAGTGCCTGTCTCGCCTTGGTGGCAGTTCATCGACCATCAAGGACATGACCGGCAAGCTCATGGCGTTCGGGCAAGCTGTAGGCGGCTCGATGATGAGTGACGAAGTGGTAAAAGGGGCGATGGCGGGCTACGTCTTCGAGAACGTTGAAATCGCGACGTACACAACATTGATTGCCGCAGCGGATGCTGCTGGCGATGCTCAGACAAAGGCTGCGTGTGAGCAGATTCTTCCCCAAGAGGAAGCTATGGCGAAATGGCTACTTGAACACCTACCAGAGATCACTAAAGCCTTCTTGGTGCGTTCAGAAGACCCGAACCTTGAAGCCAAAAAATGAGTAGTCATGGAGCAGCCGTTTAGGCGGCAGCTGTCCTATCTGCAAATGCTAGCTCCGCGAAAATTTCGGAACTTTCGAAACCAAGCCGTTCGTCAACTGACCCGAAATCCCCTGAAATTTTTCGCCCTTTCTTTTGCTCATTATTTCGTAAGCGCAGTCACCCGCAGTGGTGACACGACTAACCGTGAACGAGAGGAATGAACATGTTTTTACACAACAAACGTCTTCAGTATACCGTCCGTGTAGCTCAGCCTAATCCGGGTCTGGCGAATCTGCTGCTTGAACAATTTGGTGGCGCACAGGGAGAATTGGCGGCGGCGGCTAGGTATTTCACACAAGCGTTGGCGGAGGAAGATCCGGGTCGCAAAGATCTACTGATGGACATTGCGACAGAGGAATTGAGTCACCTCGAAATCGTAGGCTCCATCATCGTCATGCTGAACAAAGGTGCGAAAGGTCAGCTTGCCGAAGGCGTACAGGAAGAGGGTGAGCTTTACCGTGCAATCAACGGTGCCGGTAACGATTCCCATATCACCAGCCTTTTGTACGGCGCAGGCGCGCCGCTGGTGAACTCTGCGGGTGTTCCTTGGACCGCCGCATACATCGATACCGTTGGCGAACCTACTGCTGATTTCCGTTCCAACATTGCCGCCGAAGCCCGAGCCAAAATTGTTTACGAACGTCTCATGAACGTGGTTGACGATCCGGGCATTAAAGACGCCCTCGGCTTCCTGATGACCCGTGAAATCGCTCACCAGAAGTCCTTCGAGAAAGCTCTGCACTCTATCCAACCGAATTTCCCGCAAGGAAAACTGCCGGGTATGCCTGAGTTCGCTCGAACCTATTTCAGCATGTCCAATGGCGAACCTAACGTTCGCGGTCCTTGGAACAGCGACGATGAGTTTGAGTACGTTGAAAACCCACATCCGGCGGTCGATGGCGGCGACGGCACGGCGTCCGTGACCCTGAGCGAAGACGATTCAGTGACCTTGGAAATGATGAAGCTTCGTACCAAGTCGGACCTTGCTGCCAATCCAGTAACCGGGGCAGATCTCGGCTCAGGACTGGTTCAGGGCAAAGACTCAGAGTGATGAGATACGAGTGCTGGCAACCCCAGCACTTTCTTAGGATGGGAGGCGGTACATGATGAAACTTGTCAATGAAATAACAAAATCTGAAGCCGTAGAAAGCTTCATTGCACGTCCAAGGTTGGCGCTCGGCGCTATGATATTTATTGCAGGAACCACGCTACTGCTAACTGAGGCTTTGAAGGTGATCTACAGGTAGGCGCAGCGATGAAATCCGTCCCACACATTCCACTCTGGCTTGTCCGTATGCTGATCAGCCGATTCAAGCATTTCATAAGACCTGCAGGACCACGGGAGCGGCTGTTGCGCCGATGCCGTAAGCACCGGGCAATGGAAAGTCAGGATCAGCCAGAACGATTCAAGAAGACGATCCACTGACCCGAGCGGCAGCCGGTTTCATTGTCTGCAGCTCATCGCGCAGCTCCGCGACAAGAACAGAGAGGTCGCGCATCGAACGCACTCGGCTCAACGAAACCCCCACCACTGTGAGGTCCACCCTGCCCGACGCTCTGTCGAAAATCTTGATGGATAGCGTGCCATCCACACACGACAAGCACTCGCAGTCCAAAGGTTGGAACGCGCTGGCTAGCGTTTCGATGACCCATGCCGTTTGCTGATTCAAAGCATTTCCTTACATCCGTTAGTCCAACTTGTTAGGTATAGCACTCGTCGATTACAACCTGCCTACATCGCTTCCCTTCGAATGCTTTAACACGGACGTTCAGAGCCGAATTCGCCGGAACTAGTTCATCCCGTATCGCCTCTCAATCCTACGACATGAGGGCTTACCTATGAGCAGTTCACTGGACGAGTACAACAAAAAACGTGACTTTGATGCCACTCCAGAACCGTCCGGTGGAGCGAAGAAAACGACACGCAAAAAAAAGGTTCAGGACCATGCTCTGCAGTTCTGCATTCAGAAGCATGACGCCACCCGCCTCCACTACGATTTTCGCCTTGAAATGGACGGTACGCTGAAAAGCTGGGCAGTCCCTAAAGGTCCATGCCTCGATCCTCATGTGAAGCGACTGGCTATGCATGTGGAGGACCACCCCATTGATTACGCCACCTTCGAAGGCACGATCCCCGAGGGTCACTATGGAGCTGGCGAAGTCATCGTTTGGGACCGAGGAATTTGGAAATGCATTGGGGATCCGGTTGAGTCCTACAACAAGGGCAAGATCAAATTCGAGCTGGAAGGTGAAAAGCTCAGCGGGATTTGGAATCTCGTCAGGACTCATCAGGAAGGCAAGCAGAAGCCGTGGTTCCTCATCAAACACCAAGACTCAGCGGCAAAACCTGAAGCTGAATTTGACGTAGTGAAAGAGCTACCAGATTCCGTCCTCAGTGACCGCACCATCATTCCAAAAAAACGAGGTGGTAAGGCTGCTAAACCCCAGCCGGTTGAGCAGGTTCCCGAGCCAAGAAAACGTGGAAAATCGGGCAAGCTCACCGGCGCAAAGTCGGCACCGATTCCAGACCTAATCAAGCCTCAGTTGGCGACTCTCGTTGACGCTGCACCGTCCGGCGATTGGCGCTACGAAATCAAGTTCGACGGCTATCGCATGATGGCTCGAATCGAAAACGGCGATGTAAAACTGTTCACCAGAAACGGGCACAACTGGACCGCCAAGCTACCCCGGCAAGCCGAAGCACTCGCTAGCCTTGGGCTCGAATCTGCATGGCTCGATGGTGAAGTCATCGCCGCTGATGATGAAGGAGTTCCCAGTTTTCAGATCCTCCAGAACGCCTTCGAATCAGGTAAGAGCGGAGCTATCGTTTTCTACCTGTTCGACATGCCATACCTCAACGGCGTGGACCTCAGAGAGGTCCCAGTCGAAGAACGGCGCGCAGCATTGGCAAAGGTCGTTGAGCTTAGCGAAGACGAGGTAATCAGGTTCTCAGAGGATTTCGGGGAAGACGCGAGCGACCTTCTCACCAGTGCCTGCCAGATGAATATGGAGGGTTTGATAGGAAAACGCATGGGGAGTACATATGTATCCCGTCGCTCAGATGACTGGATCAAGCTAAAATGTAAGCACCGCCAAGAGTTCGTCGTGATCGGCTACAGCGAGCCAAAAGGCGCTAGAACGTCGTTTGGGGCACTTCTGCTGGGATTGCATGACAAGGACAGCGGCGAGCTTCGGTACGCCGGTAAGGTAGGTACAGGCTTCAATGAGAAGACCCTCCGCACTATTCTTGCGCAGCTCAAACCGTTGGAGACGGACAAGCCAGCCGTTGTGAACCCACCTAAAGGCGTGGATGCGAAAGGCGTCCATTGGCTCAAACCTGAGCTATTGGCAGAGGTGGCGTATGCCGAAATCACCAAGGATGGCTCAGTACGTCATTCTGTTTTCCACGGCTTACGAAACGACAAACCAGCAAAAGAGATAACCGAAGAAACGGCAGTGCCGGCATCTGACGTTACAGATGAAAAACCTACACCTGCGCCTGAGAAAAAAGCGACGAAGAAAGCGGCTGAACCATCGTCAGGCAAGATCCGCATTACCCACCCTGAACGGGTCATTGATGCGTCCAGCGGCTCGACCAAGATGCAGCTGGCTGAATACTATGTGAGTGTCGCAGATTGGATTCTTCCTACCCTCCAGGACAGACCGATAGCGTTGGTACGTGCGCCCGAAGGTATCGCCGGAGAACTGTTTTTTCAGAAGAACGTGGAGCGCCTGCCCATCCCCGGTATTGAGACGGTAGACGGCGAATCAGTGATGCTAATCAACAACGCCGAAGCGCTCGTTGGAGCCGTCCAGATGAGCACCATCGAGTTCCATTCGTGGAATGCTAAAGCGCCTGACTTGGAGCGCCCTGACCGCTTTGTGCTGGACCTTGACCCTGACCCTGCCCTTCCATGGAAAAGCATGGTTGAAGCCACCACGCTGACGCTGACCATTCTCGATGAGCTGGGACTGAAATCATTTATCAAGACCAGTGGCGGTAAGGGAATCCATGTCGTGGTTCCACTCACACCCAAGGACGATTGGGACACTGTGAAAGGTTTCAGTCAGAAGATTGTTCAGTACATGGCGAAGCTAATTCCTGACCGCTTCTCAGCGGTTTCAGGTCCGAAGAATAGAGTCGGAAAGATCTTCATCGACTACCTACGCAATGGCAAAGGCGCAACCACCATCAATGCGTATGCGGTTCGCACACGCGAAGGCTTGCCGGTATCCGTTCCGATCTTCAAAGACGAGATCCACGAAATCAAAGGCGCAAACGTGTGGAACATCCACAACCTGCACGAGCGCTTAGGGCAGCTTGGCGAAGATCCGTGGAAGGACTACAAGAAAACAAAACAAACGATTACCGCTGATATGCGTCGAAGACTAGGAATCAAAAAATAGGAGATCGACATGGAAAACTACCACATCACGAAATCCGGCAATGGTTGGGAACTGAAAAAGGAAGGAGCTACGAGAGCTTCAAAATCGGCGGAAACAAAGGCTGAAATCACTCAGCTCTCCGTCGATTTCCTTGAGGGTAAAACAGCTTCATTGAAGATTCACAAGGAGGACGGGACGATTCAAGAAGAGCGTACCTACCCCCGCAGCGCTGATCCGACTAAAACAAAGGGTTGACTCTCACGCGGTATGGAAGCCCGTTTTACGGGCTTCATTTTCAACCATCCTTATGCAACACATGCAAATACTCAGTCACGAAGGATTCATTTGACGCTTCTGTACGACTCTTAAATTTCTTATACTGCATTTGCTTCATTTCATACTTGCCATACGAACTCATCACATCTGCGATTAACTCCACAGGCATGATGCTTTCGTTCGAATAGCTCATCACCAGATATTCGAAGTCCGCGGACTCCACCAAACGCCTGAATTCACCTTCGACCTTGGGTTTGCTGGACCAAGGAGAGACGTTCCTCCCTTCAGGACGACCGGAAATACCGTGAATCGTCGGCTTCTCGTTCTGAGCAATGGTGTTCAGTACGTGATAGGCGTTCGAATACTGCATAGGCGTGTACGGGGGATCTAGGTAGAGAATGTCACCTCGGACCTCCTGGATCAGGTCGTTGGCGTCTCCTAGATACACCTCATTGCTCGCTACGGATTCCTTCAAATCGAACGGCTTAAATTCAATGGGCTTGAGCGCGGTGGTGCTGAATTTCTTGAGATATGCAGAGTACAAACCAGTCGTGTTCGAAACCTTGTCTGCGGCTTCCAAGACGGAACAGAGGCAGTAATAAAATTGCTGGTCAGTCAACTCGGCACGTCCATAAATGTCGTACACGAGGCTGATTCCCGCATCGATCTTCATAGCATTTTCATCAGTGAAATAAGTGCGCCCAGCTTGCTCACTATAATTTTGATAAATAAATCCTTCTTCACCCTCCATCGCATGATTCATCCAGTCAATTATTGGCTGACATTCGTAAGCTATAGATGAATCGTTATTCAGCAGATTGCTCAACGTCGCAAACGAATAGTATTCAAGATCATTCGCAACGACCTTAAAACGATCTTTGAAATGGTTTGCGACCTTTCCCGAACCACTGAATAAATCACACAGCACGATTTCCTCTGACGGCTTATTGATTTTAGCAACGCATTCTGTTACGACAAAACCAATGAAACCCAACAGCTTTGTTTTCGATCCTAGATATTTCAAACGCGCACATAGCGGCGCACATCGTTAGGAATTAACGTGTGGAAAAGACTTTAACTTTTCTGGTGTGCATTGCTGAATTCAATCAGCCGTTAGAAACACTCAAGCTTCAGGTAATGCACGCGCATGTATCAACAGCTAAGAGATTCAGCTTTTTTTGAAGCGAGGGTAAAGATCTTTAAGGCAATCCAGACCGAAATGAGCCTTGATAAAATGTCCGCCCCCAATATTGATAAAACCCTGCTCTTCCAAATTTGGACGTTTCGAATATCCCCAAAGACGCTTAGCGGTTTTTGTAATTACTTCACGATAAAGCTTGTCCGATACATCCCAATACAAGTGCATGACTCTAAGGTCATCGATCTCTTCTGCCATCAACACCTCTGACAACTGTTCACAGCACGACACAATTTTGATTTCTTCAAACTTATCCTTCTCTCGCAAAATACGCCCAATGATAGATGAAGGTGGACGAGTGTTGGTATCAAACCTAAATTTGAAAATACCAAAATCTGCTTTAACAACCTCAAAGTTATAAGCATCGCTATCCGATCCCCAAACATCACGCGGCTTTTTCCCTTCTAACGGCGAGAGCTTTTCAAAATCAATGAATTTGCGATCTTGCTCGACACTGAAATATTGATTGATGAATCCGGCGATTGCCTCATCAGAACCTTTCATAACTACTTCATTACGGAATACGTTTGCCATGATAATAAAACCTGTGCGCCTACTCTGAATGAGAAGACGGAACAGCGTTACTGTTCTGGTATGCATTGCAGTATTGTTTAAAACTGCTATTGGAGATTGGCGTCTCAGGTAATGCATATAATCGTCGCCAGTTGCGGCGACGAGACAAACGATATCATTTCGAATTTATTTGTCAAACGACCAAAACCCGCAAAAATGCAAGTTTTATCTGCTTTGAAAATCTTTAATTTGCTTTATCGGGTTTTTGCGGCGCGAGTGTGAAAAACGAGAAAGGGCTATAAGCCTTAAGCTACTTGAGCTTGAGGGTTATCTTTAAAAAAAATTAAAGATTTTCCAGAAATTACGGTTGGAATTTTGGAACAAAACGGAGGAATTCCGATAGAAGAAATCGATCAAGGGGAGCAAGGCGATTGAAACGTTTAGAAAAAATAATCTGGGATTGGTGCTTGCGGAAGCGAATCACTACCAACCCCAAGGCTCGATCAGTCAGTTCGGCTTGAAAGTCAGCTCACCTTTCCTCCACTTCGCCACCTTCGAAATGGCGGTTTTGAGTACGGTAGTCATCCCTCCTTCAATAGGAGCATTGGCACCGAATACCATCAGGACTTTCTGTAGCTCCTTGAAGACAATTCCCTCCCCTTGCTCGACGCTCACTGTCGCGTAGCCGCTGGTGCCGAACACATCGATCTCTAAAGCCCGAAAGCGAACCTCAAGGCGACCACCGTCCTTGGATTCCTTGATGGCAGCTTTGAAGTCGCCAAGCGACACGCTCAGACCTTGCTTGTCATCAACAAGAAGGTTCTTCTCCTTGTCGAGTTGGACAACGTACACGCCTTCGGGGCTTTGCTCACAGAGATAGATGACTGGAAATCGATGCAGGAGCTTCACCAAATCGTTCTTAAAATCACCGAGGGTAAACAGAGCTATAGGGTCGAGGTGGGACATACGCAGGAAGACGCTCAGAATGCTGGAATGGCTTGATTGTAAGCTTCAAGCTGTCGCTCTACCAACTAGAAACCAACAGCCTGAAAGTGGGATACGGACAGACCAAACCTTCATCCAGACGCATTTCCTGTTCACTCCAAATCTGCGATTTGGGGATTGTGCATTTCCCCACCCACTACCCCCTAAAACTGCAAAAGTGAAATGGTATAATATGACAAACCAAACGAACAACGATGAGACGCTTTCTTCCCTTTCTCTTTCTCCTTTCTGCGCTTTGCACCACCTCCGCCTTCGCTGATTCCGATTCTTCGACCTGCGGCGTGTCGCAGGATGGAAAATCAATCGACACAGAATACGTAGTCTGCCCACAGAACATCGGTCAAAGTCTCAGATACAGCTTTTTAGGCAGTGCAGCGTTTGGTGAAGTGAATAACAACGCGGTGGTCATGAACAAGTCTTCGGCAATCGAGGACGGTTTGTCAGATGGACAGAAAGAAATCAACGCTTCAAACCAGTACACCATCGGCGTCATCGTTATGCTCGCGTGGGGTATCGCACTATTCCTTGGAACTCTTCACCTACCAGCCCTGATTATTACGTATGTAAAGGCAGGGATTTCTGGCGAGCTGTATGAGCGTGAGGGGAATCCAGCTCGTTACAAAACGTGGGGGATGTACACCTTGGCTACGTCTGTAGCTGGGTTGGGCATGTTCATGCCGGGTCTGTTTGGAGTGAATCACGCCCTCAGTGGAGGCGCATACCTTTTGGTATCAGGCTCAAACGCTGGTGCAGAAGCAGAAGCCCAAATCATCGGCAGGTTCATCAACCGCCAGATCAGCGGCAACCTTGAATACACGTCAGCTACTGACACGCTCAAGGACTACAGGGAGAAGAAAGAAAATAGCCATACCTACTACTCAGCTCAGGCTACGGTAGCTGGACTGATAGCGACAAGCCTTGTGATTTCGAACACGTCTGCGTTCAACAATGCTATCGACAACTTGAAGGTTCATGACGCGAGCTGGAGGGTCAGAGACACGACCGCTGACGTATGGCAACCGAACGATGAAGACGGAATCTCATTTGAGAAACGTTTCTCCGAAGACCCAAACCAAACGATGTGGGCTACAGATAAAATAACCTTCGCCAAAAACCCAACAGATATTGGCGAAACCCTGTCGTACCTAAAAGCTGTGAATTACAACAAGAGCTATAGAGACTTCAATGACATTGACGCTCTTGAAAGTCATGCGTCGAAGCTTATGAGCGATATAAGAACCACGTCTTTCTACAAAAACCCGGCTGGCTTCCAAGAAATCAAAGAATCAGCTGCATCGCTATTCTTCAAGGATGCGCAAGCCAACATCATGAGAAAAAATTTCTTACCGTGGATGGCGAAGTCTGACGAAATCGCTGATTTGATTGTCAATTACGCTTGCTCGAAATCACTTGGCGATAGGATGGCTGCACAAAACTTTATTGACGCTCATACAAAGGCAGATTCACCAAACGGCAGCGGAAACCCATCGTGCGTGGACAACGACTGGAAAGTGATGGGCTTAGGTCAGACAGACCAGTATGAAACTCAGATTCACGACAAAACGAATGCATTGATTGACGAATACTATAATACACGTCTCAAAATCAACACTCAGTTTCATGCCTCAGTGTTCAATCAGGACTTATTCAAAAGGCAGGTCGAGGCTTATCAGAAAGGGTTCATCAATCTCGTATGGACCATGCCGAGCATGTCCGACGAGGCGAATTTCTCTGCCACAGCACAGAGTCAATTTGGCTCATCCTCCCCCATGCAGACCATCCAAACCCAAGCCGTAGGGACGTACATCATCGATGACTGGGCGAGAAGACATGGCTACAGCGATGGTACGACTTACAACAGCTTGAACATGGGCGAAAGGGTGCGTGAACTGAACCTTATCCCAAATTCTGATGGTGCTCCGAGCCTTGCTGACAGCTCAGCAATCATGCAGAAGCAGTACAGCACGAACGCTACTGCTTCTGCTCAGCAAGCCGACTTCTACGAAGCCATCGGCGTGGGATTGGAAAACCCGAAGGTCGAGCTGGACGCTTGCGTAAAAACGACAAAGTACCCAGTAACCTGCATGCAGAGATACGGATCACAGATAGCTGAAACCATGAGTCAAATCATGTACCTCGCTGCCTCTACCAAGCTCATCGGCTATGCAGCTACGGCTTACGGCGACAAGAAGAAAGAAAGGGTCATGAGTGATCAGGCAAAAGCCGAAGAGAACGCTGGCGTGTCGAAAGATAAGATAAAGAAGAACCAGAAGAAGCTCAGCAAGACGCCAAATTTCATGCAAATCGTTGGAGCCATCACAGGCGGCTTAGCTTCATTCTTTTTCGCGTGGGCATTGAAAGGTTACATTCTCGCTACGATGTTCAAATTCCTTGTCATTTCAATTATGACTGGTCCTTTCTTCTTGCTTTATGTACTGAACATTTTTTACCTATTGATTTTGATAGTGACCATGCCCTTCGCAATCCTTGCATTCTGTAAGCTAAACGATAGAGACAATCTCATGAGAATCTGCTCAACCCTTTTAGGAATCCTTTTCAGCACTGCCGTGTTTGGACCGCTGATCGTGTTCTTCTACATCTCCAACTGGGAAATAGCAGCAGCACTTGACCAAAGCGTCATGAAATATGCAACAAACGGTTTGGGCGCAGCAGTTGGACAAAGTGCGAATATCGTCACTCAGAGAATGATTGAGATTGTAGTTGCAGGAGCTGTTTTCTTCATCGTACATATTTCATGCACAAAATACGCTTTGACGTTATTAGGGGAATCAGTCGGCGTAATGGGCTTGAAAATGCCGTACCTAAGCTTTGCTTCTACACTACTCAGCAGAATCGAGATGATGTGTGGAGCGAGTACGCTCGGAATGTACACGGTAGTGAATGCAATCGTTAGTAGAAAGACTGCCAAAGGGGCTTACAATCTGTTTAAAAAAGGTGGGAAGGAAATACCGCCCTAGGCGAACATAATCGGAAGGGGTAAATGGTATAATAAGGGAATAAAAACACAAACACCTTTATGAAACGTTTCCTTTACTCCCTTCTTTTGTTGCTTTCTATGAACGTCGTTTCACCTGCCTTTGCAGTAGACCTTGAAATTGGTAAAGACTGGGGAATCTCATCACCAGTCGGATACAACAAAGCCAGCAAAAATCTTGAAGTAAATTACAACGATTACGAACGCAGGCAAGCTTTGGTTTTCCCGTTAATGGAATCCGTGCTTGGCTGTCACATGACTCAAATTATTCATGACGGACCATTTGACACGCATCTATTTTTCACGGGGGAATACAAATGCCTAGGTGCGTCGAATCTGTTCAATTCAGATACGTACCGAATCTATATGGGTCCCATTTATCTCATCGTTGTTTTCTTCAGTGCGGTGTTCGCTGGGTTAGCTATTCGAACTGTTCTTATGGCAATTTTCGAAGCAATGATCTCAATTGGTCAGCCCGACAAAGACAAAAGGGAGATGACGAGATCCGAAATCGTTGGGCATTTAATCCTGATTTCTTTCGTCATTTTGAGCCTTGTCCCGATCTACAAATCAGATCCAGAAGCCGAGAACAACGACACGAACATGCTGATGGTCGCGGGATACACAGCTATCGCGTGGGGGCTACAGGCGGGGAATTTTAACCTGCAGGCGCTGGTGTCTACGCAATCAGTCGAACAGCCTTTCGTGTCGATTCCCGATCCGAAGAATCAACGCACAAGGGAGTTTTTGAACCTCATCGACTTTCAGATGTGTGTGAATCAGCAGCCGGGGAAATCTCAGCAGAACCTCACCTTCAATCGGTACGAAGGGCATTTAACGGCATTCGCTCAGGTCGGTAGCTGCATACTCAACATCGACCATGAGATCGACGAGGGCACGATCCTAGCGGCGTCCTCGAACGGACTGCCTGACCTTTATCAATTAGAAGTCGAAGCGCTCACAGACGCCTATACCGTGGCGATGACCGATGCAGCCAATATCGCTTCGAAACTCAGCAATCACCTCGACCTTCCGAGCGGTATGGTTGGCGAAGCATTCGACAAATCTATGTCTTGTGAAGCCATCAAAACCTATGACCTGGGACGGACCGACGCGACTGGGATGCAAGCCTACGTATATGCCTCTGCAAGCTGTATGTCAGCGACATTCATCCAACGTATTACCAGAGCGCCGGGAGTGACTGAGCAGAGCCTAGTAGACGTCAAGGATCGCTGGGTTCAGCTCTGCCAGACCAACACCGATATGAGAAATCTGGAATCCACTCAGAGAGCCTGTGCTGAGAAGATGTGTGCCAGCGATTCCAGCCCCTACATGTGCAGCGCTCAAATCAATAACTACGCTCGCTTGCTGGGTAGCCGCTACGTCACCAACCCTTCGTACATGACGCTGGTTGGATGGTTCATACAGAGCCAGTACGCTTCATCGAATTTTGACAAACCGGGCAAGCTGTTAGCGAACTCGACCAAGATCGACAGCTACCACAGCAACGTGCTTGAACAACCTGTAATTCAGGGCAAACCAGCGTTCACTGTGCCGTACACGAAGAATTCAACTACACAGGAAAGGCGCTGGACGACCGCTGCAATCATGGGCGCATTCCAAGCAGAAGCATCGATGAATCTGGATTTCTTTGGCTTGCTCGATAGGTATTACACGATAGGAAATGACGGTCCATTTGCGATTTTCAGAACCATCGAGTGCATCAGCTACCCAAGCCAAAAATCCCCATCTGGCAGGATGTGCGCTTCTGTCTTCAAGGAATTGGACATGCTTGGAAATCGCTTGATAGCAGCTTCTGCAGAGATCCGAATCGGCACCAAGGCGCTATCCATCATGTACACCAACCCAGCCGACAGAGCGAAGACAAAAGCCGGTGTAGAAATGGCTCAGGCGTCGATGAAGGCTTCCGCGAAGATGTTCGGCGGGGCAGACGCAATGGTGGTGTTCGCCACAGCAGCAACGGCTAATGCAGAAGCCTCAGACATTTTCAGCGAGTACGGGACAGGCTTTGGACCAGAAGCTTCGTACCTGATCGCAGCGGTGTATGCGAACGATGACGTTGCAGCGTTTGCTGATTCGGCAGCGACCTACATGTGGGTCATGGGGATGTACTTGAAATTCTCCATTCCAATTGCCTTTGCGATGATTGTCATATCGTTCTTCCTTGGCATGTGGACAAAAATCACTGCGACTGGGATTGCGAGCATTCCTCACTTCATCCTTTCCATGGGCAAAAGCAAACACGCCATTGACCCCGAAACGGATACGTGGAAACCAATCGAATCAATCGTGGTGTACGTGGCGAGCTGGAGCATGTTCGGAGCCGTAACGTACCTAGCGGCGCATTACATCAATACGCTTTTCATGTACCAAGCGATTCCATTTTCAGCGTACTCCAACACGTACATAGCGTCTGCTAATGCAAGCACCATCGCTAATGCCGTGGATACGATTCAAATGCTTTGCCTCTACCTTGTGTTCATTTCATTCACGATGGCAGCCGTACTCAAGCTGGGCGCTTATCACCTGACTGACATTATGAGAACTTGGATTTATGGGGACCGCTCAAAAGCACCCGCTTATGAGAAGGATGTGGAGGTTGACTCAAACAAGAACGTGTAAAACCAAGGGCGATTAAAGCCCTGCTGCTTGCTTTTTAAATGGTATAATTAGTTAAACAAATACTATTTTAAATGAGCGAACAAATCCTTTACGACGAAACAAGGGCTAAAAATATAGCCAAATTTACGAAATGGATTGAACAGACAAAAAGCATTCCGAAAATTTATGCATTGCTTTTCTTTGGTGCAGTCGCAGCCCCAATCGCTTGGCTTTCATGCTTTTTCATCTTGGGTATATATTTCAGAAGAAACCCCTTCCTGAAAACCCTAATACCTATCCCTATGCTCATCATGACGTTGCAAACCGTTTTTCAGGGCGTACTGCTATACATCAACATTCAGATGGCGGCGACTTCCAGCGGATCGACTGACATTATCCATGTCGTTTATTTCTGTACCATAATTTTCTTTTTCTTGATGACCTTGATCTTTAGCAAAATCCACTTAACTGCCACGAAGCGCGTAAGCCAAAACATCCGAAACGTCCTTTACTCACAAGGCAAAGTCACTGCTGGAATGACCTTGAAAGAAAAAGCTTTTGCGAAAATAAACGAAGTTAAACAGACCCTAAAGGATGGAGTAGAGGCATTGAAGTGATTCTACACCAGTGAATAGAAGCCCACTCTCCCGCTTTGCGGGAGTTAAATTGGCTATCGCAATAAAACTAAACCCTCTTCTCAATAAAAAAGCCATAAGCGACAAAAAGCGCAAACCCGCAAATGCTATAATATTCACATAAACAAACACAGTAAAATATGGCAGCACTCACAGCAAAACAGAAGAAAGAATACGCCGTAAATTCCAACCAAAAAGTTTCAGACTTCCTTACGGAGCGAGTCGAGAAAATATTCTCAAAAATTGACGATGGTGAATACAAGAACATCTGGAATCACCCAGTCTTTTCCATGCCGTACAAAAACCTCGCATCAGGCACGATGTACAACCTTGAAAACTCACTGCTCCTGCAGGATTCCGCCTTCGAGAAAGACTACGGCACGTCCTTCTACCTCACTGCCAAACAAGGCTTCGCTGAGGGCTTGAGTAACAAGGGCGAGAAATCTCACTGCATCATCAAACGCTTCGGTGTGCCAGTCGGGTACGCAAAGGACCAGCCTGAGCCAGGTCTTGTGAGTGATGATGCCAAAGCGAAGGCCATCTACATTCCTGCCGCGAAGCTAACCGCAGTCTTCAACGTCGCGCAGTTCACAGGCGAGCTTCCTGAGAAATTTAAAGCACGTCTCAACACTCAAGCGCCCAAAGCCACACCAGAAGAGCTAGAAACCGTCTACCAAGCCGTTTTGGAGACGATGCCCACAAGGCTTGTGCGTGTCGTCGGGTCAAACCACTACCGTCCCGCAGCAGACGTGATAGTCATGAACCCGTCCAACCTGTTCAAGAGCCGTCTTCACGAACTGAACACCCTGCTACATGAAGTCTCACACTCATATGGGCATGAGTCTCGCAAGAATCGGATCTCCCTTCGCGACTACGGCAAGGACGACAAGCACCGTGCCTACGAAGAGCTGGTAGCCAATCTGTCAGCTCAGTCAGTCATCAAGCACTTGGACGTGACCATTGATCCCCACACACGCGAAGAGCTGGACAAGGGATTCATGGACAACCATACGGCGTATGACGTGAGCTGGGCACGTAACAACCTCAAACCTACAGATGTGATGAAGGCTGCGCACGATGCAGACCGCACCGCTAACCCCATCCTTTATGAGGTAGTGACGAATCTCACAGCGAAATTCAAAGCCAATCCTGAGCTTCCCCTAAATCCGACCATCAAGGAGATGGTCACTGCCCGCATCAGCTCCGAATCGAAGCCTGATCTTGAAAACGAAGGACCGAAAAAACCCCACAAAAAATCAACCTACAAGAGAACATAAAATGACGAAATCACCAGAGAAAATCGCGCAAGAAAATCAGCAAGAACTAATGATCCTGAGAGAGTTAATCCTCGAAGGCGATCTCATTGAAGACTATGACATTCCAAACATTTCACCCGAAACAGAAAAGCTGGGATACCCAGCTGATCTGATCATTTACTGAATCTATCATTCCTGAGAGAACGTCACCCCTGACAGGTCGCCATTGAAAAGCTGGATATCTATAGCTTTCTCAACTGGCATTGCTAGGGTTTTCTTTCCAATGCTATCCATATACTTCACTGTCAATTGATTTCCGCTCAGCTCAGAACCGGTCAAGCTATAGCCCTTCCCGCTTTGAATCCCGCCGTTTCCAACGTATTTATCGACACTACGAGGCAGTGTGATTCTGAATTCCGCGCCACTACCGACAGTCTCTTTGAAAGCTCGAACCACGTTTGTCACGTTTGTGGCATTGTATTTCCCCACACTCAAATCGTTGACGACGAGATTCAACCTATGAGTCTCACCAGCCTTGATGGTCTGTGCGTTGAGCATGTCCACGATTTTGGCTGCGTAGCTGGAATCCGAGAGCATGGAGGATATGAGCGATAGGTTCTCGATAAGGCTTGTCTTGGCAGCCACGACTATCTCAGCAGGCGCAGAGTCAGCGCTTGTGCCTGCGCACGTATTACTAGCCACCGCGTAATCAGCTCCGAATGGATAAGTCTTCGCTCCGTTCGGAGCAGTGGCTACAGTCCTAGATTTTGTGATTTGCCCGGTCTGACCGGCATCACATGCCGCGTAGATTGATTCCGTCGAGTACGTCTTTTCGGGATCTGCTACGCACTGAGTCACATCAATCGAAGTGACGTCGAATACTGTGCTCGTTTGCTTCTGACTCGAATCATATGAAGAAACGTAATTCCCGTATCTCACCACGTCGCCCAAGTACGTGCCTTTCACGACATTATAGTATTTGTCGCACGTCATTGATTCGTGCCCCGGCACTGTGGCTACCCCCCTCGAAGGCACAAGCGTACAGGTGTTGGAGAGAAGCAGTTCTTGCTGATGAGGAGTCGAAAGCACGTAGCTGATGGGCTTCCCTTCACCATCAAGCGCGCTGTACGAGTCGTTCGTGTAGTAAACAACCCAGTGGTATGTGATCTGCCCCGTATACCCTTCTGAGCACAGCTCACGGCGCTGTGTAGGGTTCGCGGTTAGTGGCGCTGAAACACAGGAGTTTCCAGAGACATTCCATGCTGAATAATTCCTAACGCTTCCATCAGTCCATATCTCATACGTCCTCGACTGCACGATCTGCCCTGACTGACCAGAAGGACACCCGTAGGCGCGAAACTGGCTTTGGATCGAGCTGCGGACCGCAGAGCAATAATCAGCAACGGTGTACCAAGCCCCATAGTTCCGCGCTGAACCATCCGACCAGACCTCATAGCTTCGTCTTTGGACCTGATAGCCAGAAGGTCTGTCAGCAGGGCATGAGACGTTCTGATCCTGTGTTGCCGAGTAGCTATAGCTCGCAGAGGCGATTTTACAGATTGAGTAGTAGTAAACCGTGTAGTTGCCACCATCACGACCCGGCGCACGCTGCACAGCCGTTGCTGCCAAAGGTCCGATGTAGTATTTCGCATCCCCAGTTTCATAGAACCCGTTTCCGTCGATTCCTAAGCCTGTATTCGCACCGCCTGACCCTTCACCCCAAATTGCGAATCCATTGATGAAGCCGCTGTAGGCATGATCGCCAAGGCGCTCCGCGTCATAGAATAGTGGTTGTAGCCCTGCTGATAGCTACACGTTGACTGACCAGCCAGCTCGGGATGGTAGCCACTGGATGGTGGTTTCGTTGACCATGCGAATGAACTTTGTGAGAAAGCGATTAGCAACAGCATCGCCAATATGCTTTTGTAAGCCTTTATTAGTATCATTATAAGCTTTGATTGTTTTATATCTTCAGTGTAACTCCAGCAAAGCCACTGTTTTGACATTAAGCAAAAAAAGCCCTACAAAGGGCTTTCTACGTTTTTCGAGAAATCAGTACGCTCTGACAGAATTTAACGAGTTTCCAGCCTGTATTGCATCAATCAACGGAACGTCAAAACTTTGAATTGAACCTGTATTCAATACAGACTTCGTTTGCGTGTAATGCACCGTCAGTTTGCCAGTACTTTGACTGAAAGCAACGTCGCGAATTACCGTTTTATTCACATTCTCCTTATTTATTCCACCCTTGCCTATGTAGCTCACTGGGCTGCGAGGCAAGCTACCTAAATTTATTTTTCCGCCTGTTTTGCTCACCCAAGCTTTCGTAAGGGCACCGAGCTTCTGTGAATCAACGGCTATGGAATCAACTGAGATGTTGAGCTTGTAGTCTCCATAATCAGCCGCTGCATTGTTCACATAATCAGTGATTACCTTAACCTGAGCGCTGTCAGAAGCCCTGACTGACTGATTAGCAAGGATTCCATGAGCTGCACTATTCGCGATCTCATTCGAAACGTCTGCCTCTGATGGCGCTGAGCAAGTATTTTCAACCACGCTGTAGGTTTCTCCGTATGGGTAAACTTTTGACCCATCGGTTTTGGTTGCCGAATAACGTACAGATTTGATGGAGCCAGACTGACCAGCAGCACAATCATCCAATTTGTATTCAGGGCTAAAATCTGACAATTCTGCAACGCAGTTATTCTGACGTGAAATCTCAACGAATTTCGTTCCGCTCAGGGAGTACGTTACGTCCTGACCTGTGATGATGATGTTACCCACCTGACCATCAGGGCATCGCTCATTGATTTCTCTAGGCTTAGTCTCGATCAAGTCGTCAGTCAGGGTTTTGCATGTATCAGTGAGTGCTGTCCTGATTTTGGATGTGTAATTTTCCTTTCTGCCATCGGCGTAAAGGTCATACGTCCAATCCAATCGGAATGTCTTCTCCCCTGTTTGACCTTCCTCGCATTTTTCGCGGGTAAGCTCGAACTCAGGCACGGTCACGAAATCATCAGCAGGTCCGGTCGGGTCTGTAGGTACGGTCACTGGTGGCGTAGGGTCAACAATCACGGGAGGCACAGCGCAAGTATTGTTGGTCACGGTCCAGTCGCCATACTGATCCATAACACCGTCCGACCATTGCTTGAGGTGACGCTCCAACGTGATGGTTCCAGTCAGCGGAGCAGCACAGCTTTCTGTCTTTGTTTCCACTTCATCAGTAGCAGTGCGGACAGGGGCACAGGCTTGAACACTCGCTGAATCCCATGTGCCGTGCTTGTCGATATTTTCCTTTCCGATGTTCCAATCAGGTTCCTCAAACCCAACCAAATCGACGTAGCTGAACTGCACTAAATCACCGTTCTGAGCTGACTTAAAAAAATCCTGTTCCTGCATGTACGAGTCATACCCGTACCAAACGGAGACTGTACCGTGGCGTTTGGTCAAACCACCCTCTATACCCCCAACGGTTGATCCTGCCGTACAGGTTTCATAGCCGTCCTCAGTCCAGCCATATTGAGGTGGAATAGGGTCAGGAAGCGCTACAGGAACGGTCTGACATGCAGCGATGCCGTTCGTGTCGAGCGCACCGTATTTTTTCACTAAGTCCTCTGTGATCTGCGGGAAATTCGAATATCCGTTCTGCTCAACCATCTGGATTGGTGTGTAGGTAGCGCCATCAAAGAAAAAGTATTTTGACGTGAAGGTCGCGGAGTCGAAGAGATAGTAAACCGGCACCTTTCCTGTACGTGTCGTGCTACCACCAGTAGCTCCACCAACGGTTTCCCCTGCCGCGCAATATTCGTTGTAAGGCAAATCGAAGCTGTATGAAGGCACAGCAGGAGCAGTCGCTACTGGAAGACAAGCAGCCTCGCTACCGGGATTCATCGAGCCGTACTTATCAACAAGTGTCTGAGTTGCCGTTGGGTAAGGGATGATGCCTACTGCGGATTGAGCTGTGTAAAAGGTGTCATAAACCCCGTTCGCGTTTTGCTTCATGCTCCATGAGCTTGTGTTGGTCGCGGCTTCGTAGCTTAGGTAGATGGGCACTGAACCTTGGCGCATTGTGCTGGCACCAGAGGCTCCACCAACGGTGTAGCCAGTCGGACAGAACTCACGGTAATCGAGGCTCGAAACTGAAACATGCCCTGCGGCACCATCAGATGGATTCGTTGGATTTGTAGGCTCAACAGGCTGTGTTGGTTCCACAGGAGCGGCTGGTGGAGTCGAACAGGCTTGCACGCTATCCGCATCCCAAACGCCATAGGTATCAACATCAACGGCGCTGTATTGCGGGAAGCTCGACGTCCCATCGCCGTTATCCGTCATTGGCACTTCTGAGAAGACCCCATTGAAGCTTTTCACGTAGGTCGTGCTAACGCCTTTCACGCTGTCGAACGTGCTGTAGAACGGGATTGTGCCGGTTCTGTACGTAGATCCTCCCAACACGCCACCGACCGTTTGCCCGTTCTGGCAGGCGCTCATGATGGTGTTGTTAAAGGAGAAGACTGGATCAGCAGGAGGCGTGATTACTGGCGCATCTACGATTGGGTAGCACGCAGCGAGGGGCGTGGTGGGATCTTCAAAACCGTACTGAATGACGAAATCTGTCATCTGCTGATTGGTCATGTTTCCAGCAAACAGATCGTCAGGAGCTAGGGAAAACTCCCCTGTAACGTTGTCTTTAAGGTAGTGAACGTCAGGATTTCCGAAGCGATCAAAATACGTCTGAAAATATCCATCCCCTCTGTATGTCACTCCGAATTTGTAGCCTGCCGGGTCAGTCGTGTATCCCTCAGCGCAAGAAAGCCCAAAGCTGTCTGTGCTGTAAACGACTAATGCCGCATTGGCTTGTGATGCTACTGCTAGAAATCCAAGCGCCGTTATTATTTTTACTCTCATGGTGTATTAATTGGTCTGATGACCTAATTATACCATTTTGACCAACGGCTATTCAGTCCCACGGGATATTTTGATTTTCTATAACTATCTTCTTGTTCGTGAAGATGCTATCGCCTTCTTGAACGCCGGAGAGAAACTCGCATTGCTCGATTAGTTTTCTCTGCTGCCGAATGAAGCCCAAACAGGCAGCAAAACGGCAAGCGGCGAAGGCAGGATGTGGGTCAATGAAAAATTTTCTGAAATCCTTTTTGTAATTTTCAAAGGCATCATCGTTTTCAATGTCGAACCAGCCAATGTAATAGCAGCACATGACATGCTTCGTCAGAATGTCAGCAAGGATTCCGCCATCACCAATGGTTTTTTCACGCTCCTTTGCAGGTAGCAATTCGTACCACCGATAAGCGTCAAGGGTTTCATTCAGCTTGTGAAGCTTTTGAGTAATGTCGAATGGGATGGTGATGACCTCCCCCGGCATGTATCGATCTCTGAATCTCCAAGCCATTTCGAAAGGCTCCCCGCAGAAGGAAAAGCTCATGATTGATCGATTTCCGGCACCTGACAAGTCGAGACATAAAAAAACCGCCAACGTGGGCGGTTCAAAAACGGAGATGTTTTTAATAACAAATAATCTAAAAATGAAAAACGTAGACAGAATCGAAATCTTACAACCAAATAATACTTTAATCCGCCTACTACCTTATTCTACCATTTAATACTGAGATTCAAGCCTTAATCGAAAATAAAATAAATTGTTGGGGATTACCCTATTTTGCGGAACTGAGAAGATTATGCATCGATACGTATCCGGCTTCAGGCGATTCCTTTAGAAATCGCATTGTTCCTCTTTTGGTATTTCGCGTTGAATGAAAAAACCCTTGATTTGGTCAATGTGATAATGCTCCTTGACTAATTTATTGATCAAACGCCTTTCAATGTCAGCTTCGTCAATCACGTCACCAGCTTTATTAGCGTTGTAAAGCATCATCTGAAGGCATGACTCGAAATAGAAATCGTCATTGCCAGAGCTGTCGATTACAGGCGCTTCTGGCTCATCTTGCAGATCTGCCAACCCACCCTTCACGAACGTCGCCAGACGCCCTGTACAAGCTTCGCAATCACGGCTTTTCACACGGCTCGGCTTCACCAGCGTTACCGACTTCTTGTCCCAAAACCCTGCCAATGAAATGCAGGCTTCAAGGTCATCGATCTTCTTCAAGCCGAATTTCACTTGGAAGCTGCTGGCTACCTTTTTCGCGTAAATCGTGTCCTTCTTGTGCTCTGTCACACGGAAGCGCATGACCACGGAATAGAACCGCTCTAGACGGTCGTTTTCACTCAGGAAGCTCACGAAGCAAGGGGTTGCGCCGTCTGCCTCTACGAGCCTTGTCAGCTCGCTATGGCTCACGTCATAGAGGGCAACGTAGTGATACTTCGTAGACTTGCATTTCACTGTGATGCTGTAGCCGTCAGAATTGTATTTGCTGAGGCAATTCCAGAGCCTTGGCTGCATGAAGTCGTCCACGGCGTACCCAGTGGACCTGAAGCCTGACGAGCGAGGAATATGGTCGATTGTGAGGTCTGTCTTGCCCTTCTTACGCAAAGCAGCGTTGGGCTTCACGATGACGATGTAGTGGTCAGCATCAAACGCTGAAAGCTGGCTGACAAGGAATTTCTGACGGTCTTGAACGGATGCGTAATTCATATCGCACCTCCTGTGACCTTTGACTGAACACCTAAAACGCTGTCGGGAAACTCAATTACCAATCTGAGGTTGAGCTTTTTGAATTCGCCATCGTAAGCACCGTGAAATTCTTTACCAAAAATATTGCTATTCAAGGTAAAAACGCTCACCGCCTCCCAATTTACAATGCCAGTACGCTTATACACCTGCAAAGCGTTATTGATGGTGTAGACGTTGATGCCTACTTCATGGGCTATGTTCTGCTTGCGCAATTTTGAAAGCGTGATAACCCCATCAGCATCGACATACTTGAGCAATTCTCTAAGCAGAGCTGGGGAATAGGTAGGTAATTTGTAGATCCTAGAAACCATTTCTAGGTAATTATTAAGCTTGATTTCCGTGGTATTCATTTGAATTTATATTGTTATAGTTAAATGATACCATACCAATCTTTCAAATCCAGACTTAAAGTTAATAAATATTGATTATTATTTCAATATTTTTAGATTATGACCGAACACTAACAAAACCATGCTCAAAAGAATCAGAAAGGAATTCCATCCTTATCTTCTTTGACCTTTTTCGTTGCGGGTTTACGAGCCTTGAAATTCTTTATCGCCTCTTCCTTGATGAATCCATTTTCGTCTAGCGCATCGAAATTTAGATCCTCATGAAAGGCGGAGGATTTAAGGGCAGACACCTCGCTTTCTGTGGAATAAGCTTTCGAATTTATTCTGAATTTTGTCATCCCGGTGCGGTTGCACGTAGATGTTTCAACCAGGTTCATTAGCCTGAGTACGTTCAACGCTTTCGTGCGAGTCGCAGCATTCTTTATACCTAGCGCTGAATCTATATCTTGTAAATTAGCTTCGCATTCATTTTTAACGTTCATTTCATCTATAGCGAAGGTCAGTATTGCGGACGCTAAACCACTGTAGATATTTACTGCGGCAATGATAGGCGTAGCATGGCGATACGTTTTCACATAATATCTTGTTTCAGGCTTCTTTTTTGGTAGACTAGTAAAAGGATTTCTCATAATTCATTCCGATTGGGTTATTCTATAAGACTGTTAGCGAAGTCTTTTTTTATTGTATTCTGTTAACTTTGGCTTCAACAACGTAAACGGCAGGACCGCTATCAGAAGCTTTCTGTACCAAATCGCAATAAATCAAATCCATGTCTTTCAAAACTTTCAAAGCCCTTCTCACCGTTTCTTCTGACTTTCCAATATAATCAGCCAGCTCAGTAATCGTGACGTATGCAATGAACTGAATAATTTTTATATCGTCACGCTTTGCAGCTTCTGAAATCATGCATAGATACATTAAAAGAGCATACGCATTGATATTCTCTTTCACCACCTTTGCTAGCTTGCTCTGAGTATCAAAGTCAGTTTTTATCTTTATGTAGCTGCTATTTCTATCTTTCATAATTTTCCTTTTTTTTTAATCTTGTCTAGAAAATATAACATATCAAAACCTCAAATTTGAGGTTTATGCAAAAATAAATACAAATAATTTAATTCGAACCAACAAACGTCCAACCCGACTCACCAAAAAAAACTAAAGACCAAGACCAAGTTCATGGTTTTGAACATGGTTTTTTTAATGTTCAAAAAATATCATAACCTCATTTATGAGGAAAAAAGCGGCTTTGAACACGGTTTTTTTAACGTTCATAAATTCGCCTTTTGAATCTTTGAACATGGTTTTTTTAATGTTCGACCCATCTGCAGCCCTTTAAATCCAAGGGGGTATTTTCTATACGCACGCGCACGCGCGCACGCTATAGTAAAAGCCAACTTCGAAAACGGATCAGACCCAAACTTAAAATCAGCCGCCATTTACAAAATGGAAACTGGATCTAGGGAACATGAAAATGAGAACTGGAAAGCAATGCGATGTGAAAATCAATCTCGCGATTAGAGATCTTAGGAATTCTTTTTGAGAAGCCCTAGTATTGAAAGAATGACCACTTGCTTCGCAGGAATGTAAAGAACACTCGCTTCGCGGGAAGGAATTTCTTTGGATGATACTACATTCGCACTTTGCGTAATTCTTCAGATGACTCTTCTGAAAAATCCAAAAGCTGAGTAAAAGCATTTTCAGCTTTTCAGAATATCATCGAATTGAGCGGATTAAGCAATACGAGTCAATCTTGAGTCAAATCATACGCCGATAGGCTTGAAGCTTCAAAATAGGCTGTTAATTTCAGGTTTTACGATGCAGCAATGCAAATTATGAATAACATTCCATTGGAGTTGAACCACCCACCATTGCATCGCAGGATGTTCAGTTCTCTCAAATTTCGAATCGCACCTTCTCAATTGCTTCTTTCTTAGCGACAGGCGTTGGACCTTCTGAATATCGGTCAAACGTCATCGAGAGGCTACCGCCAACCTCATGCCCCACAATCGACATGACGAGGATGTTCTTGATATCCGCCCGTTCCAGCTCAGTCACCATTGTGTGGCGGAACGAGTGAAAGACCAGCTCCTTTGAGTACCCAAGGGCGATCTTGAAGGCAGAGAACTCGCTACTCATTTCCTTGGATTTTGTCCCGTACTTACCGCCGCGATTCGTTTTAAGTAGGTAGCCATCCATGGACTCCTTCTTGAGGCGTTCCACCAGAGGCAGTAGCTCAGAATGAATCGGCACCAACCGTTCGCCAGCGTTGGTTTTGGATTGTTTAATGTCGATGCAATACACACCATCGACCTCAATCAGATCCTCAAGCTTGACCTGACAGATTTCCTCAATGCGAGCGCCCGTGTAGGCACCGAGGCGAATCAAATCAGCTAAGCGCTGCTTCTCTTGGCTCAGAGCGTTGCTGTACAGGCTTTTCACTTGGTCTTTAGTGAACGCCTTGCGCACCTCTTCCTTCCTTGCCCCACGCCGTACCTTGTTGACCGCATGATTCATGAATGGATTGATTGGGTAGCTTTGGCGAAAATCCACATTGTTGAACATGAATTTGTAGAAGGCATTGAAGGAGCAGAGGTATTGCAGCTTCGTCTTATCCGCACATTGCAATGATTCAAGGAAAACGCGAGTGGACTCATAATCCATAGCAAATTTCTGCTTATTGAGAAAATCTTTCAGCATATTCAAACGGTTTACGTGTCGATCAATCGAGCGGAGCGTCACCTTTCGCTTCACTTCGTACCTGTGGAATTCCACGAAATTCTTTTCGTTCAGCGGGTGCTTTTTCACGGCTTTCGTCGTTTCAGCGATGAGGGTAGCGACCTGACGTTTTTCATCCCCATCCGCAGCGTACCCCTTGAAGGAGCCGAGCTGCATGGTCGTTTCGAGCCTTTCCAGCAGTTCCTCTGACTTCTTGAAGGATTTCGTAGGCTGCGCCTGAAAGTCGTTCAAATCAGACAGGAGAGACGCCATCACCGGATCAAGCTCTTCACCTACCGCCTCCTTTTCTTCGGCACGTTGAGCGAGCAGGTGGCGATGGCTGATGATCTCTCTCACCGCCTGCACATCCTCATAGTCAGAATCCTCGAACGCCTTCCTGCGAGCGCCCTTCTGCTCTGCCAAGCGCTGCTTGATCTCTTCTAGACTCTCCATCAACACGGCGAAATCCACGTCCACTGGCTGTGCCGCGATAACCCCCAGCTCTTGCTCAGCGACAATCTTCTTGCGTGCCGTGCTGATGAGGTTCTTGAACTCATGAAGATCCTTCGTGCGCAGCACCATAGCTTCGCTTTTACGACCCGTTTTGAGGCTCTTGATGAACTCAGTTCGATTCCCAAAATGAGACCGTACATCCTTGGGAATCGCTACCCGGACGTACCATGTCCCGTCGATGTTTTTGAGATTATCGACCGCCATAGCGACCCTTCCTGTGCGTTTTTTTATCTGAAGGCACATTGCCTCACATCTGCACGAAAGGTAACAAAGCAAACATCTTTTTGGAAGTAGTTTTTGGAAGTACAAAACTCTGGAATGCAAGCATATCAACGTTTACAGGGGTTTTACCCATTTCCAGAGACAGTTCGAGTCTCCCTCGGGGCACCAAACAGCAGCACCTTCAAGCGGTTACTTAGCTTGAAGCAAAAAAAACCGGCCAGATTTGAGCCGGTTTTTTTGTGCGCGGGATTTGACCCCGCCGAGCGTCACGACATGCAAAGTGACATTTAGGGTATTGGCCTAGCGTAGATCGATTTGAACCACTTAATCACGTCGGTCGGCAAAGACCTGTTCGTCTCAGCCTCTCTTTGTTCGATCATCGGCAAGACTTGAGAGAACAACACCGACTCATCGCAGCCAAATCTTTCCGGGACGAAGAGCAAGAAATCATCGTAGGGAAAAATTGCATCCAGCGAGTAATCCATTTCTTCGCACTTTTTCACATACGCCGCCATGTCTTTTTTGAGGGACCTGATTTCCAGATAAGATTTATTGTCCACCCACAGGCATACGATTTCCTCAAGCCCGAGCTGCTCAGTACGCATCTCTTCAGGAAGATGATCCTGTATCCCGTC
>Ga0160436_1000022_pt1 | contig 101785 bp, 95 predicted proteins | sample HID1973M_E0MG_FD_108264 | JGI IMG/M metagenome (GOLD analysis project Ga0160436, IMG submission 108264) | Enriched mosquito-associated microbial communities from UW Madison campus, WI, USA - HID1973M_E0 MG | ecosystem: Host-associated > Arthropoda: Insects > Digestive system > Unclassified ...
GATCTCGACGACCGCGGAGTGCAGCGAGTCGGACGAGTAGATCGGGGCGGTGCAGCCCTCGACGTAGTGCACTTACGAGCCCTCGTCCGCGATGATCAGCGTCCGCTCGAACTGGCCCATGTTCTCCGTGTTGATGCGGAAGTAGGCCTGAAGCGGGATCTCGACGTGAACGCCCTTCGGCACGTACACGAACGAGCCGCCCGACCAGACGGCCGTGTTGAGGGCCGCGAACTTGTTGTCGCCGGACGGGATGACCGTGCCGAAGTACTCCTGGAAGATCTCCGGGTGCTCCCGGAGCGCGGTGTCGGTGTCGAGGAAGATCACGCCCTGCTGTTCCAGGTCTTCGCGGATCTGGTGGTAGACCACCTCGGACTCGTACTGCGCGGCGACGCCGGCGACCAGGCGCTGGCGCTCAGCCTCGGGGATGCCCAGCTTCTCGTAGGTGTTCTTGATGTCGTCCGGGAGCTCTTCCCAGGTCTGGGCCTGCTTCTCCGTGGAGCGGACGAAGTACTTGATGTTGTCGAAGTCGATGCCCGAAAGGTCGGCACCCCAGGTTGGCATGGGCTTGCGGTCGAAGATCTGCAGCGCCTTGAGGCGGTTCTTCAGCATCCACTCGGGCTCGTTCTTGAGCTTCGAGATGTCGGTGACGACCTCGTCGGAGATGCCGCGGCGGGCGGATGCCCCTGCCGCATCGGAGTCGGACCAGCCGAATTCGTACTGGCCGAGGCTCGCAAGCTCCGGACGGTCGATGAGCACGTCTGACATGGGGCTACCTCTCTCTCACCGAAGCGAACCATTCCGCTCGTGTCGGCATTCCGGGCCGGATCACTCGGGTCGTGAACCGCGGTGGCCCCATCGTCTCCGCGTCTCGCGAGCACGCGATCCAACCTGTCAATCCTACAGGGTCGACCCTACGGAGACCGGATGCGCAGGCGTTCCCCAGGCGCGAGCCGCTCAGCGGACGACGACCGGCTCGGCCGCGACCAGCTGATGCTCGCGCACCGCGAACAGCCGAGGATCGGTGTCGAGCAGCACGCGGAGGGCGCCGACCCACACCAGAGACGCCAGAACGACGTGCACGATGACGAGCAGTTCCGGCAGTCCGATGAGCGACTGCACGGTGCCCACGGCGAGCTGCGCGAGCATCACCAGGAGGAACATCCCCACGCGGCCGAGCGCGAGGCGTCCGCCATCCTCGGTGCGGAGGCGGAACGCCAGGGCGGCGGCGAGCACGAGGACGAGCACCGCGAACGAGGCGTGCACGATCGTGGCCGTCGTCCAGTCGAAGCCCATCCGCGGCACGTCGCTCGAATCGCCGGCGTGCGGACCGGAACCCGTGACGAGGGTTCCGGCGAGCACGAGCACCGCCGTGGCCACCACGAGAGCCCAGGCGAGGGTCCGCGAGCCCGCAGACGGCCGCGGGCCGTCGCCGCCGTTCCACCGCGCGCGATGCCAGGTGAATGTGGCGCACGCGAGGAGGCTCATGGCGAGCACGAAGTGCGTGGCGACCATCCACGGGTTCAGCTCGAACCACACGGTGAATCCGCCGGCGACCGCGTTCGCCACCACGAGCCAGAACATCGACCACGCGAGGCGGGTCAGCATCCTGTCGCGCGGCTTCTGGAGGCGGGCCGCGATGATCGCCCACCCGACGGCGACGATCAGCAGGGTCGTCACCATCCGGTTGCCGAACTCGATGGCCCCGTGGATGCCGAGCTCCGGCGTCGCGATGAGCGAGTCCTCGGTGCAGGTGGGCCAGGTCGGGCAGCCGAGACCCGAGCCGGTGACACGCACCGTGACGCCGCCGAGGACGATGAGCACGCTCGTGACGAGTGCGGCGGTGGTGCCCCAGCGGAGCGCGCGGGAGCCCAGCGTCCAGCGGTCGGCGGCCCAGCCGAGCGGAGTTCTCATCGTCGACTCAGAACGGGATCGGGATGTACAGGAGCGGGTCGACGCCGACCGCGATGAACACCAGGGTGAGGTAGGTGATGCTGGCGTGGAACACGCGCATCGGCTTCACCTCGCCCGGACGGATGGCCGCGGCGTACAGACGGTGCGACTCGATCAGGAACCACGCGCCCGAGAGAACGGCGATGACGGCGTACACGACGCCCATCGGAGCGAGCGGGACGAGCAGCAGCGAGCACACCACCGTGGCCCACGCGTACAGCACCACCTGCAGGCCGACCGCCGTGCGCCCCCGCACCACGGCGAGCATCGGCACCTCGGCGGCCGCGTAGTCATCGCGGTAGCGCATCGAGAGCGGCCAGTAGTGCGGCGGTGTCCAGAGGAACACGATCCCGAAGAGGATGACCGGAGGCCAGGACAGGTCGCCGGTGACGGCTGCCCAGCCGATGAGCACCGGCATGCATCCGGCAGCTCCGCCCCACACGATGTTCTGCGGGGTGCGGCGCTTCAGGATGAGGGTGTAGATCAGCACGTAGAACGCGATCGCCGCGAACGAGAGCACGGCCGCGAGCCAGGTCGTGAACACCCAGAGCACGGCGATGGAGACCACACCCGAGATCCAGGCGAAGGCCAGCGCCTCGCGGGGACTCAGCTCGCCCGTCACCAGGGGGCGGTTCTGGGTGCGCTTCATCACGCGGTCGATGTCGCGGTCGATGTAGCAGTTGAAGGCGTTGGCGCTCGCCGCCGAGAGGCTCCCCCCGACGAGGGTCGCGATCACGAGCCCCAGGAAGGCGAGATCGAGCTGGCCCTTGGCCGCCAGGATCATGACGGGCGCGGTCGTGACGAGGAGGAGTTCGATCACACGCGGCTTCGTCAGGGCGACGTACGCCTTGACCTTGCGCCTGAAGCCGATCCTGCCGGGAGATGCCGTCGGGTGGCCCGCGTCAGTAGGGGAATCCGGCGACGCCGGCGCGGGGGCGCTCTGGGCGGAATGCTGCATGGCTCCTCGGATCACTCGGCTCAGATCAGTCTACGGCCAGCCGGATGCCCGTCGTCCCGTGACGCGCGTTCCCGCGCGCGCATCCCCCACTCGCTATGATCGAAGTGCTCGCCGACCGTGAGCGTCTCCCCCATCCTCCTCCCCGACGATGACGAGCGCCCGCGGTGCGCCGTCGAAGTCCGATTCGGCGAGCGGACACCACCCCGGGGCGCATCTGGCTGCCCCGCATGCGAAAGGTCGACATTCAGTGGCAGCACTCTCCTGGGACGCGCTCGACAACAAGGCAGTGGACACCGCCCGCATTCTCGCGGCGGATGCCGTGGAGAAGGTGGGCAACGGCCACCCCGGCACGGCCATGAGCCTCGCTCCCGCGGCCTACCTGCTCTTCCAGAAGGTCATGCGTCAGGACCCCAGCGACACCCACTGGGTGGGCCGGGACCGCTTCATCCTCTCCGCCGGCCACAGCTCGCTCACGCAGTACGTGCAGCTCTACCTGGGCGGCTACGGCCTCGAACTCGACGACCTCAAGGCGCTTCGCACCTGGGGCTCCAAGACCCCCGGCCACCCCGAGTACGGCCACACGGACGGCGTCGAGATCACGACCGGCCCGCTCGGCCAGGGCATCTCGTCCGCGGTCGGCTTCGCGTACGCCCAGCGCTTCGAGCGCGGTCTGTTCGACCCGGATGCCGCCGACGGCACCAGCCCGTTCGACCACTTCACCTACGTCATCGCCGGAGATGGCGACCTGCAGGAGGGCGTGAGCGCCGAGGCCTCCTCGCTCGCCGGCCACCAGCAGCTCGGCAACCTCATCGCGATCTACGACTCGAACCAGATCTCGATCGAGGACGACACCAACATCGCCTTCACCGAGAACGTGGCCGCGCGCTACGAGGCCTACGGATGGCATGTCCAGACGGTCGACTGGAAGAAGACCGGCGAGTACGTCGAAGACGTGCAGGCCCTGCACGACGCGATCCTCGCGGCCCAGGGCGAACGTTCGAAGCCGAGCCTCATCGTCCTGAAGACGATCATCGGATGGCCGAGCCCGAAGAAGCAGAACACGGGCAAGATCCACGGCTCCGCTCTCGGCGCCGAGGAGCTCGCCGGTGTCAAGGAGGTTCTCGGATTCGACCCCGCCGAGTCCTTCGTGGTCGCCGACGAGGTGATCGAGCGCACCCGCGGTGCCATCGAGCGCGGCAAGGCCGTCCACGCCGAGTGGCAGAAGGGCTTCGACGCCTGGGCCGCCGCCAACCCCGACAAGAAGGCCCTCTTCGATCGCATCGAAGCCGGTCAGCTCCCGGACGGCGTCGAGGATGCGCTCCCCGTCTTCGAGGGCGGAACCGACGTCTCTACCCGCGCGGCCAGCGGCAAGGTGCTCGGAGCGCTCGGCGCCGTCATCCCCGAGCTGTGGGGCGGATCGGCCGACCTGGCCGAATCGAACCTCACCACGATCGCGGGGGCCAAGTCGTTCATCCCCGCCCAGTGGTCGACCCACGAGTGGTCGGGCGACCCCTACGGCCGTGTGCTTCACTTCGGCATCCGCGAGCACGCCATGGGCGCCATCCTCAACGGGATCGTGCTGCACGGCAACACGCGCGCCTTCGGCGGCACCTTCCTCATCTTCAGCGACTACATGCGACCGGCCGTGCGCCTCGCGGCGCTCATGAAGGTGCCGTCGATCTTCGTCTGGACGCACGACTCCGTCGCGCTCGGTGAAGACGGACCCACCCACCAGCCGATCGAGCAGCTCACGACCCTGCGTGCGATCCCGGGCCTCGACATCGTGCGGCCCGCAGATGCCAACGAGGTCGCGTGGGCCTGGAAGACGATCCTCGAGCGCCGCCACAACCCGGCGGGCATCGCGCTGAGCCGCCAGAACCTGCCCGTGTTCACGCGTGGCGAGGGTGTGGCGGAGGGCGACACGCTCGCCTCGGCCGACAACGTCGTGCGCGGTGCGTACGTGCTCGCCGAGGCGCCGGGCGGCACGCCCGACGTGATCCTCATCGGCACGGGATCCGAGGTGCAGTTCGCCCTCGAGGCCCGCGAGCAGCTGAAGGCCGAGGGCGTCAACGCGCGCGTCGTGTCGGTGCCCAGCCAGGAGTGGTTCGCCGAGCAGTCCGCCGAGTACCGCGAGTCGGTGCTCCCGGTGTCGGTCACCGCTCGCGTCTCCGTGGAGGCGGGGCTCGCCCTCACCTGGGCTCCGTACCTCGGGGCGCACGGCAAGGCCGTCTCGATCGAGCACTTCGGAGCATCCGCCGACTACAAGACCCTCTACCGCGAGTTCGGCATCACGACGGATGCCGTCGTGCAGGCCGCGAAGGACTCGCTGGCCGCTGCGGCCTCCTGACCCGTCATCCCTCAACGGAAGAAGATCCACATGTCCGACAGCACCTCCACCGGAACCCGTACCGCGCAGCTCTCCGCACTCGGCGTCAGCATCTGGCTCGACGACCTCTCGCGCGAGCGCATCGCATCGGGTGGCCTCCAGCAGCTCATCTCCGACCGCGACGTCGTCGGGGTCACCACCAACCCGACGATCTTCGCGTCGGCTCTCGCCAAGGGCCAGGCGTACGACGTCCAGGTCGGCGAGCTCGCCGCTTCGGGCGCCAGCGTGTCGGACGCGGTCTTCGAGATCACGACCGACGACGTCGCAGCAGCATCCGACATCTTCCGACCGGTGTACGACTCCACGAAGGGTGTCGACGGCCGCGTCTCGATCGAGGTCGAGCCGGGACTCGCGCACGACGCGGCGGGCACCATCGCCCAGGCCAAGCAGCTGTGGGCGAAGGTCGACCGTCCCAACGCGATGATCAAGATCCCCGCGACGATCGAGGGTCTCGAGGCGATCACGGAGGTCATCGGCGCCGGTATCAGCGTCAATGTGACCCTGATCTTCAGCCTCGAGCGTCACCGTCAGGTCATCGAGGCCTACCTCGCCGGGCTCGAGAAGGCACAGGCGTCGGGCATCGACCTCTCCACGATCCACTCGGTCGCCTCGTTCTTCGTGTCGCGTGTCGACACCGAGATCGACAAGCGCCTCGAGGCGATCGGCACCGAAGAGGCCGTCGCGCTGAAGAGCAAGGCGGGCATCGCCAACGCACAGCTCGCCTACCAGCTCTTCGAGAAGGAGTTCGCAACCGACCGCGCCAAGGCCCTCCTCGGCGCCGGGGCGAACCCGCAGCGCCCGCTGTGGGCCTCCACCGGCGTCAAGGACCCGTCGCTTCCCGACACCCTGTACGTCACCGAGCTCGCCGTCGCCGGCGTCGTCAACACGATGCCCGAGAAGACGCTCGAGGCCACCTTCGACCACGCTCCCCTGCACGGCGACGCCGTGACGGGCGCCTACGCCGAAGCTCAGGGCGTGCTGGATGCGCTCGCCGCCGTGGGCGTCGACTACGACGACGTGACGGCGCTGCTCGAGCGCGAAGGCGTCGAGAAGTTCATCGTGTCGTGGAACGAACTGCTCGACACGGTCACCGCGGCGCTCGAGGCAGCCAAGTGACCGTCACGATCGCGGCAACCGGTGCCGCGGCGGCGGCGGTCGAGCGGATCGTCCCGCAGCTCATCTCCGACGGGGTCGCGGGCCGCATCACGACCCTCGACCCGACGCTGTGGGGTCCCGAGGCCGAAGATGAGGCCTCGAAGCGACTCGGCTGGACGGAGGCCGTCGCGGTCTCGGAGGGTCTCGTCGACGACATCCTCGCCCTCCGTGACGAGCTTCGCGCCAAGGGCGTCTCGCACATCGTGCTCGGTGGGATGGGCGGCTCCTCGCTCGCCCCCGAGGTCATCGCCAACACCTACGGCGTGGCGCTGACCGTGCTCGACTCGACCGACCCTGCCCAGGTGCGCAGTGCGCTCGAAGACCGTCTCACCCAGACCGCGGTCGTCATCTCGTCGAAGTCGGGCTCGACCGTCGAGACCGACAGTCAGAAGCGCGTCTACGAGCAGGCCTTCCGCGACGCCGGCATCGACCCGATCGAGCGCATCGTCATCGTGACCGACCCGGGCTCGCCGCTCGACGAGTCGGCGCGCGCGGACGGCTACCGCGTCTTCAACGCCGATCCGACGGTCGGCGGCCGCTATTCGGCGCTCACGGCATTCGGCCTCGTGCCGAGCGGGCTCGCCGGAGTCGACATCGCCGAGCTGCTCGATGAGGCGGGGGCGGTCTCGCTCGAGCTGGCCCTCGACACGGTGCACAATCCCGGTCTGGTGCTCGGTGCGGCGATCGCGGGCACCTCGCCGCTGAAGGACAAGCTCGGCATCGTCTCCGACGGCACCCACATCGTCGGATTCGGCGACTGGGTGGAGCAGCTCGTCGCCGAGTCGACGGGCAAGAACGGCACCGGCATCCTGCCGGTCGTGCTCGATGTCGACTCCCCCGAGGTCACGGCGGGTCTTCCCGACCTGCAGATCGTGCGCCTCGTCGCCAGTGAGCGCGAGACCCGCGAGGTGCGCGACGGCGAGATCGAGGTTTCGGGTTCCCTCGGTGGTCAGCTGCTGGTCTGGGAGTACGCGACAGCGGTCGCCGGACGCCTGCTCGGCATCAACCCCTTCGACCAGCCCGACGTCGAGTCGGCGAAGATCGCCGCGCGCGGTCTTCTCGACGCGCGCCCCGAGCCCGTTCCCGCGCTCTTCACGGCGGACGGCATCGAGGTGCGCACCGCGGGTGGGCTCGAGGTCACCGACACGACCCTCGAGGGCGCCGTCGAGGCCCTGCTGGCGGCTCTGCCCGCCAACGGATACGTCTCCGTTCAGGCATACCTCGACCGCATCGCGTTCCCCGGCCTCGCCGGCATCCGCGACGCCCTCGCCGCGCGCTCAGGCCGTCCCGTGACCTTCGGATGGGGTCCGCGCTTCCTGCACTCGACCGGGCAGTTCCACAAGGGCGGCCCCGCCGTCGGTGTGTTCCTGCAGATCGTCGGCGCGGGCGAAGAAGACCTCGAGATCCCCGGCCGTCCCTTCACCTTCGGGCAGCTCATCCAGGCGCAGGCCGCGGGCGATGCGAGCGTGCTCGCCGACCACGGTCGGCCGGTGCTGACGCTCACCCTCCCCCAGGTGGTCGACGGGGTCGCCACGCTGCGCGAGCGGATCGGCTGACATGCCGGTGGAGATCACGCGGAAGAGCAATCCGCTTCGCCTCCCCTCCGACAGGCGGCTCAACCGGATCGCCGGTCCGTCGAGTCTCATCATCTTCGGCGTCACAGGTGACCTGTCGCGCAAGAAGCTGATGCCGGCGGTCTACGACCTCGCCAACCGCGGTCTCCTCCCGCCGGGCTTCGCTCTCGTCGGATTCGCCCGTCGCGACTGGGTCGACCAGGACTTCGAGAAGGTCGTGCACGACGCTGTCAAGCAGTACGCGCGTACCCCGTTCGACGAAGACGTCTGGCGCCAGCTGAAGCAGGGAATCCGCTTCGTGCAGGGCGAGTTCGACGACGACAGCGCCTTCGATCGCCTCAAGGAGACGCTCACGGAGCTCGACGAGACGCGCGGGACGATGGGCAATCACGCCTTCTACCTGTCGATCCCGCCGAAGTCCTTCCCGCTCGTCACCGAGCAGCTGAGGCGTTCGGGGCTCGCCGAGCAGGCGGCCGGCAAGTGGCGTCGTGTGGTCATCGAGAAGCCGTTCGGTCACGACCTCCAGTCGGCGCGTGAACTGAACGACGTCGTCGAGTCGGTCTTCCCGCCGGACAGCGTGTTCCGCATCGACCACTACCTCGGCAAGGAGACGGTCCAGAACATCCTGGCCCTCCGGTTCGCCAACCAGCTCTACGAACCCATCTGGAACGCCAACTACGTCGACCACGTGCAGATCACGATGGCCGAAGACATCGGCGTCGGCGGCCGCGCGGGCTACTACGACGGAATCGGCGCCGCACGCGACGTCATCCAGAACCACCTGCTGCAGCTGCTCGCCCTCACCGCGATGGAGGAACCCGTGTCGTTCGACGCGGCCGACCTCCGCGCCGAGAAGGAGAAGGTGCTCTCGGCAGTCAAGCTGCCGAAGGACCTCTCGACGGCGACAGCACGTGGGCAGTACGCGGGCGGTTGGCAGGGCGGCGAGAAGGTTCTCGGCTTCCTCGACGAAGACGGCATGAACCCGGAGTCGGTCACCGAGACCTATGCGGCGCTCAAGCTCGAGATCAACACCCGTCGCTGGGCCGGTGTGCCCTTCTACCTGCGGGCGGGCAAGCGTCTCGGCCGCCGGGTGACCGAGATCGCGGTCGTGTTCAAGCGTGCCCCGCAGTACCTGTTCGCCGAATCGCAGACCTCCGCGCTCGGTCAGAATGCTCTCGTCATCCGGGTGCAGCCCGACGAGGGCGTGACGATCCGCTTCGGGTCGAAGGTGCCGGGCGCCGGCATGCAGGTGCGCGACGTGACGATGGACTTCGGATACGGCCACGCCTTCACCGAGGCGAGCCCCGAGGCGTACGAGCGCCTCATCCTCGATGTGCTGCTCGGCGACCCGCCGCTGTTCCCGCGTCACGAGGAGGTCGAGCTCAGCTGGAAGATCCTCGACCCGATCGAGGAGTACTGGGCCACCCTCGGGCAGCCCGAGCAGTACAAGCCCGGAACCTGGGGCCCGTCGTCTGCCGACGAGCTGCTCGAACGCGACGGCCGCACCTGGCGTCGTCCCTGATCTGGAGAGAACCGTGATCGTCGATCTTCCCGACACCACAACGAGTGCGCTGTCGAAGGCACTCGTCAAGATCCGCGAGGAGGGTGGCGCAGTCGCCCTCGGTCGTGTGCTCACCCTCGTGATCGCCACCCCCCTCGGCGAGGAGGAGGAGGCCATCGAGGCCGCCAACGACGCCTCTCGCGAGCACCCGATGCGAGTCATCGTGCTCTCGCGCCGATCGGAGCCCCGCGAGGAGGATGCCCGTCTCGACGGGCAGATCCGCGTCGGCGGCGACGCCGGTGCGAGCGAAGTCATCGTGTTGCGTGCCTACGGGGCGGCCGCTTCCGACGAGGAGGGGCTCGTCACGAGCCTCCTGCTCCCGGATGCCCCCGTCGTCGTGTGGTGGCCGAGCGCCGCTCCCGACGCCCCCAGCTCGTCGCCGCTCGGGAAGATCGCGCAACGGCGCATCACCGATGCGGCAGAGCACGCAGATCCTGTCGGTGCGATCAAGACACTCGGCGACAACTACCAGCCGGGCGACACCGACTTCGCGTGGACGCGACTCACGCTGTGGCGGGCCCAGCTCGCCGCTGTGCTCGACCAGCCTCCGTATGAGCCGGTGACCGCGGTCACGGTGAGCGGGGCAGCGAACTCGCCGTCGACCGAACTGCTCGCCGCGTGGCTGCGACTGCAGCTGCAGGTTCCCGTCTCGCTCGAGGTCACGTCCTCGCTCGGTTCGAGCGGCATCCACGGGGTGACCCTCGACCGGGAGTCCGGTGCGGTCGAACTGGAGCGCTCGCTCCCCAACGTCGCCACTCTCGTGCAGCCGAACCAGCCGACTCACGACATCTCGCTCCCGCGCCGAAGCCTCCGTGACTGCCTCGCCGAGGAATTGCGTAGGCTCGACCCCGACGACCTCTTCGGTGAGGTCGTTCAGAAGGGGCTCGCACTCCTCGACGCACCCGTCGAGGAGGCGGAGTCCGGAAGGAAGTGACCGTGACCGAGCGACGCGTCCGGGTCTACGACGACAAGAACGCCCTCGCGACAGCGGTCGCGGCGCGTTTCCTCAAGAGGCTGGTCGAGATCCTCGATCAGCAGGATCAGGCGCACATCGTGCTCACGGGCGGCACCATGGGCGAGGCCGTCCTCGCTGCGGTGCGTGATGCCGCGGATCGTGCCAGCGTCGACTGGTCTCGCGTCACGTTCTGGTGGGGCGACGAGCGCTACCTGCCCTCAGGCGATCCCGAGCGCAACGAGACCCAGTCCCGGCGGGCACTGCTCGACGCACTCGAGTTGGCGCCCGGCCAGGTGAAGGCTCTTCCCGCCCCCGGCGAGCACTCGTCGATCGACGAAGCCGCCGAGGCGTACGCGGCCGAGCTCGCCGCGGCCGCGCCGGCGGGTGAGCGGCATCCGCATTTCGACATCACGTTCCTCGGGGTCGGAGGCGACGGCCACGTGGCGTCGCTGTTCCCCGACCACGAGGCGGTCCGCGACACCGAGCATGTCGTGCTCGCCGAAACCGACTCCCCCAAGCCGCCGCCGGCGCGGCTCACGCTGACCCTGCCGGTCATCAACGCCTCCGATCGCGTCTGGCTGGTGCTCGCGGGTTCCGACAAGGCCGGAGCGCTGGGGCTCGCGCTGGCGGACGCCAATCCGCACGACGTGCCTGTCGCCGGTGTCGCCGGGGTGAAGCGCACCGTCTTCTTCGTCGACCGCGAAGCTGCGGCAGAGGTTCCCGAGAACCTGCTCATCCGCGACCGGTTCTGGACGGCCGCGCACGAGGTGCAGAGCTGAGCTCTGCTGCCTGATCAGGCGGAGGCGGTGCCGCGGCGTTCGCGCAGCTGCTGCAGTGCGTCGTCGAGGATCTGAGCCGCCTCGTCTTCCGAGCGGCGCTCCTTCACGTACGCGAGGTGCGTCTTGTACGGCTCCGTCTTCGCGAGCTGCGGAGGATTCTCCTTGTCGCGTCCGGCGGGCAGACCGGTCGACGGGCTGTCGATGACGTCGGGGATCTCCTCATCGGGCAGATTCGCCGCGAAGTAGCGGACCGTCTCGTTGCCCTGGGCGTCCCAGTACGAGATGGCGACGCGGTCCGCGTGGTAACCGCGGTCCTGCTCCCCCATCGGTCCGGACCCGACGCGGGATCCGCGGATAGCGCTGCCGCCCGATGCCATGTTGTCTCCTCGAAGTGGTGGTGGGAGGCGGGCGTCAGGCGCCGACGCCGAATTTAGTGAGCAGGCCGAGCACCACGATGGAGAAGAACCACGTGATGCCGAGTGCCACCGTGATGCGGTTGAGGTTGCGCTCCGCGACACCCGAGGCGCCGAGGTTGCTGGTGACCCCGCCGCCGAACATGTCCGAGAGACCGCCGCCGCGCCCCTTGTGCAGGAGGATCAGCAGCGTCAGCAGAAGACTGGTGATGCCGAGCAGGATCTGGAACGCGACCTGCACGATCGACCAGAGAACGTCCATGATTTGCCTTTCGGGTCGGCCAGACGGCCGAGGATCAGTATAAGCGAGGCTGAGCGGGAAGACTGCCAGCCTGCGAGGTGCGTCAGATCGTGCCGACGTGGGCCTTGAAGCGCACGATGCTCGCGAACTCCTCGAGCTGGAGGCTCGCGCCTCCGACGAGTGCGCCGTCGACATCCGGCTCCTTCAGGAAGCCGGCGATGTTCGCCGCCTTCACGGAGCCGCCGTAGAGCACACGAGTCGCCGCGGCCGCCTCATCGCCCTGGACCTCCGCGATGAGCGCACGCAGCGCCTCGCACACCTGCTGCGCCTGAGCGCTCGTGGCAGCCTGGCCGGATCCGATGGCCCATACGGGCTCGTAGGCGACGACGATCTCCTTGCCCGCGACCGCGCCCTCCAGCGCAGCCCGAAGCTGTGCGACGGGCACGGCGCTCGGACCGTGCTGCTCGAGGTCTTCGGCCGTCTCGCCGACGCAGATGATCGGGACCAGGCCGTGGCGGTGAGCCGCAGCCACCTTCGCGGCGACGATCTCGTCGGTCTCCGCGTGGTACTGACGACGCTCGGAGTGCCCGATGATGACGTAGTCAGCGTCGAGCGCGGCCAGGAACGCGCCGGAGATCTCGCCCGTGTAGGCGCCCGAATCATGCGCGGACAGGTCCTGGCCGCCGAAACGGATCTGGAGCTTGTCGCCCGTGATGAGCGTCTGCACGGAGCGGAGGTCGGTGAACGGCGGGAAGACCGCGACCTCGGTATCGCCGAAGTCGTGGTTCTTGTCCTGGAGGGTCCACGCGAGCTTCTGCACGAACGCGATCGCCTGCAGGTGGTCGAGGTTCATCTTCCAGTTGCCGGCGATGAGCGGCGTGCGCCCGGCCTTCACTGCTGCCATCCGAGGACCTCCAGTCCGGGGAGCTTCTTGCCCTCGAGGAACTCGAGGCTTGCGCCGCCGCCGGTCGAGACGTGACCGAACTGCTCGTCACTGAAACCCAACTGACGGATGGCGGCTGCGGAATCGCCGCCGCCCACGACGCCCAGGCCGTCGACCTGCGTGAGGGCCTCCGCGACCTGGCGGGTTCCCTCGGCGAACGCCGGGAACTCGAACACGCCCATGGGGCCGTTCCAGAAGACCGTCTTCGAGGCTCGCACGCGCTCGGCGAACGCCGCGGCGGTGTCGGGCCCGATGTCGAGTCCGATGCCGGACGCGCCGAAGGCGGTGTCCTCGATGGCGTCGGCGGGGGCGACCACGTGCTCCGCGTCGGCGGAGAAGCCGGAGGCCACCACGACATCCGTGGGGATCACGAGCTCGACGCCGCGCTCGGCGGCCTCGGCGAGGTAGCCGCGCACGGTGTCGAGCTGGTCTGCCTCGAGCAGGCTCGACGCGACCTTGTGGCCCTGCGCCGCGAGGAAGGTGAACAGCATGCCGCCCCCGATGAGCAGAGCGTCGACGCGCGGCAGCAGGTGCCCGATGACACCGAGCTTGTCGGAGACCTTCGAGCCGCCGAGCACGACCGTGTACGGACGCTCGGGGTTCTCCGTCAGCTTGTCGAGCACCTCGAGCTCGGCGGCGATGAGCAGGCCGGCTGCGCTGGGCAGCGACTCCACGAGCTCGTAGACGCTCGCCTGCTTGCGGTGCACGACACCGAAACCGTCGGAGACGACCACATCGCCCAGCTCGGAGAGCTGGTTGGCGAAAGCCTGGCGCTCGGCGTCGGACTTCGACGCCTCGCCCGGGTTGAACCTGAGGTTCTCGAGCAGCACGACACCCGGGGCCGAGGCGTTGGCGATGACCTCCGCCGCGGCCGGTCCGACGGTCTCCGGAGAGAACGCGACGTCCTGGCCCAGGAGTTCACCGAGACGCACAGCCACAGGAGCGAGGCTGTACTTCGGGTCGGGGGCGCCCTCCGGACGACCGAGGTGCGACATCACCACGACCTGGGCGCCGCGGGCAAGCAGTTCGCGGATGGTCGGGACGGATGCGCGAACGCGGCCGTCGTCCGTGATGACGCCGTCTTTCAGGGGCACGTTGAGGTCGCAGCGAAGGAGCACGACCTTGCCCGAGAGGCCCTCGCCGCCGAACTGCGCGGCGAGGCTCTCGATCGTTCGGAGAGCCATCGCGGGTGTTACAGACGCTCGCCGACGTACTCGGAGAGGTCGACGAGGCGGTTCGAGTAGCCCCACTCGTTGTCGTACCAGGACGACACCTTGACCAGGTTGCCGGAGACGTTGGTCTGCCCGGCGTCGAACACCGAGGAATGCGGGTCGAGCTGGATGTCGGTCGAGACGATGGCGTCCTCGTTGTACTTGAGGTAGCCGACCAGCTCGCCCTCGGCCGCGGCCTTCTTGTAGGCGGCGTTGATGACGTCTACCGTGAGTCCCTCGGTGGGGGTGATGATCGTCAGGTCGACGATCGAACCGGTGGGAACCGGCACACGGTACGACGAGCCGCTGAGCTTGCCGTTGAGCTCAGGAAGCACCTGCCCGATCGCCTTCGCGGCGCCGGTCGAGGCGGGCACGATGTTGAGCGCGGCGGCGCGGGCGCGGTGCAGGTCGCTGTGCGGGCCGTCCTGCAGGTTCTGGTCGGCCGTGTAGGCGTGCGCCGTCATCATGAATCCGCGCTCGATGCCGAAGTTGTCGTTGAACACCTTGGCGAGCGGTGCCAGGCAGTTCGTGGTGCACGAAGCGTTGGAGATGATGTGCATCGAGGCTGCGTCGTAGGTGCCCTCGTTGACACCCATCACGAAGGTGCCGTCGACGTCCGTGCCGGGCGCGGAGATGATTACCTTCTTGGCGCCACCGGCGATGTGCTTCCCGGCGTCGGAGGCCTTGGTGAAGCGACCGGTCGACTCGATGACGATGTCGACGCCCAGCTCGCCCCAGGGGAGATTCGCGGGGTCGCGCTCTTCGAAGACCTTGATGGACTTGCCGTCGACGGTGATCGAGTCGGCATCGTACGAGACGTCGGCATCGAGTCGGCCCCCGACCGAGTCGTACTTGAGGAGGTGCGCGAGGGTCTTGTTGTCCGTGAGGTCGTTCACGGCCACGATCTCGAGGTCGCTGCCCTGGGCGAGGGCGGCACGGAAGTAGTTGCGACCGATCCGGCCGAAGCCGTTGATGCCGATCTTGACGGACACGTTGTCTCCTTGATGAGCGCCGGGGGCGCGATGAATCTGAGCGATGTGGTGTGTGGTGTTGCGGCAGGCGGCCGGGGCGCGGGCCCCGGCCACCTCGCCTGCTACGACAGTAGCAGCAGGCCCGCTCCGCCCGAGCGTGCGGCGTCGAAGCGTGCGCCGGCGTCGGCCCAGTTGGCGATGTTCCAGAATGCCTTCACGTAGTCCGCCTTGACGTTGACGTAGTCGAGGTAGAACGCGTGCTCCCACATGTCGAGCTGCAGGATCGGCGTGATGCCGAGGGGCGTGTTGTTCTGCTGGTCGTACAGCTGGTGGATCAGCAGACGGGAGCCCACCGGGTCCCAGGCGAGCACGGCCCATCCGGAGCCCTGGAGGCTGTTCGCGGCGGCACTGAAGTGACCGACGAACTTGTCGAACGATCCGAAGAACTCGTCGACGGCGGCAGCGAGCTCGCCGACCGGCTTGTCACCGCCGTCCGGGGAGAGGTTCTTCCAGAAGATCGAGTGGTTGACGTGGCCGCCGAGGTGGAAGGCGAGATCCTTCTCGAGCTTCGGGACGTTCGTGTAGTCGCCCGAATCGCGCGCCTCGGCGAGCTTCTCGAGCGCGGTGTTCGCGCCCGCGACATACGCCGCGTGGTGCTTGTCGTGGTGGAGCTCCATGATCCGCGCACTGATGTGCGGCTCGAGCGCCGCGTAGTCGTACGGCAGCTCAGGAAGGCTGTAGTCGGCCATCTCTTTCCCTCTTTCCTTCTCTGGTCGGTGGTAGGTCTCGGCCGGGGCGACTATTCGTCGTACTCGGGCGGCAGGTTCGCGTCGGTGCCGGGGATGCCGCGATCGGACGCGGACTTGTCGGCCATCGCGAGGAGGCGGCGGATGCGGCCGGCGACGGCATCCTTCGTCATGGGCGGGTCGGCGAAGTGGCCGAGCTCGTCGAGGCTCGCGTCGCGGTGGCCGAGTCGCAGCTCCCCCGCGTAGCGCAGATGGTCGGGCACCTCGTCGCCGAGGATCTCGAGCGCGCGCTCGACACGGGCGCAGGCTGCGACGGCCGCCTGCGCGGAACGCCGCAGGTTGGCGTCGTCGAAGTTGACGAGCCGGTTGGCGGTGGCGCGCACCTCGCGGCGCTGGCGGAGCTCCTCCCACGCCGTGACGGCCTTGTCGGCGCCCATCAGGCGAAGCATCGCGGCGATCGCCTCACCCTCGCGGATCACGACCCGGTGCACGCCGCGCACCTCGCGCGCCTTGGCAGGCACCTTCAGCCGACCGGCGGCTCCCACGAGCGCCATCGCCGCCTCGTTGCCGGGGCAGGTGACTTCGAGAGCGGCGGACCGGCCGGGATCGGTGAGCGTGCCACGCGCGAGGAAGGCCCCGCGCCAGATCGCCGCGAGGTCCTCGCGAGATCCGGTGGTGAGTCGGTTCGGCAGGCCGCGGACCGGGCGACGCCGGGCGTCGAGGAGGCCCGTCTGCCGCGCGAGCGTCTCGCCCCCGTCGACCACGCGCACGACGTAGCTCGTCGCCTTGTGGGCGCCGCCGGCGCCGATGACCTTGCCCTCGCTGCGAACGCCGTAGAGCTCGGCGAGATCGCGGCGCACGCGCTGGGCGACCGCCTGGGAGTCGAGCTCGGATTCGACCGCGATGCGGCCCGAGATGATGTGCAGGCCACCCGAGAACCGCAGCAGCGCCGCGAGCTCCGCCGCGCGGACGCTCGTCTTGCCGACTTCCACGGCGACGAGTTCCTCTTTGACGTCTCCCGTCAGTGCCACGCGTTCATCCTCGTCTCGTCTCGTCTCATGGTTCCGCCTACTCGCGCCCGAGGTCGCGATGCCGCACGGCGACAGAGACTCCGGGGAGTTCACGGAGGCGGCGCGCCACCTCCTCGGCGGTCGCGACGGAACGGTGCTTGCCGCCCGTGCATCCTATGGCGATCGTAGCGTGACGCTTGTTCTCGCGTCGGTACCCGTCGACGACGTCGGCGAGGGCGGTGACATAGTGCGTCACGAAGTCGGCGGCGCCCGGCTGCGAGAGCACGTACTCGCGCACCGGTTCGTCGAGGCCCGTCATGGGCGCCAGCTCCGGGATCCAGAACGGGTTCGGCAGGAAGCGCATGTCGGCCACCATGTCGGCATCCGCGGGCAGTCCGTACTTGAACCCGAAGCTCAGGATCGTGAGCTTGAGGCTCGGTGCGAACTCCTCACCGAACAGCTCCGCGACGCGAGTGGCCAGCTGGTGGATGTTGAGGTCGGAGGTGTCGATGACCATGTCGCTCTGCTCGCGCAGACCGGTCATGCGCTGGCGCTCCGCCAGGATCCCGTCGAGGAGCGTGCCGTCGCCTTGCAAGGGATGCGGACGACGCACCTGCTCGAAGCGGCGCACGAGCGCAGCATCCGTCGCGTCGAGGAACACGACGCGGGCGCGACCGGATTCGCGCAACTCGGCGACGCTCTCCTGCGCATCCGCGAAGAGCTTGCCGCCCCGGACGTCGACCACGGCCGCGATCTTCGGGATCGCGTCGCCCGTGTGCGCGCCGAGATCGACGAGTGGGCGCAGCATCTGCGGCGGCAGGTTGTCGACCACGTACCACCCGAGGTCTTCCAGCGCATTCGCAGCGGTCGAGCGCCCGGCGCCCGACATGCCGGTCACGATGAGCATCTCGCGCCCGTCGTTGCCGTCGCTCATTCCCCGTCTTCCCGTCGATCCCCACCCAGCCTAGCGACGATGTTCGCGGCGAGCTGCGGGCCGATCCCGCGCACCTCGGCGATCTCATCGGCTCCCGCCGCCTTCAGCCGCGTGACCGAGCCGAAGTGGCGCAGCAACTCCTTCGAGCGAGCCGGTCCGAGACCCGGGATCTCGGCGAGCACGGTGCCGATGTCGGCGCGGCGCTTCTGTCGTTGGAAGGTGATCGCGAAGCGGTGCGCCTCGTCGCGGATGCGCTGCAACAGGAAGAGCGCCTCGCTGCCGCGAGGGAGGATCACGGGGAAGTCGTCGTCAGGCAGCCAGACCTCTTCGAGGCGCTTGGCGATGCCGACCAACGGGATGTCGTCGATCCCCAGTTCGGCGAGAACCCCAGCGGCTGCCTGCACCTGCGGCTGGCCGCCGTCGACGATCAGCAGCCCCGGCCGGTACGCGAACCGCCGCCGCGGCCGGGTGCCCTCCTCCGCCGCCTCGCCGTCGTCGTCCTCATCGAGGTGCGCGAGGCGACGCCGCAGCACCTGCGCGATCGACTCGGTGTCGTCGGTCGTGCCGTTGACGGCGAACTTCCGGTAGTCGCTCTTCTTCGGGAGGCCGTCCTCGAAGACGACCATCGAGGCGACCACGTTCGTGCCGCCGAGGTGGGAGACGTCGTAGCACTCCATCCGCAGCGGTGCCTCGTCGAGCCCCAGCGCCTCCTGCAGGTCGGTGAGGGCCTGCGTGCGCGCGACGTAGTCGGCCGTGCGGCGTGTCTTGTAGAGCATGAGCGACTGCTTCGCGTTGAGCGTCGCCGTCTGCATCACGGCGGCCTTGTCGCCGCGTTGCGCCGTCTTGAGGGTCACTCCCCCGCGATCGCGTCGCCCCGCAAGCCACTGCTCGAGCGCGGCCGCGTCGTCGGGCAGCACGGGGACGATGATCTCCCGCGGAGGTTGCTCGGTGTCGTAGGCGGTCTCGAGGACCGATTCCACGAGTTCGCCGGCCGTGATGTCGAGCTCCTTGTCGACGACCCAGCTGCGGACGCCGCGGATGCGACCGCCGCGGACCACGAACTGCTGCACCGCCGCGGCGAGCTCATCCTGCTCGATCCCGAAGACGTCGACCTCGGTGCCGTCCGGAAGCACCACAGCGCTCCGCTCGAGCACGTTCTCGAGGGCCTGGATGCGGTCGCGGATCTTCGCGGCGCGCTCGTACTCGAAGGCGGCCGCCGCATCCTTCATCTCCCGTTGCAGGAGCGCGACGACGCTCCGATCGTGGCTGGCCATGAACGCCACGAACTGATCGACGATCTCGCGATGCTCCTCGATGGTGACCTTCTGCGAGCACGGCCCACCGCATCGACCGATCTGACCCGGAAAACAGGGTCGACCCGTCTGCATCGCCCGCTTGTAGCTCGCATCCGAACAGGTGCGGATCGGGAACGCCTTGATCATCAGATCGATCGTCTCGCGCACCGCCCAGACCTTCGGGTACGGCCCGAAGTAGCGCGCGCCCGGAATGCGGTGGTTGCGGGTCACCATCACGCGGGGCGCCTCATCTGCCAGCGTGACGACCATGTACGGGTACGTCTTGTCGTCGCGGAACTTGACGTTGTAGGGCGGCGCGAACTCCTTGATCCAGGTGTATTCCAGCTGGAGCGCCTCGACATCGCTGGCGACGACCGTCCACTCCACCTTGGATGCCGCGAGCACCATATGACGTGTGCGCTCATGCAGGCTTCGCAGGGGCTGGAAGTAGTTCGACAGGCGCTGCCGCAGATTCACCGCCTTGCCGACGTAGAGGATGCGCCCCGACGCATCCGAGAACCGGTACACCCCCGGCCCGGTCGGGATCTCGCCCGCCTTCGGACGCCAGGGAAGGACGTCTGCACGCGGTGGCGCCACCCGGTCAGCCCGCCTTCCGGCGTCCTCGGCCCGCGGACTCCGACTCGAGCAGCTCGGCGAGGAAGCGGCCGGTGTGGCTGTCCGCATTGCGCGCCACCTGCTCCGGCGTGCCGGTGGCGATCACCTGGCCTCCACCCGATCCGCCCTCGGGTCCGAGATCGATGATCCAGTCGGCGCTCTTGATCACGTCGAGGTTGTGCTCGATCACGATGACCGAGTTGCCCTTGTCGACGAGCCCGCCGAGCACCTCGAGCAGCTTGCGCACATCCTCGAAATGCAGGCCCGTGGTCGGTTCGTCGAGCACGTAGATGCTGCGGCCGTTCGAGCGCTTCTGCAGCTCGGTGGCGAGCTTCACGCGCTGCGCCTCGCCGCCGGAGAGCGTCGTCGCGCTCTGGCCGAGCCGGACGTACCCGAGCCCCACGTCGACGAGCGTCTTCAGGTAGCGGTGGATTGCGGTGATCGGCTCGAAGAACTCGGCGGCCTCCGCGATCGGCATGTCGAGCACCTCGGCGATGTTCTTGCCCTTGTAGTGCACCTGGAGCGTGTCGCGGTTGTAGCGCGCGCCGTGGCACACCTCGCACACGACGTAGACGTCGGGCAGGAAGTTCATCTCGATCTTGATCGTGCCGTCGCCGGAGCAGTTCTCGCAGCGGCCGCCCTTCACGTTGAAGCTGAAGCGCCCCGGCTGGTAGCCACGGGACTTCGCCTCCATGGTCTCGGAGAAGAGCGTGCGGATGCGGTCGAAGACGCCCGTGTAGGTGGCCGGGTTGGAGCGCGGGGTGCGCCCGATCGGAGCCTGATCGACGTGCACGACCTTGTCGAGGTGCTCGAGCCCGGTGATGCGCTTGTGCCGGCCGGGCACCTGCCGGGCGCCGTTGAGCTGGTTGGCGAGCACCTTGTAGAGGATGTCGTTCACGAGACTGGACTTGCCCGAACCCGACACGCCGGTCACCGCGACGAAGACGCCGAGCGGGAAGCTCACCGTCACGTTCTGCAGGTTGTTGGCCTGCGCGCCCTCGACCTTCACCTGTCGGGTCTTGTCGATGGTGCGTCGCTTCGATGGCATCGCGATCGCGCGGCGGCCGGAGAGGTAGTCGCCCGTGATGGAGCCGTGGTTGTCGAGGAGCGCCTCGTAGGCGCCTGAGTGCACGACCTTGCCGCCGTGCTCCCCCGCGCCCGGCCCGATGTCGACGACCCAGTCCGCCGTGCGGATGGTGTCTTCGTCGTGCTCGACGACGATCAGGGTGTTGCCGAGGTTCTTGAGCTTGACGAGGGTGTCGATGAGCCGGCGGTTGTCGCGCTGGTGGAGCCCGATCGAGGGCTCGTCGAGCACGTACAGCACACCCGTGAGGCCGGAGCCGATCTGGGTGGCCAGACGGATGCGCTGGGCCTCGCCTCCGGAGAGGGTCGCCGCAGCGCGCGCCATCGTGAGATAGCTCAGCCCGACCTCGAGCAGGAACTCGAGGCGCAGGCGGATCTCGCGGAGCACCTGCGCGGCGATCCGGGCCTCACGGTCGGTGAGCTCGAGCTTGTCCATGAAGGAGTAGGCATCGGCGAGGCTCAGCTCTGCCACATCCGAGATGCTCTCGCCGGCGACCTGCACAGCGAGAACTTCGGGTTTGAGACGCTTGCCCAGACAGACCGGGCACGGCACCTCGCGGAGGTACTCGCCGTAGCGCTGCTGCGACCAGTCGCTCTCGGCCTCGTGGTACTTGCGCTCGATGTAGGGCATGACGCCCTCGAACCCGGTGGAGTACTTCATGGTGCGACCGAAGCGGTTGCGCCATTGCACGGTGACCTCGAAGTCGTTGCCGTGCAGGATCGCGATACGCACCTCTTCGGGAAGCTCGCCCCACGGGGTGTCGAGCGAGAAGTCGAGATCGCGGGCGAGTCCCTGCAGGAGACGCTGGAAGTAGCTGTAGAGGCCCTTGCCACCCTGGTTCCAGGGCAGGATGACGCCCTCGTTGAGGGTGAGTTCGGGGTCGCCGATCACGAGCTCCGTATCGACCGCCATCTTGGTGCCGAGTCCCGAGCACTCGGGGCAGGCGCCGAACGGCGCGTTGAACGAGAAGGTGCGCGGCTCGATCTCGGTGAGCTGGATGGGGTGGTTGTTGGGACACGCCAGCTTCTCGCTGAAGCTGCGCCGCCGGGTCTTGGACCCCTCCTCCTCATCGACGAAGTCGATCTCGAGCACGCCGCTCGCGAGGCCGAGAGCCGTCTCGACCGAGTCGGTGACGCGGGTGAGCAGGTCGTCGGATGCCACGAGCCGGTCGACGACGACCGCGATGTCGTGCTTGTACTGCTTCTTGAGCGTGGGCGGCTCGTTCAGCTGCACGAGTTCACCGTCGACGATGGCGCGCGAGTACCCGCTCGCGCTGAGCTCCTTGAAGAGGTCGACGAACTCGCCCTTCTTCTGAGAGATGACGGGAGCGAGCACCTGGTAGCGGGTGCCTGTCGGGAGCTCCATCAGCTGATCGGCGATCTGCTGGACGGTCTGGCGCTGGATGGGCTCGCCGCAGACGGCGCAATGCGGTTCACCGATGCGTGCCCAGAGCAGGCGCATGTAGTCGTAGATCTCGGTGATCGTTCCGACGGTGGACCGCGGGTTGCGGTTGGTCGACTTCTGGTCGATCGACACGGCAGGGCTGAGTCCCTCGATGAAATCGACGTCGGGTCGGTCGACCTGACCCAGGAACTGGCGGGCGTACGCCGACAGCGACTCGACGTAGCGACGCTGACCCTCGGCGAAGATCGTGTCGAAGGCGAGGCTCGACTTGCCCGAGCCCGAGAGCCCGGTGAAGACGACGAGCGAATCGCGAGGGATCTCGAGATCGACGTCCTTCAGATTGTGGACGCGCGCACCCCGCACGCTGAGCTTCTGGTTACCGGGGACAGGGGTGATCGACACTGAACCCATTCTACGGGCGCCCTCCGACATCGCGCCGGGAGGGGTCAGCCGAGCCCCAGCCCGACGCGCCAATCGGGCCGACCGGGACGCCATCCACGTTCCGATGCGAGGCTCCGGGAGGCCTCCCGTCCGGGTGGAGCCGGTTCGATCACGTCGACGCGACCGCCGACCCGTTCGGCGAAGACCGGTGCCCACTCGTCGACGGTCGACGGCACGTCGTCGACGACGAACACCGGGCCGCTCGGCCAACCGAGGGCATGACGGAACGCTTCGGCTGCATCCTCGACGTGGAGCCAGTCGGTCGCGCGCGTCGTCGGACGGATCATGCCCGCACGGGCGGACTCGGCCGCAACGCCGTCTGCTGCGTAGAAGGTTCCCGGGCCGTAGAGGATGCCGAGGCGCAGGACCACGCCGCGGGGCATCCGCGCCACATCCGCCTCGAGGGATGCGACGGGTGCGTACGCCGTCGGGTCGGCCGGAGTGCTCTCATCGGCGGGGCCCGAACCCGCCACGCTCGCCCACGCGACGCTCTGGGCCACGAGTGCGTCGACGCCCGCGGCGAGACACGCCTCGACGAGGTTGCGGGAGCCCACCGTTCGCAGGCGGGCGTTGGCGGCCCAGTCGAGGCCGCTGAGATCGGTGAACGCGTGCACCACCACGTCTGGACGGAATGCCCGTACGGCGGCGTCGACGCTGCCTCGGTCGAGCGCATCGAGCACCAGGCCCGTCGTGCCATCGGGGAGGCCGGACAGCCTGTCGCTGCGACGACTCGACACGGCCACCTCGTGGCCGTCGGCGCGCAACAGCGGCGCGAGACGAGAACCGATGACACCCGTGCCACCGGCGATGAGCACTCGGCTCATGCGGGCGCGGGGTCGAGGAGCACCGCGCCGTCGGCGTCGAGCCCCCAGAAGGGGTTGTGGGCGACCTCCCACGGGTGCCCGTCGGGATCGACGAAGATGCCCGAGTACCCGCCCCAGGACGTCGCCGCCCCCAGGCGCCCGATGCGCGCCCCCGCCGAGGCGGCGAGTTCGAGGATCGCGTCGACCTCGGAGGGCGAACCGACGTTGTAGGCGAAGGTGACACCACCCCATCCGCCCCCGTCTTCGACCGAGGAGTCTGCGGCGAGCTGCGACCGATCCCAGAGGGCCACGACGAGGCCACCCGCCTGGAAGAAGGCGATCTCGCCCGGCTCGGAGGACCGCGGATGCTCGACCCAGCCGAGCGCGCGATAGAAGTCGAGCGCGCGCGGCACGTCGGCGACGCCGAGAGTGACGAGACTGACCCGCTGATCCATCGACGTCATCGCACGTGTCCCGCCGCTTCCATGCTGCGAAGCTCCTTCTTGAGATCGGAGAGTTCATCGCGCAGCCGAGCGGCGAGCTCGAACTTGAGCTCGCCGGCCGCCTGCAGCATCTGATTGTTGAGGTCGGCGATGAGGGTCTCGAGCTCGAGCGCGCCGGATGCCCCGACGCCCTCACGACGCAGGTTGGGCGTCGGCGACTTGCGCCGCGATCCGTCGCTCCCCGTGCGCCCCGCGAGGAGCTTCGCGGTGTCGGCCTCTTCGCGCGCGAGCACCTCCGTGATGTCGGCGATGCGTTTGCGCAGCGGCTGCGGGTCGATGCCGTGCAGCGTGTTGTAGGCGACCTGCTTCTCGCGACGCCGGTCGGTCTCCTCGATCGCGATCTTCATCGAGTCGGTCAGATTGTCGGCGTACATGTGCACCTCGCCCGACACGTTGCGCGCGGCTCGACCGATCGTCTGGATGAGGGACGTCGACGAACGAAGGAAGCCCTCCTTGTCGGCATCGAGGATCGCGACGAGCGACACCTCGGGAAGGTCGAGGCCTTCGCGCAGCAGGTTGATGCCGACGAGCACGTCGTAGACGCCCGCCCTGAGCTCGGTGAGGAGTTCGACACGGCGCAAGGTGTCGACATCGGCGTGGAGGTAGCGCACCCGCACCCCGGCCTCGGTGAAGTAGTCGGTGAGCTCCTCGGCCATCTTCTTGGTGAGCGTCGTCACGAGCACACGTTCGTCGCGCTCGGCGCGGCGCCGGATCTCCTCGAGGAGGTCGTCGATCTGTCCCTTGCTGGGCTTCACCACGATCTGCGGGTCGATGAGGCCCGTGGGGCGGATGATCTGCTCGACGACGCCGTCGCCCATCGACAGCTCATAGCGCCCGGGAGTCGCCGAGAGGTACACCTTCTGGCCGACGCGGTTGAGGAACTCCTCCCAGCGCAGCGGACGGTTGTCGAGAGCGCTCGGCAGACGGAAGCCGTGCTCGACCAGCGTGCGCTTGCGGCTCGCGTCGCCCTCGTACATGGCTCCAATCTGCGGCACCGTCACGTGCGACTCGTCGATGACGACGAGGAAGTCGTCGGGGAAGTAGTCGAGCAGTGTGTTGGGCGGTTCGCCCGGCTGGCGGCCGTCGATGTGGCGGGAGTAGTTCTCGATGCCGTTGCAGAAGCCGATCTGCTCCATCATCTCGAGGTCGAACCCCGTGCGCATGCGCAGCCGCTGGGCCTCGAGCAGCTTGCCCTGCTTCTCGAGCTCGGGCAGGCGCTCGGCCAGCTCCTCCTTGATCGAACGGATGGCCCGATGCATCGCTTCGGGGCTCGCGGCGTAGTGCGTGGCGGGGAAGATCGACATCGAGTCCATGGTGCGGATGACGTCGCCCGTGAGCGGGTGCAGGGCGTAGAGCGCCTCGATCTCGTCACCGAACATCTCGATGCGCACCGCGAGCTCCTCGTACACGGGGATGATCTCGATCGTGTCGCCCCGCACACGGAACTTGCCGCGCGAGAAGTCGACGTCGTTGCGCTCGTACTGCATGTTGATGAACCCGCGGATGAGCTTGTCGCGCGAGATGCGGTCGCCCACCTGCAACGCGACCATCGCGCCCAGGTACTCTTCCGCAGCCCCGAGCCCGTAGATGCAGGAGACGGTCGAGACGACGACCACATCGCGGCGGCTGAGCAGCGAGTTCGTCGTGGAGTGGCGAAGGCGCTCGACCTCGGCGTTGACCGAGGAGTCCTTCTCGATGAAGGTGTCGGTCTGCGGGACGTACGCCTCGGGCTGGTAGTAGTCGTAGTAGCTGACGAAGTACTCGACGGCGTTGTTGGGCATGAGTTCGCGGAACTCGTTGGCCAGCTGCGCAGCCAGGGTCTTGTTGTGTGCGAGGACGAGCGTCGGTCGCTGCACCTGCTCGATGAGCCAGGCGGTCGTCGCCGACTTGCCCGTGCCGGTGGCGCCGAGGAGCACGATGTCGGACTCGCCGGCCTGGACGCGGTGCGCGAGCTCGGCGATCGCCGCGGGCTGGTCGCCGCTCGGGGTGTACTCGCTCACCACCTCGAATGGGCGCACGGAACGGGTCGGCTGCATGTCTTCAGCCTAGGCACGGCCCCCGACAGCGCGCAGGGTCGGCCACAACGCATCCACCTGGGCGAGAGTCTCCTCGAGCGTGCCGTTCGCGTCGATGACGTCGTCGGCGATCGCCAGGCGCGCCGACTCGGGTGCCTGTGACGCGATCCGGCGACGCGCATCCGCCTCGTCGAGGCCACGGAGGTCGATCAGCCGCCGCACCCGCGTCTCCTCATCGGCGGTCACCACGATCACCCGGTCGAACTCGGACGCGCGACCCTCGCCCTTCTCGTTCACGAGAAGCGGGACGTCGTAGACGACGACACCGTCCGGGTCGGCATCGCGAGCCGCCGCGAACAGGGCGCGAGAACGCTCCCCCACCGCCGGATGCGTGATCGCGTTGAGCGCGCGCCGCGCGGCCTCGTCGCCGAAGATGATCGCGCCCATGGCGGCCCGATCGAGGCTGCCGTCGGCGGCGATCACACTCCCGCCGAACTCGTCCGCGATCCGGGCGAGCGCGGGTGTGCCCGGTTCGACCACGTCGCGGGCGACCTGGTCCGCGTCGACGACGACGGCACCGAGTTCGCGGAGCCTCCTGGCGACGGTCGACTTGCCGGAGGCGATGCCTCCCGTGAGAGCGACGAGCATCCGCCCATCGTCGCACGTCGGCGCACTCCTGTCAGGGCGACCAGACGTACGGCGTCGTCGTGGTGAGCTGGACGAATCCCAGCTCGCCGAGCAGGGGGCGGCTCATGGTCGACGCGTCGACTCGGAGGAAGGGGAAGCCCCGATCCCGCGCGATCGCGGCCCGCGCGGACACGAGCGCACGGTAGATGCCTCTGCGCCGGAACCGCGGATGCGTGGAACCGCCCCACAGGCCCGCGAACCGCGTGCCGGGCCGCATGACCACCCACGCCGCCGAGACGATCGTGCCCTCCGCCGTCGCCACCAGGATCCGGAACCCGTCGCCGAGCTCGTCGCGCAGCGCCGCGAACTCCGAGATCAGCCAGCCGTGGTCGGCGCCCCAGATCTCCCCGAGAAGATCGGCGATCGCGGCCAGGTTGGCGTCGCGTGCATCGCGGATGCGGATGCCCTCGGGGGGTGGGAGCGTCGCCGCCGCGGAGGAGGCGACCATGACCGCCTCCACGGGTTCGGGTTCGAAACCCGCGGCAAGAAGCAGTGGGATGAGCGAATCGGGACGGTCGTCGGCGTAGGTCTTCCACTCGACGGGCTTCCCCAGATCGGAGAAGTGCCGCACCTGCCGCTCGATGAGCGCCTCGAGTGCCGGCCCGTCGATGCCGAGGTCGTTGGGTGCGCGGACGACGCCGGTGTTCGCGAACTCGATCCGCATCACCGGTCCGTCGAGCGTGAACGGACGGCCCTCCGCCGCATCCGGGGTGAGGCGTCGGGCCTCCGCATCGAAGCGCGACAGCAGATCCTCGCGCGAGGGCAGCGGCTCCGTCATCCCGTCAGCCTACGAGCGCGCCGTAGCATGGCGGCATGCTCGAGCTGCTGACCGGAGCCGGCCTCGCCGCGGCCGCAGGCCTCAACGCCTACATCCCGCTGCTGGTGATGGGCCTTGCCGCCCGCTTCGACTGGATCGGGCTGCCGAGCGGATGGAACTGGCTCTCGAACGAGTGGGTGCTCGTCATCATCGGCGTGCTGCTCGTGGTCGAGATCGTCGCCGACAAGGTGCCCGCCGTCGACTCGGTGAACGACTGGATCCAGACGATCGTGCGGCCCGCATCCGGTGGCATCGTCTTCGCGGGCGGAATCGGCACCGAGACGGTGGCGGTCTCCGACCCCGAGACGTTCTTCACATCGGGCGCGTGGGTGCCCGTCGCGATCGGCATCGGGCTGGCGCTGGTCGTGCACCTCGGCAAGATGGCCGTGCGGCCGCTGGCGAACCTCGCGACCGGAGGGATCGCCGCACCCGTGCTCAGCACCGCCGAAGACGGCGCCAGCCTCGGCCTCGTCGTGCTCGCCCTCATCGCGCCCGTCCTGATCGTGCTCGCCTTCATCGCCATGATCGTGGGCTTCGTGCTCATCATCCGCACGATCAACCGCCGTCGGCGCGAACGGGCCGCCGCTGCTGCTGCTGTGCCCGGAGTGCCTGCCCCGTAACGCCGGATGGCCGGCCCCCGAAGGGACCGGCCATCGTGTGAGCCTGCGCCGAAGCGCGAGGACTCAGGAGTTGCTGCTGAGCTTCTCGCGCAGCGCGGCGAGCGACTCGTCGTCGGCAAGGGTGCCGCCCGAGCTGCTCTCCGAGGAGAACGAGTTGCCGGCGGGACGCGAGCTCGAAGTCGACTCGAAGGAGTCCTCGATCTCGGCAGCCGCGAGGATCTGCTTCTTGTGAGCCTCCCAGCGGGTCTGAGCGGCCGCGTACTCGGCCTCCCAGGCGTCGCGCTGAGCCTCGAAGCCCTCGAGCCACTCGCCCGAAGTCGGGTCGAAGCCCTCCGGGTACTTGTAGTTGCCCTGCTCGTCGTACTCGGTGACCATGCCGTACAGGGCGGCGAGGCCGGAGTCGAACTCGGTGTTGTTCGGGTCGATGCCCTCGTTGGCCTGCTTGAGGCTCAGCGAGATGCGGCGACGCTCGAGGTCGATGTCGATGACCTTGACGAAGACCTCGTCGCCGACCGAAACGACCTGCTCGGCGAGCTCGACGTGCTTGCCCGACAGCTCCGAGATGTGCACGAGGCCCTCGATGCCATCCGCGACGCGCACGAACGCACCGAACGGAACCAGCTTGGTGACCTTGCCCGGTGCGATCTGACCGATCGCGTGGGTGCGGGCGAAGACCTGCCACGGGTCCTCCTGGGTCGCCTTGAGCGAGAGCGACACGCGCTCGCGGTCCAGGTCGACCTCGAGGATCTCGACGGTGACCTCCTGGCCGACCTCGACGACCTCGGATGCGTGCTCGATGTGCTTCCACGAGAGCTCCGAGACGTGCACGAGGCCGTCCACGCCGCCCAGGTCGACGAAGGCGCCGAAGTTGACGATCGAGGAGACGACGCCCTTGCGGACCTGTCCCTTCTGGAGGTTGTTGAGGAAGGTCGAACGCGACTCCGACTGGGTCTGCTCGAGCAGCGCACGGCGGCTGAGGACCACGTTGTTGCGGTTCTTGTCGAGTTCGAGGATCTTCGCCTCGATCTCCTGGCCGAGATACGGCGTGAGGTCGCGGACGCGGCGCAGCTCGATGAGCGAAGCCGGGAGGAAGCCACGGAGGCCGATGTCGACGATCAGGCCGCCCTTGACGACCTCGATGACCGAACCGGTCACCACGCCGTCGGCGTCCTTGATCTTCTCGACGTCGCCCCACGCGCGCTCGTACTGCGCGCGCTTCTTCGACAGGATGAGGCGGCCTTCCTTGTCCTCCTTCTGGAGGACGAGCGCCTCGACGCTGTCGCCGACGGAGACGACCTCGCTCGGGTCGACGTCGTGCTTGATGGAGAGCTCGCGCGAGGGGATGACGCCCTCGGTCTTGTAGCCGACGTCGAGGAGGACCTCGTCGCGGTCGATCTTGACGACGGTGCCTTCGATGAGGTCTCCGTCGTTGAAGAACTTGAGGGTCAGTTCGACCGCGGCCAGGAAGTCTTCAGCAGATCCGATGTCGTTGATGGCGACCTGCTTGGTGGCCGAGGCGGTCGTTGCGGTAGTCATGTAGTGGGTGCTCCGGATGGGGACAAAGTCAGGCTCGCGCAGAAGAACTTCTGGATGTCTCCGCGAGCATGCGGATAGGGACGTCACGAAAGTGACTCTCCAGACTACCGCACTCCCCTGCGTTCTGCGACGATCTCGGTGATCGCGGGCTCCAGTTCCGCGTAGCGGAACGTGTAGCCCGCATCGAGCAGCCGCTCGGGTACCACCCAGCGGCTCTTGAGCAGCAGCTCGGTCTCGGTGCGGATCATCCATGCACCCACCTCCAGCACCGGTCGCGGCGCCGGAAGCCCCACCGGCATGCCGACGGCACGACGGATGGTGCGCATCAACTCGACATCCGTCACGGGATTCGGTGCCGCCAGGTTGACGACGCCCGCCAGCCGGTCGTCGTGCTCGATGAATCGAATCGCGCCCATGACATCCGCGAGGTGGATCCAGCTGAACATCTGGCGCCCCCAGCGCGCCCGGAACCGATGCTGCGTGCCCGCCTCTCGTCGAGCCCGGGTCGAGAACCACGGGGTGTCCCACTGCGGGCCGCCGAGGCCGAAGCGCGCGAGGCGCAGCAACGGCACCAGCGCGCTGCCGTCGCCGAGCACGATCGCCGTGCGGATGGCGGTTCGGCGCGTGGCAGGAAGCTCCACCTCGAAGAAGGCCTCCTCCCACGCCCGTGCGATCGAGACGGAGAACCCGGAACCGAGCTCACCATCGGCCTCGGTCTGCGGGTGGTCCTCGGCATGCCGGTAGATCGTCGCCGTGGATGAGTTGATCCAGAGGGCAGGGGGCGCCGAACCGCCGGCGACGGCCTCGCCCAGCTCGCGAGTCGTCTCGACACGTGACCGCAGGATCTCGGCCCGGTTCTCCGGGCTGTAGCGGCAGTTCACGCTCTTGCCGGCGAGATTCACGAGGAGTGCGCTGCCGTCGAGCAGACGCCGGATGCCGTCGGAATCGCCCCAGCGCGCATCCGCGTCGCCGCGGCCGATGGTGCGGACCTCTCGGCCCTCTGCGCGCCACCGGTCGACCAGGTACCGGCCCATGAATCCTGAGGCGCCGGCGACGACGACCGCTCCCGTCACGGGCGGGTCGCCTGTTCGATTCGGTAGTCGAAGGCGCCGGCGTACTCGTAGGCGCGCCCCACCACGGGAAGGTCGAGGGTGAACGAGACGTGCTGCCGCCCGTCGGGAAGGGTGCGTTCGTGCACCTCGATCCGCGGCGACCACGCCGCAGGCAGGCTGAGGTGCAGTCCGAGCAGGCGGATGCCGACGCGACCCGAGGTGATCCGCAGGCCGCCTTCCTCCGGGGTCGCGAAGAGCTCGGCGACCACCCGTTCCCCCGCGCCGAGACGCTGACGGAGGCCATGCCGGGTCCAGAGAGTGCGATCGGTCATGGTGCGGTCGCCGGAGGCGAACCGGAACCTGCGCACCCCGATGAGTCCGTGCGGCGTCGGCACGTTGACGATCGAGAACGGCACCTCGCGCTCCCACACCGGCCAGATGATGTTCCACCTGCCGAGCAGGGAGAGCAGTGGCCACAGCCACCGGCGCGGGGTGCCGACCGAGGTGAAGACGCCCTCGCCGATGCCGTTGGAGCCCTCAGGCGATCCGCCGAAGTACGCCGCCAGGGCAGGTGACAACTCGTCGACGTGCTCGCCGAGTGCCGACGCCCACGGCGTGCCCGCCCAGGGCTCAGGTCGCGTCACGGAAGCAACGCGGCGCGCAGTGTGTCGAGCCCGACGCCTCCGAGGTCGAGAGCGTGCTTGTGGAAGCCGCGGAACGAGAACTCGGACCCGGCGCGACGCTGGGCGTCGTCGCGGATCTGCTCCCAGATGCGCTGCCCCACCTTGTAGGACGGGGCTTGTCCCGGCCATCCGAGGTACCGGTTCACCTCGAAGCGCACGAAGGCGTCGTCCATGTTGACGTTCGCGCGCATGAACTCGAGGGCGAACCCGGCGTCCCAGTCGCCATCGGAGTCGAGGTGCTCGAGGCCGCGGACGCGGGGCTTCGGCTTACCGAGGTGGACGCCGATGTCGAGGACCACGCGGGCGGCGCGCATGCGCTGGCCGTCGAGCATCCCGAGACGGTCGGCGGGGTCGTCGAGATAGCCGAGCTCCTCCATCAGCCGCTCCGCGTAGAGGGCCCACCCCTCGGCATGCCCGCTCGTGCCGGCGAGCTGGCGCCGCCAGGTGTTGAGCTCGGCGCGATTGAACACCGCCTGCCCGATCTGCAGGTGGTGTCCGGGCACGCCCTCATGGAACACGGTGGTCTTCTCGCGCCAGGTGTCGAACTCGGTGACGCCCTCGGGAACGCTCCACCACATCCGTCCCGGGCGGCTGAAGTCGTCGCTCGGGCCCGTGTAGTAGATACCGCCGTCTTGCGTCGGAGCGATCATGCATTCGAGCGCACGCACCGGCTCCGGGATGTCGAAATGGCTGCGACCGAGCTCGTCGACGACCCGATCGCTGAGCTGCTGCATCCAGGCCTTCAGGGCGTCGGTGCCGTGGAGCTTGCGAGTCGCGTCCTGCTCGAGGTGGGCGACCGCCTCGGCGACGCTCGAACCGGGCAGGATCTCGTTCGCGACGCGGGTCTGCTCGTCGATCATGCGCTCGAGCTCCTCGATGCCCCACTCGTAGGTCTCGTCGAGGTCGATCTGCGCCCCGAGGAAATGACGGGAGCGAAGGGCGTACAGCTCGCGACCGACGCCGTCCTTCTCCACCGCGGCCGGGAGCAGCTCGGTCTCGAGGAACTCGGCGAGCTGCTGGTAGGCCTCCGCCGAGACGTCGGCACCGCGGGAGAGATCGGTGCGCAGGGAGTCGGGAAGCGCCGCGCCGCCCTCGGCGACGGCACCGGATGCGAAGTCGTGGAAGAAACCGTCGGCACCGCCGTTTCGACGCGCCTGCTCCGCCACCTCGCGCACCTGCCGCTTCGCGGGGACGACGCCCTCGACGATGCCCGCGCGAAGGGTCTCGATGTAGCCGGCGACGGCGCCCGGCAGGTTGCCGAGTCGCTCGGCGATCGTCGCCCAGTCCGCCTCCGTGGCGGTCGGCATGAGGTCGAAGGTCTCGCGGATCTCCTGTGCCGGGGATGCGATCACGTTCAGGTCGCGCAGGTGCAGCTTGGCCTCGTGGCCCTCGAGCGACAACCTCGCCTCCGCGAGCAGGTCGGTCTTGGTGACCTCGTCGATCGCGTCGACGGCCTGGGCCGCCTCGAGCCGCGAGACGAGCGCGCGGGTCGCGTCGGCGAGCCGGTCGTGGCCCGCCGGAGAGAGGTCGCCGAACTCCCCGGTGCGGCCGGGGACGCCGATGTAGATCGCGATGTCGGGCACGAGGTCGACGAGGGTGGTGACCCAGTCCTCGGCGATCGCATCGATGGGGGTGCTGGGACGCGTGTCGCTCATCCCTCCACCCTAGGTGCGGCCGCCGACCCCGAAACAGGACCTAGGTCGTGTGCGTCACTCGAGGTCGAGATCGCGCTCCAGCATCGCGACCAGAGCGTCGAGCGTCGCGTCGTCGGCGCTCGAGATGGTGACCCGCTCGCCGTGATCGATGCCGAGTGAGAGCACGCCGAGGATGCTCGCCGCGTTCACACTGCGACCGGACGCGGAGGTGAGCACGACCGGCACGGCGGCTCGCGCCGCCTGCTGTGAGAACAGCGCCGCGGGGCGGGCGTGCAGCCCGACGCTCGACGCGACGACGACGGTGCGCTCCGGCATCCGGTACCCCTCTCGGCCTCTTCGCCCGCGCCGAGGTGCCGGCGCGTTCCGTCTAGTGTGCGGCAGCGTCCCAGTTGGGGCCAGTCCCGAGTTGCACCTCGAGCGGCACCGAGAGCTCGGCCGCCCCCGCCATGCCGTCGGTGACGATCGAGGTGAGCTGCTCGCGCTCACCCGGCGCCACCTCGAAGACGAGTTCGTCGTGCACCTGCAGCAGCATGCGCGACTCGAGCTGCCGGGCGCGGAGTTCGGCGTCGATCGTGAGCATCGCGCGCTTGATGATGTCGGCCGCCGAGCCCTGGATAGGCGAGTTCAGCGCCTGACGCTCCGCGTTCTCGCGCAGCACCCGGTTGGTCGAGCTGAGATCCGCGAACGGGCGTCGCCGGCCGAAGATCGTCGTGGTGTAGCCGTCGACCCTCGCCTGTTCGACCACACCGCGCAGGTAGTCGCGCACGGCGCCGAAACGCGCGAAGTAGTCGGCCATCAGCTCCTTCGCCTCAGACACCTCGATGCGCAGCTGCTTGCTCAGCCCGAAAGCCGACAGGCCGTACGCGAGGCCGTACGACATCGCCTTGACCTTGGTGCGCATCGTGGGGGTGACATCTGCAGGATCGACGCCGAAGATCCGCGCACCGACGAAGCGGTGCAGGTCCTCACCCGATCGGAAGGCCTCGATGAGGCCCGCGTCTTCGGAGAGGTGCGCCATGATCCGCATCTCGATTTGCGAGTAGTCGGCCGTGAGCAGCGTCTCGAAGCCCTCGCCGGAGAGGAACGCGGAACGCACCTCGCGCCCGACCGCCGTCTTCACCGGGATGTTCTGGAGGTTCGGATCGTTCGACGAGATGCGACCCGTGGCGGACCCGGTCTGCTCGTAGGTGGTGTGGATGCGGCCATCGGCGCCGATCGCCGTCTGCAGGGTCTCGACGATCTGACGGATCTTGGTGGCATCCCGGTGCTGAAGCAGCAGCTCGAGGAACGGATGCGGGTGCGCCTCCTGCAGGTCGGCGAGAGCCTGCGCGTCGGTCGAGTAGCCGGTCTTGTTGGCCCTGGTCTTCGGCATGCCGAGCTGGTCGAACAGAACCTCCTGCAGCTGCTTCGGCGAACCGAGGTTCACCTCGCGCCCGATCTCCCCGTACGCCTTCTGGGCGATCTCGGCGGCCTGGGTGCCGAGTCTCGAGTTCAGCTCGCCGAGCACATCGGCCGAGACGGTGATGCCCTGGAGCTCCATGCGTGCGAGCGCGGGGACGAGGGGAACCTCGATCTCACGCTCGACGGAGAGCGAGCCCGGGTCGAGGCGGGCGTCGAGCTCGGCCGCCAGACGGACGAGGTACCACGCCTCGGTGGCCGGGTTGAGCGCCTCGGTCTCGGGGACGAGCTGGCTCGGGTCGGGTTCGGGCAGCGTCTCGCCGAGGTAGTAGTACGTGAGCCCCCCGAGGCTGTCCGCCTTGTTGCCCGGTCGCAACAGCCACGCCGAGAGGGCGGTGTCGCCTGCGATGCCCTCGAGGGTGAGGCCGGTGCCCTTCAGCGCCTTGAGCTGGCGTTTGGCGTCGTGCAGCAGCTTCGGCGAGTCGCTTGCGAGCCACTCCTCGAGGGCCGTGTAGTCGAGTCGGCCCGCCGCCCACGGCACCCAGGCCGTCTCGGTGAGGCTGGCGATGCCGAAGCCCTCCACTCCCCCGGCGACGGTCGCGATACGCAGGCCCAGCGGCAGCTCGCCCGACTTCGACTGGGTGTTCAGCCATTTGGCGAGCTCTTCATCGACCATCGTGCGAACGACCGGGGCGGCGATCGCGGGCTCTGCCCCTTCGGCATCCGCGTCCACCAGACCGGCATCCGCCGCAGCGCCCTCGATCTTGAAGACGCGGTCGAGCAGCGTGCGGAATTGCAGACGGTCGAAGACGGCACGCACTGCCGTCGGGTCGATCGGCTTGCGCTCGAGTTCGGCCGGGGTCACCGGCAGCTCGACGTCGGTGAGCAGGCGGTTGAGCCGGCGGTTGCGCACCACGCGGTCGCTCTGCGCCCGCAGGTTCTCGCCGACGACGCCCTTGATCTCGTCGGCGTGCTCGAGCAGTTCGGCGGCCGTGCCGTACTGCTGGATCCATTTCACGGCGGTCTTCTCGCCGACCTTGTCGACACCCGGCAGGTTGTCGCTCGTCTCGCCGACGAGAGCGGCGATCTCGGGGTACTGCTCGGGACGGATGCCGTAGCGCTCCATCACGGCGTCAGCGTCGTACAGCTTCAGCTCCGAGACGCCGCGGGCGTTCGGGTACAGCAGCGTGACGTCATCGTTGACGAGCTGAATGGTGTCGCGGTCTCCGGAGACGACCAGCACCCGGTACCCCGCTTCGGCGCCCTGACGCGCCAAGGTGGCCAGGATGTCGTCGGCCTCGAAGTCCTCCTTCGAGATGGTGCGGATGTTCATGGCCGCCAGGGCCTCTTCGAGGAGCGGCACCTGCCCGATGAACTCGGGCGGGGTCTCGCCGCGCGTGCCCTTGTACTCCGGATACTCACGCGTGCGGAACGAGTACCGCGAGATGTCGAACGCCACACCCAGGTGGGTGGGCTTCTGCTGCTGCAGCAGGTTGAGGAGCATGGAGATGAATCCATGGATCGCGTTCGTGTGCTGACCGTCGCGCGTCACGAAGCTGTCGACCGGAAGCGCGTAGAACGCCCGGAACGCCAGCGAGTGGCCGTCGATGAGCAGGAGCGTAGGCTTTTCCGAGTCCGGCACGGGCCCAGCCTATCGAGAGGCCCCGACACCCCACCGACCCGATGGAGCGCTCAATGGTCATCCTCCCGCCCGACCTCGATCCGGAACTCGTCGCCCGCCTCGGCGACAGCGGCGGAGGCGAACTCGCTCACCGGATGGGCATCGAGTTCCTGGAGCTCTCGGCATCCCACTCGGTCGCCCGCATGCCCGTCGAGGGCAACCGACAGGTCGTGGGGCTGCTGCACGGGGGTGCCCACGTCGTGCTCGGTGAATCGTTGGGCTCGATCTCGTCGGCGATCCACGCCGGCCCCGGGCGCTATGCCGTCGGCATCGAGATCAACGCCACCCACAGCCGCTCCATCACCGAGGGGTGGGTGACCGGAACCTGCACGGCGCTCGTGCTGGGGCGCACCCTGTGCACCCACGAGATCGTGATGACCGACGATCAGGGGCGTCGCCTCTCGACGGTGCGCATGACCAACATGCTGCGGGATCGCGACTGACCTGCTCGGTCGCCAGTCAGGATGCCGGCAGCGGCGGGAAGTCGAGCTCGGCTCCCCAGTTGGTGTAGTCCTGGGTGAACGTCGTCGGCATGGCGTCGAACGTGCCGGTCGCGACCGTGCGCATCGGCAGGAAGTCGTCGCCGACGACGAGCGAGGCGTCATCGAGGGCCACTCCGAGCATCGACGGCGGGGTGCCCGGCTGCAGCGTCCACCCGGTGTCGGACGCGCCGCTCACCGTCCATTCGTCGGCGGAGCCGAGCAGTTCGGCGACGCTGTCCGCGCTGTACGTGGTGAGCGTCAGCAGGGCGAGCGGCGCCATGGCCGTCGCGCGGGGATCGGCCGACCCTGCGGCCACCCAGTCGTCGCCGAAAAGACCCCAGGTGGCGTCATCCGTGATGATGAGCGCGTGCGGGTCGTCCTCGTCATCGGTGTCGAGCGAGATCTCGAACGGGTCGAACGAGACGAGGGCCGTGCTGTGACGCGCCTTGTCGTTCTCGACCGTTCCCGTCGCATGGAAGGTGTTCGCCGCCCGCATCCGGGCCTCGACGCAGGGGCCGAGGGATGAGCCGGGGATCACCGATCCGGCTTCGAGCTGGAGTCCGTCGCAGGCGTCGACGGTCGCGGGAACCGAGTTCGAGGGTGCGGGATCGGGCGCGGGCGTCGTGCAGGCGGCGAGCAGCAACGCTGCGGTCGCGGCGACCAGAGCGACCGGGGTCGCCCGGCGGATGCCCGGCATCCGCTATTTCTTCGCCGAGAGCTGGTCGATGATCGCCTGGGCGACGTCGTGCATCGTGAGGCGGCGGTCCATCGACGCCTTCTGGATCCAGCGGAAGGCCTCCGGCTCGCTGAGGCCCATCTTCTCGTTGAGGAGGCCCTTCGCGCGGTCGACGAGCTTGCGGGTCTCGAAGCGCTCCACCATGTCGGCGACCTCGGCCTCGAGGGTGACGATCTGCTGGTAGCGGCTGAGCGCGATCTCGATCGCAGGAAGCAGGTCGTTGGGGGTGAACGGCTTCACGACGTAGGCGAGGGCGCCCGCCTCGCTCGCTCGTTCGACGAGCTCCTTCTGGCTGAACGCGGTGAGGAGCACGACCGGGGCGATGTGGTTCTTGGTGAGCCGCTCGGCCGCCGAGATGCCGTCGAGCTGGGGCATCTTCACGTCCATGACGACGAGGTCGGGGCGCAGCTCGGTGGCGAGGGCGACGGCCGTCTCGCCGTCGCCTGCCTCTCCGACGACGTCGTAGCCGTTGTCGCGCAGGATCTCGACGATGTCGAGCCGGATCAGCGACTCATCCTCTGCCACGACGACACGGCGGGGAGCCTGGGGTGTTGCGTCCGTCTCACTCACCTTTGAATCCTACGGTAACGTCGGGTTGCCGCGAGGCTCCATCCGGAGCGGCGCACACTTGCCGGTGTGGCGGAATGGCAGACGCGACCGACTCAAAATCGGTTGTCCGAGAGGGCGTGTGGGTTCGACCCCCACCACCGGCACCACGAGGGAAGTCTCCCCGCAGCACTCCCCCGCTGTGGCCGGGAGGCGTAGCGTCGCCGCATGGCTTTCGATGTGGCGGCCGACCACTACGACAGGTACATGGGTCGGTACTCGGAACCGCTCGCCGACGAGTTGCTGAAGGCGGCGCCCGTCGCGCGGGGTGAGCGTGCGCTCGATATCGGGTGCGGGCCGGGTGCGCTCACGGTGCGGCTCGCGGAGCGCCTCGGCGAGCGGCAGGTCGCCGGCGTCGACCCGTCCGTGACCTTCGTGGAGGCCGCGCAGGCCCGACTCCCGGACGCCGACATCCGCCTCGCCTCGGCCGAGGCGCTGCCCTTCGCGAACGACGCGTTCGACGCCGTGTACGCGCACCTGGTCGTGCCCTTCATGGCGGATGCGGATGCCGGAGTCGCCGAGATGCGCCGCGTCGGGCGCCCGGGCGCCCGTGTCGCCGTCACGGCCTGGGACCACGCCGGAGGCGGACCCTTGGCGGACTTCTGGCGGGCAGCGCGGGAGGTGGACGCGGCGGCGCCCGACGAATCGGGCCACCGCGGAGCCCACGAAGGCGATCTCGTGGCCGTCCTGGTGGACGCGGGGCTCGAGCACGTCCGGCCGGCCGTGCTGCAGGTCGACGTGGTGCATGCACGGTTCGAGGAGTGGTGGGAGCCCTACACCTTCGGAGTCGGACCCGCCGGCGACTACCTGAGGCGGCTGGGAACGGAGCAGCGGTCCGCCATCGAGGCACGCGCCCGGGCGCGGCTCGGGGCCGGCCCCATCACGGTGATCGGACGGGCGTGGTGCGCCGTCGGACGAGTGCCCGCCTGAGCGTCGTCAGCCCTCACCGACGATGAGGCGGAGCGAGCCGTCGAACGACGGACGCGATCGCAGAGCGCCCCAGCGCGCGTCCCATACTCCGGACTCGAGGTCGGATGCGAGGCGGCCGACGGACTCGTCTACGGCCGCAGGGGGCACGAAGCTCCAGGCCGAGTTGGCGAGGCGTGCGCCCGGATCGAGCAGCGCCTCGGGGCGGCCGTAGTACGCCTCCTCGAAGCCGTCGGTGCAATCGAGCGGGACCGGCACCTCGGCGACCGTGACCGACCCTCCGAGCCCGGTCGCGATCCGCCCGATCGAAGGGTAGCGACGTGCCTCGGTGGCGATCACGAGCGGCGCGTACTCGACGAGCCAGAAGCGGTCGAGGGCGGCCGGATCGCAGCTGAGGATCACCACCGGCCCCCTCGTGACGCGGCGCAGCTCCGCGAGGCCGGCGTCGAGATCGGACCATTGGTGCACTGTGAAGGTCGCCATCCCCGCATCGAACGAGTCGTCGTCGAAGGGCAGGGCCTCGGCGGCGGCATCGATTGCCGGGGCTGCATGAGCAGCACGCTGTGCGCGCATCGTCGCCGACGGCTCGACGGCGACGACCTCCCGGTCGGTGGGCTCATACGACCCGGCACCTGCACCGACGTTGATCACGCTGCGCGCATCCCCCAGCGCCTCGAGGATGCGGGCGGCGATCCGTGGATCGGGCCGCCGGTAGTGTGCGTAGCCCGCGCCGATGGCCGCATAGTCCGCATCGCCCGCGCTGCCGTCATGGCGCGAGCGCGCCCCAGCGTCGTTCATCGACGAACGAACGCCGGCGACGAGGCTGCATGGTGCAGCACCCGCGCCGGCGCCCGTGACATGTCGAGGCCTCAGTCGGCGTGGTCGCCCGACTCCCAGACCGGCGCGACCTTGTTGAGGGCATCCCCCACGACGTGCACGCGCAGGTCGTTCGTCGAGCCGGGGATCCCGGGAGGGGAACCCGAGATCACGACGACCCGGTCGCCGATCGCGGCGAGCTTCTTCTCGAGCAGGATCGTGTCGACCTGCGCATACATGGCGTCCGTGTGCGTGACCCGGTCGACGATGAACGACTCGATGCCCCACGTGAGGTTCATGCGGCGACGGATCGACTCCTCCGGCGTGAACGCCTTCATCGGGATCGGGAAGCGCAGACGCGACATGCGGCGCGCCGAGTCACCCGACTCGGTGAACACGCACACGTACTTCGCCTCGACGAACGACGCGACCTCGGCAGCGGCGAGGGTGATCGCGCCGCCCTGGGTGCGGGGCTTGGTGCCGAGCGGCGCGATGCGCTCGAGGCCGTGCTCCTCGGTGGACTCGATGATGCGCGCCATCGTCTGCACGGTCACCACCGGGTACTCGCCGACGCTCGTCTCGCCCGAGAGCATCACGGCGTCGGCGCCGTCGAGCACCGCGTTCGCGACGTCGGACGCCTCGGCACGCGTGGGAACCGGCGAGTGGGTCATCGATTCGAGCATCTGCGTCGCCACGATGACGGGCTTCGCAGCGCGACGGCAAAGTTCGACGGCGCGCTTCTGCACGACCGGCACCGCCTCGAGCGGCAGCTCGACGGCGAGGTCGCCGCGGGCGACCATGATGCCGTCGAAGGCGTCGATGATCTCCTCGAGGGCCTCGACCGCCTGCGGCTTCTCGATCTTGGCGATCACGGGGACCTTGCGTCCCTCCTCCGCCATGATCTCGTGCACGCGGGTGATGTCGCGGGCATCGCGCACGAAGGACAGCGCGATGTAGTCGGCGCCGAGCTTGAGACCCCAACGGAGGTCGGCCTCGTCCTTCTCGGAGAGTGCGGGGACGTTCACGGCCACACCGGGCAGGTTGATGCCCTTGTTGTTCGACACGGGACCGGCGACGATCACCTCGGTGCGCACGCGGACGCCGTCGGTGTCGAGCACCTGCACCTTGACCTTGCCGTCGTCGATCAGCAGGAAGTCGCCGGGGTTCACATCCTGCGGAAGGCCTTTGAACGTGGTGCCGACGAGCTCCTTGGTGCCGAGCACGTCTTCGGTCGTGATGGTGAAGATGTCACCCACGGCCAGTTCGTGGGGGCCGTCGGCGAACTTGCCGAGGCGGATCTTGGGGCCCTGGAGGTCGACCAGCACGGCGACCGGCTGGCCCGAGTCGTCGGCAGCACGCCGGACGTTCGCGTAGACCTCCTCGTGCACGTCATAGCTGCCATGACTGAGGTTCATCCGGGCGACGTTGACGCCCGCCTCGATGATGGCCCGGAGGTTCTCGTAGCTCGACGTGGCGGGACCCAGCGTCGCGACGATCTTGGCTCGTCTCATTATTCCTTCAGTGTTTCAGGTGGTGGGAGGTGGCGGTAGGGCTCGTTCAGAGCCCGATCCCGCGGTCGGTGGGCCGCACCGGGAACGGCAGCTGGGTGTCGCCTTCAAGGTACCGGTCGACGGCGGAGGCGACGGCGCGGCCTTCGGCGATCGCCCACACGATGAGCGACTGACCGCGGCCCGCGTCGCCCGCGACGAACACACCCGGCTCGTTGGTGGCGTACTGCTCGTCGCGCGTCACGTTGCCGCGGCCGTCGAACTGCAGCCGGAGCTGCTCGTCGAGGCGGTCCTGCTCGGGGCCGGTGAAGCCCATCGCGATGAGCACCAGATCGGCCGGGATCTCACGCTCGGTGCCCGACTTCGGCACACGACGGCCGTCGACGTACTCCGTCTCCGCGACGCGCAGTGCGCGCACCTCGCCGGCCTCGTTGCCGAGGAACTCGACGGTCGAGGCGAGGAACATGCGGTCGCCGCCCTCTTCGTGCGCGGACGAGATCTCGAACAGGGTCGGATCCATCGGCCACGGCTGGTGGTCGGGACGCTCGACGGGCGGCTGGTAGCCGATCGCGAGGTTCGTGACGCTCAACGCGCCCTGGCGGTGCGCCGTACCGATGCAGTCGGCACCGGTGTCGCCTCCGCCGATCACGACGACGTGCTTGCCGTGCGCGCTGATCTGCTCGTTGACGCGGTCGCCCGCGACCACCTTGTTCTGCTGAACCAGGTAGTCCATCGCGAAGTGCACGCCCAGCAGGTCGCGGCCCGGGATGGGCAGCTCGCGCGGCACAGTGGCGCCGGTCGCGATGACGACGGCGTCGTAACGCTCACGCAGCTCGCCCCACGACAGGTCGACACCGATCTCGACACCCGCGCGGAAGCGCGTGCCCTCGGCCTGCATCTGGGCCAGCCGCTGCTCGATCTGGCGCTTCTCCATCTTGAAGTCCGGGATGCCGTAGCGCAGCAGACCGCCGATACGGTCGTCGCGCTCGTACACGGCGACCGTGTGGCCGGCGCGTGTGAGCTGCTGGGCGGCCGCGAGGCCCGCGGGGCCCGATCCGACGACGGCGACCGTCTTGCCGGTGAGGCGCTCAGGCGGATGCGGCTGAACCCATCCGCTCTGGAAGGCCTGGTCGATGATCGACACCTCGACCTGCTTGATGGTCACAGGCGGCTGGTTGATGCCGAGCACGCAAGACGACTCGCAGGGCGCCGGGCAGAGACGGCCCGTGAACTCCGGGAAGTTGTTGGTCGCGTGCAGGCGCTCGATGGCCTGCCGACCCTCGCCACGCCAGGTCAGGTCGTTCCATTCCGGGATGAGGTTGCCGAGCGGGCACCCCTGGTGGCAGAACGGCACACCGCAGTCCATGCAACGGCCGGCCTGCCGGCGCAGCTGGGTGCGGTCCTGATCTTCGTAGACCTCTTTCCAGTCCATGATCCGGACTGCGACCGGGCGACGCTTGGGCAGCTCGCGCTCCTGCGTCTTGAGGAATCCCTTCGGGTCGGCCATGGCTCAGCCTCCCGTCACTTCGAGGATGCGGCCCCAGACGACGTCGCCGTCCGGGTCGAGGCCCTCGTCGGCCGCCTGGCGGCGCGTCTCGAGGACGGCCGCGTAGTCGCGCGGCAGCACCTTCACGAACATGGACATGGTCTCCTCGGTGTTCTCGAGCAGGCGCTTGGCGAGAGCGGAATCGGTCTCGGCGATGTGCTTCTCGAGCAGGTCGGTGACGATCGCGACATCCGCGGAGTCGAGCGGCAGCAGCGAGAGCTCGCCGTTCGCGAGCGAGTCACGGTTGACCCGTTCGGCGCGAAGATCGTAGACGTAGGCGGTGCCGCCGGACATACCGGCGCCCAGGTTGCGGCCGGTGCCGCCCAGGATGAGTGCGAGGCCGCCCGTCATGTACTCGAGCGCGTGGTCGCCCACTCCCTCGACGACGGCAGTCGCACCGGAGTTGCGCACCAGGAACCGCTCTCCCACGACACCCCGGATGAAGATCGAGCCCCGTGTGGCGCCGTAGCCGATCACGTTGCCGGCGATGACGTTGCGTTCGGCCGCGAACACGGCTCCGCGCGGGGGCCGCACGACGATCTGGCCTCCGGAGAGCCCCTTGCCCACGTAGTCGTTCGAATCGCCCTCGAGACGCAGCGTGATGCCGTTCGGCATGAAGGCGCCGAGCGACTGTCCCGCCGACCCGCGCAGCGTCACCTGGATGGTGCCCTCGGGCAGGCCGTGTTCGCCGTGGCGCTTCGTGACCTCGTGGCCCAGCATCGTGCCGACGGCGCGCTCGGTGTTCTTGATGCCGAGGTCGAGCTCGATCGGGGTGCCGTGCTCGAGCGCATCGGCCGCGAGCCGGATGAGCTCCTGGTCGAAGTGCTCCTCCAGCTCGTGGTTCTGCTGCCGGCGGTTGATGCGCGGCTCGTCGTCCGAGAACTCCGGGCCCACCAGCACGGGCGTCAGGTCGAGGCCGTCTGCCTTCCAATGCTGGATGGCACGGTCGACATCGAGCAGCTCGGAGTGCCCGATGAGCTCGTCGAGCGAACGGAACCCGAGCTCGGCGAGGTACTCGCGGACTTCCTGCGCCAGGTACTCGAAGAAGGTCTCCACGAACTCGGGCTTGCCGGTGAAGCGTGCGCGCAGTTCGGGGTTCTGGGTGGCGACGCCGACCGGGCAGGTGTCGAGGTGGCAGACGCGCATCAGGATGCATCCCGACACGACGAGCGGCGCAGTCGCGAAGCCGTACTCCTCGGCGCCCAGCAGGGCGGCGATGATGACATCCCGGCCCGTCTTCATCTGGCCGTCGACCTGCACCACGACACGGTCGCGCATGCCGTTGAGCATGAGCGTCTGCTGCGTCTCGGCGAGACCGATCTCCCACGGGGTGCCCGCGTGCTTCAGCGAGTTGAGCGGGGACGCTCCCGTGCCGCCGTCGTGCCCGGAGACCAGCACGACATCCGCGAGGGCCTTCGTGACACCTGCCGCGACAGCACCGATACCCGACTGGCTCACGAGCTTCACGTGCACGCGGGCCTCGGGGTTCGCGCGCTTGACGTCGAAGATCAGCTGCTTGAGGTCTTCGATCGAGTAGATGTCGTGGTGCGGGGGCGGCGAGATGAGGCCGACTCCCGCGGTCGAGTGCCGGGTGCGGGCGACCCATGGGTACACCTTCGTCGCCATGAGCTGACCGCCCTCGCCGGGCTTCGCCCCCTGCGCCATCTTGATCTGGATGTCGGTGGCGTGCGTGAGGTAGAGGCTCGTGACGCCGAAGCGTCCGGATGCGACCTGCTTGATGCGACTACGGCGCGTCGGGTCGAGAAGACGGTCGACGTCTTCGCCGCCCTCTCCCGTGTTCGAGCGCCCGCCGATGCGGTTCATCGCGATCGCGAGCGTCTCGTGGGCCTCCTGCGAGATGGAGCCGTAGCTCATCGCGCCCGTGTTGAAGCGGGAGATGATCGACGAGATCGACTCCACCTCATCGATCGGCACGGCGGGCCGCACGCCCTTCTTGAGCTGGAACAGCCCCCGGAGGGTCATGAGGCGCTCGGCCTGCTCGTCGACGGACTTCGTGTACTCGCGGAACACGTCGAACCGCCGCGTGCGGGTGGAGTGCTGCAGCTTGAAGACCGTCTCGGGGCTGAACAGGTGCGGCGGCCCTTCGCGGCGCCACTGGTACTCGCCGCCGGTCTCAAGACGCTCGTGCACCTTCTCGCCGGTGTTCTCGGGGTAGGCGCTCGTGTGGCGGATGAGGTTCTCGGCCGCGACGACGTCGATGCCGACGCCGCCCAGCAGCGAGGTCGTGCCGGTGAAGTACCGGTCGATGAACTCCTGGCTGAGGCCGACGGCCTCGAACGCCTGGGCGCCCGCGTACGAGCCGATCACCGAGATGCCCATCTTGGACATGATCTTCAGCACGCCCTTGCCGAGCGCCTTGATCAGGTTCTTGACGGCCTTCTCCGCGGTGATGCCCTGCAGCATCCCCGTCGCGACGAGCTGCTCGGCCGACTCCATGGCCAGGTACGGGTTGATCGCGGAGGCCCCGTACCCGAGCAGCAGCGCGGCGTGGTGCACCTCGCGGGCGTCGCCGGTCTCGACGATGAGCCCCACCCGCATCCGGGTCTCCTGGCGGATGAGGTGGTGGTGCACGGCCGCGAGCATGAGCAGCGACGGGATCGGCGCGAGGTCCTTGTTGGAGTCCCGGTCCGAGAGCACGAGGAACTGCGCGCCGGCGGCGATCGCCTCGTCGGCCTCGCGGCACATCTCGTCGATGCGCTTCTCCATCGCGCGCTTGCCCGAATCGAAGCGGTACAGCCCCTTGATGGTGTGCGTGAGCCGCTCACCGTTCTCGGAGCCGATGCGGATGATCTTCGCGAGCTCGTCGTTGTCGATCACCGGGAAGTCGAGCACGATCTGGCGCGCGTGCTCGGGGGTGGCGTCGAGCAGGTTGCGCTCGGGCCCGAGACCGAGGCGCATCGAGGTGACGACCTCTTCCCGGATTGAGTCGAGCGGCGGGTTCGTGACCTGCGCGAACGCCTGGGTGAAGTAGTCGAAGATGAGTCGCGGCCGCTGCGAGAGCACGGCGATGGGAGTGTCGGACCCCATCGCACCGAGGGGCTCCGCACCGTTCAGCGCCATCGGCCCGATGAGGATGCGCACCTCCTCCTCCGTGTATCCGAAGGTGCGCTGGCGGCGCGTGACGGATGCGGCGGTGTGCACGATGTGCTCGCGCGGCGGGAGGTCCTCGAGTTCGATGCGGTTCTCGTCGACCCAGTCGGCATACGGCTGCGCCGCTGCCAGCTGCGACTTGATCTCGTCGTCCTCGATGATGCGGCCCTCGACGGTGTCGATGAGGAACATCCGTCCGGGGCGCAGACGGCCCTTGCGGACGATCTTGTCGGCGGGGAAGTCGAGCACGCCGATCTCGCTCGCGAGCACGACGAGCCCGTCGTCGGTCACGAGGAAACGGCCGGGCCGGAGCCCGTTGCGGTCGAGGGTGGCGCCGACGAGCGAGCCGTCGGTGAAGACGAGGGCCGCGGGGCCGTCCCACGGCTCCATCAGGGCCGAGTGATAGTCGTAGAAGCCGCGCCGCGCGGGGTCGATGTCGACCTGGTTCTCCCAGGCCTCGGGGACCATCATCATGATCGCGTGCGGCAGGCTGCGGCCGCCGAGCGTGAGCAGCTCCACGACCTCGTCGAAGGAGGCCGAGTCGCTCGCGCCCTCGGACACGATCGGGAAGAGCGGGCGCAGGTCGCCCAGGTCGTCCGACTGGAGCTGGCTCTGGCGTGCCCGCATCCAGTTGCGGTTGCCCTGCACGGTGTTGATCTCGCCGTTGTGGGCGATCATCCGGAACGGCTGCGCTAGCGGCCACGACGGGAAGGTGTTCGTGGAATACCGCGAATGGACGAGGGCGAGCTTGGTGGCGAAGCGCTCGTCGGAGAGGTCGGGGTAGAACGGCTCCAGCTGGAGGGTCGTGACCATCCCCTTGTAGACCAGCGTGCGGCTGGAGAGCGACGGGAGGTACGAGCCCAGCTCGCGCTCCGCGCGCTTGCGCAGCCGGAAGGTCAGCCGGTCGAGTGCGATTCCGGCGAGGTGCTTGCCGTTCGCATCGGTGCGCGGGGAACGGACGAAGACCTGCTCGAACGCGGGAGCCGCTTCGCGCGCGAGGGTACCGAGGTGCTCCGGCTCGGTGGGCACATCGCGCCAGCCGATGATCTCGAGGCCCTCCTCGACGGCGATCGCGCCGAACGCCTGCTTCTCGGCCTCGCGTGCCTCGTCATCGAGCGGCAGGAACGCCATGCCCACCGCGTACTGCCCCACCGGGGGCAGCGGGAAGTCGACGACCGCGCGCAGGAACGCATCCGGGATCTGCGTGATGATGCCGGCGCCGTCGCCCGTGCCCGCATCCGAGCCGACCGCGCCGCGGTGCTCGAGGTGGCGCAGCGCATCGAGGGCGTTCACGACGATGTCGTGCCCCGCGGTGCCGCGCAGCGTCGCGACCATCGCCAAACCGCAGGCGTCCTTCTCGAATGCCGGGTTGTATAGGCCCTGGGCCTCGGGAACCGCGCTGAAGCGCGCAAAAGGTCCGGCGGAACCGGTGGTGCTGCGAGAGTGCGCCATGGCAACCGTCCTCACATTGGAACTGGGGTGGGACGTCGATGGCCCAACGAATCGAGGGATTCCGGTGCCGCCGTGGAGGCGGTCCGGTTCGTCAGCGAGGTGGTGCGAACTAGCTTGTCCGGGTGGAACCGCTTGTGGCGGCAGCTTCGGTGACCTCCGCGGCATCATCGCCCGGCTCGTCCGAATCCGAATAGGTGTCCTCGGAGTCTACCGCAGCCTGCGCCTCGGGACGTCGACCGGGCAGGTAGACGTCGGGTTCGACACCCGTGTGGCGCCTCGTCTGGACGATGAGGATCACGAGACCGAGCACCACGGCGGCCAGCGCCGTCCAGACGTTGGAGCGGATGCCGAGGAAGGTCTCGCTCGGGTCGAGTCGGATGGACTCGAACCAGGTGCGGCCCGCGCCGTACCAGATGAGGTACAGCCCGAGCACCTTGCCCCACTGCCAGAAGTCCTTGCGCGCGAAGGTGGGGAGGAGCTTGCCCGGCGTGCGACGGATCTGCTCGGTGACGAGGATGATCAGCACGAAGCCGGCGAGGTTCCACAGGATCTCGTAGAGGAACGTGGGGTGGAAGAGCACATCGTCGCCGATGCCGTCGGGGATCGCCGGGTTCGGGCGGTCGATCACGAGTCCCCACGGGAGGTCGGTCGGGAGGCCGAAGAGCTCCTGGTTGAACCAGTTGCCGAGGCGGCCGAAGGCCTGCGCGACGAGCAGCGCGGGAGCGATCGCGTCGGCGACGCTCCAGAAGCGGAGCCCTGTCATGCGGCATCCGATCCAGACACCGAGGGCACCGCCGAGCAGTGCACCGAAGATCGCACCGCCGCCCTGCCAGATCGCCCAGATATTCCCTTGAGCGAAGGGATTCCACCACTGCTCGTGGCCGGGACCGAAGAAGTCATCGGGATGTGTCGCCACGTGGTAGAGGCGGGCGCCGACGATGCCGAGAACGACGGCCCAGATGCCGACATCGACGATGACCCAGGGTTCGGCGCCGCGGCTGTTGAGGCGTGCGTTCGCGATCAGGACAGCGGCGAAGATGCCGACGATGATGACCACGGCGTACGTGTGGATGGTGAGAGCCGCATCTTCGGCGACGAACGGAAGCACATTGTGCAGCCAACCGAGCGGGACCGTGAGCAGGACGCTCCACTCCTCGGGCGGGCTGGGGATGCTGATGGGGGCGGCGAACACGTTGGGAGTCTACTTTCCCTGGGAGAGGGCGGATGCCAGGCGGGCGACGCTGTCGACGCCCCCCTCGGCGAGGGCGGAGACGAGCGCGGAGCCGACGATCGCGCCGTCGGCATAGCCGAGGACCTCGGCGACCTGCTCGGGGGTGGAGATGCCGACCCCGACGCATGCCGCGATCGTGTCGGGACCCGTCGCACCGGCCTCTCGGAGCCGGGCGACCAAGGTGCGGGCCTTCGCGTCGACATCCGCGCGGGCGCCGGTGATGCCCATCGTCGACACCGCGTAGACGAACCCACGGCTCGCCTCCACCGTCTCCACGAGTCGGGCGTCGGTGGACGAGGGGGCTGCCAGGAACACGCGATCGAGGCCGGCGCGCTCGCTCTCGGCGATCCACTCGTCGGCGGAATCCGGTGTGATGTCGGGTGTGATGAGACCTGCTCCCCCGGCATCGCGCAGCGAGTCCGCGAAGCGGGCGACGCCGTACTGCACGACAGGGTTCCAGTACGTCATCACGAGAACCGGGGCATCGACGCGACTGCGGACGGCCTCGACCGCCGTGAACACGTCGCGCACGCGGAAACCCGCCTCCAGCGCCTGCTGGGTGGCCTTCTGGATCGCCAGCCCATCCATCACCGGATCGGAGTAGGGCAGGCCCAGCTCGAGTACATCGACACCGTTCTCAACCAGCGCGACAGCGGCATCGATGCTCGTCTGCAGGTCGGGGAAGCCGATCGGCAGGTAGCCGACGAGCGCGCCGGAGCCCGTGATCGCGGATGCCGCGCTCACGCCTGCACCGCACCATCGTCGAAGAGGTCGAACCAGTGGCCGGCCGTCGCCACATCCTTGTCTCCGCGCCCCGACAGGTTCACGAGGATGATCGCGTCCGGTCCGAGCTCGCGACCGAGCCGCAGTGCACCCGCGAGGGCGTGCGCCGATTCGATCGCCGGGATGATGCCCTCGGTGCGGCTGAGCAGGCGGAGCGCCTCCATCGCCTCGGCATCCGTGGCCGGCAGGTAGCTCGCGCGGCCCGAATCGGCGAGGAACGCGTGCTCAGGACCGACGCCCGGGTAGTCGAGGCCCGCCGAGATCGAGTGCGACTCGATCGTCTGGCCGTCGTCGTCCTGCAACAGGTAACTGCGGGCGCCGTGCAGGATCCCGGGGCGGCCCCGTTCGATCGATGCGGCGTGCCGCTCGGTGTCGACGCCATCACCCGCAGCCTCGAAGCCGTAGAGGGCGACGGACGGGTCGTCGAGGAAGGCATGGAAGATGCCGATCGCGTTCGATCCGCCACCCACGCAGGCGGCCACCGCATCCGGCAGTCGCCCGGTGAGCTCGAGCACCTGCGCCCGCGCCTCTTCACCGATGATCTTCTGGAAGTCGCGCACCATCGCCGGGAACGGATGCGGGCCCGCCGCGGTCCCGAAGATGTAGTTGGTGGTCTCGACGCTCGTGACCCACTCGCGGTACGCCTCGTTGATGGCGTCCTTGAGCGTTCGCGAACCGGTCGTCACCGAGACGACCTCCGCGCCGAGCAGCCGCATCCGCGCGACATTGAGCGCCTGCCGCTGCGTGTCGACCTCGCCCATGAAGATCGTGCAGTCGAGGCCGAAGAGCGCGGCGGCTGTCGCCGTGGCGACACCATGCTGGCCGGCGCCCGTCTCGGCGATCACCCGCGTCTTGCCGATGCGCTTGGTGAGCAGTGCCTGCCCCAGAACGTTGTTGATCTTGTGCGAACCGGTGTGGTTGAGGTCTTCGCGCTTCAGGATGATGCGCGCACCACCCGCGTGCTCGGCGAAGCGCGGAACCTCGGTGATGATCGAAGGACGGCCCGTGTAGCTGCGATGCAGCTCGGCCAGTTCGGCCTGGAACGCCGGGTCGGCCTTCGCCGACTCGTAGGCCGCGGCCAGCTCGTCGATCGCCGCGATCAGCGACTCGGGCATGAAGCGACCGCCGTAGGCGCCGAAGAACGGACCCGGCTGGTCGCGATAGGAGTCGACGTTCATCCGGCGGCCAGGAAGGACTCGAGGGTGGCGACGGGGTCGTCTCCCGTGACGAGGGCCTCGCCGATCAGCACGACGTCGGCCCCGGAGGCGCGGTAGTGGGTCACGTCGGCAGGCGACGCGACGGCGGATTCGGCGACACGCACCACGCCGGTCGGGATCGAGTCGGCGAGCGAGCCGAAGAGGTCGCGATCGAGCTGGAAGGTCGAGAGGTCGCGCGCATTGATCCCGACGACCGCTGCGCCGATCTCGAGCGCACGATCGACCTCGTCGGCGCTATGCGCCTCGACGAGCGCCGTCATGCCGAGCTGGTGGATGAGCGCGTGCAGTTCGCGCAGCACCGGCTGCTCGAGTGCGGCGACGATGAGGAGCACCAGGTCGGCTCCCGCGGCCCGCGCCTCGAACACCTGGTAGGGCTCGGCGATGAAGTCTTTGCGCAGCACGGGGATCTCGACCGCCGCACGCACGTCGCGGAGGTCATCGAGCGAACCGCCGAAGCGCCGCTGCTCGGTGAGCACGCTGATCGCGCTCGCTCCCCCGGTCTGATACGACACGGCGAGGGCAGCCGGATCGCGGATCTCGGCGAGGGCGCCGCGCGAGGGGCTCGCACGTTTGACCTCGGCGATGATCTTCACGCGGTCGGCAGGCGCGAGAGCCGCGAGGGCATCGCGAGGCGCGGGGGCGGCGAGAGCGTCGGCCTCGACCTCCGCGAGACTGCGCGCAGCACGACGCTCCGAGGCGTCTTCGAGCGCCCCGGCGACCAGTTCCGACAGCACGCTAGGAATGCACCTTCGGAAGGTACTTCGGACCCTTGACCCCGTACCCGAGCTTCGAGAGCACGACGCCGACGATGAGGCCCACCACGAGGAGGCCGGCAGACGCCCAGACGAGCCAGACCAGCTCGAACCAGAACGCGAACGTGCCGATCACGAAGGCGGTCAGCATGATGGTCACCGCGACCCAGGCGGCGGGTGAGTTGCCGTGTCCGGGATCGTGCGTGTCGGTCACGTGGGGCTCCTTCTCGAGTGCGCGCGGGCGAACGCCCGCAGGAAGTCCCGCGAGGGCGGGCTCGGTCAGTCTAGCGGGAGGGCGCGGTAGGGTCGTCGCCGTCGCTCAGCGCGTCCCATTCTGCGATCGGGTCGGCGGGAGCGGCCTCATCGACGGGCTCGGCGCGCGTGCGGTTGTACTTGCGGCCCGACACCGGCCAGCGCGACGCGGTCGCGACGACGAACCCGCCCACGAGCACGACGGCAGCGCCCAGCACGATGGCGACGACGGGCCACGGGGTGACGGCCACCTCGTCGACGAGGTCGACCACCGAGTCGTGACCGGAGACGCCGGTGAGCTCGGTCACGGCCGACGCGGATGCGGCGATCGGGTCGCTCAGGCTGACCACGGTGACCGCGACGATGCAGGCGCCCACGAGGGCCTCCAGGACGCCCAATACGACCCGGAACACCGGACCCGCCAGGGCGAGGGCCGCCACGAGCGCGAGCGTCGTGAGCGCGAGGGGCACGAGACCGCTCGCCGCGGCGTCACCGCGCACGACCAGCGCCGCGCCGTCGCCCGTGCCCGGAGCCAGCGTCAGCGAGAACCAGGGCTGCGACCACGCGAGCAGCACGAGCGCCGCGAGCAGTGCCGTCGCCCCGAGGAGCACGGCACGAAGACGCGAGCCGCTCATGTCAGCCGATCCGCCTCATCGCGTTGGCGATCGCGACGGCACGCAGCGGCGCCGCCGCCTTGTTCTGGGCCTCGATGTGCTCGCTCACGGGATCCGAGTCGGCCACGAGTCCCGCACCCGCCTGCACGTGCGCCGTGTCTCCGATGAGCGTCGCCGTGCGGATCGCGATGGCGAGATCGGCGTCGCCGGCGAGGTCGAAGTAGCCGACGACACCACCGTAGAGACCCCGCTGGGCCACCTCGAGCTCGTCGATGATCTCGAGTGCTCGCGGTTTCGGTGCACCGGAGAGGGTGCCCGCAGGGAAAGTCGCACGGAACACGTCGATGGCGCTCGCATCCGCCCGGAGGTCGCCCTCGACGCTCGAGACGAGGTGCATGATGTGGCTGAAGCGCTCCACCTGCATGAACTCCGTGACCTCGACGCTGCCCGCGGCGCAGACCTTCGAGAGGTCGTTGCGCGCCAGATCCACGAGCATGAGGTGCTCGGCCTGCTCCTTCGGGTCGGCCAGCAGCTCGTCGGCGAGCTCGACGTCGCGTTCCGGCGTCTCGCCCCGCGGCCGCGAGCCCGCGATCGGGTGGGTGAAGACTCGTCCGCGCTGCACCTTGACGAGGGCCTCCGGCGACGACCCGACGATCGCATACGGCTCACCCGACGGCGTCTCGAGACTGACCAGGTACATGTACGGGCTCGGGTTGAGCGCGCGCAGCACGCGGTACACCTCGAGAGGCGAGGCGGTGAGCTCGTGGTCGAAGCGCTGCGAGATCACGACCTGGAAGACGTCGCCGTCGCGGATGAACTCCTTCGAGCGCACGACGGATGCCTGGAAGGCCTCGGGCGTGATGCGGGGCGTGGGCGACGACGGGACGGAGAGGTCGACCTCCGCCAGCTGCGCGGGGGTCGGCTGGGCGAGCGCGTGCTGGAGGTCGTCGAGTCGCCGCTGCGCGTCGTCCCAGGCGGCCACCGCGGAACTCGTGCCGTCGTTGAGCACGGCCGCGATGAGCGTGGCGGTTCCCGTGCGGTGGTCGAGCGCCACCAGTTCCGAGACGAACGCCAGCGCCTGACCGGGTAGCGAGACCTCCTCGGGCGGGATCGCGGGGAGATGCTCGAGCTGCCGCACCGCCTCCCACCCGATGAACCCGACGAGACCGCCCGTGAGCGGCGGATGGCCGAGCTGCGGCGGTGTCCTCCACCTGTCGTAGAGGCGGTCGAGGGCCGCGAGCGGCGCGCTCGGCGCGTCGACGCCGAGCGCCCGACCCGCGTCGAGGCCGTAGTCGATCCACACGGCGTGATCGCCATCCGCGTCGCGCACCTGGGTGAGCACGCCCAGCGATCCGGCGCCGACGAACGACCACCGCGACCAGATGCCGCCCTGCTCCGCCGACTCCAGCAGGAAGGTGCCCGGCTTGCCGTCGGCGACCTTGCGATAGACGCCGACGGGTGTCTCACCGTCGGCGAACAGCTCACGCAGCACGGGCACGACGCGGTGCCCGGCGGCGACCGCCGCGTCGAACTCGTCGCGGGTGGTGGTGGTCACGTCGTCTCCTCGTCGGGGGTGCCGACCACGGGATCCAGCGGGTCGACGTCGAAGCAGCTGTGAGCACCCGTGTGGCAGGCGGGCCCCTGCTGCTCGACGCGGACCAGGAGGGTGTCGCCGTCGCAGTCGAGCGCAGCCGTCTTCACGTACTGGCGATTGCCGCTCGTGTCGCCCTTGCGCCAGTACTCCTGCCTGCTGCGCGACCAGAACGTCACGCGGCCCTCGGTGAGGGTGCGCCGCAGCGCCTCGGCGTCCATGTAGCCCAGCATCAGCACCTCGCCGGTGTCGTGCTGCTGGATGATGGCGGGGAGCAGGCCGTCGGCCGCGAACCTCGCGCGGGAGATCGCCTCTTCGGGAGGCAGGGTGCCGGAGTTCATCTGACCTCGATCCCGGCATCCGTGAGCGCGTGCTTCACGTCGCCGATCGTCAACTCGCCGTTGTGGAACACGGACGCCGCGAGCACGGCATCCGCACCTGCCTCGACCGCGGGTGCGAAGTCGCGCGCAGCGCCCGCTCCCCCGCTCGCGATGACCGGGACGCTCGAGCGCTCGCGCATGGCGCGGACCAGCTCCAGGTCGAAGCCCTCCTTGGTGCCGTCTGCGTCGATCGAGTTGACGAGCAGTTCACCGGCGCCGCGCTCGATGGCCTCACGGGCCCAGGCGAGTGCGTCGCGGTCGGTCTCGGTGCGCCCGCCGTGAGTCGTCACCACGAATCCGGATGCCGTGCGATCCGAGCGCTTCACATCGAGCGAGAGCACGCACACCTGCGCGCCGAAGCGGTCGGCGATCTCGCCGATCAGCTCCGGACGCGCGATCGCCGCGGAGTTCACCCCCACCTTGTCTGCGCCATGGCCGAGCAGGCGGGCGACGTCCTCCGTGGACCGCACCCCACCGCCGACGGTCAGCGGGATGAAGACGTGCTCCGCCGTCGCCGTGACCGTGTCGTACATGGTGGAGCGGTCCTCGACCGTCGCCGTCACGTCGAGGAAGGTGATCTCGTCCGCACCCTGCTCGAAGTAGCGTGCGGCGAGCTCGACAGGATCGCCCGCGTCACGCAGGCCCATGAAGTTGACGCCCTTCACGACGCGACCCGCGGCGACGTCGAGGCACGGGATGACCCGCACGACGACGCCCATCAGATCCTCGCCGCGTGGATGGCGCTCACGAGGATCGCGCGCGCGCCGAGAGCGTAGAGCTCGTCCATCACGTGATTGGTCTCGCTGCTGGGCACCATGACCCGCACAGCGACCCAGCCGGTGTCGCGCAGCGGCGAGACCGTCGGGGATTCCAGCCCGGGGGTGATGCGCACGGCCGCATCCACGAGCTCGGACGGAAGGTCGTAGTCGACGAGCACGTAGCGGCGCGCCACCATGACGCCCTGGATGCGGCGCCGGAGCGTCTCCAGGCCCTGCACGTCGGGACGCGAAGCGATCAGCACCGCGCTCGACTCGAGGATGACGGGGCCGAACACCTCCAGCCCCTGCTTCTTGAGGGTCGAGCCCGTCTCGACGACGTCGGCGACCGCATCCGCGACACCCAGGCGGACCGCGGATTCCACGGCCCCGTCGAGGCGCACGACCGTCGCATCGACCCCCTCGGCCGCGAGGAAGTCGCGGACCAGCGCGTCATAGCTCGTGGCGACCCTGACCCCCTGCAGGTCGTGCAGGGACTCGAACCGGCCGATCGGGCCCGCGAAGCGGAACGTCGACGCCCCGAAGTCGAGCGCGTCGATCTCGACCGCCTGCGAGTGCGAGTCGAGCAGCAGGTCGCGTCCCGTGACGCCCACGTCGAGTGCGCCCGAACCGACGTAGGTGGCGATGTCGCGGGGACGCAGGTAGAAGAACTCCACGTCGTTGCGGGGGTCCGCGACGATGAGCTCCTTCGGATCCCGGCGCGTCGCGTAGCCCGCCTCGCGCAGCATCTCGACGGCGGTCTCCGACAGCGTGCCCTTGTTGGGCACGGCGATTCTCAGCATGATTCAGCTTTCTGGTTGTGAACGGTCATCGGCGGATGCGCGTTCACAGATGTCGGTAGACGTCCTCGAGGGTCAGACCCTTCGAGACCATGAGCACCTGCAGGTGGTAGAGCAGCTGCGAGATCTCCTCCGCCGCCTCGGCGTCGGACTGGAACTCCGCCGCCATCCACACCTCGGCGGCCTCCTCCACGATCTTCTTGCCGATCGCATGCACGCCGGCGTCGAGCTCCGCGACGGTACGCGACCCCTCGGGGCGCGTGACGGCCTTGGCGGAGAGCTCCTCGAAGAGGGCGTCGAAGGTCTTCACCCCACCAGAGTAGTGGGGCACGGGAGCCGCTACCGGACGTCGAGGAGGTCGATGACGAAGACGAGCGTGCGTCCGCCGAGGCGGTGGCCCGACCCTGCGGGACCGTAGGCGAGGGCCGGAGGGCACACGAGCTGACGGCGGCCGCCGACCTTCATGCCGGGGATGCCGTCCTGCCAGCCCTTGATGAGGCCCGCGAGCGGGAACTGGATCGAGGAGCCGCGATCCCAGCTGGCGTCGAACTGCTCGCCGGTCTCGTAGTCGACGCCCACGTAGTGCACGTCGACGGTCGCGCCGGGCGTCGCCTCGGCTCCGGTGCCGACCTCGAGGTCGGTGATCACGAGTTCGGTGGGGGCGGGGCCCTCGAGGAAGTCGATCTCGGGCTTGGTCTTATCGCTCATGCGACAAGTCAATCAGACTGCCGGGTCAGTGCGCGTGGGCGGCGGCAGAGCGCAGGCCCGCGATCGCCGCGTCGACATCCGCTGCGCCGTACACGCTCGAGCCCGCGACGAAGGTGTCGGCGCCGGCATCTGCGGCGATTCCGATGGTGTCCTCCGCGATGCCGCCGTCGACCTGCAACCAGAGGTCGATGCCGATGCGGTCGGCCTCCGCCCGCAGCGTGCGCAGCTTCGGCATCATGTCCGCCATGAAGCTCTGACCCCCGAAGCCGGGTTCCACCGTCATCACGAGCACCTGGTCGAACTCGGGAAGCAGGTCGAGATACGGCTCGACGGCGGTGCCCGGCTTGAAGGCGATCGACGCCCGCGATCCGATCTGCCGGATGCGGCGGGCGAGCGCCGCCGGGCTCTCCGTCGCCTCCGCGTGGAAGGTCACCGAGAAGACGCCAAGCTCTGCATAACCGGGTGCCCAGCGGTCGGCATCCGTGATCATGAGATGCACGTCCAGCGGGATCGGGGACACGCGCTGGACGGCCTCCACCATCCGCGAGCCGAACGTGAGGTTGGGCACGAAGTGGTTGTCCATCACGTCGACGTGCACGCCATCGGCAGACGCGATGCGCTCGACCTCGCTCTGGAGGTTCGCGAAGTCGGCCGACAGGATGCTGGGTTGGATGCGCACGGAGGTCACGATTCGAGCGTACTGAGCAGCTGTACGAACATCGCATCCGTGCCGTGCCGGTGGGGCCAGAGCTGCGCGTGCGGCTGTGCCGGGAGGCCGAGCGGCTCCACGCTCACCTCCGCCAGCACGGCAGGCGTGTCGATGACCCGCAACGATGGATGCCGCTCGAGCGCGGCGGAGATCTGCGCGTGCGTCTCATCCGGATGCGGCGAGCACGTCACGTAGGCGAGGATCCCGCCCGGCGTCAGCGCGGCGATCGCCGCGTCGAGCAGTTCGCGCTGCAGAGCGGTGAGGGCGCCGAGATCGTCCGGCGACTTCCGCCAGCGTGCCTCGGGTCGTCGTCGCAATGCACCGAGGCCCGTGCACGGCGCGTCGAGCAGGATGCGGTCGAACCGCTCCCCCGCCGCCCCGAAACGTCGACCATCGCCCTCGATCACCTGCGGCGCGTCAGGACCGTCACCGAACACCGCGAGGGCATTGCGCACGAGCCCGGCACGCGCGGGCACCATCTCGTTGGCGACCAGGTGCGCCCCTGCCAGCCTCGCCTCGGCCGCGAGCAACGCAGCCTTCCCGCCGGGCCCCGCGCACATGTCGAGCCACCGCTCCCCCTCGGTCACCGGACGCGCACGGCTGAGCGCCAGCGCCGCGAGCTGCGAGCCCTCGTCCTGAACACGAACCCGGCCGGCGGCGACCTCGGGGAGCAGCGCAGGGTCGCCTCCCGTCGAGGCGAGCGCCAGCGGCGACAGCCTGCCCGCCGTGAACGGATCGGCCGCCGAGGCGAGAGCCGCCGCATCCGCCAGACCCGGGAGCGCGGCGAACGCCACCTGCGGCGCCAGATTGTCGGCCGAGAGCAGGGCGGTCACCTCCGACTCCGCGGATTCCCGTGCCAGCGCCGCGGAGAACGCGTCGATCACCCAGTCCGGGTGGGAGAACTCGACGGCGAGACGTCGCGTTCCCGTGAGACCCGCCACAGCCCGGCTGCGCCAGGTGTCGGGTGCGTCTCGGGACAGCGTGCGCAGGACCCCGTTCACGAACCCGGTCGCGGACGCCTTCCTGGCGCGCCGAACCAGCTCCACCGACTCGTCGAGCACGGCGTGAGGTGCCACGCGCATCCCCAGCAGCTGGTGGGCGCCGAGGCGCAGCACGTCGAGTACGGGACCGTCGATCTTCGACACGGGGCGCTTCGCGGCGAGCTCGACGATGCGGTCGTACAGACCCTGCATGCGGAGCGTTCCGTACACGAGCTCGGTTGCGAAGCCCGCATCCGCCGCATCGAGACGCGCCTCACGGATGCGCACCGGGAGCAGCAGATTCGCGTAGGCGTCGGATCCGCGCACCGCGGCGAGAACGTCGGCGGCCACGATCCTCGAAGGCTGGATGCGGCTCACGAGAACACCGTCGCGGACTGCGCGCCCCGGCCGCGCCACCAGTCCGCGGCCGGCATGGCCTTCTTGCCCGAAGGCTGCACGGTGAGCAGCTGGAGCGGCTCGTCGCCCGTGCCCACCACGATCGCCGAGCCGCGCTGGGCGACGACACCCGGATCCAGTCGTGGAACGCCATGGGCGATCCCTGCTTCCAGCACCTTGAACCGCTCTCCGTCGAGGGTCGTCGTGGCGCCCGGCTCGGGGGTCACCCCGCGCAGCAACGAGTCGATGCGTGAAACCGGTTGCGTCCAGTCGACGCGGCCGTCCTCGAGCGACAGCTTGGGCGCCAGCGTCACCTCCCCGCGCTGCGGGGTGGATACGGCGGTGCCCGTCGCGATCTCGTCGACGACGCGGGCGAGCAGCCGCGCTCCCGACTCGCTGAGACTCTCGAGCAGATGGCCCGCCGTCTGCACGCGCCCGATCGATGTGCTCTCCATCGCGAACACCGGACCGGCGTCGAGTTCCTCGACCAACTGGAAGACGGCCGCGCCCGCCTCGGGATCGCCGGCCATGATCGCGCGCTGAACGGGCGCCGCGCCGCGCCAGCGCGGCAGTAGGGAGAAATGCAGATTGATCCAGCCATGGCGAGGTGCGCTGAGCACCGGTTCGCGGATGAGGCCGCCGTATGCGACGACGACCCCCAGATCGGCGTCGAGCTCCACCAGCTCGGTGGCCACCGTCGCGAGACGATTCGCCTTGATCAGATGGATTCCCGACTCCTCCGCCAGCTGCGCGACGGGCGTTGCTGTGAGGACCCGCTTGCGGCCGAGAGGGGCGTCTTCGCGCGTCACGACGGCGATCACCTCGTGAGGGCCCTCGATGAGCGCCCTCAGGCTGGGGACGGCGGCCGCAGGGCTTCCGGCGAAGATGATGCGAAGGGGGGTCACCAGACGATTCTGCCCCGACGGGAGGGCTCACCCCTCCTCGAAGGGCTCCGGGTCGTCGAAGCGGGCGCGAAGCGGCAGCACGGCGCGGGCCGGGCGCGGCGCGCCGGGGACGGGTTTGCGACGGCTCGCCGCCTGACGCACGATCTCCGCACGCACAGCCCGGGCGACGGATGCGCCGTGCGCGTAGTCGAACCGGATGATGGCGCGGGTGCGGCCGTCGGCCGTGCGCTCGCCCACCACGACAGCCTCCTCTGGAAGGGCCGCCCGAGCAGCAGTGACGGCATCCGGGAGTCCGTCGAGGGTCGCGACGCGCATCGCCGGCGGGAACCCGAGGGCGCGGCGGTCGGCGAGCTCCGCACGGGCGAACCCGGAGATGTTGCCGGTCGCGAGGGCCGTCGCGAGGCGACCGCCGACCCCCACGAGCATGACCGGAGCGCCGTCGGCTGCGAGAGCCGCCGCATCCGACCACCAGCGCATGCAGTCCTCGGCGATGCGCAGCGTCTCGCGCGCCACCATACGGTCGCCGTCGAGCAACAGCACGGCCCGGTAGCCACCTGCCGCGATCGGTTCGGCGCCCCGGGTAGCCACGACCAGTGCCGGACGTTCGTCGATCTCCAGAACGCGGCGCTCCCCGTCGGCGACGATGACCCGAGCACCGGGAAACGCGCGACCCAGCTCCTCCGCTGTTCTCGCCGTGCCGGCGCCCACCCTGGTCAGTCGCGACGACCCGCACTCACTGCAGCGCCACTGCGGGGCCGCGACCCCGCACCAGAGACACGTCGGAGCGGAACCGGCCCGCTGCTGACGCAGAGGCCCGCCGCACGGCCGACAGCGCGCCGCGGTGCCGCACTCGGCGCAGCGGAGCCCCGGGGAGTAGCCCGGTCGGGCGACCTGCACGAGCACAGGCCCCACCTTGACCGCCTCCGCCGCCTCGCGCCACGCGATGCCGGGGATGCGCGCGTGGGCGTCGTCGACCGCACCGGCGGCGTTCGCGGTCGCGACCACGCGGGGTCGCCGCGGGCGCTCCGGGCCGAGCTCCCGCAGCCAGCCCAGCTCCACGAGGCGCTCGACCTCGGTGGTGCGGGTGTGGCCCGCGAACACGAGGGCGCCTCCCTGCTGCTCCTGCCGGATGAGTGCCGCGTCCCGAGCGTGGACGTACGGCGTGAGCGGCTCGCCCAGCAGCGGTGAGCCGTCGTTCCAGATCGCGACGAGACCGAGCCGCTCGGCGGGGGCGTAGACGGCGGAGCGGTTGCCGAGCACGACAACCGGCGACTCCCCCATCGCGCGGAGCATGCCCCGGTAGCGGTCGGCATCCGGTTGCCCCGAATCGAAGCGCACGATGCGATCGGCGGGAAGGATCTCGGCGAGTGCGGCCTCGAGCTGGCGGATGTCGCGATGGTCGGGCGCGATGAGGATCGCCGAGGCGCCTCGAGCGACGGTATGCGCCGCGAGCTGCGCGAGGGTGCGCGCCCAGCGCCCCACCCACACCTCACCGGCGAGCTCCACCCCGGGCTGCACGTCGAGCGCGACCCGACCCCCGTTCAGCAACTCGTTCACGGCGTCTGCCGCAAATCCCGTGACCTCGGGCGGCGTCCCCGTCAGAGCCGCAGGCTCGGACGTGCCGGCGAGCCGCGCGGCGAGCCACGCCTTCTCCACCCGAACCTGACGTTTCGGGATCGCGAGACGCAGCACGTCGATGGCAGAGCCCGCCGCCCGATCCGCAACCGCGCGTGCGAGCCGCCAGACCTCGGGCCGCAGCACCTGAGCCGACGAGACCACCGTCTCGAGATCGCTCAGCGGCCCCGGATGCTCCTGCTGCGCCGCGACCTCGACGACGAAACCCTGCGTCATCCGATTCGCGCTGCGCAGCGGCACGCTCACCCGGATGCCCGGTTCCACACCGGTCAGGGTCTCCGGGATGCGGTAGTCGAGGAGGCGGTCGAGCTGAGGCAGCGGCGTCTCGAGGATGACGCGCGCGATGGGGACGGCCGATGCCTCGGCGCCGGACACGTCAGATGCCGGCGGCAGAGCGCAGGTCTTCGACGCGGTCGAGGCGCTCCCAGGTGAAGTCGGGCAGTTCGCGCCCGAAATGACCGTAGGCGGCCGTCTGGGCGTAGATGGGACGCAGCAGGTCGAGATCGCGGATGATCGCGGCCGGACGCAGGTCGAACACCTCTCGGATGGCGTTCGTGATGATCTCGTCCGAGACGACGCCGGTGCCGAAGGTCTCGACGTAGAGCCCGACGGGGGCTGCCTTGCCGATCGCGTACGCGATCTGCACCTCGAGCCGCTCGGCGAGGCCCGCGGCGACCGCGTTCTTGGCGACCCAGCGCATCGCGTACGCGGCAGAGCGATCGACCTTCGACGGGTCCTTTCCGGAGAACGCCCCGCCTCCGTGCCGAGCGGCGCCGCCGTAGGTGTCGACGATGATCTTGCGCCCGGTGAGTCCGGCGTCGCCCTGAGGGCCGCCGATCTCGAAACGGCCCGTGGGGTTGATGAAGCGAGTCGCCTCTTCCCAGGGCAGATCGATCCGCTCGAGCACGGGCCGAACCACGAGCTCGAACAACTCGGACCGCAGCTGCTCGGTGGACACCTTCGGCGAGTGCTGGGCCGACATCACGACCGTCTCGATGGACCGCGGCACGACGCCCTCGTAGCCGACCGTCACCTGCGTCTTGCCGTCGGGCCGCAGATAGTCGACCTCGCCGCGGTGACGGACGTCGGACAGCCGCTCGGCGAGGCGGTGCGCGAGCCAGATCGGCAACGGCATGAGCTCGGGGGTCTCGCGAGTGGCGTAGCCGAACATGATGCCCTGGTCGCCGGCGCCCTGCTTGTCGAGGTCGTCGGCGCTCGTGCCCTCGCGGGTCTCGAACGCATCGTCGACGCCCTGCGCGATGTCGGGCGACTGCCCGCCGATCGAGACGGAGACGCCGCAGGAGCGACCGTCGAACCACACATCGGACGAGTCGTAGCCGATGTCGGTGACGCGCTTGCGGACGATCGCCGGGATCTCGACGTAACCGGACGTGGTCACCTCGCCGGCCACGTGGACGAGCCCCGTGGTGACGAGGGTCTCGACCGCGACACGTGCGTGCGGGTCGACGGTGAGCAGCGCATCGAGGATCGCGTCGCTCACCTGATCGCAGAGCTTGTCCGGGTGGCCCTCGGTGACGGACTCAGAGGTGAAGAGGCGCAAGGAGGAACTCATGGACATCCTGTTCGGTCGGTCGAGAGGTGCGATCCGGCGTCAACGGGCGAGGTCGAGGATCGCGTCAGCGACTTCGCGCTTGGTGCCCTGCGCCTCCGTCACTATATCTCCGGCCCTCGACACGACCACGATCGTGTTGCGCTCGGTTGCGAACCCTTCCGACCAGCCGACCCTGTTGAGGACGAGGTAGTCGGCACCCTTGCGCGCCACCTTCGCACGACCGAGCTCCAGGAAGGCGTCGTCGTCGCGTTCCGTCTCCGCCGCGAACCCGATGACGAGTTGCGCGGGGTGCCGAGACGACGCGACCTCGGCGAGGATGTCGGGGTTGCGCACGAGCCGCAGGTTGAGCTCATCGCCCTGCGTCTCCTTCTTGATCTTGGCCTCTGCGACCTGCTCCGGTCGATAGTCGGCGACGGCTGCGGCCATGATCACCACATCCGCGGAAGCCGCCTCGGCGAGCACCACGTCTCGCAACTCCAGTGCGGTTCCGACCTCGCGCACCACGATCCCCGCTGGGGCCTTCACCTCGAGGTGTGCGGTCACCAGCACCACCTCCGCACCACGGGCCGCCGCGGCCTCGGCGATGGCGACACCCTGGCGCCCGCTCGAGCGGTTGCCGATGAAACGCACCGGATCGAGCGGTTCTCGCGTGCCGCCCGCGGTCACGAGCATGCGGCGGCCGGCCAGATCGCGCGGCCGGAGCGCCGCAAGAGCCGCGGCGACGATGTCGGCCGGCTCCGCCATCCGTCCCGGGCCGCTGTCGCTTCCGGTGAGCTGACCGGATGCCGGGCCGACCACGTGGACGCCGCGGCTTCGCAGGGTCGCCACATTGGCGACCGTCGCCGCGTTCTGCCACATCTCGGTGTGCATCGCAGGCGCCACGACGAGCGGGGCCGTCGATGCCAGGATCGTCGTGCCGAGGAGGTCGTCGGCGAGACCCGCCGCGAGCTTCGCGAGGGTGTTCGCCGTCGCCGGAGCGACCACGATGAGGTCGGCCGACTGGCCGAGCGCCACATGCCGCACCTCGGCCACACCGTCGAACAGCTCGGTCTCCACAGGATTCCGGCTGATCGCCTCGAGCGTCGGCCGCCCCACGAAACGCAACGCCGCCGGGGTGGCGACGATGTGCACCTCGTGCCCGCGGAGCACGAACTCACGCGCGACGCCGACCGCCTTGTAGGCAGCGATGCCGCCGGACACCCCGACGACGATACGCAGCGCGTCGCTCATGGGCGCGGTGACGGCGTACGGAACTTACTCGGCGAGGGGCGTGAGGACGAGCTTGTCCTCGTTGATCTCGTGAAGCGCCACCGAGAGGGGCTTGTCGTCGATGGTCGAGTCGACGAGCGGGCCGACGTTGTCGAAGAGCGAGCCCTCGTGCAGGTCGGCGTAGTAGTCGTTGATCTGGCGCGCCCGCTTGGACGCGAAGATCACCAGCTGGTACTTCGAGTCGACCTTCGACAGCAGCTCGTCGATGGGCGGGTCGATGATGCCCTTGTTGTCAGCCATTCGGGCTCCTTACGATCTCGTGCGCGCGGACGAAGCTCCGGGCACTGCCAGCAATTCTACGACCTCTTCGGCCGCGCGGCCGACGTCGCGGTTGACGACCTTCACGTCGAACTCGTCCTGCGCCGCCAATTCCGTGCGCGCGGTCTCCAGACGGCGGGCCTGCTCGGCGGTGTCCTCGGTGCCCCGTCCCGTGAGCCGGCGCACCAGCTCCTCCCAGCTGGGGGGCAGGAGGAAGACCAGGAGCGCCTCCGGCATCGCCTCGCGCACCGCTCGCGCGCCCTGCAGGTCGATCTCCAGCAGAACGCTGCGCCCGGCCGCGAGTGCCGCGTCGATCGGGGGGCGCGGCGTGCCGTAGCGCGAGGCGTTGTGCACCGTCGCGTACTCGAGGAAGTCGCCCCGCGCGATCATCTCGTCGAAGACGTCGTCGCTCACGAAGTAGTAGTGCTGCCCGTCGACCTCGCCCGGCCGCGGAGGACGCGTGGTCGCCGAGATGCTCAGCAGGACCTCGGGGTGGTTCTCGCGGATGAAGGTCGAGACGGTGCCCTTTCCCACGGCCGTGGGTCCGGCGAGCACGACGAGACGGCTGACGGGCCGCTTCGGCGCGCCCTCGCGCGCCTCCAGCCAGGCTCGGAGCTTCTCCCGCTGGCGCGTGCCCAGACCACCGACCCGCTTCGCATCCGCGATCCCGAGGTCGGACATGATGCGGGCGACGCGCGAGGGACCGATGCCCGGGATGCTGGTGAGCAGTTCGCGGACCCGCAGGGTGCCTTCGGGGGTGGTCGGGTCGGCCCACGCCGTTTCCGCGACATCGAGGGCTCGGCGTTCGCGGCGGTGCACCGCATCCTTCACGACCGCGCGGGCGCGACGCGCCGCGATAGCCGCGCGACCGGCCGCGGCGCGGTCGACCTCGGGCATCGTCACCTCTGCCACGATGCCACCTCCGCGCGTGCGGCGTCGATCGCGCCGACGATACCGCCCGGTCCCTCGGCGAGCACACTTCGCGCCACATTCGGCAGCACCCGGTCGATGGCCGCTCCGAACAGCTGCGGCGCGTCGCTCAAGCGTGCGCCCTGCGCGCCGAATCCGGGGGCGAGCACCGGCACGTCCGCGAGGACGCGGGGGTCGATGCCGGCCTCGGGCAGCGACACGGTGGCACCCACCACGACGCCGACCTCGCCATCGTGCGCCGCGGCCCGGCGGACCATGTCGGCCGCGACCGTCGCGCCGTCGGATCCGCGGCGAGCCTGGACCTCGGCACTCTCCGGGTTCGAAGTGGCGGCCAGCACGAAGACGCCCTTCCCCGACGCGGCGGCCCGGGCGAACACCCCGTCGAGGGAGCCGAAGCCCTGGTAGGCGACAGCGGTCATGGCATCGGCCTCGAGCGGCGATCCGGGGGTGAGCCACGCCTCGCCGTACGCGTCGACGGTCGATCCGACATCGCCGCGCTTCACATCCGCGATCACGAGCAGGTTCGAGGAACGGGCGGTGGCGAGCACCTCCTCGAGCGCGGCGTAGCCTGCGGCGCCATGGCGCTCGAAGAAGGCGATCTGCGGCTTGACGATGCCGATCCGGCCGGAGGCCGCCTCGACCACGCGCAGACCGAACTCCCGCGCCCCCGCGGCATCATCCGGCAGGCCCCACGCCGCGAGCAGCGGAGCGTGCGGGTCGATGCCGACGCACAGCGGCCCGCGCTCCGCGATCACCGCCGCGAGCCGGGAACCGAAACGACCCGTCATCCGGCGGCTCCCAGACGGGCGGCACGGTCGAGGGCGTAGTCCTGGAGACTGCGCACCCGCACGGGGCCGTTGCGCGCCTCCAGCGAACCGACGGCCGCACCCACCTGGGCGATCGTCGTGAAGAGCGGCTTGTCTGCGGCGACCGTCGCGGTACGGATCTCGACGCCGTCCGCGCGAGCGCTGCGGCCGCTGGGCGTGTTGATGACCACGTCGATGCGCCCCGCGTTGATCAGGTCGACGATGGTGCCCTCCACGCCGCCCTGGCCCATCGAGTACTTGCGCACGGTCGTCGCCCGGATGCCGTTGCGCGCGAGCACCTCCGCGGTGCCCTCGGTCGCGACGATGTCGAAACCGAGCTGCTGAAGGCGCAGCACGGGCAGCACCACGGCACGCTTGTCGCGGTCGGCGACCGAGACGAACACCGTCCCCGACTGGGGAAGCCCACCGTAGGCGGCGTCCTGGCTCTTGGCGAACGCGCGCGGGAAGTCGGCGTCGATCCCCATCACCTCGCCCGTCGAGCGCATCTCCGGGCCGAGCACGGAGTCGACCACGTTGCCCTCGCGGGTGCGGAAGCGCTTGAAGGGCAGCACCGCCTCCTTGACGGAGACCGGCGAATCGAGCGGCACGCGCGATCCGTCGGCGGCGGGCAGCAGGCCCGTGCTCACCAGCTCATCGATCGAGCTGCCGGTCATGATGAGCGAGGCGGCCTTCGCGAGCGGGATGCCGAGGGCCTTCGAGACGAACGGCACGGTGCGGCTGGCGCGGGGGTTCGCCTCGAGCACGTAGAGCACACCGGCACCGATGGCGAACTGGACGTTCAGCAGGCCGTTGACCCCGACGCCCTCGGCGATCTTGCGCGTCGCATCCACGACCCGATCGAGGACATCGCGCCCCAGGGTGACCGGCGGCAGGGTGCAGGCGGAGTCGCCCGAGTGCACGCCCGCCTCCTCGATGTGCTCCATGATGCCGCCGACGTAGAGCCGTTCGCCGTCGTAGAGCGCGTCGACGTCGATCTCGAGCGCGTCATCGAGGAAGCGGTCGACGAGCAGGGGCGACCCCGGGCCGATGATCGCCTGATCGCGCACCCGGTCGAAGTAGTCCTCGAGGCTCGGGGTGTCGTAGACGATCTCCATCCCGCGGCCGCCGAGCACGAAGCTCGGGCGTACGAGCACCGGGTAGCCGATGGCCTCCGCCACCGCCACCGCACTCGGTGCGTCGGTCGCGATGCCGTTTCGCGGCGCGATGAGCCCAGCCTTGTCGAGGATCTCGGAGAAGAGACCGCGCTCCTCGGCCAGGTCGATGGCGCTGGGGCTCGTGCCGAGGATCGGGACGCCGGCCGCCTCCAGGCCCTTCGCGAGGCCGAGCGCGGTCTGGCCGCCGAGCTGCACGATCACGCCGACGAGCTCACCGGACTGCGACTCGGCGTGGATCACCTCGAGGACGTCTTCGAGCGTCAGCGGCTCGAAGTAGAGCCGGTCACTGGTGTCGTAGTCGGTCGACACCGTCTCGGGGTTGCAGTTGATCATGATCGTCTCGAACCCCGCATCGTGCAGCGCGAAGCTCGCGTGCACGCAGGAGTAGTCGAACTCGACGCCCTGGCCGATGCGGTTCGGACCCGAGCCCAGGATGACCACCTTGCGCTTCTCGCTGGGTGCGACCTCGGTCTCGAGGTCGTAGCTGGAGTAGTGGTAGGGCGTCAGCGCCGGGAACTCGCCCGCGCAGGTGTCGACCGTCTTGTAGACCGGCCGCACGCCGAGCTGCCAGCGGAGGTTGCGCACCTCGAGTTCGCTGAGCCCGCGCAGCTGCGCGATCTGCGCATCCGAGAACCCGTGGTCCTTCGCGAGACGGAAGAGCCGCTCGTCCAGTGGACGCAGGCTTGCGATCTCATCGGCCACCTCGTTGATGAGCACGATCTGGTCGAGGAACCAGGGGTCGATACCGGTCGCCTCGAAGAGCTCCTCGACGGTCGCGCCGGCGCGGAACGCCTGCTGCACGGTGACGATCCGGCCGTCCGTGGGCACCTTCGCGATCTCGAGCAGCTCGGACTTCGGCGCGACATGCGTGTCCCAGTGGAAGCTCGAGCCGCGCTTCTCGAGCGAACGGAGCGCCTTCTGGAGCGCCGTCGAGTAGTTGCGGCCGATGGCCATCGCCTCGCCCACCGACTTCATGGTGGTGGTGAGGGTCGCATCCGCCGACGGGAACTTCTCGAAGGCGAAGCGCGGCACCTTCACCACGATGTAGTCGAGGGTGGGCTCGAAGCTCGCCGGCGTGACCTTCGTGATGTCGTTCGGGATCTCATCGAGGCGATAGCCGATCGCCAGCTTCGCCGCGATCTTCGCGATCGGGAAGCCGGTGGCCTTCGAGGCGAGCGCCGACGAACGCGACACGCGAGGGTTCATCTCGATGACGATCACGCGGCCCGTCTCCGGGTTCACCGCGAACTGGATGTTGCATCCTCCGGTGTCGACCCCGACTGCACGGATGATGTCGATGCCGATGTCGCGAAGGCGCTGGTACTCGCGGTCGGTGAGGGTGAGGGCGGGCGCGACCGTGATCGAGTCGCCCGTGTGCACGCCGACCGGGTCGACGTTCTCGATCGAGCAGACGACGACCGTGTTGTCGGCCGTGTCGCGCATGAGCTCGAGCTCGTACTCCTTCCACCCGAGGATCGACTCCTCGAGGAGCACCTCCGTGGTCGGCGACTGGTGGAGTCCGTCGCCGACCATCCGCACCAGTTCGTCGCGGTCGTGCGCGAACCCGGACCCGAGGCCGCCCATCGTGAACGAGGGACGCACGACGAGCGGGTACCCGAGGTCTTCGGCTGCCTCGATCGCCGCCGCAACCGTGTGGACGACATGCGAGCGGGCGACGTCGGCGCCCGCCTCGATCACGAGGTCCTTGAAGAGCTGGCGGTCCTCGCCCTTCTTGATGGCCTCGACCTTCGCACCGATCAGCTCGACGCCGTACTTGGCGAGGATCCCGGCCTCATCGAGGGCGATCGCGGCGTTGAGCGCCGTCTGGCCACCGAGCGTCGGGAGCACCGCGTCCGGACGCTCGTGGGCGATGATCGCCTCGAGGATCTCGTTGGTGATCGGCTCGATGTAGGTGGCGTCGGCGAAGTCGGGATCGGTCATGATCGTGGCCGGGTTGGGGTTCACGAGGATGACGCGAACGCCCTCCTCCCGCAGCACGCGGCACGCCTGGGTGCCCGAGTAGTCGAACTCGGCCGCCTGTCCGATGACGATCGGGCCTGACCCGATGACGAGGACGCTCTGGATGTCGGGACGCTTGGGCACTAGTTGCTCTCGTTCTGGGGGGCGCTCCGGTGCGTGCGCACCAGATCCGCGAAACGGTCGAAGAGGTAGTTGGCATCGTGCGGGCCGGCCGCCGCCTCGGGGTGGTACTGCACGGAGAAGGCCGGGATGTCGAGCGCACGCAGGCCTTCGACGACCTGGTCGTTGAGACCGACATGGCTCACCTCGAGCCGTCCGTAGCCGTTGGGGCTCTCGATGATCCCCTCGAGGGGCGCGTCGACCGCGAAGCCGTGGTTGTGGGCGGTGATCTCCACCCGGCCGGTCGCCTTGTCGAGCACCGGCTGATTGATGCCGCGGTGCCCGTACGGGAGCTTGTAGGTGCCGAGACCGAGAGCCCGCCCGAGCAGCTGGTTGCCGAAGCAGATGCCGAAGAACGGCAGACCCTCGTCGAGCACGCCGCGCAGCAGGGCGACGTGATCGTCGGATGCGCCCGGGTCGCCTGGGCCGTTCGAGTAGAAGACGGCGACCGGCTCGATCGAGAGGAGCTGCTCGAGTGTGACGTCCTGCGGAAGCACGTGCACGTCGAAACCTCGAGCGGCGAGGTTGTCGACCGTTGCCTGTTTGACGCCGAGGTCGAGCACAGCGAGGTTGCCGAGGCGCTCCCCCTGAGCCGCGGTGACGGTGGCCGAGGTGACCGACACCTCCGCCGAGAGGTTGAGGCCCGTCATCTGCGCCGCGCCCTGCACGATCGCCAGCTGCTCCTCAGGAGCCAGCACCGCATCCGGGCCGGAGAAGATGCCCGCGCGCATGGATCCGGCATCGCGGAGGCGGCGGGTGACGGCGCGGGTGTCGATACCCCGGATGCCGACGACCCCGTCGCTCTCGAGGTCGGCGTCGAGACTGCGCCGGGCTCGGAAGTTGGAGACGACGCGGGAGGGGTCGCGGACGACGTAGCCGGACACCCAGATGCGACGCGACTCGAGGTCTTCGTCGTTGACGCCCGTGTTGCCGATGTGGGGCGCGGTCATGACGACGATCTGACCCGCGTAGCTCGGGTCGGTGAGGGTCTCCTGGTAGCCGGTCATCCCGGTGGCGAAGACCGCCTCGCCGAGCGTGCGTCCGCGGGCTCCGTAGGCGTAGCCGGTGTAGCGGGTGCCGTCTTCGAGGACGAGCACTGCGGTGTCGGTATCGGTCATGCGGATGCCTCTTCCTGGGGGGTGTCGGATGCGTCGGGGGCGCCGCGCGGGGGTTCGGCACGCGCTGCGGCCGCCGCGGAGGGCGAGAGGTCGGTCAGGTGGGCGAGCAGCGCGTCGGGGTCGTCCGCCCGCAGGTAGCTGTCGACGGCGGTGCCGCCGAGCTCCCAGCGCACGAAGACGAGCCCGTCTTCGTCGACGCCCTTGTCGATCGTCCAGCTCGCGAGGCCCACCCCGCGGATCTCGTCGAGCGCGATGAAGGCCGTCGCTCCGCCCACGAGGTCGAGGACGATGCCCCCTCGGGCGATCCGGATCTCGGCCTTCGCGCGGAAGCCGAGGCCTCCGACGACGACCCGTTCGAGCGGTTGCCCTGCGAGAGTCGTGGCGACGTAGAGGGCCTTCACGCGGGCGAGTTCCTCGCCGATCTCCGCGGGCGGGACCGGGACGACGTCGAGCGCCGCCTGCCGCTTGCGGCGATTGCGCCACCCGAGCGCCATGAGCGCGATGGCGACGACGAGCAGTCCGAGCACCACGAGGGCCGGGACGAGCTTCTCATCCATGGGAGACCTCCTCGGCGGGCAGGAGCCCGCCATCCAGGACGGTCGGCACTCCCCCGTGGATCGTCGCGACGATCCGTCCGGGGAGCTCGCGTCCGAGGTAGGGCGAGTTCACGCCCTTGCCGTGCAGCTCGTCGACCGAGAAGACGCGCGACGAGCTCGGGTCGACGAGCGTCAGGTTCGCGGGGCTGCCGACGGCGAACGGCGCGTCGTAGCCGGGGAGCCGGCCGATCTCGGCAGGCGTGCGCGACATGACGCGCGCGACGTGCTCCCAGCCGATGAGACCCGTGTCGACCATCGCCGCCTGCACCACCGAGAGGGCGCTCTCGAGTCCGACCATGCCGAATGCCGCCTCCTGCCAGGCGCATTCCTTCGTCTCGACGGGGTGCGGCGCGTGGTCGGTGGCCACGATGTCGATCGTGCCGTCGGCGAGGGCCTCGCGCAGGGCCAGCACGTCCTCGTCGCGGCGGAGCGGGGGGTTCACCTTGAACCGCGCGTCATAGCCGCTGCGGTACGGCGCTCCCCCGCTGTCGGCGACGAGCTGCTCGGTGAGCAGCAGATGGTGCGGGGTGACCTCCGCGGTCACGCGGATGCCACGGGCTTTGGCCCAGCGGACGATCTCGACGCTTCCCGCGGTCGAGAGGTGGCAGATGTGCAGTCGGGCCCCCACGGCATCCGCGAGCAGCACGTCGCGGGCGATGATGGCCTCCTCCGCCACGGCGGGCCATCCGGTGAGACCCAGTTCGGAGCTGAGCGCGCCCTCGTTCATCTGTGCGCCCTCGGTGAGCCGCGGCTCCTGGGCGTGCTGCGCGATGACCCCGTCGAAGGTCGAGACGTACTCGAGGGCGCGGCGCATGAGCAGGGCGTCGTGAACGCACTTGCCGTCGTCGCTGAACACACGCACCTCGGCTCGTGACCGGGCCATCGCACCGATCTCGGCCAGGCGTTCTCCCGCAAGTCCGACGGTGACGGCGCCGATCGGCCGCACGGTGGCGTACCCGTGCTGCGCACCGAGCGACGCGACCTGCTCGACGACCCCGGCCGTGTCGGCGACCGGCGAGGTGTTCGCCATCGCGAAGACCGCGGTGAAACCACCGGATGCGGCGGCGCGCGTGCCCGTCAGTACCGTCTCGCTCTGCTCGAACCCGGGTTCACGCAGGTGGGTGTGCAGATCGACGAGGCCCGGCAGCGCGAGCAGCCCGTCCGCGTCGATGACCGTCGCACCGGAACGCGAGAGGCCGGAGCCATGCTCGGTCACCACCCCGCCATCGACGAGGAGGTCGGTCGCCGTGCCGTCGGGCAGCGACGCCCCTCGGATGAGGATCGACGTCATTCTGCTGCCTCCTGCGAGCTGGAACCTGAGAGCACGAGGTAGAGCACCGCCATCCTGATCGACACCCCGTTCGAGACCTGGTCGAGGATGACCGCCTGCGGCGAGTCCGCAGCTGCGGCGGAGATCTCGAGTCCGCGGTTCATGGGTCCGGGGTGCATGACAATCGTATCCGTGCCGAGGCGCCGGAACCGGTCGTCGTCGAGGCCCCAGCCGGTGGCGTACTCGCGCTCGTGAGGGAAGAAGGCCGCGTGCATGCGCTCCTGCTGCACCCGCAGCATCATGAGCACGTCGGGCCGGTCGGCGATCGCCTCGTCGAGGTCGGTGCCGTAGGTGACGGGCCAGGATTCGACGCCCACCGGCAGGAGGGTGCGCGGGCCCACCAGGTGCACGGAGGCGCCGAGGGTCGCGAGAAGCCACACGTTCGAGCGAGCGACCCGCGAGTGCAGGATGTCGCCGACGATCGTCACGCGCAGGCCGGCGAGGTCGCGGCCGCGCGAGGCGTCGCCATGAAGTGTCTTGCGCATCGTGTAGGCGTCGAGGAGGCCCTGCGTCGGATGCTGGTGGGTCCCGTCGCCGGCGTTCACGACTGCCGCGTCGATCCAGCCGGACTCGGCCAGCACCCTCGCCGCCCCGGATGCGGAGTGCCGCATCACGACGGCGTCCACCCCCATCGCGGCGATCGTCTGCGCGGTGTCCTTGAGGCTCTCGCCCTTCGACACGCTCGAGCCCTTCGCGCTGAAGGTGATGACATCCGCGGACAGCCGCTTCGCGGCGGCCTCGAAGCTCAGCCGGGTGCGGGTCGAATCCTCGAAGAAGAGGTTCGCGACGGTCTTGCCCCGCAGGGTCGGGAGTTTCGGGACGGCCCGAGTCGCGACATCGGCCATGTCCTCGGCGACGTCGAGGATCTCGAGGGCCTGGGCGCGCTCGAGGCCGACGGTGGAGAGCAGGTGCTTCACGGTGCCTCCTCGATCGAGACGGCGTCTTCACCGTCGGTCTCGTCGAGCCGCACGAAGATGCGCTCCGCGACAGCGGTCGGAAGGTTCTTGCCGACGAAATCGGCGCGGATCGGGAGCTCGCGGTGGCCGCGGTCGACCAGCACCGCGAGGCGGACGGCGCGAGGGCGTCCGAGGTCGCCGATCGCATCGAGAGCGGCACGGATGGTGCGCCCCGAATAGAGCACGTCGTCGACGAGCACCACCGTCTTGCCGTCGATGCCCCCTGCGGGAAGCCGGGTCGGGCTGGGCGTGCGCGTGGGGTGGCGGTCGAGATCGTCGCGATACATGGTCACGTCGAGGGTGCCCACCACGCCGGAGCCCGGCTCGAAGCGCTCCAGGTTCGCCGCGATCCGCTCGGCGAGCGTCACTCCGCGAGTGGGGATGCCGAGGACGACGAGATCGGAACCGCCGCGATTGGATTCGAGGATCTCGTGCGAGATGCGCGTCAGTGCGCGCGTGATGTCAGCCTGCTGCAGCACGACTCGTGCCGGCATCCTGACCTCCTTCCCCGCCTCTCTGGACGGATTTAAAGGACGTCTTGTCTCGTCGACTATAGCGCGCCTCGGAGATGAGGCCCGGCCTCGTGCCCGCCGATTCGGGACGGCTGCCTCTGGGGGTCCGGGTCTCGGGCACGTGAACCTCGAAACGCACCCCCACCACCACGAATCGACAGGAGACAGGCATGTCCGCCACCCTCGCCCCCCAGAAGCCCGAAACCCGAGAGCAGGGCGCACCGAAGCCCCTCGGATGGATCCGCCGCACCGAAGGACGCGTCCTCGACGTGCTGGCCAGGTTCGCCATCCCGCTGCTGCGTTTCGCGCTGGCGTTCGTCTACGTCGCGTTCGGCGCACTCAAGGTGGCCGGCCTCAGCCCGGTCGCCGATCTCGTCGCCGGCACGATCCCGTTCCTGCCCGCGGAGCAGGCGGTGATCGCGATGGGCGTCTTCGAGATCGTCGTCGGCCTGCTTCTGGGCATCGGTGTGCTCGTGCCCTGGATCGCAGCGGCACAGGTCGTGCACCTGGCCGGAACGTTCCTGGTCTTCCTCATGCTGCCCGGGATGACCTTCGTCGATGGCAACCCGCTCGCGCTGACCGTGATCGGCGAGTTCGTCGCCAAGAACGTCGTGCTCATCGCAGGACTCTTCGTGGTCGCCGCCTTCAGCGGACGACGCGCACCGCGCCGGTAGAGGCGGGCTGAGCCGGCGTCAGCCCCAGCGCCGGTTCAGCCACCGCTCGAGCAGCCCGATGAGCGCATCCGTCGCCTTTCCGAGGATCGCCAGGACGATGATCGCCAGGAAGATCCGGTCGACGCGGCCGTTGTTGCCCGAATCGATGAGCAGGAATCCGAGGCCCATCGAGCTCGACAGCAGCTCGGCGGCCACCAGGAACAACCACGACTGAGCGAGAGCGAGGCGCAGACCGCTCACGAGGGCCGGGATCACCGCCGGCAGCTGAACGGCGGTGAGCAGGCCTAGCGGCCGAAGCCCGTAGGCGCGTCCCAGCTCGACCAGGTGCGGGTCGACGTGCCGCAGAGCGATCGACAGTGTCGTGAGCACGGGGAACGCGGCGCCGATCGTGATGAGGATCACCTTCGGCGGCTCGCCGATCCCGACGTAGAGCACCAGGAGCGGCACCCAGGCGAGCGACGGCACCGCGCGGAGGGCTCCGATGGTCGGCGACAGCAGGATGCTCGCGTTCCTCGAGAGTCCGATGAGGGATCCGATGACGATGCCGATGATCGACCCGAGCGCGAAGCCCTGCAGCACGCGCTGAGTCGAGATGGCGATGTCGCGCCACAGCTGACCGGATGCGGCCAGGTCGACGGCGGCGTTCACCACGTCGGCCGGCGACGGGAGACGGTACGCGGGGATGTCCCCGAATTCGGTGACCGCCCACCAGACGATGAGCGCGAGCAGCGGTAGGAGCGCACCGCCGACGATCGGCCACCACCTGCTCTCGCGGCGGCCGCGGCGACGGATGAGTCCCGCCCCCGCGGCCGAGAACCCGAACGTGCTCGAGAACTGGTACGCCGAGGCGGCGGTCCCCGCCTGGGAGACCGCCACCTCGGGCGTCGTGTCCTTGCTCATCGCTCTGGGACGGTTCCGATTCCTAGAGGGCGTCCGGGTCCGCGGCTTCGGCGAACTTCGGCTCGAGGAGCGAGGCGAGCGCGTCGTCGATGAGGTCCTGGCTGGCGACGTCACCGCTCTCCACGAAGATCGGGCCGATCACGGTGAGCACGTCGATCTGGTCCTGGCCGGGCACCGGGTCGACGCCCAGGTTGGTGCGGTCGGCGATCACCGCGGTTGCGATGGAGATGTCGATACCGGCGACCTCGGCCAGGATGGCAGCGGTCTCCTCAGGGTTCTCCTGCGCCCAGGCGCGGGCCTTCTCGTAGGCGTTCACCACGAGCTGTGCGAGGTCGGGGCTCTTCTCGAGGAAGGACTCGGTGGCGTTGAGGAAGCCGTAGCTGTTGAAGTCGATGTTGTCGTAGATGATCTTCGTCGCACCGGATGCGACGCTCGTCGACAGCAGCGGGTCGAGGCCCGACCACGCGTCGACGGCGCCCGCCTCGATGGCCGCCTTGCCGTCCGCGTGCTGCAGGTTCTCCACGACGACCTCGTCGAGGCCGACGCCGTGCTCCTCGAGCGACTGCAGGAGGAAGAAGTACGGGTCGGTGCCCTTCGTCGCCGCGATGTGCTTGCCGCGGAGGTCCTCGACGGAGGTGATGTCGGAGTTCGCGGGGACCAGCAGGGATGCCCAGTTCGGCTGGCTGAAGATGTCGATCGTCTGGATCGGCGAACCGTTGGAGCGCGCGAGGAGTGCGGCAGACCCGGCGGTGGAGCCGACATCGATCGCGCCCGCCCGGAGCGCCTCGTTGGCCTTGTTGGAGCCGGCGGACTGCACCCAGTTGACGGTGACGTCGTCGCCGAGCGCCTCCTCGAGCCATCCCTGGTCCTTGATGACGAGGCTCAGCGGGTTGTAGGTGGCGTAGTCGATGTTGAGGACGGATGCGCTCCATCCGGCCTCTTCGGCGGCGGCATCGTCTTCGGTGGGGGCGCCTTCACCCGCGACGCACCCCGTGAGGGCGAGCGCGAGGGCGGTGGCGGCAGCGGCTGCTACGGCCAGGTGGTTCTTCTTCATGTGCTGTGTCCTTCGGTGGGGTGTGGAGTCGGTGCGGGAGGTGGTGCGAGGGCGATCAGGCGTTCGCGCGCTTCGCACGCTGCGCCTTGATCGCCTGGGTGATGTAGTCCTCTGGGTGGTGGTTCTCGACGCCGAGCAGCGCGAGGAGTTCGGCCCTCAGCACGGCGAGGTGGGCGTCTCCTCGATCGCGGGGACGCTTCTTCCCCACCTCGAGGACGCGCTGGATCGTCGCCCCGGGCGCGGAGTCGTCGCTTCCGAGGAGCACGATGCGGTCTGCGAGCTGGAGCGCTTCGTCGACATCGTGTGTCACCAGCAGGATCGTCGCCGGCTCGACGGCGTGGATGTCGAGGAGGAGGTCCTGCATGGTGAGACGGGTCAGCGCATCGAGGGCGCCGAACGGCTCGTCCAGCAGCAGCACGCCGGGATTGCGGGCCAAAGCCCGGGCGAGGGACGCGCGCTGGGCCATCCCGCCGGAGACCTGCCGCGGGCGGAGCGAGCGGGCATGGTCGAGCTGCACCAGCCGGAGGAGTTCGGCGACCCGCGCACGGCCGGCCGCCCTCGGAGTGCCACGGGGCAGACCGAGCTGCACATTGTGCTCGATGGTGCGCCACGGAAGCAGCCGCGGCTCCTGGAAGGCGACGGCGCAACGCTGATCGACGACCTCGACGGGCGTCCTGCCGAGGGTGACGTCGCCGGCATCCGCACGATCCAACCCGGATGCGAGTCGGAGCAGCGTCGACTTGCCGCACCCCGAGGGTCCGAGCAGCGCGACGATCTCCCCCGCGCGGACGTTCAGGTCGATGTCGCGAAGGACCACGCGTTCGCCGCCACCGGGGGTGGGAAAGCTGCGCCCGACGCCTTCGATCCGCACGGGAAGTGCGGGGGCGGCAGGCGCGTCGACGGTGGTCACACGCTCGAACGTAGGGAAGAGAGCGGCTCCGCCGCGAAACGAGGTGTCACATTCTGAAACATGACGCCCCGCGGCGTCACACAGTCGAGATCAGCGGTCGCGTGCGATCGCCGACAGCACGCCGTTGACGAAGCTCCCGGAGTCATCGGTGCTCAACTCGGAGGCCAGCTGAACCGCCTCCGCGATCGCCACACCATCCGGAACCTCGTCGTTGTGGAGGATCTCCCAGGCGCCCAGACGGATGATCGCTCGGTCGATGACCGGCATCCGGTCGAGGGTCCAGCCGTTCGCATGTGCGACGATCAGCACGTCCAACTCGTCGAGGTGCTCATCGACCCCGGCGACGATCTGGCGGGCGTACACCCACGAGCTCTCGCGCTGCGGTTCCTGGGTCGCTCGCAGAGACTCCTCGACCAGCGCGTCCGCCAGCGGACGTTCGCGGAGATCAGCGCCGTACAGGATGTCGACGGCCCGCTTGCGGGCCTTGGTGCGTGAACTCACAGCGGGTCAGACGCGGCCGAGGTAGTCGCCCGAACGGGTGTCGACCTTGACCTTCGTGCCCGTCTCGAGGAAGAGCGGCACCTGGATCTCGTATCCGGTCTCGACGGTGGCGGGCTTGGTGCCCGCGCTCGAGCGATCGCCCTGGAGACCGGGCTCGGTGTAGGTCACCTCGAGGATGACGGAGGTCGGCAGCTCGACATACAGCGCCTCGCCCTCGTGGATGGCGATCTGCACGTTCTGGTTCTCGAGCATGAAGTTCGCCGCATCGCCGACCGTGGTGGCGGCGATGGTGATCTGGTCGTAGTCGTCGGTGTCCATGAACACGAACCCGTCGCCGTCACGGTAGAGGTACTGGAAGTCGCGGCGGTCGACCGTCGCGAAGTCGATCTTCGTGCCCGCGTTGAACGTGCGGTCGACGACCTTCCCGGAGCGCACGTTCTTCAGCTTCGTGCGCACGAACGCGCCACCCTTGCCGGGCTTGACGTGCTGGAATTCGACCACGTTCCAGAGCTGTCCGTCGATGTTGAGGACGCTGCCGTTCTTGATGTCGTTCGTCGTGGCCATGATGCTTCGCTGGTTCCGTTCGCTGAAGATGGGGGGCGATTGCGCCCGTACGAGTGTAACGACCGCGCCGCGCTGGTCCTACGCGGACCGGATGACCGCCGACAGCGCGAGCACATAGGAGTCGAAGCCGAACCCGGCGATGACGCCCGTCGCGACGCCCGAGATCACGCTGCGATGCCTGAACTCCTCGCGCGCGTGCGGGTTGGTGATGTGCACCTCGATGAGCGGCACACCGGCCTTCGTCACCATGGCGGCCGCATCCCGGAGCGCGTAACTGTAGTGCGTGAACGCCGCCGGATTGAGGATCACGGGGGTCGTGGTGTCGACGGCCTCGTACAGCCAGCGCACGAGTTCGGCTTCATCGTCGGTCTGTCGCAGATCGATCTCGACCTGCTCCCCCGCCTCCTCGGCGAGGAGAACCCGGAGCGCCGACAGATCCTGGGAACCGTACACGTCGGGCTCCCTGCTGCCGAGGCGACCGAGGTTGGGGCCGTTGAGCACCAGGATCCGCGTCATGCCGTCGAGCCTATCGACGCCGCTGCGGTCACGAGGCGATCTCCTGGTACGCGGCGAAGAGCAGCGCCTCGTCCGGGCCCTGGAGCGTCGTCGGGCGGCCGATGTCGTCGAGCACGATGAAGCGCATGAGGGCTCCGCGGGCCTTCTTGTCGCGCTTCATGGTCGCGAGCAGCGATGCCCAGCGCCCTGCCGGGTACGACGTCGGAAGGTCGAGGGAGTCGAGGATGCGCCGGTGGCGGTCGACGGCAGCATCGGACAGGTGCCTCGTGAGCCGCGACAGCTCGGCTGCGAACATCATGCCGATCGAGATCGCCGCACCGTGCCGCCACTGGTAGCGCTCCGCGTGCTCGATGGCGTGCCCGAGCGTGTGGCCGTAGTTCAGGATCTCGCGGAGCCCCTGCTCCGTGAAGTCCGCGCTCACCACGCGCGCCTTCATCGCGATGGCCAGCTCCACTGCACGCCGGAACTCGGGCGTCGTCGGGTCGGTGGCCCGCAGCGGATCCGCCTCGACGATGTCGAGGATCTCGGGCTCGGCGATGAAGCCCGCCTTCACGACCTCCGCATAGCCGGCGAGGATCTCATTCCGGGGAAGCGTGTCGAGCAGATCGAGGTCGCACAAGACCACCCGTGGCGCGAAGAACGCCCCGACCAGGTTCTTGCCCTCTGCCGTGTTGATCCCCGTCTTCCCGCCGACAGCGGCATCCACCATGCCGAGCACCGTGGTGGGGATCTGCACGACGTCGATCCCGCGCAGCCACGTCGCGGCGACGAACCCCGCGAGGTCGGTCGTCGCTCCGCCGCCCAGGCCGATGATCGCGTCGCTCCGCGTGAAATCGGTCTGTCCCAGGATCTGCCACAGGAACGCCGCCACCTCGACACGCTTCGCGCCCTCGGCATCCGGAACCTCGGCGAGAAGCACCTCGAATCGGTCGGACAGCTGCTCCCGCAGAGCCTCCGCGCGCGCGCCGAGCGTCGGCGCGTGGACGATCAGGACCTTCGCGACCCGCGGCGCGAGGTGCTCTGCGACGTCCCCGAGCAGGCCGCGGCCGACGTGGACGGCGTAGTCGCGCATCCCGTCCGTTCCCGTGACGGGGATGACGGTGGTCTCTGTCATCGGTTCTCCAACCATTCGACGACATCCCGGGCGAGCCGCTCATGCGGGAGCCGGGAGGTGTCGAGCTCGAGCGTCGCGAGCTCTTCGTAGATGCTGCGGCGGGCGTCGTAGATGCGCTGCCAGTCGTCGATCCCTCCGCGGACGAGGGGACGCTTGCCGTCACCGAGGCGCGCCGCGACGGCATCCGCGGAGACGCTCAGGTAGACGACGGGAAGGCGAGCGAGGTCGGCCCGCGTGTCGGGGTCGAGCACAGCACCGCCACCGAGCGAGACGATCCCCTCGCCGCCGAGCGCCCGCTGGACGGCTGCCCGCTCCAGCGTGCGGAAATGGGGTTCGCCGTGCTCGTCGAAGATCGCGGCGATAGGTCCGTGCTCCGCGACGACCATCTTGTCGGTGTCGGCGAAGGGGACCTCGAGCGCCCGCGCGACCCGACGGCCGATACGCGTCTTCCCCGCGCCCATCGGCCCGATGAAGACGGCAAGGGGTGCCGTCATGCGGATGCGACGCCCGTGCGGAGGGCGTCGGGGATCGCATCGAGGTACGCGTCGAGGTTGCGCTTGGTCTCACCGACCGAGTCGCCGCCGAACTTCTCGAGCACCGCGTTGGCGAGCACGAGGGCGACCATCGCCTCCGCGACGACGCCCGCCGCGGGCACGGCGCACACATCCGAACGCTGATGGTGGGCGGCCGCCGCCTCGCCCGTCGCGACATCGACCGTGCGGAGCGCATGGGGAACGGTGGCGATGGGCTTCATTCCTGCACGCACGCGCAGAATCGTGCCCGTCGACATGCCGCCCTCGGTGCCTCCGGCTTTGTCGGACTCGCGACGGATCACGCCGCCATCCACCACCAGCTCGTCGTGGGCCTGTGATCCGGGGCGGCGGGTGGTCTCGAAACCGTCACCGACCTCGACCCCCTTAATCGCCTGGATGCCCATGAGGGCTGCGGCGAGCTGCGCATCGAGGCGACGATCCCAGTGGACGTAGCTGCCGAGTCCCGGCGGCACACCGTACGCGAGCACCTCGACGACGCCGCCGAGCGTGTCGCCCTCGTCGTGCGCGCGGTCGATGCGCTCGACCATCGCCGCGGAGGTCGCCGCATCGAAGCAGCGCAGCGGATCCGCATCGAGCAGATCGACATCGTCGGGCGTCGGAAGGGGCGAACCGTCGGGCACCCGCACCGTCTCGATCGAGAGGGTGTGGGCGACAAGCCGGATGCCGAGCTCGCCCAGGAACGCTCGTGCCACCGCACCGAGCGCCACACGTGCCGCCGTCTCGCGCGCGCTCGCGCGCTCGAGCACATTGCGCGACTCCGGGAAGTCGTACTTCTGCATGCCGACGAGATCGGCGTGCCCGGGTCGCGGGCGCGTCAAGGCGGCACCTCGACCCTTCGGGAGGGTGTCGAGATCGACTGGCGTCGCCGACATGACCTCGACCCACCGCGGCCATTCGGTGTTGCCGATACGCAAGGCGACAGGACCGCCCATCGTGCGACCGAAGCGGATACCGCCCGAGATGGTCAGCTCATCCTGCTCGAACTTCATGCGCGCGCCTCGGCCGTAGCCGAGCTTGCGGCGCTGCATGTCGGCCTGGATCTGCTCGGGCAGGATCGGCACATCGGCCGGCATCCCCTCGAGGATGGCGACCAGTTCGGGTCCGTGCGACTCACCGGCCGTCAACCAACGCAGCATGACTCGATCATTCCACAGCGGCGCGCATCGCCTTGATGACGTCGGCCTCGTCGGGGAGCGGCGTCGACGGGTCGCCGCACACGAAGACGCGCACCTGGTGCACGGCCTGGTGCAGGAGCATCTCCAACCCGTGCACGATCGAACCGCCCGCATCCTGCCAGGCGGACGCGAGAGAGGTGGGCCAAGGTGAGTAGGCGACGTCGAGGAGGGTCTGCTCAGCGCCCAGGGTCGGGAGCGTCACCTGGAACTCGGCGCGGGGCGGGATCGTGCTGACGACGGCCTCGCTCGACGCGATCGCATCCGTTGCCGTCTCGAGCGCGACGATCCGGGCGCCGGCCGGGAAGTCGCCCGAGGCAGCGACCTTCGCCGTGTCTCGAACCGCGACCACCACCTCGGCGCCCATCGCGTTCAGCGCGACGACCGCACTCTGCGCGGTGGCACCCCCACCGAGCACCGTCGCGCGGCCGGCCTCGACCACCCCGGCGTCGGCGAAAGCCTGCACGATGCCGTGCACGTCGGTGTTGAAGGCCTTCACAGGCCGCCCCTCATCGAGCAGGATCGTGTTGCCCTGCCGAGTCGCGCGCGCCACCGGGTCGACATCGTCGAACAATTCGGCCACGCGCCGTTTGAGCGGCATGGTCAGGGACAACCCGCGCCACGTGGAATCCAGACCGCCGAGAAAGTCGGCGAGCCCCTCATCAGTCACCTCGCGGCGTTCGTAGCTCCAATCGAGTCCGAGCACGGAGTACGCGGCGAGGTGAAGCTGCGGCGACCTCGAATGCCCGATCGGCGAACCGAGAACGGCCAGTCGTGTGCCGGGTTCAGGCACAGTAGGCGGCGTTCTCGTCGCTCTCCTTGCACCACGCGAACAGCCGGTCCGAGGCGCGCTCGTGCTCGGCCAGGGTGTTCGAGAACACCGTCTCCCCCGTCTGGAGGTTCACGGTCACGAAGTAGAGCCAGCTTCCATCCGCGGGATGCAGGGCCGCGTTGATCGCGTCGGCGCCGGGCAATCCGATCGGACCGATCGGGAGCCCCGGATTCGCGTACGTGTTGTACGGGTTCGACGCGTCGGCACGGGCCTCAGGACTCGTCCACACGGTCGACGTGTCGCCGATGCCGTAGTGCACCGTGGCATCCGACTGAAGATTCATGCCGCGGTCGAGACGGTTCTGGAACACACGTGAGATCTTCGCCATGTCTTCGACGACCGGGCCCGACTCGCGCTGGATGATCGAGGCCATCGTCAGCACGGTGAAGCGCTTCTCCGGAGCGACACCCGCCGCGTCGAGCTCGGAGAACATCTTGTCGACGAGGGTCTTGACGGCATCGTGAGCCGTGATGCCCGGGTCGAAGGTGTACGTCGCGGGGAAGAGATAGCCCTCGATGCTGGGCGCCGTCGCGGGAACGCCGAACTGCGTGAAGTTCGCCGCCTCCGCCTGTAGCTCCTCCAGCGGGATCTCGGTCGCCTTCGCGATCGACTCGAGGGCCGAGTTGGCGGACACGCCTTCCCGGATCGTCACCTGGTTGATGAGCTTGTTCGCGGGATCTTGCAGCGCGGCGAGAGCGGCCGCGGCGCTCATCTGCTTCTGCAGCTGGTAGTTGCCCGGTTCGAACGTGATGCTCGGATCCTCGAGCAGCAGCTCGTAGAAGGACTGGAACGTCATCGTGACGCCCGCGTCGCGAAGCGTCGTCGCCACGTCGGAGCCGATGTCTCCAGGCGAGATCACCACGACGACCTGTTCACCGTTGCCCGTGCCCTCGTAGTCGATCGGGGGGGCGATCCCCAACACTTCGCGGATCTTGTCCTCGAAGAGAACCCAGCCGGTGACGCCGGCGCCGACGACGAGCGCGAGGACCACAACGATCGCGATGATCCACCCGGCGTTTCCCCCACCCCGCTTCTTCTTGCGGGGCCTGTCAGACGATCGGGAACTCGGAGGGCGTCCCGAATCCTGGGACTCGCGCAGGGCGCGACGCGACGGCGGAGCCGTCGACGAGGAAGGAGACGCGGAAGTCGACGGGTTCACAGGGGTCGCAGAAGCACCACCGGGCTGCGTTGCAGGTGTGCTTGCCGGACCGAAGATGTCGTCCCAGCTCGGATCAGAGGCCACTATCAGGGTCTTTCGTGCGGTGGACGACGGTTCCGGGGGGACGTCCCGCCATCCGCTCGGAGTCGAGGGCGTTCTGAAGGATGATAACAGCGGCCACCTGATCGATCACGGAACGCGAGCCCTTCGCGCGCCGACCGCCGGCTTGGAGTTGCCTGTGCGCTGTCACAGTGCTGAGGCGCTCGTCGACGAGACGGACCGGCAGCTCTGTGGCGGCGGCGAGCTGGTCCGCGAAATCGCGCGCGTCGGTCGTGGAGGCCGTGTCGCCGCCGCCGAGCGACAACGGAAGCCCGACCACGAACTCCACGGCATCGAGTTCGGATCCATGGGCGAGCACCGCGACGACCGTGCGCTCATCGCGCGCCAGCGTCTCGACGGGCGTCGCCAAGAGTCCGTCGCGGTCGCAGCGGGCGACCCCGACTCGCGCGCGGCCGACGTCGATCCCGACCCGGACTCCGGGACGCATCAGCCGCCGAGGCTCGCGCGCGTCGCCTGGAGCGCGGCAGCGATCGCCGTCACGTCGGAACCGCCCCCCTGCGCGAGGTCGTCCTTGCCGCCGCCGCCACCGCCCAGGATGCCGGCCGCCTCTTTCGCGAGAACACCGGCCTTGACGCCGGTCTCGCGCGCTCCGGCCGTGGTCGCGATGATCACCGACGGCTTCCCGCCGACCCGAGCGGCCAGGGCCACGACCGCGACCTCTGCAGCAAGGCGCTCCCGCACAGCGGTCACCAGCCCGCGCAGCTCATCGACGGACTGCAGTTCCCCGACATCCTCGATGACGGCGAGCACGTCTCCGTGCCGCGTCGCCTGCTCGGCGAGAGCCGGCACGCGGCCCGCGAGCTTGCTGGCCTCGAACGCCGCGATCTTCTTCTCGGCAGCCTTCAACTGGGCCACCAGGTCGGCGATCCGGTCGGGCAGCTGCTCACGCGGGGTCTTCAACGACGAGGTGAGCTGGCTCACGATCGCCCGCTCGGCCGCGAGATCGCGGAAGGCATCGAGACCCACGAGGGCCTCGACACGCCGGTTGGTGGACCCGACGCTCGACTCGGACACCAAGTTCACGAGGCCCACCTCCGCAGAGGTGCGCACGTGGGTCCCGGCGCACAGTTCGCGCGACCAGGGTCCCCCGATGTCGACCATCCGCACGGTGTCGCCGTACTTCTCGCCGAAGAGGGCCATCGCGCCCGCCTTCTTCGCTTCGTCGAGGGTCATGATGCGCGTGACGACCTCGAGGTTGTCGCGAACGGCGTTGTTGGCGATCTCCTCGATCTCCGTGCGGGTCTCAGGGCTCAGCGCCTGGTTCCACGAGAAGTCGAGACGCATATAGCCGGCCTTGTTGTAGGAACCCGACTGGTGCGCCTCCTGACCCAGCGTCTGCCGAAGCGCTGCATGGATCAGGTGGGTCGCCGAGTGCGCCTGAGCCGCCGAATGCCGGTACTCGCGGTCGACGACGGTCGTCGCGGGCGCGTCGACGGAGACCTCGCCCGAACGCACCTTGACGGTGTGGCTGATGAGGCCCTTGACCGGCTTCTGCACGTCGAGGACCTCGAGATCGAAGCCGTCGCCGACGATCGAGCCCTTGTCCGCTGCCTGACCTCCGGACTCGGCGTACAGCGACGACTCCGCGAGGATCACCTCGACGACGTCGCCGGCGACCGCCTTCTGCACGGGGCCGCTCTCGGCGATGATGCCGAGCACCCGCGAGTCGGTCTGCAGATAGTCGTAGCCCGTGAAGACGGTCTCGCCCTGCGCGCGGAACTCGGAGTAGACCGAGAGGTCGGCGAGCTTGCCCTTCTTCGCCTTGGCGTCGGCCTTCGCACGTGTGCGCTGATCCGACATGAGGCTGTCGAAGGCGGCGCGATCGACCGAGAGCCCCGCCTCCTCCGCGATCTCGAGCGTCAGTTCGATCGGGAAGCCGAACGTGTCGTGCAGCAGGAACGCGGTGTCGCCGGCCAGCGCCGAGCCGCCCGACTTCTTGGTGTCGGCGACAGCGACATCCAGGATGGTCGTGCCCCCGGCCAGGGTGCGCAGGAACGCCTCCTCTTCACCCAGCGCGAGACGCGAGGTGCGCGAGTACTCCGTCTCCACATCCGGGTACGCGTCGCGCATCGCACCCCGCGAGGCGTCGAAGAGCTCCGCGAAGCTCGGCGCGTCGACGCCCAGCAGGCGCATCGCGCGGATGACGCGCCGCATGAGCCGACGCAGGATGTAGCCGCGCCCCTCATTCGACGGGGCGACGCCGTCGGTCATCAGCATGAGGCTCGAGCGCACGTGGTCGGCGATGACGCGCATCCGGATGTCGTCGTCGTGATCGGCGCCATAGCGGCGCCCCGATAGCTCGGCCGCGCGATCGAGCACCGGACGCACCTGGTCGATCTCGTACATGTTCTCGACGCCCTGGGTGAGGAACGCGACGCGCTCCATGCCCATACCGGTGTCGATGTTCTTCTTCGGAAGCTCGCCGACGATGTCGAAGTCGATCTTCGAGCGCACGTTCGTGATCAGGTACTGCATGAACACGAGGTTCCAGATCTCGACGTAGCGGGTGTCGTCGACAGCCGGACCACCCTCCGGGCCGTAGGCGGGTCCGCGGTCGAAGTAGATCTCCGAACACGGACCGGCTGGGCCCGGAAGCCCAGTCGACCAGTAGTTGTCCTCCTTGCCGAACCGCTGGATGCGCTCATCGGGCAGTCCGAGGGCCTTCCAGTACCCGAAGGCCTCGTCGTCGTCCTGGTAGACGGTGACCCACAGATCCTTCTCGGCGAATCCGAGACCGCCGTCGGACTGCGACGTCGTCAGCAACTCCCAGGCGTAGGCGATCGCCTGCTCCTTGAAGTAGTCGCCGAAGCTGAAGTTGCCGTTCATCTGGAAGAACGTGCCGTGGCGGGTGGTCTTGCCGACCTCTTCGATGTCGAGGGTCCTGATGCACTTCTGCACGCTCGTGGCGCGCGGGAACGGCGCCGGCACCACCCCGGTGAAGTACGGGATGAACGGCACCATCCCCGCGACCGTGAAGAGCAGGGCGGGGTCGTCGGTGACGAGCGACGCGGACGGCACCACGGTGTGGCCGCGGTCGCCGAAGAAGGTCAGCCAGCGGCGTTGGATCTCAGCGGTCTGCACAGGAATTCCTTGAATGTGTCCCGCGGGGCGGGGATGCGGGCCGCCGGCCCGACGGCGAGGGTGGTGTGACTAGGCCTTGGCGCGCTTGGCGAGGTCGTCGATCGCGTCCTGCGCGTTCGACACGGCCGTGCGCAGCTCAGCCTCGCGGGCCTTGTAGCCGCTGACGACGGCGTCGCCGAACTCCTTCGCCTTGCCGTCGACGTCGTCGAAGAACTGCCTACCTGCATCCGTCTTCGCAACCTCGTGTGCGACGACGAAGCCGATGGCGACTCCGACGATGAGAAGCAGTGCACCCTTCATCGTGTTCCTCCTTCGTTCGCGGCGTCAGGCGGCGGACGCCGACCAACCCTCCTAGCCTATGACGTTTCGGCGAACGACGAAGGCCCCCGGGATATCCCGAGGGCCTTCGATGTACAGCTCGCTTAGCGGGCCGCGTAGTACTCGACGACGAGCTGCACGTCGCAGGTCACGGGGACCTCGGCGCGCTTGGGGCGACGCACGAGACGCGCCTGCAGCTTGTCGATCTCGACCTCGAGGTAGCCCGGGGTCTTGGGGAGGACGTCGACGTGCCCACCCGCGGCGGCCACCTGGAAGGGCTCGGTGCCCTCGGAGCGCGCCTTGACGTGGATGAGCTGACCCGGCTTCACGCGGAAGGACGGGCGGTCGACGATCTGGCCGTCGACCTGGATGTGACGGTGCACGACGAACTGGCGGGCCTGCGCGGTGGTGCGGGCGAAGCCGGCACGCAGCACGAGGGCGTCGAGGCGCATCTCGAGCAGCTCGACGAGGTTCTCACCGGTGAGGCCCTGGGTGCGACGGGCCTCGTTGAAGACGATGCGCAGCTGCTTCTCGCGGATGCCGTACTGCTCGCGGAGGCGCTGCTTCTCGCGCAGACGGACGGCGTAGTCGCTGTCGGCCTTGCGCTTGGTGCGGCCGTGCTCACCCGGAGCGTAGGGACGCTTCTCGAGGTACTTGGCGGCCTTCGGCGTCAGCGGGATGCCGAGCGCACGGGAGAGGCGGACCTTGCGGCGGTCCTGGGACTTGGTGACCAAGGGGTTCCTTCCAACACATGGCCGCGGCTTTCGCGGCTCACAGACGTGCACCCCACCACCCGCGGTTCCGGGCGCACGTCGACGCGACCGGCGGATCTGAATGTGGGATGTGTTCGGAGTCGAACCGGAACAGCTTACCAGATCAGGTGTTGTCGCCCGCCGTCGGCCCGGTGTCGGCGGTCGGCGGCTCCCGCTTCGGCATGGGCTTGCCGGTGAGGAGCGCGCGCAGCCGCTCGAGACGGGGACCGACCTCGCGCTCGTAGCCGTTGCCGGTGGGGTCGTAGTACCTGGTGCCCCGCAACTCGTCGGGCAGGTAGTCCTGTTCGGCGATACCGTGCGGCGCGTCGTGCGCGTACTTGTAGCCCTTGCCGTGACCCAGGCGCTTCGCACCCGGATAGTGGGCGTCGCGAAGATGAGTGGGAACCCTGCCGATGCGCCCCGCCCGGACGTCGGCGATCGCCTTGTCGAGAGCGAGATAGGACGCGTTCGACTTCGGCGCGGTGGCGAGGTAGACGACGGCCTCGGCGAGCAGGATCCGACCCTCCGGCATCCCGATCAGCTGGACGCCCTCAGCCGCCGACACGGCGAGTGTGAGCGCCTGCGGGTCTGCCATCCCGATGTCTTCGGCCGCGAGGATCATGATGCGACGCGCGATGAAGCGCGGGTCCTCACCCGCCTCGATCATCCGGGCCAGGTAGTGCAAGGACGCGTCCACATCCGAACCGCGCACCGACTTGATGAACGCGCTGATGACGTCGTAGTGCTCATCGCCCTGGCGGTCGTAGCGCAGCAACGCCCGATCGACCGCCGTGGCGACGATCTCGGCGGTGATGACGGGGAGCCCTGCGTCGCCCTCATCAGCGTCAGCTGCGTCTGCCTCGCCACTGGGTGCCGCCGCGACGACGGCCGCGGCTTCGAGAGCCGTGAGCGCGCGTCGCGCATCACCGGACGCCAGCCGTACGATCGCCGCGCGTGCATCGTCCGCCAGGGACACAGCCCCCTGAAGGCCGCGCGGGTCGGTGACCGCACGGTCGAGGAGGATGCCGAGGTCGTCTTCCGAGAGCGGCTCGAGGGTGAGCAGGAGCGAGCGCGACAGCAGCGGGGAGATCACCGAGAACGAGGGGTTCTCGGTGGTCGCCGCGACCAGGATCACCCATCCGTTCTCGACACCCGGCAGCAGCGTGTCCTGCTGGGCCTTCGTGAACCTGTGGATCTCGTCGAGGAAGAGCACCGTCGAGAGCCCGTAGAGGTCACGGGTGGATCGCGCCTCGTCCATCACCTGCCGAACGTCTTTCACTCCCGCGGTGACCGCAGAGAGCTCGACGAACCGCCTGCCCGAACTGCGGGCGATCGCCTGTGCGAGCGTCGTCTTGCCGGTGCCCGGAGGACCCCAGAGGATGACCGAGACCGAACCAGACTCCCCCGTCGCCTCCCTCGCCAGCGAGACGAGCGGCGAACCGGGGGTCAGCAGATGCTGCTGCCCGGCGACCTCGTCGAGCGAGGTCGGCCGCATCCGCACTGCCAGTGGGGTCGACCCGGTGCGGAGTCCCTGCTGGCCGGTCATGCGCCCATGCTATGCGCGGCTCCGGACACGGCTGTCGTCGCCGGTTTTGGACCGCCCGTGAGGCCTGGCTAAAGTCGACCTGGGCTGCGACGGTATCCGCGCCCCGTCTGAGAGGAATCGCAGTGGCTTCGAACCGTCAGCAGCGCGAACAGCGCGAGGCGCGCGAGCGCCTGCGTGCCTACCAGGCCCGCCAGGAGGTCCACGAGGCTCGCGGCCGCAGACGGCGTCGCGACAACATCCTCGGCATCGCTGGCGGTCTCGTGGTCGCCGCGCTCGCGATCACGACGCAGGTCCTCTACTTCACGGTGGGTCCAGGCATGCCAGAGCCCAGCCCGAGCGCCTCTCCGAGCGCCGAAGCCGACCAGAATGTCGGCGCTCCGGGTTCCGACCTCGCGGAAGGCCGCACCTGGACGGGCCAGCTGGTCTTCAACGACACGGTCACGCTCGACATCTCGCTCGACGGCGCCGCCGCACCGCAGGCGGTCTCCGGATGGATCGCAGACATGCAGGACGGCTACTACCCCGGCAAGACCTGCCACCGGATGGCGAACAGCGCGAGCTTCTCGTTCATCCAGTGCGGATCCCTCGACGGCACGGGCGCGGCCGACCCCGACTTCTCCTACGGACCGGTCGAGAACGCCCCGGCCGACGGCGTCTACCGGGCGGGGACGATCGCGATGGCACGCGCCGGCGGCGACGCCTACAGCAATGGGCACCAGTTCTTCATCATCACCGCCGACACCACCCTCCCCGCGGATGCGGCGGGCGGCTACACGGTCGTCGGCACGGTCACGAGCGGCCTCGAACAGCTGATCGCGGACATCACCGCTGCAGGGATCGACCCCGCGACGGTCGGCCAGGACGGAACGGGCTCCCCCGCAATTCCGACCACCATCACGAGCCTCACCCTGCAATAGGCTGGCACGGGCCGGCGAGAGGCAGCCGGCCGATGACAGAGGTGGGAGACCAGTGAGCGACGAGCAGTCGGCCCCGTGGGGCCGCGTCGACGACGACGGCACCGTGTACGTCCGAGAGGCTGATGGCGAGCGAGCCGTCGGTCAGTACCCCGATGCGACGCCCGAAGAGGCACTTGCGTACTACGAGCGCAAGTACGCCGAACTCGAGGGCCAGGTGAGCCTGCTCGAGCAGCGGCTGCGCGGTGGCGCGCCCGCCCAAGACGTCTCGAAGGCCGTCTCGGCGCTCGCCCCCGCCATCCCGGCTGCGAACGCGGTCGGTGACCTCCAGGGCCTCTCCGAACGTCTCGGGCGGCTGGCAGAGACTCTGGGTGCCGCGACCGAGAAGCAGTCCGCCGAGGCGCAGCAGGCCGTCGCGGATGCGGTCGCCGAGCGGGAGGCGCTGGTCGCCGAAGCCGAGAAGCTCGCCGCACAGGACCTCTCGAAGGCGCAGTGGAAGCAGGTCACCGCGCAGTTCGACGAGCTCTTCGCGAGGTGGCAGGCCGCGCAACACTCCGGCCCCCGCATCCCGAAGAAGGATGGCGACGAGCTCTGGAAGCGGTTCCGCGCTGCGCGCACCACCATCGAAACCGCTCGCAAGGCGTTCTTCTCCGAGCTCGACACGGTTCACCGCGACGCGCGCACGCGCAAGCAGGCGCTCGTCGAGCGCGCTGAGGCGCTGGCCGACCGCGGCGCCGCGGGCATCCCCGACTACCGGCGTCTCCTCGACGACTGGAAGGCTGCCGGCCGCGCAGGCAAGAAGGTCGACGACGCGCTCTGGGCCCGATTCAAGGCTGCGGGCGATGTCCTCTACGGGGCGAAAGCCGAAGCCGACGCCGTCGAGAACGTCGAGTTCTCTGCGAACCTGGAGAAGAAGCTCGCGCTCCTCGACGAGGCGGAGCCGCTTCTCAAGGCCACCGATCGTGTCGCCGCGCGGAACACCCTCACCGACATCCAGCGCCGCTGGGATGAGATCGGCAAGGTGCCGCGCGAGCAGGTGCGTGTGATCGAAGACCGCCTCCGCAAGATCGAGGGCGCGGTGCGCAAGCTCGACGACGACCACTGGAACCGGAACAACCCGGAGAAGCAGGCGCGTTCGGAGGGCTTCGCGGCGCAGCTGCAGGGCGCGATCGCGAAGGCGGAAGACGAACTCGCCAGCGCCAAGAAGGCGGGCGACAAGTCGCGCATCGCGAAGGCGGAGGAGGCGCTCGCCGCCCAGCGCGCCTGGCTCGACGCGCTCGGCTGAGCCTGTCGAGTCCGGGTTCTCCACAACCAGAGTTCTGCACCGATCGACGGTGTTCGGCATTCCTCGACACGTGCCGCGCGACATGATGACGGGATGTTCCCCGTCATCGATCTCCCCGATCCCGAACGTCAGGCGATGCGCCTCGACGGCGAGGTGTACCGCCTTGCCGACGGGTATCTCCCGATCGCCGTGCCGGACGTCCCCACGACGCGCGCCGTAGCCACCCTGGCGCTCAGGCCGCGTCGCCTCGTCGCGGCCCGTCTCACGGCCGCATGGATCTGGGGAGCCATCTCGTCGGCGCCTCGCCGGGGCGAGTACCTCGTGGATATCGATGCACGATGGCGGCCGCAACCGGCGGAGGCGATCGACGTCGTCGAGAGCGTCATCCACCCGGGCGACATCGACGTCCTCGGAGGCGTGGCCGTCACCACTCCCCTGCGCACCGCAGTGGATCTGGCCCGATTCCGCTCGGAGTTCACGCCCGCCGATGCCGCGGCGGTCGTCGTGCTCGCACGGCAGGGAGGATTCTCACTGGCCGACACCGTCGGAGTGATGAACCGGGGCCGCAATCTCGCCGGAAAGCAGCTCGCCACGGAACGCCTCACCGCGGCGCTGGCAGATCAGCCCGAGTTGACGCGGTACACGTCGTAGACCGCGTCGATACGCCGAACGGCGTTCAACAGGCGGTCGAGATGCACGGTGTCGCCCATCTCGAACACGAAGCGGCTCAGCGCGAGCCGATCGCTCGAGGTCGAGACGGTGGCCGAGAGGATGTTCACGTGGTGTTCCGAGAGCACCCGGGTGACGTCGGAGAGCAGTCCGGATCGATCGAGCGCCTCGATCTGGATCTGCACGAGGAACAGACTCGACGACGTCGGCGCCCACTGGACGTCGATCATGCGGTCCGGCTCGTTGAGCAGCGACTTCACATTGACGCAGTCCGTGCGGTGGACGGAGACACCGGATCCGCGGGTCACGAAACCGACGATCTCGTCGCCGGGCACGGGGGTGCAGCACTTCGCGAGCTTCACGAGGATGTCCGGTGCTCCGCGCACCAGCACGCCAGAGTCGCTGGGGCGCAGTGCGCGGCCTCGAGTACGGGGAGTGAAGTTGAGGGACTCCTCCTCCACCTCCGTCTCGGTCTGCAGCGAGCCGAGCACCTTCTCGATCACCGACTGCGTCGAGACATGTCCCTCGCCGACGGCGGCGTAGAGCGCCTCGACGCTGTCGTAGCGCATGTGGGCCGCGACCGAGGTCACCACGTCCTGGCTCATGAGCTTCTGCAGCGGAAGGTTCTGCTTGCGCATCGCGCGGGCGATGGAGTCCTTGCCCTGCTCGACCGCTTCCTCGCGGCGCTCCTTGGTGAACCATCCGCGGATCTTGTTGCGCGCACGCGCAGACTTGACGAATGCGAGCCAATCCTGGCTCGGCCCCGCGTCGGGGTTCTTCGACGTGAAGATCTCGACCACGTCGCCGGAGTTGAGCGAGCTCTCGAGCGGCACCAGCCGGCCGTTGACCTTCGCACCCATGGTGCGGTTGCCGATCTCGGTGTGCACCGCGTAGGCGAAGTCGACGGGCGTCGCACCGGCGGGCAGGCCGATGACCTTCCCCTGCGGAGTGAAGACATAGACCTCTTTGGCGCCGATCTCGAAGCGCAGGCTGTCGAGGAACTCCCCCGGGTCAGCCGTCTCGGCCTGCCAGTCGCTGATGTGGGCGAGCCACGCCATCTCCGACCCGGCCTGGTTGCGGTCGTCCGTGCGCCCGGTGGCGACCCGCTCCTTGTACTTCCAGTGCGCTGCGACACCGAACTCGGCACGTTGGTGCATCTCGTGCGTGCGGATCTGGATCTCGACCGCTCGCCCGTTCGGCCCGATGACCGTCGTGTGCAGCGATTGGTAGAGGTTGAACTTCGGGGTCGCGATGTAGTCCTTGAAACGTCCCGGGATCGGGCTCCATCGGGCGTGGATCGAGCCCAGCACCGCGTAACAGTCGCGGATCGAGTTCACGAGCACGCGGATGCCGACCAGGTCGTAGATCTCGTCGAACTCGCGGCCCCGCAGCACCATCTTCTGGTAGATCGAGTAGTACTGCTTGGGCCGCCCGACGACCTGCCCCTTGATCCGAGCGGATCGCAGGTCTTCGTTGACGGCGTCGATCACCTGCTGCACGAACTCCTCGCGCTGCGGGGTGCGGTCACGTACGAGGCTCTCGATCTCCACATAGAGCTTCGGGTAGAGCACGGCGAACGAGAGATCTTCGAGCTCCCACTTGATGGTCTGGATGCCGAGCCGATGCGCCAGCGGCGCATAGATCTCGAGCGTCTCCTGCGCCTTGCGGGCAGCGGACTCCTGCGGCACGAAGCCCCACGTGCGCGCGTTGTGCAGGCGATCGGCGAGCTTGATGATGAGAACGCGGATGTCCTTCGACATCGCGACGACCATCTTGCGCACCGTCTCTGCTTGTGCGCTGTCGCCGTACTTCAGCTTGTCGAGTTTCGTGACCCCGTCGACGAGCATCGCGATCTCGTCGCCGAAGTCGGCACGAAGAAGGTCGAGCGTGTACTCGGTGTCTTCCACGGTGTCGTGGAGCAGGGCGGCTGCGATCGTCTTCGGCCCGATGCCCAGATCGGCGAGGATCTGCGCGACGGCGACCGGATGCGTGATGTACGGCTCGCCGCTTCGTCGCTTCTGCCCGTCGTGGGCGCGCTCTGCTGCCGAATAGGCACGTTCGATCAAGGCGATGTCGGCCTTGGGATGATGCGAGCGCACCGTCTTCAGCAGCCTGTCGACCGCTCCCGTCGGTTGCGCGCGCGAGAAGAGACGAGGCAGCAGCGCGCGCCGCGACGCGGTGCTCTGCGTATCAGTGCTCATCGCGCGCGTCCTCTCCCGAAGGTCAATTCTAGGAGAGAGCGCGCCAAGCTACCGGCTCAGGCCGAGATCGCGACGCCGCGCGACTGCCGCACGCGCTTGTCGCGCTTGGCGATCTCCGGTTCGCGCTCACGGAAGAACGAGTACAGCGGCGCACCGAACGCGGGCGTCGAGTACGTACCCGCGATCGTTCCGACGAGCAGCGCGAGCGAGATGTCGCGCAGCGTGTCGGCCCCGAGGGCGAAGGCGCCGATGAAGAGGATCGCCGCCACCGGAAGCGCTGCGACCACACCCGTGTTGATCGAGCGGATGAGCGTCTGGTTGACGGCCAGGTTCACCGCTTCACCGAAGGTGCGGTTCGATTCGTCGCCGAGCTCTGCCGTGTTCTCTCTCACCTTGTCGAACACCACCACGGTGTCGTACAGCGAGTAGCCGAGGATCGTGAGGAAGCCGATGACGGCCGCCGGCGTGATCTCCCAGCCGGTGGCGGCGTAGATGCCGACCGTCAGGATGAGGTCGTGCGCGAGCTTCAGGATCGCGGCCACCGACATCTTCCAGGTGCGGAAGTACAGGGCCATGAAGACGAGAGCCAGCAGGACGAAGACGCCGAGGGCGCGAAGGGCGCTCTGCGTGATGTCGGCACCCCAGGTCGCGCCGATGAACGACGACGAGACGGATTCAGTGTCGTAGGCGGTGCGCAGGTTGTCGGTGACCGCGATCGTCTGCGGGTCCGTCAACTGGTCGGTCTGCACGCGGACGCCGTTGTCGCCCACGATGCTGACGCGCACGACGGCATCCGGAACGACCTCGTGCACCGCATCCTCGGCGAGGCCGGTCTCGATCGGGTCCTGAGAGACATCCGCGACGATGAACTGCGACCCGCCCCGGAACTCGATACCGAAGTTGAAGCCGGCGAGGAAGTCGCCGCCGCCCCGGATGAACGGCACGGCCACGGAGAGCACCATGAGCACCGCTGCGAGGGAGAACCAGAACTTGCGGCGACCGATGAAGTCGACGCTGCGCGCACCCGTGTAGAGGTCGTTACCGAGGCGCTGGAACGGACCGGCCATCAGCGGTCACCCTTCTTCTTCTCGGTGGTCGGCTTGGCGGATGCCGAGGCGAGCTCGGCGGCCTTCCGCTCGGCGATCGTCTGACGACGCTCCGCCTCGCGGCTCGCTCCGGCGCGACGTGCATCCGTGGTGACGCGGAACTCCGCGCGACCGCGGTAGACGGCACCCAGAGCGCTCGGATCGAGACCCGTGGCCGGGTGGCCGCTGGAGAAGAACCGCGTGCTCGCCAGCAGCTGCAGCACCGGGTGGGTGAACAGGATGACGATGATGACGTCGATGACGGTCGTGATGCCCAGGGTGAGCGCGAATCCACGCACCGAGCCGACGGCCAGGATGAACAGGATGATCGCAGACAGCAGGTTGACGCTCTTGGCGGCGAGGATCGTGCGCAACGCGCGCTTCCATCCCGCCTCGACGGCACCGACGAGCCCACGCCCGTCGCGCAGCTCGTCTCGGATGCGTTCGAAGTAGACGATGAACGAGTCGGCTGTGAAGCCGATCGCCACGATCAGACCCGCGACACCCGCGAGCGAGAGGCGATAGCCCTCACGCCACGAGAGGATGTTGATCACGAAGTACGTGATCACACCCGCGACGATGAGCGACGCGATCGTCACCGTGCCGAGCAGTCGGTACTGGAACAGCGAGTAGATGAACACGAGGATGAGGCCGATGAGGCCCGCGATGAGGCCCGCCTGGAGCTGGCTCTGACCGAGGGTTGCCGAGATCGTGTCGCGGCTCTCCACCTTGAAGCCCACCGGGAGTGCGCCGTACTTCAGCTGATCGGCGAGCACCTTGGCCGACTCCTGCGTGAAGGAGCCCGAGATCTCGGGACGGCCGTCCGTGATGATCGCGTTCGTGGTGGGGGCCGAGATGACGGCACCGTCGAGCACGATCGCGAACTGGTTCTGAGCGCCCGTCATCCCGTAGAGACGCGTGGTCACATCCGCGAACTGCTGCGTGCCCTCGCCGTTGAACGTGATCACGACAGCCCACTTGCCCGTGCTGGACCCGTTGCTGTTGGTCTGCATCTGGGCGGTCGCATCGGTGATGGTCGAGCCCTGCACCTCGGCCGGACCGAGCAGGAACTTGATTTGACCGGTGTCGTCACAGGTGATGAGCGGCTCGTCGACGGGGGCGACGTTGGCACCGGAGGTGTCGACCTGGTCGCAGGTGAACGCGTCGTACTCGGCCTGGAGTTCGGGGGTGATCCACGCGAGGTCGGATGCGTCCGTCGGCGTGACGGTCGGCGTGGACTCCGCGGTCGGCGTCTCGCTCGGCGCCGGAGTCTCGGTTGCTTCCGGATCCGCCGTGCTCGACGCGCTGGCCGAAGGCGCAGGGGCTCCCGTCAGCAGTACCGGTCGGAACTCGAGCTTCGCCGACTGCTGGATGCGCTGGAGCGTCTCCTGGTCGGGCGTTCCGGGGATCGCGATGACGATCTTGTTGCCGCCCTGCGTGGAGATCTCGGCCTCGGAGACACCGGCCGCGTCGATGCGGTTGCGGATGATCTCGACCGACTGCTGGAGCTGCTCCTCGGTGACGGTCTCGCCGTCCTCGAGGGTCGGCGTCAGGATGATCTGGGTGCCGCCCTCGAGGTCGAGAGCGAGCTTCGGTGCCCAGCCCCAACCCCACCAGACGGCGCCGGCGGTCTGCAGGCCGAGCAGCAGGGCGATCAGGACGCCGAGCCAGGCTAGTGAGCGCCAGGCCTTGCGGACCGGCGTGGATCGTGCGGCCACGGCCTACTCTGCGGTTTCGGAGGGCTTGGAGCGCTTGGGCTTCTCGGTGCGCTCTCCGAACTCGGGCTCGCTCGCCTCGATGGCCGCGTCGTCGACGGTGTCGGAGGCGACGTCTTCGTCGTCCACGATGTCGTCGTCGGCGTGCTCGAGCTCGACCGGGTCGACGACGCGTGCGATCGTCTGGCGGTGCACGCGAAGCTGCGTTCCGGGCGTCGTCTCGACGATCGCCTCGTTCTTCTCGTCGTCGACGGAGATGAGGGTGCCGAAGATTCCGTGCTGCGTCATGATCTCGGCACCGGGCACGAGCTTGTTCTGCATCTGCTCGGCTTCGGCCTTGCGCTTACGCGAGTTGCGCCAGGTGAAGAAGATCATCACCACAAGCAGGCCGAAGAGCAGGATCAGGAGCGGGTCGAATGGCATGAGAGGAGGCGGACCTTCCGGGAATGTGGGGAACCTCGCGCAGCCTACGGATCGAGGCTGGATGGTTCCCGACGATCATACGTCATCGTCGAACAGGGTCCTGGCAGCATGAACCCCGCTACGCGGAGGGCGCAATCCGAGATGCTGCCAGGCTTTGGGGGTGGCGACCCTCCCCCGGGGGGTACGGCTGATCATGCCGATCCGCACCAGGAACGGCTCGACGACGGATTCGATGGTCTCGGCCTCCTCGCCGACCGACACCGCGAGTGTCGAGAGACCCACCGGTCCACCGTCGAATCGCACCATGATCGCGTCGAGCACGGCCCGGTCGAGCCGATCGAGTCCCAACGGATCGACGTCGTACAGCTCGAGCGCAGCCTGAACGGATGCGTTGTCAGCCGGCTGGTCGTGCACGAGCGCGTAGTCGCGCACGCGCCGAAGGAGGCGGTTCGCGATGCGCGGGGTGCCGCGGCTGCGCGAAGCGATCTCGATACGCGCGTCGGGTGCGAGGTCGAGACCGAGGAGCCTCGCGGCGCGGGCGAGCACCTGATCGAGCTCCGCGTCGTCGTAGAACTCGAGGTGCGCCGTGAAGCCGAACCGGTCGCGGAGCGGGTTGGGCAGCAGTCCGGATCGCGTCGTCGCGCCGACGAGCGTGAACGGCGCGAGATCGAGAGGGATGCTCGTGGCGCCCGCGCCCTTCCCCACCATGATGTCGATGCGGAAGTCCTCCATCGCCAGGTAGAGCATCTCTTCGGCCGAACGCGCCATCCGGTGGATCTCGTCGATGAAGAGCACTTCTCCGGGCACGAGGCTCGAGAGCAGCGCGGCCAGGTCTCCCGCATGCTGGATGGCGGGGCCGCTCGACATCCGCAGGGGACGCGCGCCCTCGTGGGCGACGATCATCGCGAGCGTGGTCTTGCCGAGACCCGGGGGCCCTGCCAACAGGATGTGATCGGGCGTCCGCGACTGCATCTCGGCGGCGCGAAGGAGCAGCTGGAGCTGCCCCCGCGCCTTCGCCTGCCCCACGAACTCCGCGAGCGTGCGCGGGCGCAGTGCCCCTTCGAACGCGAGCTCGGCCTCGGACTCCGATCCCGGGGCGACGATCGGGTCGCTCACGAGCGCACTCCGGCCCGCTGCGGTCCGAGTCGAGAAAGTGCCATCCGGAGCAGCGTCGGGACATCGACGGGCGCGGAGTCGCCCAGCTCGTCGAGCAGTTCGGAGACCGCGGCCGCTGCGGTGCGCTCGGGCCAGCCCAGCCCGACGAGCGCGGTGACCACATCCGAATCGGGTGCGACGACCGCAGCACCCGCCCGCACGGGAACGGGCGCGACGAGCTTGCCCGACAGCGACACCGTGATGAGCTTCGCCGTCTTCGGCCCGATGCCCGAGACCTTCCGGAACGGCGCGTCGTCGTCGGCCGCAACCGCGCGCGCGATGTCGTCGGGCGCGAGCTGCGCGAGAACGCCGAGCGCCGACTTGGGGCCGACGCCCGAGACGCTGCGCAGCAGGTCGAAGAGCTCCAGCTCTTCACGTGTGGAGAAGCCGTACAGGCTCATGTCGTCTTCGCGGACGATCAGGGCGGTGTGCACGAAGGCCTCCCCGCCGATCCGAAGGGTCAGCGCGTGTGCCGGGGTGAGTGCGACATTCATGCCGACTCCCCCGACCTCGATGACCGCGCCGCCGCCAGAGAGATGCACCACCGTGCCGCGCAGACTCGAAATCATGTTCTATAGTCTACGTTTCGCGGCCGACTTCTCGGCGTCGCGCCACGCCCGTTGCGCGGGGGTCAACCCGCCGCTCGCTCCGGCATCCGGTGCCGTCGCTCCCCCGCGCCATCCGTGGCAGATGGCGAGTGCGAGCGCATCCGCCGCGTCTGCGGGTTTGGGGATCTCGGACAGCCCGAGCACTCGCGCGACCATGGCACCCACTTGTGCCTTGTCGGCGGAACCGTACCCCGTGATCGCCGCCTTCACCTCGCTCGGGGTGTGCAGGGCCACCGGCAGGCCGTTCTCGGCCGCCTTCACGACGGCGATGCCGCTCGCCTGAGCCGTGCCCATCACGGTGCGCAGGTTGTGCTGGGCGAACACGCGCTCGACGGCCACCGCATCCGGATGGAACTCCGCGATCGCCGCTGCGATGCCCTCGGAGACGCCGAGCAGACGCAGGGGCAACTCCGCGTCCGGCGAGCTGCGGATGACGCTCACATGGACGAGCGCCACCCGCCGGTCGGGGAACACATCGACGATGCCGACACCGCAGCGCGTGAGCCCGGGGTCGATCCCGAGCACGCGGAGTGCGCCGCCGGAGATCGGTTCAGTCCTCGGCGTCGAGTTCGGCCTGCACGTCGGCCGGGATGTCGAAGTTGCTGAACACGTTCTGCACGTCGTCGCTGTCTTCGAGGGCGTCGATGATGCGGAACACCTTCTTCGCCGTCTCCAAGTCGACCTCCACCTTGAGACTCGGCACGAACTCGGCCTCGGCGGAGTCGTAGTCGAGACCGGCATCCTGCAGAGCAGTGCGGGCAGAGACGAGCTCGCTCGGGTCGGTGATGACCTCGAACCCGCCGCCGTGGTCGACGACGTCCTCGACGCCCGCCTCCATCACGGCCTCGAGAATCGCGTCCTCGGTGACCCCGTCGGCCTTCGTGATCGAGATGACGCCCTTCCGGGCGAAGTTGTAGGAGACCGAACCCGGATCCGCGAGCGTTGCACCGTTGCGGCTCAGAGCCGTCCGCACCTCGGCCGCCGCGCGGTTCTTGTTGTCGGTGAGGCACTCGACGAGCAGGGCGACGCCGTTCGGGCCGTACGCCTCGTACATGATGTTCTGGTAGTCGATCGACTCACCCGAGATACCGGCACCGCGCTTGATGGCGCGATCGATGTTGTCGTTCGGCACCGACGTCTTCTTGGCCTTCTGAACCGCGTCGTACAGCGTCGGGTTGCCGGCCATGTCGGCGCCGCCCATCTTCGCGGCGACCTCGATGTTCTTGATGAGCTTGGCGAACGACTTGGCACGGCGCGCGTCGATGACCGCCTTCTTGTGCTTCGTCGTCGCCCACTTGGAATGCCCGCTCACGGTGCCCCTCTCGAAGAAATCCGCGGGTCAGTCTACGGCAGGCGCACTCCTGCCTCCCGCGCTTCGAGAGCGGCGAGCCCGTCGACGACCCCCGCATCGCCCGCCTGCCAGGCACGGACCGGCCGGTCCGAGATCGCCGCGAGGTCGGACGCGGACGCGTCGTCGAGAGCGCGCAGGGCCAAGAGCGCACGCCCGTCGGGGAGCCGCAGAAGCGCACGGGTCTCGGCAGAGCGCCGGGCGAAGCGGACGCGCGGCCACAGCCACACCAGCAGCACGATCGCGATCGGCAGCAGCGCGACGCCCCAGCCCGCGAGCGTCGCGAGGGTCTCCACGGCCGCCTGTCCCGTGCGTCCCGCGTCCGCCAGCGAGCCCCCCGCACCGCTCGCCGTGTCGAACGGGCCACGGATCCCGCCGCCGATGAGCGGCACATCGCCCAGCGTCTCCCCGATCTCGCCCATCGTCTGCTCGAATCCGGTGCCAGACTCCTCGAGCTGCGCCCACACCCCGCCCAGCACCGCGATCGCGTTGTACACCGCGACGCCGAGCAGGATCGAGAGCACGGTCACCACGATCGCGACGGCGTCCGCGATGATCTGAGCGGTTCGGCGAGGGGCGAAGTCGGAGTAGAGGCTCATACCGCCAGCATGGCGTGCGCCGCTCGTCGCCGCGAGCGTCAGGCGACGGCGCGCACCCGCGCGAGGAAGCGCTCGTGGAAGCGGTGCTCCCCCGTGACCTCCGGATGGAACGAGGTGCCGAGCAGGTTGCCCTGCTCGACCGCGACGATCCGCCCATCCGGGAGGGCCGCGAGCACGGACGCGCGAGGACCGACGGACTCGACCACGGGAGCACGGATGAACACCGCATGCACCGGCACCTCCCCGAGTTCGGGGATGTCGATGTCGGTCTCGAACGAGTCGTTCTGGTTGCCGAACGCGTTGCGTCGGACTGGGACGTCGAGCCCGCCGAGGCTCTGCTGGCCGCCGATCGCATCGCGCACCGTGTCGGCGAGCATGATGAGGCC
>Ga0160436_1000024_pt1 | contig 96362 bp, 72 predicted proteins | sample HID1973M_E0MG_FD_108264 | JGI IMG/M metagenome (GOLD analysis project Ga0160436, IMG submission 108264) | Enriched mosquito-associated microbial communities from UW Madison campus, WI, USA - HID1973M_E0 MG | ecosystem: Host-associated > Arthropoda: Insects > Digestive system > Unclassified ...
CAGGCCGATCTGTTTGACTACATGGAGCGGTTCCACAACCCACGTATGCGTCGTAGAGTCACCCGGCGCGAGCGGAAGTTTTTAGCCTCAATCAAACCGTCCGCGGAAACGGGGTAGAACCCGTCCAGCAGCGCCTCGGGCGGCACCGGCGCCGTCTTCTTATCGCTGCTATCGAGAACGCACAATATTGCCGTGCGTTTGGACTTGGCGACAGCATAGCTGGCGGTTTGGGCGAGGAATGATTCGCACTGGTCGACCGAGTTGATCAGCGTGCCGACAGCCTTGAGCTCGATTGGCATTCCGCGCAATGACAGGTCGGTGATGCCCCCGCCGGCATGGGCGTGCTCGTCCAGATCCGCGCCGATCAACGGATGGCGACGCAACTCTGCACGCACGTATTGTTGAAACGCAGTTTCATTCCATCTTCCCTTGAACTCGTCGTCTTGAACCGCGCGTCCGGCCAGATTACTGAGCGCGGCGAGAACGAGCAGCGCATCGGCGGTTTCCGCTTGCGGCACACCCGGGCGGCGACGCAGCACTTCCCGAAGTGCGAACAGCGTTTGGTCCAGCCCTTGATAGCCGCAGATCTGCAGTTTTGTGGCATCGGCACCGTCCACGATCAGCGTGCGGTGGCCTACAACGGCCACCGGTTGATCCCCGCGTTCAGGGATGAATTCGGCGGTGTACTTGAACTCGAAGGGGCGCGCGTGCATGCCCTGCGGTAGCAACAAGGCAGCGCGACCACTCTGCCGCATCGTGTATGGGGCATCGCTGTCAGGCTTCTCGAACTGAAAACTGGGGAAGTCATAGGTCGATTTCGGCTCCACGGAGATCGGTGTCAGCCGAAGCTCTCGCTTGTCTTGCGGCCAACGGGACACACGCACTTCGATCTCCAAATCGTGGACTTCCCTAGCCGCCAGCTGGTGTACTTCCGCGGCCGGTTGGCCATCGAACTGGAACTTCAAGAACGCCACGGTCAGATCGACTAGTGGCTCCTTTTCCGGAGCCGCCAAGTCCGCCTTGAAGGCCCAGTCCGGTTTTACCGGCTGCGCGAAGATACCGATGGGCAGTGGCAAGCCGGTGAGCGCCCGGGCGATGTCGGCGACCTGGTCGGTCGATTCCAAGGTTGTTAGGCCTTCCGCAGCCGCGCGCAGATCCGTCGCGGCATCGCTGTGGCGGTAGTCATCCAGCCATAGGCGGTGACGTTCGCGAGCACTGCGCAGAAACCGGTCGGCATCCGGCTCGGCGTCAAGGACGGCCCGGCGCCAATGAGCCAGCATATCGAAAATGCGCACGATGCCGCTGAAGGCGTTGTATGCCGTTGCTGCCGCCGCACTCGACAAGTTCACCGACACCGAATCCAATGCCACCGCCAGCAATTTCAGATCGTGTGGCGGCCAGTGACCTTGGGCGATCGCCGCCAAGGCCTCCACGGCTTGCAGGCGCGGCTGCAAGGACTCAGAAGAGAGGGAATTTTTCATCGGTCGTCAACAGTTGTGCCAGCTCGTCATCGGCTTGCATCCAGGTCTCACCCAGCGCTAGAGCCTCTTCCAACTGACTTTCGCTGATCAGGTATTCGAAGCGGACACGGCGCTCGAGCTGCTGCGCCTGCATACGGCGCGCGCGCTCGCGCACCGTGTCGGGGAAGGCGGCTACGTGCAATGCGGCCACTTGCGTCGCGCCCAACCAGGCGCGATCTCGCGTGAGCAGTTCCACGAACGTACTGCACAGTTGGAGGTTGGTCGGGTCGGTCGCCACCGCCTGAAGAATCGCTGGGACTTGGGGCGCGCATGCGCCCGGGGGGAGGTCCGCCACCAGTTCCAGCGCGTGCTCGAGTTCGTAGTCTTCTCGGCACTGGCCGACCCAGCCAAGAACCAACGCCGCCCAGCCATCGAGATGCTGAAACTCCCTGAGAAAGAACCAGTGTCCGCTGCGCAAGAGTACCGAGGGCTCCAGTTCCGCTATGAGCGCCAACAGTATCTGGCCTTGGACCTCGGGCAAGGGGCCTTCACCGCGGAGGGTCGTCACCTTCGCCTCGATGCACTCGAGCAGAAACTCGGGGTCGTTCCCCCCACGGTAGGCGACGATGAGGTTTTCTAGGGCCGCGACCACCACGCGGTGGAAGTGGGCCTGAAGCCGAAGTCGACCCAGCGCTTGTACCGCAGCCTTGTGCACGATGACGTAAGGATCGAAGAGCATCAGTACGAGGCTATCGGCGACCAAGTCGGGCAGATCGGCGAATCGCCGGCTGCCGATATCCTTGAGCGCGTCGGCGGCTGCGGCGCGGCCAGCGACCGAGGCGCCAACCATCGCGCCGTACAGGTAGGGCAGCATGGTCTTCAGCCCGGCGCTGGTCGCGAGCACTGGCGCGATCTCCCGCACGATTGCCGCCTCGAACGTATCGCCAAGCAAGCCGCGCTGACTGAGAAACGCCTCGAAGCGTGCGAGCCCCTCGGCATCAGCCAGCGTGCCGTGGATGGCCAGCTCAAGCAACGCCGCACGCAGATACCACAGATTCGAGCGGCGGTTGGCTTTCTCCATTTCCGCCAACGGATGGGGAGGCGCGAGGATGCTGGGCTCTGGCGCCTGCAGCTTGGAATCGAGTACCGCGGCGGTGCCCAGCAGCACGTCCATCGCAGCCTTCGCGGCCGGTGCGAGCGCGGCACTCGGATGTCGAAACGCACTCAGGACCTGCTGGGTGACCTCGCTGTTGTCCGAGGTCGCCGACAGCGCCGCCAGCCGTCGAATCGCCACGACGAACGCATGGGTGTGGGCCGGCCCCACGACGAGCGGGGTGTCACGAGTGCGACGCGCTAGACGCAGCACGTGCTCGTAGACTCCCGCCACGCGACCTTCGCCTTCGTCCGAGGCACTCTCGAACTGGCGCATTAGTTCTTCATCGGCCAAGTCGGGCGCGGCCAAGAAAGCACTGGCCAAAGCCACCTGGAGGTCATGGGCGATTTTGCGCATCTCGGAGTCGCGCTCGATCTCGACCAGAACGTCCAGCCGGGACAGATGCCCCGCCAGCGGACGCAGGAAGGGGTGGATCCAACGCTCGCTTCGAGCGATCAGCAGGCCCATGGCCCGGGTAGTCACGCCTACCCGGAGTTGATCGCGGCGTGTTAGCAAGGCGAGCAGGCCGCACTCGACGGCCTCGGGAAAGCGATCCGCCAATTGGGTTAACGGTTTCGAATCGCCGTCGTCGTGGTGCTGTTGGCCAAACTCCGAACGAGGTGGCGTCGCGACGTACGCCAAGCCGATGACCGCCTCGGTGACGTCGGCGGCATCGATGTGGTCCAGTCGCTGCGTAACCGTCGCGGCGGCGAGATCGAGCGCATACCCCTGTCGCAGGCATTTCATCGCACAGCGGACCAGTCGAGGCTGGTCTGGCGTGTCGGCCAGAAGGGTCATCCCGACCGCATCCAGCCAGTGGTCGTCACCTTCTAAGACCGAGAACAGGTATTCGGTCAGCGCGGGCACGAGCATTTCCGGCGCTAGGCGGGCGCTCTCGATAACGCGGGTCGCCGCCTCGTCATTGCGATCGGCATCGAGCCGATCCAGATCTTCCATGAAGGTCTTGGCCAGGACCGGCAAAATCGTCCGCAGCTTGGCGCGGACGGCTACGCGGGCCTCCAGCGCAGCCTCCTTGGCGCGTTGCGCTTCCTGCTTACGCGTCTGTGCATCTTGGCGATCGGTGTCGCGTTGCGCCACCAGCATGGCGAGGTTGGGCAAGCCGACCGGCACGCGATGCGGACAGCTCACGCAATTAGCGTCATGGAAGCGCACCGCGGATTCTTCCAGTAGCCAGGTCGCCATCCCCGAGGCCGGAGCGAAATCGCACACCATGGAGTGGTGTCCGATGGGCAGGCCGGTTTGCATCTCGATCATGCCCGTGCCGCCGAACTTCTGCACGCGGGCATGACGGCACCAGTTGTGGATCAGGCGTTTGGCTTCCTGGTTACGCTCGCCGTCCCGGATCGTGCGCTCCATGTCCAGATCCCGACTCACCCAATCGCTCCTGTCACGATTGCCTGTTTCCCTGGCAGAGTATACCGGTTGCCTGCACGAGACTTGACCAGGCAAACCCTGTGTTCAATGCAGGTATTTTGCCTGCCGATTCTCAAATGCCGGGGTGGTGCCCTCAAGCACGTTGAGGACGGACTTGTTCAGCTCCATGCTTTCAATGGCTCCGCTTTGATAACGCAACGCATACCCTCCAGCACGATCAAACTCCGCGTGGATGATCTGCTCGGCGTCACAGCACACGGCTAGGTTGGCATTGTGAGTAACCATCACGATCTGACGGGTCTGCTTGGCCCGCTGGATGATCGGAACCAGCATTGAGTAGACCGTCTGGTTATCAAGGTTCTCCTCGGGTTGATCGAGGATAAGGGGTGTGGGGTCAGTATCGACGAGCAAATAGAAGATCAGCAGCAATGCCCCCCTTTGACCAGGCGACATTTGCTGGATGCTTGTACCTGCCAGGCTGAGAGAAAACTTTGCCTCGAGATTGCGAAGATCGAAAAGGGAATCATAGAAATGCGCCGCCTCAACCTTTGCTCTCAGAATCGGAAATAAGGGCAATTCGGTATCGCCACTTTGCGTCATCTCGTTGCGAATTCCTCGTAGCCCGGCAACAACGCTCTCTGTGTCATTGAAGTCAATATTGCGAAGTAGCCGGGTAAGTTTCGATGCGCCTTCCTCCTCGCCCCGGAAGCCACCTGTGTTCTGCTTCACCTGCCCAAAGAAGCTTTCAAAGAATGCGTTTCGATCGAAGAACAGGGCGCTCTGAAACGCGACCTTGAGCTCCTCAGCGACGCCAGGCACTGACCTGACAATCTCTTCGACGCCATCGAAGAGCGGCAGGCGCGACTCCGCAATTGAAAGGAGTTCTTGGTGAATCTGCCGAACACGCTCATCCTGCTTCGCCTGCAACTCCCTGCATCGGTCGGGTAGGGTGGATAGCTCTTCAATTCTGGCCTTGTAAAAGGCCACGGTGTCTGTCTGGCCATCCGTGCCAACAATGTGGGCGCGAACCCGCTCCCACGTCGCGCGAGCAGCAAGGTACTCCTGGTACGCTTTGGAGGGGCCATCCAGCTTTTCCTGAAGGAGCTTTTGCTCGGCCTCAAGCGTCTCTCGCGCCACCTGGTGCGCCAGTTCTTGCTGAACAAGCTGTTCGATCTGAAGCGCGTCCTCCGCCGCCACCTCCCGCAGAAGCCCCGACTTGACGTCGACGGTGACCAGCGGCTGGATATTGACAGCGACATCTTCCAACTCCTTTTCCAGGCTTGCACCTAGCTGCCTGGCCTGTACGGCGTAGTCGTCCAAGCGCTGTGCGACGCTAACCACCTTAGTGCGGCGTAAGGCCAGCATACGTCGGGTGGACTCGGAACTTTGGCGGATCGACTCTCCGGCGGCAAGTTCCTCGGCTATCACCTTCAGTCGCTCTGCCTCCGGGGACGCGTCATCAGGACCGGCTTCAGGTTTCAGGACTTCGACGGGCATCTTGGCGTTGTGATCGCCGAGTTCGAGCTCCTTGAACGCGAGGCGCTCCCTGAGCTCATTGAGGTGGCCTGCGCTCGCTTGCCGCTCCAATTCAGCGAGCGCTTGATTGATCTCACCGAGCGCAGCTCGGTGAGTACTGACGCGTTCAAGCGTGGGACGCTCCTTGTCCGCCAAGTATTCATCCAAACCGGCGTGCGAGCCCTTGTCAGCGCTATCCAGGTGCGAGAAGAGCACTTGCCGGATCTCTGCGCTGAACTGATCGGACTGTCCGTTGATGTGATCATTGCAGAGCATCTCGAAGTAGTCCTGCGAGATGTACTTTACGCGCTCGGGTTGATCCTCTTTGAATCGGTGGTCCAACGACACTTGCCCTACATCGTCGTTGCACCAGGTCAGCGCTGCCTCGAACGCTGAGGCCCGCTGTGTCGCCCCGCTCTTGAAGCGATCATCGATCAGGAAAGTGAAGTACTCATGGGCTTTGGAATTCCCGGCCAAGGCCAATACTTCTGCCAAGCCGCTCTTGCCTGAGCCCTTGTTGCCGATGATCGCCACCAGATCCGGGTTCAGCTCAATGTCCGTGCCGTCAAACCACGCCTCGGTAAGGGTGGCCGAGGGTTTGCGAGTAACCGTCAATCTCTTCATGAACAGGCGGCCGTTGTCTCTCACCTGCGCCAGTTTGAGCGGAATGTCACCGATGTAGGAACGGAAGGACGGCTCCTTGATCGCGTGGCACATGCCTTGGAAGGTAGGCTCGGCCTTGATCCACGTCTTCATGCCATTCGGAAACACGCCGTAGTCTGCATGCTTGTGGGCATCGGTACCACGCACACACAATCGCGGGGTCGATCCCAGCGATTCCCAAAATGCGTCAAAGTACTTCTCATTGGCAGCCGACCTGACACCGTGAAAGGCGTCGCGGTTGCCCTGGTCCTTGCACTCGAAGATGCTCGCGGCGGTCATGTGACGCCTGACCTCCGCATAGTGCGGCCCCGACTTGATGTCTTTAAGGCCGCCATAGGTGTCCCAAGGCATCAGAAGCAGTCCGCGCGAGCCCAGCGTATCCAGTGCTTTGGCCAAGGACTGGGGCGTCACCATTGCGGTTTGCCACCCGACCTTCAATGCGTACTCGGCGTCTTGGGCGACACGTGCAGGGTCGAAGCCGGAAGGGGTGAGTTTATCTGCGCCCAGCTCTCGGGCGTACTGCACGAGGCACGCATCGCTCAGCCCTCGTTCGCCACCACGAAGGCTTAGTTTCAGGTCGTTCAATACGTCTTGGAGGAATTGGTGCTCTACCGTAGGATCGATGATCAGATGCACATTGAGTCGCTTCTCCAGCGAGCTCTCTACACGCAGCTCTATACCGGGAAAGACCTGCTTGTTCGGCAGCTCATCCGGGTGCTGGCGCACATAATCGGCCACCGCCAGATAACCATCGAACGTCCAGTAGTCCATGATCACGAAGACATCCGGTTCGGCATTCTTCAGCGAAAGAACGGTCTGCTTGACGATCGCCTGCTTGGCCTCACCAATGGCTCCACGCAAGTTGGGCGAACCACTCCATTGATACGATGCCGGCGTATGACAGTGGAAGTCCCACACTCTCCACAGCGCCCCTTGCGACGTACGACAATCCATCATTGAACTCCCCTGTTCTCGTGGTTGCATATCGGTGCCAACGTGTCGCGCCGGACGAAGCCAGGCAATTGCGCCTGCGCGGACTTCACCGGTTGGTGTGCAGATCAGATCCTATCTTCAGCGTCAGTCCTGGCAGCGCCGCATCAGGACTGACCACAGCGCGGAGCAGTTCGCCGATGGCCATGCGCTCAGTGGGCACCCCGGCACCGAGGCCTGTCCAGGGGGAGCAGTGCATCCTGAAGATGCTGCCATTCTCCAGCGCGGCGTCGGTCGAGGTATCTGCCTGATGCGCATTCATATGAATTCGAGAATCCTGCTTTCCGCGCTGGGCGATCAGCCGCTGCTCGCTGACGAAGCTCTCGACCATCACGGCAAAATCAAGGTTCGCGCCACGATCCACACTGATTTCCGATCGGCTTATGTGGGTAATGAACTCAAAGCCCACGCGCTCAATGCGAACGGCTGCCTTCTGTAGCCGCAACTGGCAGAAAGGAGTGCCTGTGAGGTCAAGTTCAGCACGGGCGGAAAGTTGCAGGACTCCGCTATGTGACCAGTCACGTGCCTGCCTGAGCTGGCTGACAAATGACAGAAGCGAGCGATGCGCCTCGCCCAGCAGGCTGACCAAGCTCGCGCCGCGTTCCCCCGTGCGGGTTGAAAACAGATCGAATTGAGGATCCAGTGCCTTCTCGGGCCGAAGATCGATGTGCAACTCAAGATCCGGCTCTAACTCGTCGATCAGTGGAATGGCGGTTGCAGCAAACTGCACATGTCGCAGTTCAGCCGCAGCTAGATGCACGTGGAAGTGCAAGTGCCTGCCGGGTAGCCCCCACTCCTGGTCCGACAGATCACGAACCAGGTACAGCTCAATGCCCTTGCTGCGGGCATACGCGATCGCCCCTTCTTCAAAGCCGGTGGTCGTGAATATGGCGCCGTGATTGGCCGCCAAGCCTTCCAGGCTGGCCGCTAGCACGTCGACACGGTCACGCCCCACGGGCTCCTTCCAGCGCTTGCATTCCACCAGCGTGCTGAAGGTATAGAGCGGGGATTTTCGAACGATTTTGACGTCAATCTGCCGCTTGGCACCGTACCGATCCACTTCGGTGACATCGTGCTGGACGATTACGTCCCCGTCGGCGGCATGAAGCTCCTTGATGAACTGCTCGAACGCGGCCCAATCGTAGTACTGATGCATGAAGCCCGACGGATCCACCTCTCCCCCTTCGGTGCGAACTCCGCGCACATGGTGCTCAGTCCGATTGTACTGCGGCCCGCATACTTTCGGGCCGCCGCACCATCACCCACAGCAATCCACCGTCAGCGGCGGCAGCGAGCGCCCCAGCCGCGGGCGGTCACGGCTCCTCCAGCAGCTGCGCTGCCCGATTGTCTGCCACACGGCCGTGCTGATGATAGCCAATGACACTGGCCACCGATCGGTGCTCGGTCATGGCCATCAAGGCGGGCAGGGCGCCCCCTTGCCGGCCCCCTCGGTGATGAGCCCTGGGCGCAGGCTATGCCCGCCCCCTCTCAGCCCCCCCCCAGCGCGGCGCTGGATGATCAGCGCAATGACACGGTCGTTCAGCGCGGGCCGAACCCGGCTGACCCACGCCCGGCGGAACAGCGCCCCCTCGGTCAGATCTGAGGCATCGAACCAGGCCTGCAGGACGACAGCGACCGGGCCCAGCAGCGGCTTGTCCGGACTGTGGCACCCGCTCCATCGGCGAGCCTTAATGGCGATGTCCTTCAGGCCTCAAGCAGTCGAGCACCTGGATTTGCTGTAGCTCCGCCTGTTTGAAAATACCCTACAACACTCGACACCGATCGGTGTTCGGTCAGCTGCATGATCGCCGGCAACGATACCCCCTGACGGCTGGCCTCGGTCACAAACCCAGATCGCAGGCTATGGCCACCAAAATCCCCCTCCAGCCCGGCAAGGCGCGCACGCCGCTGCACGATCTCGCCAACGGCGGCAGGGGACAGGGCAGGGCCCACGCGTTGCTTCCACAGCCGCCGGAAGATCGCTCCTTCGGTGATCCCGGACGCCGCCAGCCAATCCTCCAGGGCGAGGGCGGCCCGATCGAGCACAGGCTTGTCCGGGGTCGAGGTGGCGGTGACGCCGGCCTGCTGGGTCTTGCTGTGCTCCAGGCGGTAGATATAGCCCGCCTCGCCGATCCGGCGCAGGTCCCGCAGGTCGGCGGCGGCGATCTCGCTGCGCCGGCGCCCGCCACTGGCAAACCCGAAGCAGAGTAGGGCGCGGTCGCGGATACCCTCCAGGCTGTCGTCACAGGTGGCCAGCATCGCCTCCAGCTCAGGCAGGGTGATCGCCGTCTTCTTGCGAGGCCGTTCGCCCCGTTTGACCGCCGCCCGGGCGGCCCGGCTCAGCACCGTGCGGATCGCCGGCTGCTCGCACGGGTTGGTCAGCTGCTTGAGCCGGTGCGCGGTCGATAGCACGGCGACCCGATGCCGCACGGTGGCCAAGGTCCAGGGCCCAAGCTTGGCCTTTAGGCCTGCCGCCACCAAGGCCTGGTCCACGATCGGCGGCAGCTCCCACGTCAGCTCACCGTCAGTCGAGCGGCGCTGCACGTGGTCGACCACAAACTGCAGCACGGTGGCTTCGGGCACCGGCAATGCGAGCTCGATGCCGTAGCGCGTCGCATGCCAGCCGGCCCAGTAGCGTAGGGCACTGGTGTAACTGCGGGTGGTGTTCTCGGCCGCCGCTTCGGCGAGCAGCTCGCGCACCGCGTCCGCTGCCTGTTGCGCCAGCTGTTCGGGCAGTACCAGCTGATGGACGGTCTGGAGGAGGGCGGCGCTAGTGTAACTATCATTCATAGTATGTAATATACGCTACGACCAGACGGTCATAGCCACGATAATCATCACTTATCGCCAGTACGTGCACAACGGGGCAGGGCGGCCACATAGGAGACCTTTCATGGCCCGAGGCATCACAGAATCTGACGTCCACGGCGCGGCCGACGAGCTGGTGGCCGCCGGCGAGCGCCCGACGGTCGAACGCATTCGTGCCCACCTGGGCACCGGTTCCCCGAACACGGTTACCCGCTGGCTGGAGACCTGGTGGCGCGGGCTAGGGCGCCGGCTGCAGGCGCAACATATGCGCCTCGACATCCCGGCAGCGCCGGAGGCCGTTACTGCCCTGGCAGGGGAGTGGTGGGGGCGTGCCCTCGTGGCAGCGCAAGACGAGTGTGCCCAAGTCTTGGCCGCTGAGCGCGACGCCCTGCGACAGGATCGCCAAGCCCTCGAAGACGAACGCGCCAACTTTGCCGCCGAGGCACTCGCACTGCGCGCGCAGCTGCAAGCGGCAAGGCATTCGGAGCAGCTTGCGCAGGCGCAGACCGTGGAGCTGCAACGTCTGGTCGACCAGCTGCAGCTCCAGGTCCAGGAATTGTCGCAGCAGCGGGACGTAGCCCTGGCACGAGCCCAGGAGCTGGAAGTTGCCCGTGAGGCGCTGCAGCGCCACCTGCAGCAAGCTGAAGAATCAGCCCGCGCTGAGCGCGACAGCCTCACACAGCACCTGCGCGCCGTAGAGAATCGGGCGCACACCGAGGTAGATCGTGCGCGCCAGGAAACGAAGGAGCTTTCATCCAAGCTCGTTGCGCTAGACAGAGAAAGGACAACGGTCGAACGCCAGCACCGTGATCAACTTGAGGTGGCCCGCAAGGCCACTGCCGAAATCCAACAGGAGTTGGCCGGGCAGCGAGCACGAGCTGACGGTTTGGAGGCCCAGCTGGAGGACCTCCGAAGCCTGCCGATTGCGCTGGAGGCCGCGTTGCGGAAACGCAGTCCCGCGAAGCCAAAGGCTTCCGGCAGGAAGGCGAAGGGTCGAGGCACGCCCTGAGCTAAGCTGGGCTCCTGCGATCGCCTCGACAGCGCCATTCTGACTTTGGATCGTGTCCGTGGCGCTCCAAAAAACCATTACAAATCAGTAACGGGCGGGATCCACCGCAAAGTGACATCGATTGGCGTTACCGACAGCATGCATATGAAAGCACAAAGCCGTGCCGGTCGATCCGGACATAATATACATTATGCGAAATTACGCAGGGAGGGCCAGGTGAGCTTCTTTGGGTCTGACAAAGGCTTATGTAGCGCCTAGGGTCTTGCGCTCAAACCGTCTGAAGACCTGGCCAATGCCCGATACCTACAGCTTCGACCGTCGGCCGCCTTGTTGGGATCCCGGCACACCTTGCCCGAACAACTGCGCTGAAGATGTCCGCCGCCGCGTGGTAGAAAACCACGTCGAACTCTCCGGCCCATGGGCTGGTTGGCGACTTGCAGGCCGTGACCTCATAGCACCCTCTGGAGAACGTATCCCCGAACGACGCCTGCGAGGCCTGTTATGGCGTGCAGATGCTGCTGACCTACGAGACGCTGCCCGGGCTCGGAATCAGGCCAGGAATGCGCGGCAGCAGCCGATGGTTAAAGTGATTGTCGTGGATCTGGCCGACTGGCGAGAGCGGCACTTCGGCCGCGCGGGCTAGCCAGTGACGTAGGCACGCCGACGCCTTGTCCTACAGCCTTCTTTGTAGGCCTCGCTAGGGCATCGAAGTGCTATCGCTGCGGCCCTGTCAGAGCGCGTACTCATCCCCCCGGAGCCGCGATCGCGGACACGCTACCGGCCACCACTCGCCAAACGCCCTCTCGCTGCACCCACGTGCGGACATAACGGAACAGGCCCGAGAAGGGCTCCCCCATGAACGTGCCAGACAACTGAGCAGTTACGGCTGTGATGCATGTCGTACCGTATGAGCGCACCTCTACTGCGCGCCAGTCAGCCTGAGACATTCTTTGCGCCCCCGAGCGATGCAGTTGGAGGTCATCGGCCTTCGTATAAATGCCGCCTCCAGGCCCAACGAACAGCAGGTCATCGTCAATCAGGACGTCCAGCTCAGCCACGTCGCTCTGCAGCATGGCAACGCGAAGCCGTTCTTCGTATTCCTGAATCTGCATGAGCATCAGTTCTCCGGCCGGCCGGATCTAGCACGCCGAAGCGCCCTTCAATGACGAGCGGGCTGTGCGCGACTTCCATCGTCGTGTTGCGCGGTCGCGCGACTTTGCACGAACTCCGGAAAGGTCTCCGCCAGCGAAGCCTTGTCCGGCAAGATGTAGAAGAGCCCGCCCCGCTCGAACGTCGGACGGATGACTGCCTCGTAGAACTCGGGCGAGACGTTGATGCAGCCATGAGTGACGCGGTTGTCGTCCGGCGAAGGCGATGCAAGGCGTTCGGCGCGCCTCTCGGCCGGGACGCCGGTAGCCGTAGGGTGCATGGAAACCGAGGAATCATAGTCCACCCAAAGGACGCGCCCAGCGTCGATGGATGGGCCGAAACCGCCCACAAAGCGGCCGGCAGGCGTCGTGCGATCCCGGCCCGGAATTTCGCGAAGCGCCAGACCGGCGACGCCGGGGGCCGAATGATCGCCGATCGCCGAGCCAAAGAGCCCAGGCGCCGCGCCGCGAAGCCGGCCGTCGCCCCCGAACACCAGGATCTGCGCAGCGGCCTTGTCGATTACCGCGAACGGATAACCCTGGCTGTCCTTGCTGGCGGCAACCCAGCCCGCGAGCTCAATCACCGTGTCGGACACTTCCTGGCCTGGCGGAAGCTGGTCGACGGCGGCCGCCGGTTGCGCGGCGGCCTCCTCGGCGCTGGCCACGCCGGAACTCGCGAACGCCAACGCCAGCGCTAGCGCTAGCGCGCTGAAAGCGGTCCGGATTGCAGGGTACATATTGATGGGACAGTTCCTTGGAGCAAAGACGGGATAAAGAGAAAGACCGGTGGCCAGTAAAGGCCACCGGGTCTTGGGTTCAAGCCATTCGTCACAGTGCGAGAGCGATTAACCGCGCGGCACGCGGCGCGGCGCCGCTTCAAGCTGCTGGACCCGGCCTTCTATTTGATCCAGCCGTTGATTGGCCTGTTGCGCGGACTGATTGGCGGATTCGGCGCTCTGGGCTGCACCCTGCACCTTCGAGTCGAGTTGATCGAGTCGTGAGTTGATCGTTGCAAACTCGTCGGTATAGGTAGCGCAGCCGCCAAGGCTGAGGGCGGCGACGAGCGCCACGCCAAGCGTACGCGCCATCGCCAGATTTTGCTTGGTCAGAGACATTCCAATACTCCTTCGTCTGGATCTCGGAAATACAGCGGCCTTTTTGCCGGAACCATGATGACGTTGCAATACGTAGATGGATTGTGAAGACGTGGCGGGCTCTTCTTCGACCCCCAATTCATAAGCAAGGAAAGCTGTACCGGCTCCTCCAATGCGTCTGGAGCTCGAGCGCAAACCTCCAGCCCGGCCGCCTAGCCCCTACCCCCCCTCCGTAACGATGTCCTATATCGGCCAAGAGCGACCTACTGCGCGTGTGAACGCAGCCACACGCTAGCTGTCTCGATGGCGTCCTGGCCATCGTCTACGAGAACATCTGGCTTGAGTCCATCTGGGAATACCCGACCAAGTCGGTCAACGTCCGTGCCTGTCGTCAACACCAGCGCGCTCCCGTCGCGAAGCGGGAAATATCTGTTTGCAGTCGAGAGCCCCGCAGTGGGATGCCCAAAGAAGCGCGTGCCAGGACGACCTTTGAACGCGGTAGCTACCGCCTCTCCCGAGCTCGCGGTCTTGCTGCCAATAAGCACGGCAACCGGCTTGGTCGTCATGTCGGTTTTGCACTCTCCCGCCATGCGGAGCTTCCAAGGCGTGGTTTTGCCATCTGCGTCGCGGAACGCGCCGATATGACCGCTTCCCAGCAAAGGCCGCAAGCCATCGACCATGGGCCACATGTTTCCGCCACGGTTCTCCCGAAGATCGATGATCAATCCATATGAAGCCTTGTCGGCCATCGCTTCGATGCTGCGGCATACGCTGGAGGCGAACTTGCGACCCGCCTCGGGATCGGATCCCATGAGGCCCGGCAGCCGCAGATAACCAATATTGTCAGATGAGCCAGCCTCGAGCGCCTGGGTAGGAATCGCACTTGCCCGATACTGCGCCGCCCTACTCGGGGTCTGCAGGGAGCTATGGCGATCCCCTAGCTTTGCCAGCACAATTCGGATCCGCGAATATGCCTCTTGAGCCGGAAATTCCTTCAAATCGGAAGTTAGCAGTTCGGCTCGCTCAGCATGCCATTCGACCTTGGCCCTGTTGAGTGCCTGGGTGCGAATGATCGAGATGGCAGCGTCCAGCACTTCATACGCGGAGACACCGTTCGAGCTTGCGACCTCGCCGCGCAGCTTGAGCGACTCCGCCCTGATGCTTCCGGCGTCATTCATGGTTATCCCGAACTTCAAGCTCGTTGCAGTCAGCGGGACATAGAGCCGGAGCTCTCTCGCTTGAGTGCCATCCCGAAACCTCACCGGGTTGTTGCTCGTGTTCTCAAATTCCAGGCGTTCGCCAAGATGATCGGCACGGATCCATATTGCCCCGTTGCCGGCACCCTCTTCTACCTGGAGAACTCCTGAGACGACTACTTCGCGGCCGCGATACGCTGCGGCATCCAGCGAAGCAACTGCTCCGGAAAATCCTTCTTTGCCGATCTGTGCGGCGGCCAGATTCAGGTTTGAACCTGAAGGATCGAGCACATCGCCCGAGCCGGTCACCGTTGAATCTTTACTCGTCCCTCGCCATACAGTCTCCGCGCTAGCCGCCGCGTGCAGGAACATCAACACAAGCAACAATAACGCACGACTCATCGCTTCAACCTCCTTGTTGTGGGTGGATGGCATATAGGCTGCAAAGTTACGGGCGGAATCTTGGTTTGAACGCTCTTCAATGCAGCCCCATGTCGCGCAGCAACGACGGATCTCCAGTCACGACAACGTCGGCGCCCGAGGTCGGCGGCAGATCAGCGGAAGGCATACCCGTGCAGCGCGTCAGCCACTTGCGAAGCGTTCGGTAATGGAACACCTGTGCCGCTGCCGAGGACAGGCCATGGCCTTGGTCGGAGTACTCCACGCTCACGTAGGGGCGCCCACCACGCGCCAATTGATCAATGAAGCCGGTGGACTGTTCCGGAACCGATACTTTGTCCAGTGCGCCATACTCGACCAGAAATGGAACAGACGACGCGCCAACGTGCTCTGCGGGCGACTGGGCAAGGATGCGCGCGAGATCGGCGGGTTTGGTAACGTCTCCGACTTCCCTATGGATGTCGTCCGCCATGTCGGGCCGGCGCTGCGGCAAAATGAGAGCGAAGCTCCGCAGGTCTCCGCCGCCGTTCAAGGACGCCGCGCACACGACGCTTCCTGGGTAGAAGGTGGCGAGCGCGATGGATGCGAATCCCCCATAACTATTGCCCATTGCTGCGCCTCTTTCCGATGAGACGCCAGGCTGGGTCTTCAACCAGGACGTCGCCGTCTGTATATCAGCGATTGCACCACCTCCCCACTCACCATCGCTCGCGTTCGCAAATGCATCACCAAACCCCGTCGATCCTCGGAAGTTGACGCGCAGCACCCAGTAGCCCTGGCTACGAAGCCACGCAGCCTCGGCGTCGTATTGGGCGCCATCTCGGTGATGCGGGCCCCCGTGAACGTTCACGACGAACGGGCAGCGCTGCTTTGCGCTATCGCAGGTAGCCGGGTCGGGAGGGACCGCCCAGGCTTGGAACGCTTCTCCATCGGGACTCGTCAGGACGGTGGCCATCGACTCAGCGTGGTCGTTGTCGATATGGTTGCCCTGCACGACGACCGTCCGCAGCTTACGCGTTTCAGGCGTAAACACGTAGTAAGCCGGAGCGCTTGTGACATCCTGGGTTTCAATCAACCAAGTGGCGTCATCATCAGAACGCCCTACGATCCTGATCTGGCCAGGCAAACGATTGGACAGGTGGCTGAGCGCCAAGCGCATCCGCCGCGTGAGCCCAACCCATTCCGGCCGTCCAGGATCGTACATATACGCGTCAAGCTCTCCAGTTATTGGGGAGAACGCCCTTGCCGTCACATCAGCCCGGGGTGCAGTCGCGACCACTGCGACTTCGCCGGATAAGACGTCCGCCTTCCGCACCACGGCAAATCCGTCTTTGTCAACGCCACTGAAGTATGCGGCGGTCCGATCTTCAGTAACCATCAGCGGACGGTCGGGCACTGAGGCGACTGGGACACCTCCAATATCGGTCGCCGTGGGGGTCGCCCATTTGCCGCGAACTGTTTGCACAAGCCCCACGCGGCCACCGGGGTCGAAGCCGATGCTGTAGCCGCCGCCCAACGAAGCCATCTGTTTAATTGCCCCGCTGCGGAAATCCAGCACGTTCTCTGTCAACGTGCCATCTTGCGCCTGGCTTACCACCTCAAAACCTTCACGTCGTGCTTGTTCGCCGAAGCCAGCGACGCGGCCAGGCAGTGTGACAACGAGCGGAGCGGAATCCGACTCGTCAACCGAATGCAAGGTCAGAACAGGCATGCCCGACTTGTCGACGCTGAGGATGAGAAAATGCGCACCCTCGGGTGACATCTGGTACATCATCTTCGAGCTGCTCCAGTCTGCGACGCGTAGCGGCTGCCAAGTGGGTGCCGCAGCTCGCCAAAGCGCGCTCGCTCTTCCCCGTTGCACCCAGGAAACCGCGCTGCCGCCGCGTGCTAGCTGAGGCAGCTGAATTGAAGGAACATCAACGACAAGGTGATCGTCGCCGGCACGCGCATTTCCCGCGCTTGGCATGATGAGGACGCTAAGCGCCAACAATCGAACTAGATTTCGCATGAGACGTCCGTGCCAGCGCTCTCTCCTCGGCGGCAGAAGAATAAACGCGTCCCTGTCGACGCGTCGAGTGCGTACCATCCGTAAGCAATCTCCATCAAACGCCCCTCGTGTTATGGCGGGTGAGAGGAGCGATAGACAACAAAGGACGTGCCGTGCGTATTCGGACTTCAAACAACGGATCGATCTCGAACGTGCGCGACGGCACACTTAGTCGCTTCGTTTCCCCGGTTACGACAGTCCGCAGTCAACCTGATCTTCGAAAATGGACTGCTGCCAGTCACATTCGAACGTGGCCAATCGTAGCTGCATTCAGCACGCATGGGCTACCGCACCAAGCAGGCTCGCGGTCCCGAGAACGAAACGACCAGGCTGCGTTCGGAGAACACGGGGGCCCCCACCCATGGAAAACTCCACACCCCCTCAGACGTCAGTACAACCGGTTGCACCCCCATGGATTGGCCGAGAATCGTTAGTCCACGATCCACAATGCGTAAGCTCGTCGTAAACTCGCCCACGCCGGAGAGTACCTTTCTCACGACTCCGTCGCCGGCCTCTGCAGACTCGCCTACCGAGGAAAGCGCCACTTGCGAGGTGTCCGGGATCACCAACAACGATTCTGAGCCCGTATCCAGTACCGCTAAGGCAGTCTGGTCATCCACGAGAACTGGCAAAAGCAGATTGCTCCGACCATCGGACGTGGCAAAACTCAGGTGGCTTGGCAGTGCACACTTGCTGACCACACCGGGATCGATCCTCAGAACTTTCTTGCTGAACTCGATGGCAGGAAATCTCTGAAGAAGCGGCAGGCCCACGATTGCCTCTGCCTTCTCGATTGGAGGCCTCTCGATCACCACAACCCCCATGTTCTTGACCAACATGGGGCCCACCGTGACCGATCCAATTAACGCCAAACTATCGGAAAGAACTGGCCCATCGCGCCTGGTTAGAAGTGACAGGCCTGTCGCCACTGGTGTCGCCTTCAATCGCTCGGCCATGTTTCTGCTCAGTATCAGCGAGTATGGTGAGCCGGTGTCGACCAATGCACGAATCTTTTGCCCATTCACTTCTATTTGAACAAATGGGATACCCCACTTCTCAAGAAGCGGTTGGTCTATCGCGAGCTCTGCTGACCCATCGGAATTGATTTCCTGAAGATCATTGGATTTCGAGATGACGTCATAGTCGATTCTGTTGTCCGGAGATGTATCTACGGAGAATCTGGTGTTCGGCGCCTTCTGCATCTCGGGCAACGCCGTATGTAAGAACCAACGTACCGTATCGGACCAGCCCTTCAAATCCCCTTTTGCCAGGTAGGTACGCGCGAGGATCTGGTTGCAGAAGGCAGACACCTCATGCCTGCCTGCCTTAAAAGACCCCTGCATGCACGCTGTTGCGCTCTTGACGACTGCTTTGGTATCGCCATCCAACAGCGAGTTCATCAAATCCTTGATGATCTGGTTTCGATTGGCTGCAAGCTGTCGCTCAATCTCGGTGCGATCGCCACGGGCGAGAGCATCGGCCAGGAAGTTGCCTCCGACCGCTGGCTGACTGTTTGATTGGGCATTCGCCTGACCGCACAGCAGCAACAACGCGCACAATGAAATCCGTGTAAACCTCTGCATTTCCACTCCTTCCTGAGCCTGCACAGATGCTACTCCGGCCAGCGGGTTGGCAAAGCCCACCTCAATCCTTCAACGAATTCTCAAGCAGATCCACATAGGTATCGAGACGGGTGCGCAAGCCGATCAGCAGCCAGCCCATCGCATACAGCAGCACCATGGCCCAGATGAGCAGTCCGGCCACCAAGTGGACATCGAAGGCCCCTGCCCAATCGCCCCACTTCCAGTGGCGGAACTGCAGGTAGAGCGCGATCAGCACCGGGAAGATACCGAGTCGCTGGATGCCGCCGAAGGCGATGCCCATCCGCTCGCCCATTCGGGCACGCAGCGCGCTCACGAATCGCAGGCGAGCCTCACGTTCCGCACGGGGAAATCGGCGCAACTCGGCAATCACGCGCTCCCACTTTCCGTAGGTCACGTCCATCTCGAAGGCATGGGACTTGCGTAGGCGGAACAGCTTGGGAAGCTCTCGTCGAAGCATGAGCGCCATCGAGAGAACAATGCCGGCCAGTTCGGCCACAAGGCAGACGATCGCCACCATGCCGACAATGTTGGGCGGGAACCACTTGGACAGCACGGGCGACGCCAGGCCAAGGCCGGCCATCCCAAAGCCGAACCAGAACGACCATCGCTCCAGGCGGGAGGGCTTCTCGTTGGGCTCATCGGCCACATACTGCTGCACGTGGTCATGCAGCCAGGCGAACGTCAGTGATGGCGGCTGCGTGGGCATGCCCGCCACGGGTTCGGTGGCCACCCACTTGAACTCACTAGTGCGGACTTCCATGTTCGCTCCCCCCTTGGCGGGATGATAGACCTTGCGGGAGCACGGGCGATCGGGATATTCCCGACAGGCCTTCTGAAGGCTCGGCCGCGCTGCGCGGGGCATCGTCCTACCCGTCCGGGATTCGCCAGTTGGCGATTTCGCATGTTCTGGCGGGTGACGCCTGGGTACGCTTTCAGCCGGAGACTCAAAACTCCAAAGTCAGCAGGACCTCGATGCAGCGCAACCTCCGCGAAGTTCGCGGCGGTGCGTCCTGAGTTGAGTCGGGAGGGCGGCTAATACAAGACCCTGCAAAGGGAAATACGCCCGCCGGTTTGCTGACTTACGGTTTTGAGCCTCCCGACACCCTCGCCCCACGCGAGGGCCTTCCAAGGACGAGGACTCTGCCATGACCGTATCCCCCGACTATCGCCCCAGCGACGCCCTGCCCCCTCCCCCGCCCCGCAGCGGCTACTTCCTTCCCGAACACGCCCAGTACCAGTTGTCCTGCGTACTCGACCATCTGGAATTCCTGTCCCAGGCCATCGCCTCGCGCAGTGCCGACGATGAGCGCGACGCGTGGCTGCAATGCCGGCCCGACCAGTTGGCCTGGTGCTTTTCGTTGCTGGCGCGGCAGATCGCGCCGGTGCTGGCCGAGCTGGAAGGGCCCGCTTCAATCGTGGTGGCTGCTCCCAGCCGATAGCGGCGGGTGCTGTCATCTCCGCGTCGGCCGCTCGCGCGATGGCAATGCGACAGCTTTGACCGAGGTCCTGCCGCCCTACCACCGCGAGTGCCTCAGCTACCCACTGGCGGTCCCGTGGCTGCGCGGACGCGCAATCACCGTAGAAACCGCTGCCCGCCCCATCACCACGGATGCCTGGGTGGGCGGACGTCGGCATCCTCGTTGAGAAAGAAGCCACCAGTCGGGCCCAACCCATCCAGCGTGGCCAGCCGCACTGCGATGGGTGCCGCGTCGGCGGGGGTGCGGTGGCCCATATGGCCGTTCAGATCGGTGGCGGTCAGGCCAGGGTCGGCGGCATTGACCTTGATGCCTTCCGCCGCCAGCTCCTTGGCGAACTTGACCGTGATCATGTTGAGTGCGGCCTTCGAGGCGCAGTAGCCGGCAGAGCCGATGTTCCAGTTCTCGCTGGTCATATCCAGTGTGGAACCAATCGAACCCAGGCCGCTGCTCATCATGACGATCCGCGCCCTGCCCGACTTGCGCAACAGGGGCAGGAACGCCTGGGTAACCCGGACCGCACCGAACACGTTCACGTCGAAGATGGCGCGCATTTGCTCGACCGGCTCCTGGCTAGGCGGCGGTGGCCGCCCGAAATTCATGCCGGCGTTGTTGACGAGTGCGTCCAATGCGTCCGTCTGGCCTTGCAAATACGCCGCGGCGGAACGGACGCTATTGGCATCGCCGACGTCGAGCACAAGGCAGTGCGCTTCGATGCCTTGTTGGCGAAGCTCAGCTGCGGCGGCCTCGCCGCGCGCCGGATCGCGACAGCCCAGCCAGACAGCGAAATCTCGCTGCCCCAGCTGGCGGGCGATCTCCAGGCCGATGCCTTTGTTGGCCCCGGTGACAAGGGCGGTGGATCTGCTCATGGACTTCTCCCTTCGGCGCCAGCGATTTGCCTATAAGCGGTCCAGCCGAGTCAAGCGACGTCGGTCCGCCTTCTTGCCGTCGCGAGTGATTCTCATTTAATATCGCGCCGCTCGAATCTGCCCGCAGGTTGCCGCCGCCCTGCTCCCCACTGCGTCTTCCCAGGGCCATTCCCTTGCTGCCTCCTCTTCCGCGTGCGCGTTTGGCGCGCCACTCCGTCCTCTACATCGCGCTGTCCGCCGCCTGTCTGAACGTGCAGGCCCAACAGGCCGATTCGATTCCGCCACCCGCCAGCGAGGCAGTCGAACTGGACGCCATCCAGGTCAAGGGTGAGCGGTTGGGGTTGAACCTCAATCTGGACGCCAGCACGGGCGCGCTGGGCACCAAGCGATTGTTGGATACCCCCTTCTCGGTCACGGTGGTCGAGCAGGAGGATATCGAGAAGCGCGCGGCGACTACGTTGGGCGATGTCTTCCTCAATGATCCTTCGGTCTACGCCGCAGAGCCTTCGGCCTCGACCGCCTGGTGGGGAACGCAGATCCGCGGCATCGGGGTGACCAACCACTATGTGGATGGGGTGCCGATGCTGATGGAATGGGGCGGTGAATATCCCCTGGAAGCCGTCGAGTCGGTGCAGGCGCTCAAGGGCCTGGGCGGTTTCATGTACGGCTTTGGCTCACCGGGCGGCATCGTCAGCTATCGCAGCAAGCGACCCACCAGCAGCGCGATGTTCTCCACCACGCTGGGCTGGCGCAATGACAGTGCCTACGCGATCCGCGTGGATGCCAGCGATCGCATCGACGGGCCCGATTCGCTGGGCGTGCGGGTGAACCTGGCCAAGGACGGTGGCGATGCCTACAACGGCGCCGGGCTCGATCGAGAGGTGTATGCGCTCGCCGTGGAGCAGCCGATCGGTGACAACCTGCTCTGGCATGCCGAGGCGTTGCGCGAGGACAGCAATCTCAAGCATGAGCCGCTTTATTTCTATTGGGACAGCTACGAAGGCGACCGCCTGCCCAGGCCGACCTACGACTACGAAAACGTGCGCGTACGCAATTCGTACTACAAGTCGAAAACCACCCAGGCCACGACCGGCCTGCAGTGGCGCCTGAGCGAGCGCTGGAATGCGGACTTCACCGTGGGCGGCAGTCGTCGCGAGCACTACTCCAACAAGATGTTCGGCAACCTGCTCAATGAGGCGGGCGACTACGAGGGCACTGTCTACAACTTCGCCGGCGACCTGCGAAACAGCGTGGCGCAGGTGCTGGTCACCGGCCAGCTGGACATCGGGCCGATCCGCCACGACGTGGTGGTGGGCGCCTCGGTCCAGCGCAGTTGGGAGCGCTGGAGCAACGACTGGTACTGGAGCAACGACTTCTCGGGGAACCTCTACCAGCGCCAGGACTTCATTTCCACGCACGTACCCGACTTCAGCTTTGCGCCGATGAGCTACGACGAGCGCCAGAAGTCGGTGTTCGCCAGCGATACCGTGCACCTGGGCGAGCAATGGCAGGCCATATTGGGCGCGCGCTACATGGACTACGAGCAGCGCGATGTCGATGGCGATCCGACCGTGGATTCGCGCTATGCCACTTCCGCGCTCACCCCCACGCTGGCGCTGATCTACAAGCCGGTCGATGCGGTGTCGATCTACGGCAGCTACGTCGAGTCGCTCGAATCGGCCGGGCGCGTGGGCCTGGACAGCGAACCGCCCTATGCCAACGCCGGCGAAGTGCTGGATGCCACCATCAGCAAGCAGTACGAGCTGGGTGCCAAGTACCAGAGCGGCCGATTCGGCTTCACCACGGCCGCGTTCCGGGTCGAGCGCGGCGCGCAGATCGATCAGTGGCGCGATGGCCTGCGCTACCTGGTGCAGGACGGACTGACGCTATATCGCGGTGTCGAGGCGATCGCCAGCTATGGCCTCACCGAGAATCTGGACGTGGGCATGGGCGGGCTGTGGCTGGATGCCAGCCTGGAGGGCCTCTCGCCCGAGAACGCTTCGTTGCGGGGCAATCGCCCGGCAGGCACCTCGCCGCGGCAGTTCGTGGGCAACTTCGAGTACCGCCCTGGCTTGCTGAGGGGCTTGAGCCTGCATGGCACGGTGCGCTACTCGGGCGAACAGTACTACGAAGATGCCAACCGCATCTTGATTCCCGGACGCACCATCACCGATATCGGCTTCCAGTACCGAACCGCGCTGGCCGGTCGCAGCGCCACGCTGACCGGCAACCTCAACAACGTGTTCAATCGCAAGTACTGGAACCTGGACACGCTGGGCGAGGCCAGGAACGCCTCGTTGGACCTGCGCATCGACTGGTAGGCCTCGGCACAGACTTCGCTACGAGATAACCCGCGCGCATACCCAGATGCCGGCTCGCCATCACGCAGCGGCGCGCGGGCGATGACAAAGAGATTACGCTGGCGTGACGCCGCTCGGGGGAAGCGCTGGCGCCTCCGGACCCAACGTCCATGCCGACCAACAGGGCCGCGTGCCCGGATCCCTTCGAGCGCTGTCGTCGCTGACGACAGCCGCTCTGCCTGTCGCCGAGCGCATGCCCTCCCCTCATCGATCTCCGCAGGTACCCCATGTTTCGTCGTGCCCCCACGCTTCGAACCCGGACCCCACTCGGTCTTGCCGTCGCTTTCGTCCTCGCCACGCCGGCGCTGGCTCAGCAGGCGCCGCCGGCGACCACGCTCGATCAGGTAACCGTGCTGGGCAATCGCACCCAGCCGCGCACGGTACTGACCTCGCCCTCGCCCATCGACGTGCTGTCGGCCGAGGACATCCGCAACAGCGGCTACACCGACATCAGCAAGGTCCTGCAGTCGCTGGTGCCCTCCTTCAATTTCCCGCACCCGACCACGCCGGATGGCAACACGCATATCCGCTCGGCGACGCTGCGTGGCCTGTCGCCGGACCAGACCCTGGTGCTGGTCAATGGCAAGCGCCGCCATACCAGTGCCTGGGTCAACACCGGCGGCACGGTGGGCAAGGGTGCGGTATCCACCGACCTCAACGCGATCCCGGTCAGCGCGGTCGAACGCATCGAGATCCTGCGTGATGGTGCCTCGGCGCAGTACGGCTCCGATGCCATCGCCGGCGTGATCAACATCGTGCTGCGCGAGGATGCCGGGCTGGACGCGGTGGCCAGCTACGGCAGCACGAAAGATGGCGGCGGTGACACCACGGCAGTCTCGGTCGATGCGGGCTTCGCGTTTCCGGAAGACGGTGGTGTCCACTTCACGTTGGATTGGCGCGACCGCAAGGGCGCCGACCGCGGATTGCCGGACACCCGCCAGCAGTACTTCGGCATCGCGCCCAATGGCCAGCCGGTCGCGCTGTCGGGCAACTATGGCTCCGGCACCGGGCTGACCCCGATCGGCGGCGCCGCCGCCGGCGTCGTGGCCGATCCACGCGAGGCGAGCATCGACCGCGACGCGCTGTGGCGCTTCGCCGATACCGCCGACACCCAGGAGCTGACGGCGTTCGGCAACCTGCGCAAGCCGCTGTCCTTCGCCGAGGGCCTGGAGTTCTATGCCTTCGGTGGCTACGGATCGAGCCGCGGCAGCTCCAACGCCTCGCTGCGCCGCGCCGGCCAGAACGAGAACGTGCGCGCGATCTATCCGGATGGCTTCCTGCCCTGGGTCGACACCGACAGCACCAATTACTCGCTGGCCGCCGGCCTGAAGGGCTACGCCGGCGATTGGCGCTGGGACCTGAGCACGGTCTACGGCGGCAACGAGCTCGAATACCGCACCCACAACACTCTCAACGCGACCTTGGGCGCGGACAGCCCGACCTCGTTCTACAACGGCAAGTTCGAGTCCTCGCAGTGGACGACCAACCTGGACTTCAGCAACAGCTTCGAGCTCGGCTGGCACGCGCCGCTGCGGCTCGCGCTGGGTGCGGAGTTCCGGCGCGATGGCTACGAGATCTCGCCCGGCGAAGAGGCCTCCTATGTGTGGGGACCGGCGCGGGTGTTGGACGGACCGGCCGCGGGCAGCGTGCCGACGATCGGCGCGCAGGGATTTGCCGGCATCCAGCCCATCGATGCCGGCGACTACGACCGCCACAACGTTTCGCTGTATGCCGAGGCCGAGACCGATGTAACCGACCGCTTCCTGGTGCAGACCGCGGTGCGCTACGAGGACTACAGCGACTTTGGGTCCACGACCAACGGCAAGCTGGCGCTGCGTTACGAGATCGGTGGCGGGGTGGCGTTCCGCGCCTCGGCCAGCAGCGGCTTCCATGCGCCCGCGCTGGCCCAGCAGTACTTCAGCTCGACCAGCAGCCGCACCCTCAACAACGCGATCACCGGCCTGCCGGAATACGTGCTGGTGCGCACCGCACCGGTCGACTCGGCGGAGGCGCAGGCACTGGGTGCGCAGCCGCTGGAACCGGAAGAGGCGACCAACCTCACCGCGGGCTTCACCTGGGGCTGGCGTGGCCTGGTCGCATCGCTGGACGTGTACCGGATCGACATCGACGACCGCGTGTTCCTGTCCAGCAACTTCGTCGATGCCGGCACCTCGACTGCGATCCGCGACTATCTCGCCTCGCTGGGTTCGCCTGGCGTGACCAGCGTGCGCTACTTCAGCAACGCCGCCGACACCCGCACCACCGGTGTGGACTTCTCGGCGCGCTATCTGTGGGAACTGGCCGAGTACGGAAACCTGAGCGCGACGCTGGGCTATAACCACAACAAGACCGAGCTCCAGCACATTGCCGGTACGCCGCCGGAACTGCTGGCGCTGGGCGTGCGCACGCCGATCCTCGATATCACCGAGCGCACCCGTATCGAAGAGGGACAGCCGCGCGACAACCTGATCGTCGGCCTGCGCTGGGACATCAGCCGTTGGGGGCTCAACTTGTCCACGCACCGCTACGGCGAGATCCGTGGTGTCGCGGCGACCAACCAGACCGACGCGAACCTGGCCGAGTTCGCCAAGGGGTCGACCGGCTTCGTCGCCGTGCCGACCGAGGCCGGCGCCGCCGGTCGCTATGACGTGATCCAGATCCTCGAACCGAAGTGGGTTACCGACCTCAGCGTTTCTTTCCGCGCCAATGAACATCTGCGGCTCACCCTGGGCGCCGACAACGTGTTCAATACCTATCCCACGCGCAATATCGCCACCACCACCGCGGTGTCGGGTGCGGACACGTTCGGCGTCTTCCCGTACAGCGAGCTCTCGCCGTTCGGCTGGAGCGGCGCCTACTACTATGCGCGGATCGAGACCACCTTCTGAGGCTGCCGATGACGACTTCCCTCCCCTCCGATCCGTCGCGCCGCCGCTGGTTGCAAGGCGCGACGGTGGCGCTCGCCGCCGCCGCGTTGGCACCGCGCGGCGCGCAGGCAGCGCCGCTGGCCGCGGCGCCGGTTACACCCGCGGACGCCACGCCTCCTTTGCGGCTCAACCTCAACGAGAGCAGTTATGGTCCCTCGCCGCGGGTGGCGACGGCGATCAACGACGCACTCGGCCAGCTGCCGCGTTATGTCACCGCCGCGCAGGCACAGGCACTACAGCAACAGATCGCCGCGCTGGAGAAGGTCGATCCGGAGCAAGTGATTCTGGGCGAAGTGCTGGAAGCACTCGGCCAGCACCTGGCGATCACCCACGGCGGCGGCGAGTTCGTCTACTCGGTGCCGGGCTACGGTGCCTTGGTCGATGCGGCCGCCCCTTTCGGCGGCAAGGCCGTCGAGGTGCCGCTGACCCCGAAGCTGGAGAACGACCTGGCCGCGTTGGCGCAGGCGATCGGCTCGAACACGCGCGCCCTGTTCGTGGTCAATCCGCATAACCCTTCCGGCACGGTCAGCGCGCCGGAGGCCTTCGATGCGTTCGTGCGCGAAGCGGCGCGACGCACGCTGGTGATCGTCGACGAGGCTTACCTGGACTATCTCGACGACTTCGATCGCCGCACCGCGGTGAGGCTGCTGCGCGAGGGCGCGAACGTGGTGGTGTTTCGCACTTTCGGCAAGATCCACGCGCTGGCAGGTCTACAGATCGGCTACGCGCTGGTGCCGCGCGCATTGGCCGCCACATTGCGCGCGCGCGGCGTTGGCGACGCGCATGCACTGAACCAGGTGTCCATTGCAGCCGCTTCGGCTAGCCTGGCCGACCCCGCCTACACCGCCAGCGTGCGCCACCAGGTGGCACTGGAACGCGCCCGCTGGCTGCGCTTCCTGGATGCGCTGGCCCGGCCATACGCGGTGCCCGCCGGCAACTTCGTGTTCTTCGATGCCGGGCGTCCGCAGCCGCAACTGGCTGAAGCACTGGCCGCGCGCGGCATCCTGATTGCGCGCGCCTTCGCGCCGTTTGCGAACTGGGCCCGCATCAGCATCGGCACGCCGCAGGAGAACGCGCGCGTGCAGTCCGCGCTCGCCCAACTGCTGGGCCGCTGAGTGACCGCGATGGCAAGCGAGGATTCAAGCGCTGCAGAGTGACTTCTGGCCCACGCTGGGCCGCGCGGCGCGGTGCTAGCTTGCTTGGCGCCCTACCGCGTGCCAAGCCGAAGGACTCCGATGCACGCCACTCGCTCCGTCCTGTTGGTGGCGGCCATCGCCGCAACCTGGTCCACCCAGGCCACCCGAGCACAGGCCGCCGATGCATGGCCCGCCGATCGGCACCAGCAAGTCGATGCGATCTTCGCGCCATGGAGCGGCCAGACCACCCCCGGCTGTGCCGTGGGAATCTCTCGCGACGGCACGCTGGACTACGCGCGCGGCTATGGCATGTCGAATCTGGAATACGACAGCCCGATCACGCCGGAGTCGATTTTCTACGCCGCCTCCCTCTCCAAGCAGTTCACGGCTTTTTCGATCGGGCTATTGGCGCAAGCGGGCCAGCTGTCGCTGGACGACGATATCCGCAAGTACCTGCAGGAGATGCCCGACTACGGCAAGACGATCACCATCGCGCAGCTGATCCACCACACCAACGGCCTGCGCGAACAGGGTCAGCTGCTGAATCTGGCCGGTTGGCGCGGCGACGATCTGTACACCCAGGCGGACATGCTGTGGGCGTTGACCCGGCAACGCGGCACGAATTTCGATCCGGGCACGGAGATCGTGTACGGCAATTCCGCGTACACACTGCTCGCGGTGATCGTGCAGCGCGTGTCCGGCAAATCGCTGCGGGCGTTCGCCGACGAGCGGATCTTCAAGCCGCTCGGCATGGCCGACACCCATTTCCACGACGACCACACCGAGATCATGCCCAGGCGCGCCTCTGCCTACACTACTCGGGAAGGCGGCGGCTGGCAGATCAGCGTCCCCAATATCGACTATTACGGTTCGACGAGTGTGTTCACCACGGTCGGTGACTTGCTGAAGTGGGAGCAGAACCTGGTCGACGCGCGCGTGGGCGGGCAGACGCTGCTGGCCTGGATGCGAACCTCCGGCAAGTTGAACGATGGCACCGAGATCCGCTACGGCGGCGGCCTGCGCCTGGCCGCCTATCGCGGTCTGCACATGCTGAGCCACGACGGCGCGGACGGCGGCTACCGCAGCGAGGCCACGCTCTTCCCGGACCAGCGGCTGGCGATCGTTGCGTTGTGCAACGGTGCCACGATCGCGCCCACCGAACTCACGCGCAAGGTGGCCGATGTATACCTGCGCGATCGCATGACCGAACCTGCGCTGCTGCCGGCAGTGAAGTTGCCTGAAGTCGAGCAATCGGCGTTGGCCGGCGTCTACTGGAGCCCGTTGACGGACGAAGTGGTGCGGATGGAGTGGAAGGACAGCGCGTTGCGCCAGGTCGGCGCGCCCACAGCCTTGGTGCCGGTCGGCGGCGGCAGCTTCCGGCCGGGCGAGTCGCCCCACGAATGGCGTTTCATTGTACCGGCCGCCGGCGCGCCGGCCGATGCGCAACCCGAACTGCGCATCAGGGATTCCTGGCCGACGCAGAGAGTGTTTGTCCGGGTCACCTCCCCCATGCCCACTGCTTCCGCGCTGGCCTCGTTCGCCGGGCAGTACCGCAGCGACGAAACCGACATGACGTACACGGTGCGCTTTGCCGACGGCAAGCTGAGGCTCTCCTGGCCGCGCCAGTACGACATCGCCCTCGAAGCCGTCGGCGGCGACCGCTTCGTCAGCTCGCGTGGCACGGTCACGTTCTCTCGCAAGGTCTCTGGCGCAGTGGATGGGTTGATGATCAGCAACAGACGACTGCGCCGGTTGCACGCGGAGCGGCTCGCCGTAATGGACCCGCCAGTGACGCAGGAGACTGCAGCCGCGGGCGACATGGGTGCGCTCCAGCAGGTCGCCGCGCACTAGCGCGATCTGTTTTGCGTTGAACTTGGCCTTCTGCATGGCGACTTGGCCTGCGCGGCCCCGAGGATCGCCGGATCTTCCGGTCTGGCGGGTCCGGACCGCGGGCGGGCGTCAGTGCGACGCCCGCGCCGGGTCAGCTTTTCCTTTGTTCCTCAGTGGAAGTTGTAGGTCGCCCGCACGCCAAAATACCGCTCGAAATCGCGCGGCAAGTACGATTGCAGCGCCAGACGATTGGAGTAGTTGCTCGTCGAGTTGGCGATATTCGAGTAGTACTGCTTGTCGAACGCGTTGTTTACGAAGCCCATCACCTCCCAGCGCCCACTCTCCTCGCGCACGCCGATCGAGAAGTTCGCGATGCCGTAGCCATCCTGCACGGTCAGCGGGTCCTGGCTCAGCGAATAGTTCACTTCGCTCTGGTAGGTGTACGAACCGGTCACCACGCCCAGCAGGCCGCTGGAACCCATCGGATGGGCATAGTTGAAGTTGCCGGCGAATTTCCACTTCGGGGCCAGCGGCGGACGCGCGCCGGCCAGGTCCTGGCTCTTCACCGCCGTGCCGGTACAGCCTTGTGCCGCGGTCTGGTTCGGATAGCACTGGGCGAACGGGAAGTCGGTGATCTCCGCGTCGAGGTAAGTGGCAGAGGCACCCAGCGACAGGTCCGCGCTCGCGCGGTAGCTACTCTCCAGTTCAACGCCGCGGGTATGCAGCCGGCCGACGTTGGCGAGGCGGTAATTGGTGGAACCGTCGGAGAGCGTCTCGATGCCCTGGGCCTGGAAGTCCTTGTACCGGGTGTCGAATAGCGTGGTGTTCAAGGTTAGGTAGCGGTCGAGGAACTGCATGCGCGCACCGAGCTCGTAGTTGGTCGAGGTTTCAGGGCGTACCGGACCGCCCGCGGCGCGCACCGCATTGAAGCCGGTCGACAGGTCGTAGGTTTCACCCTTGTGGCCCGTGGCCGTGGTGAGGAACAGCATGAAATCGTCGGTGACCTGCTGCTGGAGGCCGGCCTTGTAGGTGCCGAAGGTGTCGCTGTCGCTGCCGCGGAAGGCCTGGTTCGCAAGGAAGTCGTCGAAGGTGTAGCCGATCTCTTCACTGCTCAGCCGCCCGCCCAGGATCAACGTCGTGAGCGGCCGCAAGTCGTACTCGATCTGGCCGAAGCCGGCGTATTGCTTGGAGCTGGACGTGGCGAACCAGGCGGCCTGCGAGTAGTACGGGCCGCGACCGAAGTTGCGGGCGTAATCCACGTCGGCATAGAACAGCCCCAGGGTGTAGCGAAAACGATCGTCGGCTGGCGACAGCAGGCGGAACTCCTGCGTTGTCTGGTGCGAGGAGAAGGTACCGAACTGGCGATTGTCCAGTTGCGGCAGCGCCGATTCGTCCTGGTCCAGGCGATCGAACATCTTGTAGCTGTCGTAGGCGGTGATGGACATCAGCGTCGGTCCGCCAAAGTCGTACGAGACCTTCACCGATCCGGCGTTGTCGGTGTAGTCGGTGCCGGTCGTGTAGTTGTTCAGCACATGCGTATTGTCGGGCCCGGGCGTGATTCCCTCGGCGAACACGGAGGGCGCGAAGGTGCCACGCAGGTTGGCGTCGGGGGCCAGCGCGAAGAACGGACGACCGGTGGTGGTGTGGCCGTCGACGTAGTCGTATCCCAGCGCGAGGTTCAGTTCGTCGGTCACGTCCCATACCAGCTTGTTGCGGCTGGACAGCGTGCGGCGACCATTGATGTCGTTGCCGTTGAAGTCGTTGGTGATGTTGCCGCCGAAGTTGTCGTAGTTCCAGCTGCTGCGAAAACCCGCGTGCTCGCCCAGCGGGCCCGAGAACGTCGCCGAGCCACCGATCTCGCCGTCGCCGGTGGTCAGTGCGCTGACCGAGGCGGTCAACGTATCCGACGGCGGCAGCGTGGTGATGTTGATCAGGCCGGCCGAGGCCGACTTCCCATACAGCGTGCTCTGCGGACCCCGCAGGACTTCGATCTGCGCCAGGTCGGACAGATCGGTGAAGGCGCGGGGCTGGAAGCCGATCGGCACGTCGTCCACCACCACGGCCACGCTGGGTTCGACGCCGATGGAAAAGGCAAAGGTGCCGACGCCGCGTACGGTGAGCGACGCATTCACCGGATTCTCCGCCGGCCTGATCACCAGCGACGGCGACACCCGGTTGAGGTCGTTGAAATCGCGCACGGCGAATGCATCGAGTTGCTCGGCGCTCACCACCGCCACCGCCACCGGAACCTTCTGCAGATCCCGCGTGCGCTTTTCAGCCGTGACCGTGACTGGAGCCAGCTGGATGGGTGCCGCCGGTGCGGCGCCCTGCACGGCCGCGTCTTGCGGTTCCTGGACCGCTGCCTCATCCGCATCGGTGCCGGCGGCGACCGCGGCGCCATTGACGAGTACCGAACCTGCCAGAACTGCCCCCACCCACTGGCTCAAGAGCTTGCGCTTCATAAATTGGCCTCCCCATTTAATGGCTATTGGTAAGACCAATGTGGCTTAGGTTGGTGAGACCGTCAACAAACCCTCGTCTGCGCGCGCCGTAACCCCGGGAATTGCCGTAAAAGGCCCCCAAACCCGCCTGAAACTTGTGCAGCGCACCAGGCTTGTGCGCGGATCGCCGCCCCGCGGTGCCCGGCGGGCGGCGAATCAAGGAATGCATTCCAGGCGATCCGGATGCCTTCCAGCCTACGGACTGGTGCTCACTCGGCGCGCAGCAGCGCGGTCAACGCCTGTACGTCCGCTTCCGGGGCGAGCCACGACGCAGCAAAAATTCCGTTCAACCCAAACAGACCCGCCACCACGCCCGATCGGCCCGCCGTCGCCCATAGCGAGGCAAGCCGGGTCGCCATCGGATCCTCGACGACGTGGCCATTGCCTCGTACGAAGTCGATCCAAGCCGCCAGCGCAGCGAGCAGCGCCGGGCAGCGCTGGCCCCGTCCGCTGTGCCAGGCCAGTACGTCCAGCCAGCGCTGCGGGATCTTCTGCGAACCGTCCATGGCGATCTGGCGCAAGCGATGCGGCAGCGCGGCGTTGGCGAAACGCGCGACCAGGTCATCGGCGTATCGGGCCAGGTCCATGCCGATGGCCGGCAAGGTCGGCATCGCTTCCTGCCGCATCAGGCGATCGATCAGCGGCCTGATCGAGGGATCGGCAATCGCCTGGTGTACGAACGCGTGGCCGCGGGCCAGTCCCAGGTAGGCCAGCGCGGAGTGCGCGCCGTTGAGCATGCGCAACTTGGCCGCCTCGTAAGCGTGCACGTCGCGGACGAACAATGCGCCACCCACTTCCCAGCGCGGCCGCGGGCCGGCGAAGCGATCCTCGATCACCCATTGCCGGAAAGGCTCGGTGATTACCGCGGCTTCGTCGCGCATCCCGATTTCGGCGGCAACGGCATCGCGGTCTTCATCGGCCACCAGCGGCACGATGCGATCGACCATCGACGAGGGACAGGCGCATTCGCGGCGAAACCACCGTGCGGTCCGCGAATCCTTCGCTTCGAGGTATTCGGCCAGCGCTGCGGCAAGCCGCTCTCCATTGCCTGGCAGGTTGTCGCAGCTCAGCAAGGTCAAGCCACCATGTCCACCGGCACGGCGCAGCGCCAGTGCCCTGCCCAGATAGTCGTAGAGGCTGCCTGGGCCCCGCGACAGATAGCCTTTCTCGGTGACGGTGAGCGTCACGAGGTGGACCTCGGGCGAGGCCAGCGCAGCCACCACCGCGGCCGGATCGCGCGGGCCCACCCGCACGCGCCGCACGGCGCCGATCAAGCGTGGCGGCTGCGCGCCAGGTCCCCGTTCCGACACGGTATAGAGACCCTCCTGCGGTGCCAGCTGCTCATGCACGTCCGCCGAACGCAACGACACGCCGGTGATGCCCCAGCCGCGGTCGCCGGCGTTCATCGCATCGTCCGTGTACACGCACTGGTGTGCGCGATGGAACGCGCCGATGCCCAGATGCACGATGCCGCAGGCCTGCGCATCGCGATCGTAGGCGGGCTGCCGGACCGCCGGCCGCAGGTGCAAGCGCGTGCTGCCCGACAGCCGCACGGTCACAACCGATAGGCCCGCTTGGCCAGCGGACCGGCGAGCTCGACCGCCAGCTCGGCCGCTTCCCAGTCTTCCAGGCGGTGTTCGGTCACCAGCTCCGCCAGGAATCCGCAGTCGATGCGGCGGGCCAGGTCGTGGCGCGCCGGGATGGACAGGAAGGCGCGGGTGTCGTCGTTGAAGCCGACGGTGTTGTAGAAACCCGCGGTCTCGGTGGTGGCCTTGCGGAACCGGCGCATGCCCTCGGGACTGTCGTGGAACCACCAGGCGGGGCCGAGCCGCAACGCCGGATAGTGGCCGGCCAACGGCGCCAGTTCGCGCGCATAGGTGGACTCGTCCAGCGTAAACACGATGATGGTCAGCGATGGGTCGTTGCCATGACGCGCCAGCAAGGGCCGGAGCGCGCCCACGTAGTCGGTGCGCATCGGGATATCCGCGCCCTTGTCACGGCCGAATCGCTGGAACAGCCAGGGGTTGTGGTTGCGCCAGCTGCCCGGGTGGATCTGCATCACCAGACCATCTTCCACGCTCATGCCGGCCATTTCGGTCAGCATCTGGGCGCGGAACAGTTCGGCGTCGGCCGGCGAAGGCTGTGCACGGGTGACGCGCGCGAACAGCGCTGCTGCTTGCGCGGGCGCCAGGTCGGCGGTGGCGGCGGTGGGATGACCGTGATCGGTGGACGTCGCCCCCAGGCTCGCGAAGTACGCGCGCCGCTTGCGCAGGGCGGCGAGGTAGCCCGTCCAGTCCCGCGCATCCTCGCCCGTCAGCTGCGATAGCGTGTCCAGGTTCGCCAGGAAACCTTCGAATTCGGGGTCGACCACGGGATCGGGCCGGAATGCCGTCACCACCCTGCCCTGCCAGCCGCTATCGCGAATGGCGGCGTGGTCCGCCAAGCTGTCGAGCGGCGATTCGGTGGTCGCCAGCACATCGATGTTGAAACGCTCGAACAAGGCGCGTGGACGGTACGCGGGGGTAGCCAGGCGCTCGGCGATGCGATCGAAATACAGATCCGCCGTGCTGGCCTCGAAGCGCACCGTCAGCCCGAATACTTCCGCGAACACCCAGTCCAGCCAGGTGCGCGACGGCGTGCCGCGGAACAGGTGGTAGTGCTCGGCGAAACAACGCCATGCCGCGCGCGGGTCGACCAGGGAGGCTTCGCCGTGCGGGCTGACGCCCAGCGCCTCCAGCGGCACGCCCTGGCTGTAGAGCATGCGCAGGACGTAGTGGTCGGGCGTGAGCAGCAGCTCGGTGGCGTTGGCGAACGGTGCGTTGACCGCGAACCATCGCGGGTCGGTATGGCCATGTGGGCTGACGATGGGCAGCTTTTCCACCAGCGCGTAGAGCTCGCGGCAGAGCGTGCGTGCGGCCGGATCGGCAGGGAAGAACCGGTCCGGATGGACCACCAGGGGACGTGACATGGGCGGCGCTCAGATCGAGGCGACGTTGCCGAAACGGCGACGCGTGGAAGCCACCGCTTCGCGCGCCTTGGCGAGCGCCTGTTCTTCGGTGGCGAACAGCAGGTGGTCGATCACCGAGGCCAGGTGCGCGCGCATCGCCGCGCGCGCCTTGGCCGGGTCACGGGTACGCAGCGCCTCGACGATGGCGCTGTGCTCTTCCACCACCGGGCGCACATTGGCCGCGCGCGCCTTGGCGTGCAGCAGTGCGCACTCGGGTGACGTGGAGCGCACCCGCCACAGTTCCTCGATGGTGTTGACGATGGCCAGATTGCGGGTGGCCCGCGCGATCAGCATGTGGAAATCGAAATCGGCGTTCTCGGTCACGCCGCGACGCTGGTTCTCCTTGGAGATCTGGCGCACCAGGGCATCGAGTTCGTCCAGTTCGGCATCGGTGATGTTGGTCGCCGCCAGTGCCGCGCTCTCGCCCTCGAACAGCAGGCGCGCTTCGGTCAGCTCGAACGCGGTGACGTTGAACCCCGGGCGATCGTTGATGCCGGGCAGTCGCCGGACATAGGCGCCCGAACCCACCCGCACGTCGATCAGCCCCTGCACTTCCAGCGCGATCATCGCCTCGCGCACGGCCGGCCGGCTCACCTCGTGTTCGATCGCCAGCTCGCGTTCGGCGGGCAGGCGGTCGCCCACCCCGTACTTGCCGTTGGCCAGGTCCTGGAACAGCCGCTGCGCCACGCGCTGGTACAGGCGGCCATTCGCCTGTCCAGCGTCTTCGCCGGCCTCTGCCGCCTTACGCGTCCTTTTTGAAGTCGCCATGCCGTCCGTCCTATGCGGTAAGACCAATATTGCCTAAATTGGAAAGGCAGAATAGTATGCGGTCAGTATAGTCCCCCACCGCTCAATTGGAAGATGCCTCGTCCATGAAGATCGAACGTGCCCGCGTGATCGTGACGTGTCCCGGCCGCAACTTCGTCACCCTGAAAATCGAAACGGACCAGGGGGTCAGCGGCATCGGCGACGCCACGCTCAACGGCAGGGAGCTGTCCGTCGTCGCCTACCTGGAAGAGCATGTCATCCCCTGCCTGATCGGACGCGACCCGCGGCGCATCGAGGATATCTGGCAATACCTCTATCGCGGCGCGTACTGGCGGCGCGGGCCGGTGACCATGTCGGCGATCGCGGCGGTGGACACCGCGTTGTGGGACATCAAGGCGAAGATGGCCAACATGCCGCTGTACGACCTGCTCGGCGGCCAGAGCCGCGACCGCGTGCTGGTCTATGGCCATGCCAATGGCGCCGACGTGGCTGAAACCGTGGATGCGGTGGCGCGCTACGTCGACCTGGGATACAAGGCCATCCGCGCCCAGTCCGGCGTGCCCGGGATGCGCGGCGTCTATGGGGTGGGCCGCGGCAAGCTGTTCTATGAGCCCGCCGGCTTCGGCCTGCCGGAGGAGACCGAGTGGAACACGCCGAAATACCTGCGCTTCGTGCCCACGCTGTTCGACAAGCTGCGCGACAAGTTCGGCTTCGATGTCCAGTTGCTGCACGACGCACACCACCGCCTGACCCCGAACGAGGCCGCCCAGCTGGGCAAGGCATTGGAGCCCTACGCGCTGTTCTGGCTGGAAGACGCCACGCCCGCCGAGAACCAGGAAGCGTTCCGGTTGATCCGCCAGCACACCACCACCCCGCTGGCGGTGGGCGAGATCTTCAACACGATCTGGGACTGCAAGGACCTGATCCAGAACCAGTTGATCGATTACATCCGCACCACGGTGGTCCGCGCCGGCGGCATCACCCACCTGCGCCGGATCGCCGACCTGGCCGCGCTCTACCAGGTGCGTACCGGCAGCCACGGCGCCACCGACCTGTCGCCGGTGACCATGGGCGCAGCGTTGCACTTCGACACCTGGGTGCCCAACTTCGGCATCCAGGAATACATGCGCCATACGCCGGAAACCGATGCGGTTTTCCCGCATGCCTACCGCTTCGAGGACGGCTATCTGTACCCCGGCGATGCGATCGGGCACGGCGTCGAGATCGACGAGCGGGAAGCCGCCAAGTATCCCTACCAGGCCGCCTACCTGCCGGTCGCAAGGCTCGAGGACGGCACGATGTGGAACTGGTGAAGTTAGCAGCAGAGTAAGCGGTGGCCGCACTGTGCGTACCACTGGAAACGGATAGGCCAATCAACAGAACAGGATGAGCTTGATGCAGCGGAACCGTGTTCGACTTGCCGTTGTCCTGGTGTTCCTCGCCGCGTTCGCGTCGGTGGGCGCCCCTGCTGCAGCAGCGGCGCCGCCATCGCAGGAGCGGCAGGTCCATCCGCTGGCAACGGGCTGGCGCTTCCGCTTCGAAGGCGACGCCAGCGGCGTCACCGACCCAGCGTACGACGACCGCGCCTGGGCGCCCGTGAGCCTGCCGCACACCTGGAACCGGGTCGGCGAATACGGCCTGTCGCCCTCGCCGGCGATGAACAACGCCCATGGCATCGGCTGGTATCGACTGCATCTGCCGCTGCCCGCATCCGCCGCGGGCCGGCATCAATTCCTGCAGTTCGACGCGGTAGGCAATATCGCCGACGTCTGGGTGAACGGCGTACACGTGGGCCGGCACGAAGGCGCGTTCTCGCGCTTCCGCTTCGACGTCACCTCCGCGCTCAAGCCCGGCGCCGACAACGTCATCGTGGTCAAGGCCGACAACAGCAAGCCCGATCTGGGCAGCACGACCGAAAACGTGATCCCGCTGGGCGGCGACTTCTTCATCCACGGCGGCCTCTACCGCCAGGTATCGCTGGTCGAGACCGACAGTGCGCAGATCGACCTGCTGGACCACGGCGGCCCGGGCATCTACGTGAGCACCCCCAGCGTGGCGGCTGGCCGGGCCCAGGTGTCGGTGCTGACCCGCCTGCGCAACCTCGCCGCTTCGCCCCGCGAGCTGTCGGTGGACACGGTCATCCGCGACAAGGCCAAGCAGGTCGTCGGCAAGGACCATGTCGCGGTGCAACTCGAAGCAAGCTCCACGCAGGCGCTCACCCGCCAGCTGACGCTTGCGAATCCGCACCTGTGGCGCGGCCTCAAGGATCCCTATCTCTATACGGTCAGCGTCGAGCTGCGCGACCGGGGCAAGTTGGTGGACCGCGTCGAGCAGCCGCTGGGGGTGCGCACGTTCCGCTTTGACGCAAACCAGGGCTTCAGCCTCAACGGCGAGGCCATGCCCCTGTACGGCGCCTCGCGCCACCAGGACCGGCTGGGCAAGGGCTGGGCGCTGTCGCCCGAGGACCATGCCGAAGACCTCGCGATCATGGCCGAGATGGGCGTCAACACGATCCGCGGCGCGCACTACCAGCATGCGCAGGAGTGGTACGACGGCGCGGACCAGGCCGGCATGGTGATGTGGGCCGAGATCCCCTTCGTGCACCAGTCTTCCTTCACCAACACCACGCCCACCCCGGCGCTCATCGCCAACGGCGAGGCGCAGCTGGTCGAACTCATCCGCCAGAACTACAACCATCCCTCGATCATGCTGTGGTCCATCGGCAATGAGTCCGACATCCGTGCCGTGCAGCTCAAGCTGGACACCGGTGCGCAGTCGATCGTGATGCTCAAGGCCTTGAACACACTGGCCAAACAGGAGGATCCGGGCCGGCCCACCGCCTACGCCGACTGCTGCGAAGACGCCATTCCCGGGCAGCCGGTGCTGAGCGACGTGGCCGACGTCACCGGCTACAACCGCTACTTCGGCTGGTATTACGGCAAGGCGGAGGAACTGGGCGGATTCCTCGACAAGATGCATGCACGCTATCCGGCCATGCCGCTTGGCGTCAGCGAGTACGGCGCCGGCGGCGGCCTGAGCCAGCACACGGACAATCCCCTGGGGGGGCCGGTGAACGTGTTCGGCCGGCCGCATCCGGAGGAATACCAGAGCTGGGTCCACGAGCAGTCGTGGAAGGTGATGGCGGAGCGGCCCTACTTGTCGGGCATCTGGATCTGGAACATGTTCGACTTTCCTTCCGACCTGCGCGAGGAGGGTGACGCGATCTACCTCAACGACAAGGGCCTGGTCAGCTTCGACCGCAAGGTCAAGAAGGACGCTTTCTATTTCTACAAGGCGCAGTGGTCGCCGCAGCCGGTGCTGTACATCACTGGTCGCCGCTACATCGACCGCGCGTATCCGGTGGTGGACGTGCGCGTGTACAGCAACGCAGGGCATGCCACGCTGACCGTCAACGGCGAATCGCGCGGCGCCGCACCCTGCCCCGGTCGCATCTGCACGTGGCCGAACGTGGCGCTCAAGCCGGGCGACAACCGCGTGGCCGTGAGCGCCACGATCCAGGGCCAGCGCATCGACGACGCAGTGACCTGGCACGCGCCCGACGCCGCCGCCGGCGTCAACATCAAGGCGGGCAGCCTCACCGGATTCACCACGCCCGCGCAGCAACGCTTCGGTTCGGACAACTTCTTCGTGGGCGGCGAAGGCAAGACGCTCAACCCGTTCCGGCGCGGGTCGCAGGAGGCCGGAGAAGACGTCGCGGTCAAGGCGATTGCCGGCGCGACCGACCCTGAGCTCTACTCGTCGTATCGCGAAGGCGCGTTCCAGTATCGCGTGCCGCTGCCGGATGGCCGCTGGCAGGTGACCCTGTACTTGGCCGAGCCGGACGCCGCCCTCGCCGCCAGCCGCCGATTCTCGGTCAAGGCCAATGGCGTGGACGTCCTGCCGCACTTCAGTCCCGCCGCGGCCGCAGGCGGCGCCTTGAAGGCCGTCACGCGCCGGTTCCCGGTGGTGGTCAAGGACGGAACCCTGGTGCTCGACTTCGTACCCGAAGGCGGCCCGGCAGTGGTGTTCGCCGTCACCGTCACGCCGGGCTGAGCGTAGCCAGGATTTCTTCTCATTGCGCAGCTCGCCGCGCGAGGTGTTCTCCATGTTCACGCTCGGCCGCCGCTGGTGGTTCATCGGCCTGGTCGCCCTAGGCACGGTGCTCAACTATCTCGCGCGCTCATCGCTGTCGGTGGCCGCACCGACACTGAAGTCGGCATTCGCGATGACCACGCGCGAGTACAGCTGGGTCGTGGCGACATTCCAGGGCGCCTACACCGTCATGCAACCCGTGGCTGGCCGGGTGCTCGATCTGCTGGGATTGCGCCTGGGCTTCGCACTGTTCGCGGTGGGCTGGTCGCTGGCCAACTGCGCCCATGCGCTGGCTACCGGCTGGGGCGGCCTCGCGTTCTTCCGCGGCCTGTTGGGCGCGACCGAAGCCGCGGCGCTGCCGGGTGGGCTGAAAGTCGTTTCGGAATGGTTTCCGCCGAAGGAGCGTTCGGTGGCGACCGCCTGGTTCAATATCGGCTCGTCGCTGGGCGCGATGATCGCGCCGCCGCTGGTGATCTTCTGCATGCTGCATTGGGGCTGGCAGTCCGCGTTCGTCGTCACCGGCAGCGTGGGCCTGGTATGGGCGGCGTTCTGGTATGCGGGCTATCGGAAACCGGAAGACGACCGACGCGTCAGCGCCGCCGAACGCGCCTACATTCTCGATGGCAGGAATGAAGCGCGCGTCGTGCAAAGTACAGGCGCCGGCGCATGGCGCGCGGTACTGACCACTCGCGCGTTCTGGAGCATCGCGCTGCCGCGCTTCCTGGCCGAGCCCGCCTGGCAGACCTTCAATTTCTTTATCCCGTTGTACCTGGCGGAAGTGCGCCACATGGAACTGACCCAGGTGGCCGCCTTTGCCTGGCTTCCGTTTCTCGCCGCCGATGCCGGCTCGCTGTGCGGAGGCTATCTGGCACCGTGGCTGATGCGCCGCTTCGGCGCCTCGCTGCTGACCTCGCGCAAGCTGGTCATGACGTTGGGCGCCTCGCTGATGTTCGGCCCGGCCTGCATTGGACTGGTCGACAGCGTCGCACTCGCCATCGCGCTGTTCTGCGTCGGCGGATTCGCGCACCAGATGCTGTCCGGTGCGCTCATGACACTCTCCGCGGACCTGTTCGACAGCCGTGTAGTGGCGACGGCCACCGGCCTGGCCGGCTCCGCCGCGTGGATCGGCGGACTGGGATTCTCCCTGATCGTGGGCGCCCTGGCCGACACGGTGGGCTACCACCCGCTGTTCGTCAGTCTCGCCGTGCTCGACGTGTTGGCGGCGACGGCACTGTGGCTGTTGCTGCGGAAACGTGCCGGATCACTGGCGCTGGCCTAGCCGCCCCGCCCCGTTGTCCGCGTACGGGCGATCAGTGATGATCTAGCCGCCCGCCCATGCGTAAGCCCCGGTTCCCCCGACAGGAAGAGGCAATGCCTTCCAGATCCGCTCCGATCTCTGCCGTGCAGCAGTCGCTCGATACGGAGCCGCAGTACATCGATGCACCTTTGTCGATCGCCGCGGCGTTCCTGGTGCTGACGGTCAGGGATGACGAGGCCGCCCTCGCCCGCGTCCGTGCGGTGCTGGGTGGCACCGACGATCTGGTCAAGAGCATCACCAGCCGCGATATCAGCGGGACTTTCACCTGCAACGTCGGCATCGCGCACCGCGTGTGGGCGTCGCTCACGCGCAGCCCACTGCCCAGGGAACTGGCGCCTTTCAGGGAGATCCAGGGCGCCAGGCACACCGCCGTCGCCACGCCGGGCGACCTGCTGTACCACCTCCGCGCCAAGTCGATGGACCTGGTCGTGGAGTTCGAGAAACTCCTGCTGGAATCCTTCGGCGACGCGGTCGTGCCGGTGGATGACGTCGCCGGCTTTCGCTATTTCGATGGCCGCGACCTGCTCGAGTTCGTGGACGGCACCGCCAATCCGGACGGGCTTGCGCTGCCTGCGGCCACCCTGGTCGGTGACGAAGACCCGGATTACGCCGGCGGCAGCTACGTGGTGATCCAGAAGTACCTGCACGACCTGGCGGCCTGGCGCGCGCAGACGGTTGAGGCGCAGGAACGGATCATCGGCCGCACCAAGCAGGACAACACCGAACTTCCCGATGCGGCGGCGGCGGAGCAGAAGTCGCACAAGACGCTGTGCACGATCGCCGATGCCGACGGCGAGCACGACATACTGCGCGACAACATGCCTTTCGCCAATCCGGGCCGCGGCGAATACGGCACCTATTTCATCGGCTACTCGCGGCACCTGTGGGTGATCGAGAAGATGCTCGAACGCATGTTCGTCGGCGATCCCCCACCGCTGCACGACCGCATCCTCGACTTCTCGAAGCCGATGACCGGCGTGACCTTCTTTGCGCCGGCGCGGCGGGTCCTGGCCGATCTGGGGGGATAACCGTCGATGGGTCCACTTCGCCGGCGGGACGAGCTCCCCGGGATGGATTCCCACCCTGCCTGGCGTGGTCGTATACGGCGAGGGTATTTCCGCGCCGCGGCGATGCCTCAGCCGAGCGCTGCGTAATCCATGCGCGCCAAGTCCTCGAGCAAGCCGGGACCGGTCGGGTCCCAGCCAAGCCGCTGGCGCGTCAGCGTGCTCGATGCCGCCATGTCCATGCCCGCGAACATGCCGAACCAGCCGAGGATGGCTTCGACTTCGTCGGGCCGGATGGAACGGGCCGGCACCCTTAATCCGGCGGCGACCACCTCGGCGATGCGGCGCGAAGCAATGCCTTCCTCGGCCACGGCGTGATAGCGCTCGCCCGCACGCCCCCGCTGCAGCACGAGCCGGTACAGCTGCGCCACATCGTCGACATGGGCCGCCGGCCACCGATTCTGCCCGTCGCCCACGTACGCGGCCACGCCCTGCTGCCTGGAGAGGCCGATGAAGTAACTGATCAACCCTTGCTTGTGCACATCATGCACCTGCGGCAGGCGGACCACGCGCACGTCCACGCCGGCGTCGAGCAGCGCGTTCGCGGCGAGCTCCGAGGCGATGCGCGGATTGGCGTGCGCGGGATTGAAGCGCGTTTCCACCGCCGGTTCACCGGCAGCGCCCTCGCCCATGCCCACGCCGGAGGTGACGAGCAGCGGACGATCCGAACCTTTCAACTCGGTGCCGAGCGCCTCGATCACCTTGCGGTCCTGCTCGCAGTTGGCGACAAACTTGCTGAAGTCATGGTCGAAGGCGGTATGGATCACCGCGTCCGCCTGCGCTGCGCCGGCGCGCAGGCTGACCAGGTCGCCGAGCTCGCCCCGGTGCACCTGGGCACCGGCCATCTCCAGGGTGCGGGCCGCCGCTTCGGAACGGGTCATTCCAAGCACCTCGTACCCCGCCCCCAGCAACTGCGCAACAACGCGCGACCCGATGAAGCCGGTCGCCCCGGTCAGAAATACACGCATCACGATGACCCCTATCGAAGATGACCGCAGTATCCGCGTTCTATGATCCTGTTAAAGTAGTGTTGTTATACGGGTATACGAACTAACAGGCACGGCATGACCCAGAGTTCCCTTGCTAGCTTCCTGAGGAGCCGTCGCGCGCGACTGGATCCATCCAGCTTCGGCTATCCGGCCGGCAGGCGGCGCACGCCGGGCCTGCGCCGCGAGGAAGTGGCGCAGCGCGCCAGCATCAGTCCGACCTGGTACACCTGGCTCGAACAGGGGCGCGGTGGCGCACCGTCGCCAGAGGTGCTTGGCCGCCTCGCCGTCGCGCTGATGCTGACCGACGCCGAACGCGAGCATCTGTACATGCTCGGGCTGGGCCGCCCGCCCGAGGTCCGGTATCGCGGCATGGAGGGCATCTCGCCGCGCCTGCAGCGAGTACTCGATGCATTGCCGTACAGCCCTGCCCTGATCAGGACGCCGACCTGGGACATCGTGGCCTGGAACCGCGCGGCCACCCAGCTGCTCACCGACTACGCGAAAATCCCGCCGAAGGAGCGGAACATCCTCCGCTTCCTGTTCGGCGACAGCCGGGTGCGCGCCGCGCAGGAGGATTGGGAAAGTGTCGCGCGCTTCGTCGTGGCGGCCCTGCGCGCCGACGCGATCCGCGCAGGCGCGGAAACCGAAGTGCTGGAACTGGCCAAGGAGCTCTCGTACAGCAGCCCGGAATTCGCCGCGCTGTGGCGCAGCAACGACGTGGCCAGCGACGGCGACGGCAGCAAGCGCCTGAAGCACCCCGTGCTCGGCCCGCTGGAACTGGAGTTCTCGACGTTCGCGGTCGAAGGCCGGCCGGACCTGTCGATGATGGTCTACACCGCGGGCAACGAAGACACGGCGCGCCGGATCACCGCATTCATCGAGGCACAGGCAACCCGCTAGATCGCTGCGCGTCAGCTACGCGTCGGCCGCCAGCGATGTCCGGACGATCATCGCTGGCGACCCTCCGAGGGCCGCACGACTTCGACACCCACCCCTGCGGCGATGCCGAAGACCGGCGCGCCGCGTCGCGACGCGCTGTCCATCCACCCAGTGACGGATGGGCGCCGCGCTCAGTTGCCGGTCGGAAGACCGATCCGGAACCCCTCCTTGGCGAGCTGGTCCTTGACGTGCTTGAACCGCTCGTACTGCGTCAGCGTAATCGGACCAGAGTAGCCTTCGCTCTGCAGAGCACGCGGCGGATACTTGATATAGGTCTTCATCAGTTCCTTGATCGCGTTGTTGATCGTCACCAGCGTCCAGGTGTGCTCGGTGTAGTTGTTCATGAAGATGTCGTAGCGCTCCTGTGGGTCCTGCCATAGGTCGAAGACCTGCGGCACGGTCGCCACGTAGGCGTTGGGGCCCTTCCAGCCGAGGTTGGTATCCACGGCAAGGCCGCCGGTGGAGGCGCCGTTGTCGCCGCGCACGTTGAAGCAGGCCTTGTAGTGGCCGACGCGGGCCGCCCCCGGGGTGAGCTCGTCCTCGGTGAAATAGAACCAGCTCTTGCGCTCGGACTTGCCTTTGCCCAGCAGCACTGGGGTCATGTCGTAGCTATCGAAGATGATCGGCGCGTCCTCGCGATCCTTCTCCGGCAGTTTGATGCCGGCGAGCGCAGCGAAGGTCGCCATGTAGTCGAGGCCACCGAGGATGTCGGAGTTCTTCTGCCCTGCCTTGATGCCCGGACCCTTGACCAGCGACGGCACGCGATTGCCGCCCTCGCGCACGGTGCCCTTGGTGCCACGGAACGGGGTGTAGCCGGCATCGGGATACACGTCCTGCCAGGCGCCGTTGTCAGTGGTCCAGAAGATGTAGGTATTGTCTTCCAGCCCGAGTGCTTTCACCTTGTCCAGGATCGCGCCGATGCGCGCGTCGTTCTCGCAGATCGAGTCCGCGTACTTCGACTTGGACAACGACTTGCCCTGGAAATCCGGGTGCGGCATGTTGGGTTGGTGGACCTTCATGAAATTCACGTGCATGAAGAACGGTTCTTTCGCGTCCTTGACGCTGTCCAGGTAGTCCAGCGAGGCCTTCTCCACATACTCGTCGTAGAACGGAATGCCGATGACGCCCTTGTCCGGTGTGTTGACGTACTGGCCGTTGACCTTGAAGTCTTCTTTCGCCTTGCCACCGGCGGTCCCGGAAAGAGCACCCTGGGTCACCTTCTCGAACATTTCGCGAAGTTCCTGGTCCATGTCGGGGAACCAGGTCGGGTCCGAATAAGTGTAGGCATTGAGGTGATACAGGCCGCAGTGCTTCATCACGTCGTAGCCGTGCGCGATCGGCAGCGCGTAGTCGGATTCGCCCAGATGCCACTTGCCGGTGAAGAAGGTCTTGTAACCGGCGGTCTTGAGGACCGAGCCCAAGGTCCACTCCGCTGCTGGCAAGCCGCCGCCCTGGCCCTGGAACGCCACGGTGGTCATGCCGCTGCGATTGGGGATCCGTCCGGTGAGTACCGCGGCGCGGCCGGGCGTACAACTCGGTTGCGCATAGAAGGACATGAACTGCATGCCCTCTGCGGCCAAACGGTCCAGGTTCGGCGTCGGCATGCCGCGATTTTCGCCGCCTCCGTAGCATCCTGCGTCGCCGTATCCGAAGTCGTCGGAGAGGATCAGGATGATGTTAGGCTTGCGTGAACTTGCCATTGCAGTCTCCTTTCGCTTGCGTGGTTTATGTCGTGCGTAGACCTGGACCCGTGCGTTGACCAGTGCCAGGGGATTGATGGCGGCGTGTGTTCTTGCTTTGATATCGGCACGCCGAGCGAGAGCGATTGCAGCGTGCAATGAATGAGCGCAGACACGCTGGGTAGTTGGGGTCAAGCGCGAAATTACAGAGAGCCCTTGCGCTTGGCATCAGTAAAACCACGTACGCGCGCGTTCACCTTCGTGTTCGATATTCATCGTGAGGCCCCATGAATTTGCAGGCACCTGCTTTGCGACGTTTGGATGAGATGGTCCGGATCGCCGGTGGCGTTTTCACGATGGGATCGGACCGCCATTACGCGGAAGAAAGGCCCGCCCATCGGGTGCGGGTGGATTCGTTCTGGATCGATCGCCACGCGGTCACCAATCGGGAGTTCGCCGCGTTCGTCGAGGCCACCGGCCATGTCACGTGGGCCGAAAAGCCGGCCGATCCAGCGATGTATCCGGGTGCAGATCCCGCTCTGCTTCTTCCCTCTTCCATCGTGCTGGTGCCACCTGCGGGCGCCGTCGACAGAAGCAACATCTACAACTGGTGGCAGTACCTCGCCGGTGCCGATTGGCGCCATCCGCGCGGCCCGGGCAGTACGCTGTCGGGCCTGGAGGATCATCCGGTGGTCCACGTCGCCTACGAGGATGCGCTGGCCTACGCGACGTGGGTGGGCAAGCAGTTGCCCAGCGAAGCCGAATGGGAATACGCCGCCAAGGGCGGCAGCGACGAAACAGTGTTTCCCTGGGGCGACGAATTGGCCCCCGGTGGCAGGCACATGGCCAACACCTGGCAGGGCGAGTTTCCCTGGGAGAACCTGAAGCTGGACGGCTACGAATTCACCGCGCCGGTGGGCTCGTTTCCTGCAAACGGGTTCGGTTTGTACGACATGATCGGCAATGTCTGGGAGTGGACCACCGATTGGTACCGTGATCATGCGGGCGTCGCCAAGTCCTGCTGCACGCGCGACAACCCCCGTGGCGGCGAGCGCGCGGATAGTATCGATCCGGCCGATGTGGCCGGCATTCCGCGGCGGGTGACCAAGGGCGGCTCGCACGCCTGTGCTCCGAGCTATTGCCAACGCTATCGCCCGGCAGCCCGAATGGCCCAGCCCGTGGACACGTCGACCAGCCACATCGGCTTTCGCTGTATCGTCCGCGAGGATTCCGCAGGTTAGTGACCAGAACACCAGGCGCCTTGCGCGTTTGGGCGGTGGCAATCTGTTTCGCGTACCTGGGCTCGCCAGCGCTAGCGTGCGCCCGCGCGTTCAACCGCGCGCCGGGCGGCCCACTCAAATGAGGGCTTCAGCCTGCATCCTGCGGATCAGCGACATCAACGTAGGCACACCGCATTTCTGCATGGCCTTGTGACGATGAGACTCCACGGTCCTGATCGATATGCCCAGATCATGCGCAACCTCTTTATTGCGCTTGCCCTCGGCGAGCCGCCTGATGACCTCGTGCTCACGTTCCGTCAGCGCCTCGATGAGGCCGGGCTGCGAAGCGGCGGGCGGCATGGAAGGAAGGTAGCGGCGGTTGCTACCTATCGCATCCAGCGCCTTCATGAGCTCCTCGGCTCCCAGCGCCTTGCTGATAACACCCAACGCCCCGCGCGCCAATGCCGTGCGAACCAATGCGGCATCGATATCCGTCGAGAGGAAGATGAAAGGGATGCGGATATGATCCGTCTGCGCCGACGCCATTGCCGCCAAACCGTCCACGACCGGCATCGAGATATCCAGGATGGCAACGTCGTAACGCTTCTCGTGGCAACGCCGCAGCAACGTTTCACCATCGGGAACGAGTTCTACCGTCCAGCCGGCGGCCCGCATCAGGGCTGCGATGCCTTCGGCCACGATAAGATGACCATCCGCCAGCACAGCCTGCCTGTTTATGGGGTTCTCTCGGTCCATTCAGGCCGGAGGCTGCCACCGAAACGCCGAGACCACCACGTAAAAACCTGCAAATATTCGAACCGCCCGCGAATCGGGATGCACTAGGCCCATGGACGAAATCATCTGCAACGAGTTCGACCAGTATGGTGATGCCATCAGGGGCGTCGAGGGCCGCTATCTAGCCGTTGGCCGGCGACTCTCGGACTGGCGCTTGGCGGTGCTCGACCTCGGCGACGTCGTGTTGATGGACGCCGCCGACGGTGCCATGAATGTCTTCGACGGGCTCGCGGCGCGCGACTTCCACAGTATTTTCATACCGCAGACGCCGCCAGCCGAAACTTCGTTGAATGGACGCCGGTTCAAAAGCGATGAGTTCGCCTGGCTCGCGTCGGGACAATCGGTCCACTTCTGCTCGCGCTCGGCGTCGCGTTGGATCGCGTGCAATTTCCGTGCGTCCGGCCTGCTCCCGCGGCTGTTCATCAATGACGAACACCTTGAGCCCGCAGAACTGATGTGCGTGCGTTTCGTGGGCAACGACAAGCACGCCCTGGCGCGTATCGCATCGATCGTAAGAAGGGCCTTCGCCGTTGACGCGCAGGATCGGCAGGCCCTGCGTCACCCCGCCGTACGGGATGCCCTGTGCGGACAATTGTTGGAGGCCGTCGCATCCTCGCTGGCTGCCGCCCGGATCGAAGGCCGCCCTACGCGCGGCAGGCCAAGAGCGGATGCGCTGGCGGTTCTAGAACGGGTCGTTGCGCTGGTCGAACAGAACCCGACCACCGTGTGGCACGTCGACGACCTGTGCCGCGTTGCGCAAGTGTCGTGGCGAACGCTGCGCATGATCTTCGCGGACCATTTCGGCACGAGTCCGCAACAGTTCCTGATGATCAGGCGCCTGCATGCCATCCGCCGGGCGTTACGATGCGCTGGGAGGGGAGATACCGTTACCGCGATCTGCGCCACCTACGGAATCTGGGACGTCGGGCGCTTTGCCGGACAATTTCGACAGTTCTTCGGCGTCCTGCCTTCTGAGGTCCTGCGAAGACGTGCAGGCGAGTGGGCGTGAGCGAAGGCTAGCTTAATGAGTTCTGCCCATTCTTTAGGGTGAGCTTGCCACCGGGCCGCTCTGGCAGGCGCGCCGCCCCTGCGTACCGCGCTACCCTCGCAGCAGCTTGATCATTGCCGCAACCTCTTCGGTTTCGTATCCGGCATCCGCCGCGCGCCGAAACAGATCCGCCGCGAAGCGCGGAAATTCGTCGTTGATTCCGCTCTCGCGCGCAGCTCGCGCAATACGCGCGGTGGCTTCGACCGAAATGCTCAGCGGGCTCTCGCTGACGCGGAAGTCTCCCGAATGAATCACTTCGCCCTCTCCTTTCAGGAAATCGGCAAACGTCGGACCGATGCCGGCGACGAGCCGGCCGAACTCGTCGACGGGAAAACCCTCGGCCTCGGCGATGCGCGCCCCATGAAAGAATCCGATGGTTGCGCCGTATATGTACGACAGCGTCGCCATGTCCATCGCAGCCGCAGCGCCGGGGTCTTCTCCCAGATAGCTCAAGCCTCCGCCGAACACTCGCAGCAAAGACTCATGTTGCCGATAGGCGGCTTGCGCCCCGGATAGCAGGATCGGCGTATCGGCCCGCCCCATCTGGCTCGGTGCTGCCTGGATGGCGCCGTCGATATAGGTGCCGCCGTGTTCGTGCGCCCAAGCCTCGCCCAGCCGAGCTTCGGAGGGGCTGCCCGTGGTCAGTTGTATCAGCAGTTTGCCGGACAACGCTGCGCCTACCTCCGGCGCACCGAGGATGGCTTGCGAAGCCGCATAGTCGCTGACGCACACGACAAGTAGATCACTCGCCTGCACGGCCGCCAAAGGTGTCGGTGCCAGCAGGGCGCCCTTCGAAAGCAGGACGCCGGCCTTCGCCGCGGTGCGATTCCAGACCGTTACCTGGTAGCCCGCATCGAGGAGCAGCTGCGCCAGCGTAGTGCCCATCTGCCCAAGTCCAATAACCGTTGCATTCTTCATGACATCGCTCCTTCAGGGCCGGCCGCCCCCATGGCGGCGCGAGGCGCTGGAGCCGTTATCGTCAGGGGCGGTCGTGGCCAGGTCGCGCCGGAACGGACGCTGTTTGAGCACATGCGGACGCTGGGACACAATGTCCGCTGCAGCGGTCCAATCAGTTATCGATAATGCGCGCGTGCCGCCGCGGAACGCTAACGAATGAACTGGGCCCAATCCAACGAAGACGTACGCAGCACTCCGATGTCCGTTGGTCTGCACGTCGATCGCTACATCACCCGTCCTGGCCAGGTCGTGCTCGATGCCGTGGCTGAGCACCGCGTCAAAGTGCATACCGGCCGCCCGGTCACCGGCCGCTGCGGTGTCGACCGTTTCCGCTACGCACGCGGTGACGTCGACCTGTTGCCTGCAGGGAGCGCCGACACTTGGCACGAGGATGCGAGCAGCACATCGGTGATGCTGCGCTTTTCGCCCATCCTGTTGTCGCGCACGGCCGAGGAGCTAGGCCTGGATGGAGCCACCGCCGGGCTGCCGCTTCGCCATCAGTTCCGGGATGAGCGCATTGCGCATATCGCCTGGGCGCTCGACAGCGACCATCGAGCCGGCCGGCCCGACGGCCGACTCTACTCCGACGGCCTGTCCAGCGCGCTGCTCGCGCTGCTCGTCAGCGGCTATTGCATTGTGCGTCGGGGTGAACGTGGTCTGCCCACTCGGCAGCTGCGACGCGTCATCGATCATATCGAGGCGCACCTCGACCAGGATCTTTCGTTGCTGCAGTTGGCCGCGATTGCAGGTCTCAGCGCCTCACACCTGAAGACCCAGTTCAAACGCGCCACAGGCATGCCAGTGCACGCCTACGTTGTCTGGCGGCGTGTCGAGCGTGCACGGCCCCTGCTGGCGCGGCGCGAGCTTCCTGTCAGCCAGATTGCGCTTGAAGTAGGCTTCGCCCATCAGAGCCATATGGTCAGGGCCTTGCGGCGCGTGCTGGGCGCGGACGCCGATCTGCTCCTGCGGCGTCGTTCGCGACACGCAAGCGAAAGCGCTGGTGCCGCCAAAGGTGGAATATCGACTGACGGACTGGGGCCAGGCCTTGTGTCCAGCCCTGGATGCCTTGCTCAAATGGGCCGAGCAACGTGAGCCTTTGCTATCCGCACTCGACGGCGGCACGCCTGAAGAATCTTCCTGAGCGCAGAGCGCAATTCGACTTTCAGCGGTAGTCCCCGCTTTGGGGCCGACTCCAGAATTGCAGCCAGGCGGCCTCTACTCGTCGGTCAATTCAGAGCGGCGTCATGAGCGACAGCGCCGGCCTGCCATGGCCGCACTTCGGCAGTCCCCGCTAACGCCATCTAACAGCCGATAACTGGCGGTCCCCGGCGGGGCGTTCCATGCTGTGCTCGCCTCCTTGAAGGCCGGCGACTACCGCTGGAGCCGACGACGACGACGTCGCGGAGGTGGCGACATAGGGAGCATCCAGGCATGTCCAACGGCTATCCAATCGATTGCATTCGCAGTGCAGATCGCCCGAGCAATGAAGAACTGGCTTCCCTGATGGCCGGTGTGGTCAAGCGTGACAGGGGCGCCCTCGAACGGCTCCACGCACTGGTGCGGCCACTGGTGACGGCGTTCCTTGAAGGCCAGATCCAGGCCGGACGTTTGCGACCGGACGAGCTGGAGGAACTGGTCCAGGGCACGTTGTGGATGATCTATCGGCAACGCCTCAGCTATGACCGGCAGCACCCCTTCCGGGCCTGGCTACTGGGGATTGCCCGCCACACGTTGCTCGAACGCCAGGGAAGCCAGGCCTCGACAGAGCGTCCGCACACGCTGGGCCTGTGGGTCAGCCCGGCCACGGGCATCAGCGGTCGGCAATCCGCGGGCGAGGTCCGGGAAGACTGCCTGATGGACGTGGTCGCACTTTCCAACCCTTGAATTCCTCGCCCGTGCGCATGCCCGCGCGCGGCTTTCGCAAGCGCGCCGGCCAGGAGCGCTGGTTTTCCCTTTTGCGGTAGCGCCTCGGGTACGCAGGCCCGGCGTCAGCGGAACAATCTGTCCATGATCAAGGTTGAGAAAGTGCTGCACACCGGCCGTTCGCATGTCATCGGCGGACGCGATGGCTTTGCCAGCAGCAGGGATGGCCGTCTTGGCGTGCTGCTCTCGCCCCCCGGAGCACCCGGAGCGGGAACGAATCCCGAGCAGCTCCTGGCCGCGGCGTGGTCGGCCTGCTTCCTCGGCGCGCTCAGGCATGCCGCGAACGCGCGCAAACTCTCCGTGCCAAGCGCGACCGAGGTCGACACCGAGGTGGACCTGGCGCACGGGGAACGCGGGTTCTTCCTGCAGGCCAGGCTCACCGTGACGTTGCCCGGTGTCGAGCCCGAGGTCGCGCTGTCGCTGATCGACGCCGCCCAGCGGGCCTGCCCTTATTCGAAGGCCACGCGGGGCAACATCGCGGTGTCCTTCGCGCTGGCCTGAAGCGGCGAAGCCGGGCCTTCGCGCACCGATCGCCAGGTTCCACGCCCCTCCACGCCGGCGCCCACGCGCGCGCACGGTCGTACTATCCTGTCCGTCCCTGCCAGCGGCAGACTGCCCGACCGGGCGGCGGTGTTCGCGCGTTCGACCGACCGATGACAGCTGCGCGAACGCAGTCCGGCGTGGCCGGCAGATGCCACTCATTGAGGAAAAGACGGTTGTGGAACGCGTGCCTGACGATCCACATATGCTGCAGAGCACGCAAATCACATTCGGTCCCTTCCGCCTGTCCCCGGGCAGGCGACTGCTGGAGAAGGACGGGGTCCGGCTGGACATCGGCGGCCGTGCACTGGACCTGCTCATCGCCTTGGTGGATCGGCCCGGCCAGGTGCTGTCCAAGCGCGAACTGCTCCAACGCGTCTGGCCCGACACGGTCGTCGAGGAAGGCAGCCTGCGTTTCCACATGACGCACCTGCGCCGGATCCTGTGCGACGACGACGCGCCGGATGCGCGCTACATCGACACCCAGGTCGGGGTCGGCTATGCGTTCGTCGAACCGGTCCAACGGGTACAGGCGCCCCCCGCCCATCCGGCGCCCGCCGCGGCTGCCGGCCGGCTGCTGCCGCGGGTGGCCGGCAACGTGGGCGCCCTGCCCCAGCGCTCGCAGCTGATCGGCCGCGAAGCGGACGTGCGCGTAGTGCTTGAGCGCTTGGCCGAACCCAAGCTGTTCACCATCGTGGGGACCGGCGGTGTGGGCAAGACCAGCCTGGCCGTCGAAGTGGGCCATACCGCCGAGCAGGCCGGTCATGGCCGGGTCCGCTTCGTCGACCTCGCCCAGATCGAGGATGCCGCGCTCGTGCCTTCCGCATTGGCGGCCGCCTGGGGCCTGCCGGTGCAGGCCGAGGATCCGATCTTCGTCCTGCTGGCGCATCTGCAATCCAGCCGGGCACTGCTGATCATCGACAACTGCGAGCATGTGGTCGATACGGTCTGCGGCATCGCCGAACGGCTCAGGGAAGCGGCGCCTGGTGTCTGCCTGCTGGCGACGAGCCGCGAGCCGCTGCGCGCCCGCCACGAGCAGGTGTATTGGCTTGGCCCCCTGCAATGCCCGCCGGCGGAAGCGAACCTCTCGCTGCCCGAACTGATGGCGTTCCCGGCGGTGAAGCTGTTCGTCGAGCGCGCCTCGCTCGGCGATGCAGCGAGCACCCTGGGAACCCACGACGCGCGGATGATTTCCGACATGTGCCTGCGCCTGGACGGCATGGCGCTGCCGATCGAACTCGCCGCCGTGCGCGCGGCAACGCACGGGATCCAGGCGACCCACGCATTGTTGGGCGAGCGCTTCTCACTTGCCTGGTCCGGCCGGCGCACCGCGCTGCCGCGGCAACAGACACTGCGCGCGACGCTGGACTGGAGCTATGGCCTGCTGTCGCCGGTGGAGCGCCTGGTATTCGATCGCCTGGGCGTCTTCGTCGGGCCGTTCTCCCTGCGTGCGGCCACCGAAGTCATTACCGACCAACGCGTCGACCCGGTGGCCGCGGCGGCCATCCTGGACGAGCTCACCGCCAAGGGCCTGGTCAGTGTCGAGCACGCGCCGGCCGCCGATTCCTACCGGTTGCTGGAAATGACGCGCGCCTACGCCAGGGAGAAACTGGCCGCGCACGGCCATGAGCAAGTCCAGGCATTGGCGTTCAGGCACGCCGCGTTCCATCTCGACGCGCTGGGAAACCTGGGCACCTCGCCCGAGGAAATATTCGAGGGGGCGGCGCAACTGGCGGGCCAGCTAGGCAATCTGCGAAGCGCGCTGGAATGGAGCTTCGGTCCGCAGGGCGACCCCGGCCTCGCGTTGCCGCTGGCCGCGGCCAGTGTCCCGGTTTTCCTGCATTTCTCCCTGCTGGCCGAGTGCCGCCTGTGGTGCGCGCGCGCGATCGAGCTGCTCGAACTCGGCTATTTCGGCACCCCCACCGAGATGGAACTGCAGGCGGCGCTGGGGCTGGTGCTGATGTTCACGCGCGGCAACAGCGGCGCGGCCGAGAAGGCCTTGTCCAGGGCGATGGACCTGGCTGTTTCACTGCAAGACCATGACGCACAGTTGCGACTGCTTGGCCGGTTGCAGATCTTCTACGAGCGCGTCGGCGATTTCGCCGCTTCGTTGGCATGGGCCGAACGCGCCGCGGCGGTGGGCAATACGATCGGCGAACCCGAGGCCATCGCGGTGGCTGCATCGTTGGCGGGCGTGTCGCACCACCTGCTCGGAGACCAGCCACTGGCACGCCGGGAACTGGAGCATTCGCTGCGGAACAGCGGACCATCCAGGCGCAGCCATACCATCCACTACGGCTTCGACCATCGCAATCGTACCGGGCTTGCGCTGGCGCGCACGCTTTGGCTGCAGGGTTTTCCGGACCAGGCCAGCCGTTGGGCCCAACGGGTGGAGGCTGAAGCCGAGGCCCTGGACCACCCCGTCACCTATTGCATCGCCCTGGTCTGGACCCTGTGCATCCATATCTGGAACGGCGACCTGGGGCGGGCGGCGACAAGCCTGGAAACTTTTTCGGCGATTGCCGAGGCCAATGTCTTCGACCCCTACATCGCGGCAACCCTGGGCATGCGCGGCGCGATCGCCGTGCGCGCCGGGGAGCATGAGCAGGCCATCGGCTGGCTGCAGGACAGCCTGGACCAGTTGCATGGCATGCGCTACGAACTGCTGACGACGTCCTTCGAGATCGCGCTAGCCGAAGGCCTGTTGCTGGGCGGCAGGCATGGCGAGGCGCACGCGCTGGTGGAGACCTCCATCGCACACTGCCGCCGTAGTGGCGACGCTTTCGCCCTGCCCGAGCTGCTGAGGATCAAGGCGCGCATCCTCACCGCACTCGGGCATGCGCAAGCGGCCGCGGCGCTGCTCGAAGAAGCGCTGGCGATGAGCCACCACCAGGGCGCGCGCGCGTGGGAGCTGCGGATCGTGATGGACATGGCGCAGCTCGCGTCGGGACAAGGACGCCGGTCCGAGGCACGCGCCTTACTCGCCGCCTGCGGCGCCTGGATATCGGAAGGCTTCGACTCGATGGATGTGCGCGAATGGGCGCGTGCCCTGCAGGCGCTGGAGGCCGGCTCGCGCTGAGCCCGGTCCGCCCCGTCAGGCGCGCGAAGACGCGTCGGTATCGAGCAACGCGGCCATCTTCACCAGCTCCGGCAGCGATCGCGCCTTCATTTTCCGCATCACCTTGCCGCGGTGCGCCTTGACCGTGATCTCGCTGATGCCCAGGTCCGCGGCGACCTGCTTGTTCAACCGCCCGGCCACGACCATCGCCAGCACCTCGTGTTCGCGCGGGGTCAGCGAGGCATAGGCCTCGTGCAGAGAACGCAAGGCTTCTTCGCTTTCCAGCGTGGCCCGGCTGCGCTCCAGCGCCTCGGCAATGGAGTGCAACAGGACGTCGCCGTCGAACGGCTTGGTGAGGAATTCCACGGCACCGGCCTTCATCGCGCGCACCGTCAGAGGCACGTCGCCGTAGCCGGTGATGAAGATGATCGGCATGTCGGGCCGCTTGCCACCAATCGATGATTGCAGGTCCAGGCCGCTCAGGTCCGGCAGGTTGACGTCCAGCACCAGGCAGCTGGGCACGCGCAGCCGGGTGGGCTGTTCGAGGAATTCGCTGGCCGTGCGCAACAGCACCGGCTGCCATCCGGCGTGCCGGATCAACAGCTCGAGCGATTCGCGCACCGAGACATCGTCGTCCACCACGAACACGACCGGCATGCAATCGGGCATCAATGGCGGCTCCGTCTTGTAGGTGGGGCGAGGATAGGCGTCAAACATGCCACGATCTCCGGAGGGTGTCGATCAGGCGGTCAGACCACCGGCAACGCGGCATTGAGCGCGCGAAGCAAGGCGGCCTCGCTGAAGGGTTTGGACAGGCAATCCACCGCGCCCTGTTGCATCAGTCGCGGCCGGTCGGTGGCATCGCCGTGGGCGGTGATGAAGATGATGGGGATGTCATGGCCCTGCCGCTTCAACTCCTGCAGCAGATCGGGTCCGCACATGCCCGGCATGGCGATGTCGAGGATGAGGCAGCGGGTGCTGCCGATTTCCGGGGAAGCCAGGAATGCTTCGGCCGACGAAAACGCACTCACCGCGAAACCGAATTCCCGCAGCAGGTCCGGCAGCGATTCGCGCACGGACTCGTCGTCGTCCACCACCGAAACAAGCAGGGGCAGTGCCATCAAGAGTTCTCCACCACATTGTCCAAGGACGCTTCCGTGCCGCCGCGCATTGCCCCGGAAACGGCCGGTTCCGCCGCCACGTGCGGCAGGGAGAAGGCGAACGTCGCGCCGTTGTCTTCGTTTGCATCCGCCCACAGCGTTCCACCGTGGCTTTCGATGATGGATCGGCTCACCGACAAGCCGACGCCCATGCCCGTGCTCTTGGTCGTATAGAACGCATGGAACAGTCGCTCCGCGTCCTGCGGGTCGAACCCCACGCCATTGTCGGACACCGCCAGCCGGACACGATCGGCGCCTTCGCGCGAGGTCGTGATCCGCACGTGGCGCGGGCGGTCGCTGATATCGACCGTGGCATCCGATGCGTTGAGCAGGAGGTTGAGGATGACCTGCTGCAGTTGCACGCGGTCGCCCTGCACCGGCGGCAGGTGGTCGGCGAACGCCGGGTGCAGGATGATGCTCTTGCGCTGCAGTTCCCCCAGCAGCATCGCGACGACTTCGCGCGCCGCTTCGTTGAGGTCGAGCCGTTCGGTGGCGACGTCCTTCTTGGCGAACAGCGCACGCAGTCGCTTGATGACATCCGAGGCGCGGTTGCCGTCGCGGATCGTGCGGCGAACCGTCTCGCGCGCGCCCTCCACGTTGGGCGGGTCCACGCCGAGCATGCGCAGGCAGGTGCTGGAGTTGGTGATGATGCCGGCCAGCGGCTGGTTGACCTCGTGGGCGATCGAGGCGGTCAACACGCCCAGGCTGGCCACGCGCGCCACGTGCGCAAGCTCCGAGCGCACCCTGCCCAGCGTTTCCTCGGAATGGTGGCGCTGGGTGATGTCCTGCAATGCGGCGATGTACTCCACGGCGCCATCCGGGTCGCGCGCGGCATGGGCGACCAGATGCACCCACTTCACCTTTCCATCCGGCAACAGCAGGCGGTAGCCATGCTCGAAATCGGCCGGCGCGCTGCGTTGGCGCCGGATCATGTCGTCATGCGCCGGGACGTCTTCGGGATGGATACGGCTGCGGATCAAGGCGAGCGTCGGGGTCACCATGGGGTCGAGATCGAGGATGCGGTAGACCTCCTCCGACCAGGCCATCTCGTCGGTCGCCACGCGCCAGGAAAACGTGCCGGTCTGGCTGAGGCGCTGCGCCTTGGCCACGAACGCCTCGCTCTGCCGCAACGCCGCTTCGCTGCGCGCACGTTCGATGGCGATGCTGGCCAGGTGGCTGAACTGGGCCATGAGGTTGTGATGCGCCGGTCCAGGCACCCAGGGCTGGCGGAACAGGACCGAAATGATGCCGGCCACCCTGCCGCCGTTGCCGGCAATCGGAATGGACCAATGGGCCTGGAAGCCGCGTGATCGCGCGGCCGCACGCCATGCGCCCCAACGGGTCTCGCGCGCGAGGTCGCCGCAGAGCACGGCTTGGCCATGGAGGGCGCAGTGCGCGGCGGGGCTGCTGTCGGCATCCAGCGCGCGGCCATCCGTTTCCTCGACCAGTTCCGCCGGCACCTCGCGTGCCGCCCCGGGCTGCAGGCGCAATGAATGCACCACCTCGCAGGAAGGCCGCGTGCACCGCGGATCAACCAGCGCCACGCTGCACAGTGCGCCTTCGATGGTGGACTGCACCAGGCCACAGAGCGAGTCGAGGATCTGCACCAGTGGCGAACCGCCGGCCATGAGTCCAAGCAAGTGCTTTTCCCCCGCCAGCAGCAACTCGGACTGCTTGCGATCCTCGATGTCGGTGTTCTGCCCATACCAGCTGACCACCTTGCCCGCGTCATCGAGCAAGGGCACCGCGCGGATCAGGAACCAGCGGTAGCTGCCGTCCAAGCGGCGCAACCTGGCTTCGAAGCTGCCCGGCTGGCCGGCCTCCAGCAATGCCTGCCAGTACGTGCCCAGCGGGCCTGCGTCGTCGGGATGGATGCACGAGGTCCAACCGATGCCCAACGATTCCTCCAGGCTCATGCCGGTGTAGTCGCACCAGCGTTGGTTGAGGAATTCCACGCGGCCGTCCGGCGCGGCCTGCCAGACAAAACCCGGAACGGCGTCGATGATGGCGCGCAGGCGGTCCTTCGACGCCGCCAGTTCGGTGAGCGTGTTCGCAAGCAACGCTTCACCTTGCTTGCGGTCATCGATGTCCACATCGAGGAAACACCAGCGCACGATGTTGCCCGCCGGGTTCCTGACCGGCTGGCCACGGACATGGAACCACCGGTACACGCCGTCGGCCCGGCGCACCCGATACTCCATCTCGAACAGGTCGCCGGTCTCCACGCAGTGCGCCCATTGGGCGATCACCGCAGGCAGCTCGTCCGGGTGGACGATCTGCGCCGTCCTCCAGCCGCGCTGCTGTTCGATGCTGGCGCCGCGGAACGCGACGGCCTGGCGATTGACGTATTCGATCTCCCCTTCCGGCGTGGTCAGCAACACCGAGGCGGGCAGGACGTCGGCAATCTCGCTGAAGTGGCTCGCCATAGCATCCAGGCTGGCCGCGGGGTCCGGCAGGTAATCCTCGATGTCGGCGAACGCGCCGCACCAGCCCGGCGGCTGTTGCTCGTCCGCGGGCAAGGGACGGATCCGCAACGCGAACCGGCGCCACGCGCCATCGACACGGCGTACCCGAACCCGCATGTCCAGGGGCACGCACGAGGCCAGCAGGGTGCGCCAGCATTCGCGCAGCGCCGGCAGATCGTCGGGGTGGATGGCCGCCAGCCAGCCATCGGCACGGGCTGCTTTCAGGCCGGTACCGGTGTATTCGCACCAGTGCCGATTGACGAACAGCACGCGTCCGTCGGAGTGCGCCGTCCAGACCAGTTCGGGAATCGCATCGGCGACGCGGCTGGATTCACTCTCCACAACGAACTCTCTTGACGATCGTCATTGACACAGGATGCGCCACGCCAAGGCCCGTTCCCATCATACCTTGGTGTCGGTCCTCGCCCGCTGCATGGCCGGTTTCGGCGAACCGCCCGGTGCCGATGGCATCGCACCCTATCTCAAGGTGTCGGTCGATACCAAGGTTTACTCGCCATCGATCGGCACAGCTGTTGTGATCGCCGGCGTTGGTCGAGCGGTTGCGTCTCGACGATCGCCGAGGAACGCCCATGTCGCCCAATGCCCTGCTTTCCGTCCTGTCCTGCGCGGCTGGTTCCGACGCACGCTTTGCCGCCGGCAATGGTGGGCGGCCCGTCGCGACGCTTGCGCCCCACGCCCTGGGAGCTTCGCCATGAATCTTGCCCCTACCCTGCTTTCGCTGGGCTTCGTGGGCGCCGTGGTGACCGCCACGCTGGCCACCGTGCGCGCCAGTGATACTTCGACGGTGGCGTCGGTGGCCAGCCCATCATCGAGGTCCTTGCCCGCCGGAGACCGGCTGCCGCCCCTGGACGGCGCGACGGATTGGCTCAACGTCGCCGCCGCGCCCGACCTGCATGGCAGGGTGGTGCTGGTCAATTTCTGGACCTATTCCTGCATCAATTCGCTGCGGCAGATTCCGCATGTCCGGGCCTGGGCGGACAAGTACCGCGACCAGGGACTGACGGTGATCGGCGTGCACGCACCGGAGTTCGATTTCGAGCGCGACATCGGCAATGTCCACCATGCCGCCGCGCAATTGGGCGTGGACTACCCGGTGGCCATCGACAATCGCCGGCGCATCTGGGACGCGCTCGAAAACCAATACTGGCCGGCCCTGTACTTCGTCGACGCCGCGGGTCGCATCCGCCACGTCGAGGTGGGCGAAGGCGATTACGCCAAGGCCGAACGCATCATCCAGCAGCTGCTGCGGGAAGCTGGCGCAACCGGGCTGGACGACGCGCTGGCGCCGGTCCACGCAGCTGGCGCGCAAGCGCCGGCGGACTGGGCGGATCTGCGCTCTCCCGAAAGCTACCTCGGCCACGCGCGCGCAGAGCGCCTGATCTCGCCCGGCGGCATCCGCCGTGATCGCGAGCATGCCTACGCGGCGCCGCCGCGGCTCGGGCTCAACCAGTGGGCGTTGGCAGGCACCTGGAAAATGGGGCCGCAGGCGACGGTCGCCTACTCGCCCGGTGCGCACATCGCGTATCGCTTCCATGCGCGCGACCTGCACCTGGTGATGGCGCCGCCCCCCGGCCACGCCAGCGTGCGCTTTCGGGTGACCCTCGAAAGGCGGCCACCCGGCGACGCCCACGGCGTCGATGTCGACGCCGATGGCTACGGCGTGGTCACCGAGGCACGCATGTACCAGTTGATCCGCCAACCCATGCCCATCGTCGATCGCCACTTCGAGATCGAATTCCTCGACCCCGGCGTGCAGGTATTCGCCATCACTTTCGGTTGAACCGGACTGCCGGCCAGGACCCGAGCCCCGCCCCCTTCTCCCATTCCAGGAGTACCTCCCCCATGAACATCCGCGATGCCTTGGAACGACGTGGGCTGTCCTGTGGCCGCGCCTGGCCGGGCGCATGCGTGCCGGGCGCCTTGCTCGCCGCCGCGCTCGCCGGCTGCAACAGCCACGCAGAACCGGCGGCACCGTCCGCACCGCAGGTCAGCGTGGCCCAGGTCCTGTCCCGGTCCGTGCGTCAGTGGGATGAATTCAATGGCCACGTCAGCGCCGTCCAGACGGTCGAGATCCGGCCCCGCGTCAGCGGCTACATCGAGCAGGTCGCCTACCACGAAGGCGACCGCGTGCAGCAAGGCCAGCTGCTCTTCCGCATCGATCCCCGCCCCTATCGCGACGCCCTCGCACAGGCACAGGCGGAACTGGAGCGCGCCCGTAGCCAGGCGACCCTGGCGTCCTCGCAAGGCCAGCGCGCACAGGCCCTGGTCCAGGCGCAGGTGATCTCGCGGGAGGACTTCGACACGCGGACCTCGGCCACGGCGCAGAGCCAGGCCGCCGTCCACGCAGCCGAGGCCGCAGTGAGCCGGGCGCGCTTGGACCTGCAGTTCACCTGCGTGCGATCGCCCATCACCGGCCGCACGGATCGTGCGATGCTCACTGCGGGAAACCTTGCCGAAGCCGACACCACGCTGCTGACCACCGTGGTGTCCGACGATCCTGCCTACGTCTACTTCGACGTCGATGAGAAGAGCTTCCTCCGCTACGCCGCACTGGCCCGCGACGGGACCCGCAACGCTTCCGGCAATCCGGTGCGCATCGCGCTGGCCGATGAAACCGGCTTTCCCCATGCCGGCCGGGTGGACTTCCTTTCCAACCGCCTCGATCCGGCGACCGGGACCGTGCATGCGCGGGCCGTGGTGGACAATCCGGGCGGTGTCTTCACCCCAGGCCTGTTCGTCCGCGTGCAGCTCCAGGGCAGCGGTGAATTCAATGCGCTGCTCATCGACGACAAAGCCGTGTTGACCGACCAGGACCGCAGCTACGTCTACGTGCTGGGACCAGGTAACACCGCGCTGCGCAAGGACGTGATGCTCGGCCGCACCGCCGATGGCCTGCGGATCGTCAGTTCGGGCCTGACGCCCGACGACAAGGTGGTCGTCGATGGACTGGCGAAGATCTTCACTCCCGGAATGCCCGTGGTCGCCAAGGCAGTGCCCATGCGCACGTCGGACCGGGGCAACGAGGTCGGATTGCAGTGACGTCTGCGTCCTGATCGACGGGAAAGCTGCGATCCAGCACCGGCAGGATTGCCCCCACGCGACGCCCCGACGCGTCGCTCATCACCGCCGGCGTCGCGCCGCGACGAAAAGGATTCCCCATGGACTTTTCACGCTTCTTCATCGACCGACCGATCTTCGCCGCGGTGCTGTCCGTGCTGATATTCGCCGCCGGCCTGATCGCGATCCCCTTGCTGCCCGTCGGCGAGTACCCGGACGTGGTGCCGCCGTCGGTGGTGGTGCGCACGGTGTACCCGGGCGCCAATCCCAAGGTCATCGCCGAGACTGTCGCCTCGCCATTGGAAGATGCGATCAACGGCGTGGAAGGACTGATGTACATCAAGTCGGTGGCCGGCTCGGACGGCGCGCTGGTCACCACGGTGACGTTCCGGCCCGGCACCGATGCGGATGATGCGGCGGTGCGCGTGCAGAACCGCACCAGCCAGGCCCTGGCGCGCCTGCCGGAGGAAGTCCGGCGGCAAGGGCTGACCGTGCAGAAACAGTCGCCGGTGTTCCTGATGGTGGTCCACCTGACCTCGCCGGACGGCCGCTACGACACGCTGTACCTGCGCAACTACGCGCGCCTGCATGTCAGCGATGCGCTGGCGCGATTGCCGGGCGTGGGCGACGCGCGGGTCTTCGGCGGTGGCGATTACGCCATGCGCGCGTGGCTGGATCCGGGCAAGGTGGCTGCGCGCGGACTCACCGCCAGCGATGTAGTCGATGCGATGCGCGAGCAGAATGTGCAGGTTTCCGCCGGCCAGCTCGGCGCCGAGCCGATCGGCAAGAGCGATTTCCTCACCCTGATCAATGCGCAGGGCCGGCTGCAGACCGTGCAGCAGTTCGCCGACATCGTCCTGAAGGCGGGCAAGGATGGCCAACTCGTGCGGCTGGGTGACGTGGCGCGGCTGGAGCTGGGCGCCGGCGACTACACGCTGCGCTCGCAGCTGGACGGCAAGAGCGCAGTCGGCATCGGCATCTTCCAGTCGCCCGGCGCCAACGCACTGGACCTGCAGAAATCGGTGATCGCGACCATGGACCAGCTGTCCAGGCGATTCCCGAAAGGGGTCAAGTACGAAGCGGTGTACGACACCACGATATTCGTGCGCGATTCAATCCGCTCGGTGGTGCATACCCTGCTCGAGGCGACGGTGCTGGTGGTGCTGGTGGTAATTCTGTTCCTGCAGACCTGGCGCGCCTCGATCATCCCGCTGATCGCCGTGCCCATCTCCATCGTGGGCACCTTCGCCGTCCTGCACCTGCTGGACTTTTCGATCAACACGATCAGCCTCTTCGCCATGGTGCTGGCGATCGGCATCGTCGTCGACGACGCCATCGTGGTGGTGGAGAACGTCGAGCGCAACATCGAGCAGGGCCTGGCGCCGCTGGCCGCCGCCCACCAGGCCATGCACGAAGTCTCCGGGCCGATCATCGCGATTGCCTTGGTGCTGTGCGCGGTGTTCGTGCCCATGGCATTCCTGTCCGGGGTCACCGGCCAGTTCTACAAGCAGTTCGCGGTGACCATCGCGATCTCCACCGTGATCTCGGCGATCAATTCGCTGACCCTCTCGCCGGCCCTGGCCGCGCGACTGTTGCGGGCACATGACGCGCCCCGGGACCACTTGACGCGCAGCATCGATGCCTTGCTGGGCTGGCTGTTCCGCCCCTTCAATCGCCTCTTTCAGCGCAGCTCCCAGCGCTACCACGGCGCGGTGGCGCGTTCGCTTGGCCATCGCGGCATCGTATTCGCGGTCTACGCCGTGCTGCTGGTGGCGACGGGATTCATGTTCAAGCTAGTGCCGGCCGGGTTCATCCCGATCCAGGACAAGGCCTTCCTGATCGCCGGCGTCAAACTGCCCGAGGGCGCGTCGATAGAACGCACGGACGCGTTGCTGTCCAGGGTCAGCGACATCGCCATGCACACCGACGGCGTCGCGCATGCGATGGCATTTCCCGGTCTCAACGCGCTGCAGTTCACCAACACGCCCAACACCGGTGCCGCGTTTTACCCGCTCAAGCTTTTCGATGAGCGCCACCGCACGGCGTCGGATATCAATGCCGAGATCAACCGCAAGATCGGCGGCCTGCAGGAAGGCCTGACGTTCTCCTTCCTGCCGCCGCCCATCCTCGGCCTGGGCAGCGGCTCGGGCTACCAGTTGTTCGTCGAGGATCGCGGCGACCTGGGCTACGGGGCATTGCAGGGTGCGGTGTCCCGCCTGCAGGGTGCGATCGCGCAGACGCCCGGCCTGGGCTTTCCCATCAGCACTTACCAGGCCAACGTGCCGCAGCTCGATATCCAGGTCGACCGCACCAAGGCCAAGGCGCAGGGCGTGCCGTTGAGCGGCGTGTTCGACACCCTGCAGACCTACCTGGGCTCGACCTACGTCAATGACTTCAACCAGTTCGGGCGCACCTGGCAGGTCATCGCCCAGGCGGACGCGCCCTTCCGCGACAGCGTCGATCGGATCGGCGACCTGCGCACCCGCAACGACGAGGGCCAGATGGTGCCGATCGGCTCGGTGGTGAGCATCCATCGTGCGTACGGGCCGGACCCGGTACTGCGCTACAACGGCTACCCGGCGGCGGATCTCGCCGGCGAAGTCGATCCGCGCCAGCTGTCCTCCAGCCAGGCCATCGACAAGATCGAGGCGATCGCACAGCAGGTGCTGCCGGCCGGGATGCAGCTGGAATGGACCGACCTGAGCTACCAGCAAACCACCCAGGGCGATGCCGCGCTGGTGGTGTTCCCGCTGGCGATCCTGCTGGCATTCCTGGTGCTGGCGGCGTTGTACGAAAGCTGGACGTTGCCGCTGGCGGTGATCCTGATCGTGCCGATGTGCATGCTGGCCGCGCTGACCGGCGTGTGGTTGACGGACGGAGACAACAATGTGTTCGTGCAGGTCGGGCTGGTCGTGCTGATGGGACTGGCCTGCAAGAACGCCATCCTGATCGTCGAGTTCGCGCGCGAGCTCGAACTGCAAGGCATGGATACCGTCGAAGCCGCGCTGGAAGCGTGCCGCCTGCGCCTGCGTCCGATCGTGATGACGTCTATCGCCTTCATCGCCGGCACGGTGCCATTGATGGCCTCGCATGGCGCCGGCGCGGAAGTGCGCCACGCCACCGGGATCACGGTGTTTTCCGGGATGCTGGGCGTCACCGCGTTCGGGCTGTTCCTGACACCGGTCTTTTACGTCGCTGTGCGCAAGCTGGTGACGCGCAGCGTCGAACCCCGGCAAGCACTGGCCACGTCGCTCGGCTAGGACAGGCGTGCGGATGCGTTGCGCCGATGGCGCGGGCGTGCGGACTGCAGCGCGCAGCACCGGCAGGCGCGCAGCCCCTACGAAGGTATCGATCGACACCTTGGTTCAATCGTGCAGCGCCGCGGCATCTGCTCAGATGGTTCGCGCTTCCTCCCCCGCGCGGGCTGCCCGGCTCGCGCCACCTCTCCATGGAGTTACGTCATGTCCTCATTCCCTTCCGCGACGCCCTTGCGTCGCACGCGTCTCACCTCGGCGATCGTGGCCGCGTTCGGCTTCGCCCTGCTTTCCCTCGGCGGCTTCGCCCAGGCCGCACCCGCCGCGGCCGGTGCGAACGCCCGCAGCTCGGCGGCACCGGACGACACCAGCATCCGCCCGTTCCACGTCGACGTGCCCGAGTCCGAGCTGGTCGAGCTGCGCAAGCGCATCGCGCAGACCCGCTGGCCAGACAAGGAGCCTGTCAACGACGCCTCGCAGGGCGTCCAGCTGGCGGCCCTGCAGTCGCTGGTGAAGTACTGGGGCGACGGCTACGACTGGCGCAAGGTCGAGAAGACGCTCAACGCCTTGCCACAGTTCGTGACCACGATCGACGGCGTGGACATCCAATTCATCCACGTGCGCTCGCGCGAGCCCAACGCGATGCCGCTGGTGCTCACCCACGGCTGGCCCGGCTCGCCGCTGGAATTCGTCAAGGCGATCGGCCCGCTCACCGATCCGGTCGCCCATGGCGGGCGCGCAGAAGATGCATTCGACGTGGTCATTCCGGCGATCCCCGGCTACGGCTTCTCGGGCAAGCCGACGCAGCTGGGCTGGAATCCCGAGCGGGTGGCCAAGGCCTGGGACGTGTTGATGAAGCGGCTGGGCTATAGCCACTACGTTTCGCAGGGCGGCGACCATGGTTCCGTCATTTCCGATGCGCTCGCCCGCCAGGCACCGCAGGGCCTGCTCGGCATCCATCTCAACATGCCCGCCACCATCCCCGCCGAGCTGGTCAAGGGCATCGGCAGCGGCGACGCCGCGCCGGCCAGCCTGACCGGCAGCGAACGCCGTGCCTACGACCAGCTGAGCAACTTCTTCGGCCGCAACGCTGCCTATGGCGCGATGATGGTGACCCGTCCGCAGACCATCGGCTATTCCCTCACCGACTCGCCGGCCGGCATGGCCGCGTGGATGTACGAGAAGATCGCCGAGTGGACCGAAAGCAATGGCCACCCGGAGACGGTGCTGGGACGCGATGCGATCCTCGATGATCTGACCCTGTACTGGGTTACCCGCACCGGCGCGTCGTCCTCGCGGTTCTACTGGGAGAACAACAACAACAACTTCAGCGCCGCGGCGCAGAAGACGGCCAGCATCAAGGTGCCGGTCGCAGTGACCGTTTTCCCGGGCGAAATCTATCGCGCGCCTGAAAGCTGGACGCGCAAGGCCTATCCCTCGCTTTATTACTTCCATGAAGCCAGCAAGGGTGGCCACTTCGCCGCGTGGGAGCAACCGCAGCTGTTCGCCGAAGAATTGCGCGAGGCATTCCGACCCTTGCGCGATGCATCGGCGACAGCAGCCCAGCCATCCAAGGGCTCGTGAAACCCGGTGCGGCCGTGCGCGCTTCGTCGCGCGGCCGCGCCAGTCCGGCTTCCTCCCTTGATCCAACGTTTCGGCGCATCCGCGCACGCGCGCTCGCGCGCGCCGGGCACGCCGCATGGAGATCACCATGAACATCGAAAATCCGTGTCGATCGGTTGTTCCGCCCCACGCCCGCTTGATGGCTGCATCGTTGCTCGCATGCGCCCTCCTGCCCGGCGTCGCCGGCGCGGCGTCGCCGGCGCCCGGGACGGCGGTACGGCCCGCTGTCGCCGGCGCGCTCGCGCCAGCCCCTCTGGGGCCGCTGAAGCACGTTCGGGCCGGCGTCCTCGACGTGGCGTATACGGAACTGGGCCCGGCCACGGGCCCGGTCGTCATCCTGCTGCACGGCTGGCCCTACGACATCCACAGTTACGACGAGGTCGCCCCGCAGCTGGCGACGAAAGGCTATCGCGTGCTGGTGCCGTATGCGCGCGGCTACGGGGATACCCGTTTCTTGTCCGCCTCGACCCCGCGCAACGCCGAGCCGGCCGCGCTCGCCCAGGATGTCATCGACTTCATGGACGCGCTGGGCATCGAGCGCGCCGGGCTCGCGGGCTTCGACTGGGGCGCGCGTTCGGCCGACATCGTGGCGGCGCTGTGGCCCGAGCGCGTCCGCTCGCTGGTGTCGGTGAGCGGCTATCTCATCGGCAATCAGGAATCCGGAAAGATCCCGCTGCCACCCAAGGCCGAGCTGCAGTGGTGGTACCAGTACTACTTCGCGACCGACCGCGGCCGCGAAGGCTACGAGAAATATCGCCACGACTTCGCCAAGCTGATCTGGCAGCTGGCCTCGCCGCGCTGGAACTTCGACGACGTCACGTTCGAACGCAGCGCAGTGGCGCTGGACAACCCCGACCAGGTCGCGCTCGTGGTTCACAACTATCGCTGGCGCCTGGGCCTGGCCGATGGCGAGGCGAAGTACGCCGCGCTGGAAAAGCGCCTGGCCGGCTTGCCGCCGATCAAGGTGCCCACCATCACCCTGGAAGGCGACGCCAACGGTGCGCCGCATCCGACCCAGGACAGCTACGCCAAGCAGTTCACCGGCAAATACGAATACCGGCTGATAGACGGCGGCATCGGCCACAACCTTCCCCAGGAAAGCCCGAGGGCGTTCGCCCAGGCCGTCATCGACGCCGACCACCTGTAAGGCATGCCGGGAGAATCCGATGAAGAAGTTCCATATCGCGTTGCTCGCCGTCGTCTGTTTGTTGTTGGCAATCGGCTCGATCGCCGTGGCCACCGACCACCGCGGCGCGGCGCCGGCTTCGCCGATCTATGGGGTGACCATTCCCGATGGCTACCGTCAGTGGGAACTGATCGCCCCGGCACAGGAAGCCGCGCCGCTGGACGAGTTGCGGGCCGTGGTCGGCAACGAAGTGGCCATCCAGGCCTATCGCGACGGCGCGCTGCCGTTCCCGGACGGCACGGTGCTGGTGAAGCTTGCATGGAAGCACGTGCAGTCGCCGGAATTCGAGCCGGCCTCGATTCCCGGCGCTGCGACCACGGTGCAGGTCATGGTCAAGGATTCAAAGAAATACGCAGCCACGGGCGGCTGGGGCTTTGGCCGCTTCGTCGGCGGGCAGCCCGCCGACGAGGCGCAGCATCGCACCTGTCTGGCCTGCCACCAGGCACGGGTGAAGAACCACGACCTGGTCTTTACGCGATGGGCGCCGTGAGGCGGCGCCGTGTTCCCGAGCCATCCGCGCCGCCGCCATGTGCCTTGGCATTGATCAATACCATCGTGTGATGTCCGCAGGCGGCCAGACCAGGCTTTATTCCCTCCCTTCCCGCATGCGCCGACCCGTGCATCGGCGGGCGTGCCCCCTCGATCCGCAAACACTCAGGAGAAACAATATGGCTAAGAAATTGGACAAGGTGCTGTACACCGCGCATACGCATACCACCGGCGGGCGCGATGGCGCGGGCAGTTCCAGCGACGGCGCGCTGGACGTCAAGCTCAGCCCGCCGGGTTCGGGCAAGCCGGGCGCCAACCCCGAGCAGCTGTTCGGCATCGGCTACTCGGCCTGCTTCATCGGTGCAATGCAGATCACCGCGGCCGCAATGCAGATCAAGCTGCCTGCCGACACCGCCATCGACGCCAGCGTGTCCCTGGGCCGCACCGACAACGATTCCGCCTACGGCTTGGCTGTCGCCCTGGCCGTGTCACTGCCGGGGCTCGATCGCCTCCAGGCCCAGCAGTTGATCGACGGCGCGCACCAGGCTTGCCCTTACTCGCACGCCACGCGAGGCAACATCGAAGTGACGATCACCCTCGTTTGAAGGGCGAACGACGGAACGGGCCCGCGTGCCCTCCCCCCACCACCGTGAAGGAAGATCCCCATGAAACTCTCGTCCAGGCGTTTCGCGCCCACCCTCGCCAGGCTGGCCTTGTTGGCCGCGACCCTGGCCCTGCCGTTGGCCTCGCTGGCGGCGCCGGCCAGCGGTAAACCCACGGTCGTCCTCGTGCACGGCGCATTCGCCGATTCCTCGAGCTGGAACGCGGTGATCGACCGCCTGCAAGCCAAGGGCTACACGGTAGTCGCCGCGCCCAACGCGCTGCGCAGCGTCAAGAGCGATGCCGCCGAAGTCGGCAGCTTGGTGAAAAGCATCACCGGGCCGGTCGTGCTGGTAGGCCATTCCTACGGAGGTTCGGTGATCAGCGAGGCCGCCGATGGCCTGCCCAACGTCAAGGCGTTGGTCTATGTCGCTGCCTTCGCGCCCGAGGTTGGCGAGAGTGCTGGCCAGTTGGCCGGGCAGTTCCCCGGCAGCACGCTCGGCCCCGCGCTCGCGCCGCCGGTGACGCTGGCCGACGGCGGCAAGGACTTGTACATCCAGCCCGACAAGTTCCGCGCGCAGTTCGCCGCCGACGTTCCCGCACCGCAGGCACGCCTGATGGCCGCCGGCCAGCGCCCGATCGCCGATGCCGCCCTGCACGAGGCAAGCATCTCTGCCGCGTGGAAGACCCAGCCGAGCTGGTTCATCTATGGCAGTGCCGACCTGAATATCCCGCCCGCCGCGCAGGCATTCATGGCCCAGCGTGCGCATGCCAAGGCCGCGGAAGAGATCAAGGGCGCGTCGCACGTGGTCATGGTGTCGCACCCGGATGCCGTGGCCAAGCTGATCGAGAAGGCAGCGGCGTCGAAGTAGCCGGTCCTGGCCTATGCCGCGCGACGCGACTTCATCCACACTATGAGCTGCCTCCCGAATTCCCCTCGGACTATCCGCAGGATGAAGGTCGACCCGCAGGCGTGCCCATCCAACGGGGATCCTCCAGCTGGCGCTGGAGGGTTCCCCGAGTCGCCCATGGGCGCACGGCAAATCGCCGCGATACTGCTGTTGACGGCCATCTCCGCGCTGGACGGCTTCAACGTGTTGTCGGTGAGCTTTGCCGCGCCCGGCTTCTTCGGCGAGTTCGGCATCGACAAGGCGGCGCTCGGATGGGCGCTGTCGATGGGCCTGGTCGGCATGGGCCTGGGTTCGCTGTTGCTGGCGCCGTTGGCCGACGTGTTCGGGCGCAGGCGCCTGGTGCTGGGCAACCTCGCGTTGATGATGGTCGGCATGTTCGCCAGCGCCGCGGCGGGCAGCTTCCCGGTATTGGTGTCCGCCCGGCTGCTGACCGGGCTGGGCATCGGCGCCATGATCGCGGTGATCACGCCGCTGGCAGCGGAATACGCCAGTGCGAGGCGACGCGAACTGGCGATCGGCCTGATGTCGGTCGGTTACCCGATCGGCGGACTGCTGGGCGGCGCGCTGTCCACGGTGCTGCTTCATGATTACGGCTGGCGTGCGGTGTTCGTGCTCGGCGGCATCGTGGCGTCGGTGCTGATCCCCCTCGTTTTCGCCGGCCTGCCCGAGTCGATCTCATACCTGCTGGACCGGCGCCCGGGCAACGCGATCGCACGCATCAACCAGATCCTGATCGGTCGTGGCCACCCCATGCTGGCCGCGCTGCCCGAACGCAATACCCGCCCCACCTCGGCGCCGTTGGCCGAATTGCTGGCCGGCCGAATGTTGTGGCACACCTTTCACATCACCGCGATCAACTTCCTGTTCGTTATCACCGCCTATTATTTCCTGAACTGGCTGCCCTCAATGGTGGCCGAGGCGGGATACTCGCCATCGCAGTCCACCGCCGTGTCGGTGATGGCGAACTTGACCGGCGTTGCAGGCGGCCTGTTGCTGGGTTGGTTGGCGCCGCGGTTGGGGCTTCGTCGTGCCACCATCGTCGCCCTTGTCGGCGCCGGCACAGGAACGGCGCTGTTCGGCGGCGCGGGCAGCGATCTCAAGCTGATGGCCATAGCCGCGTCGGTGACGGGCTTTTTCCTGTTCGGCGGCTTCGTCGGCATTCTTTCCATCATCGCCCGCAGCTTCGCACCGAGAGTGCGTGCGACAGGCTCTGGCCTGGTCATCGGGATCGGGCGCGCAGGCAGCGCGCTGGCAACCGTGATGGCCGGTGCGCTGTTCGCATCGGGCATCGGCAGCCAATCGGTATCGCTGCTCATGGGATGCTGCGCGGTGGTCGCAGGATTGGCCCTGGCCGGGTTCCGGCAACGTATTTCCGACGACTCGATACCACCAGCTTCCGCTTCACCTCGATCATCCAGCCACCCAGAAGCATGCCCATGAGGTCGTCGTCATGCGCCTGGCTGCCGCCTCGCGCCGCCGGCTGCGGGTAGGGGTGCAAGGTGCGACCACCGCTGGCCGCCTTTCAAGATCTCTCCCAGAGGCAGGGCAATTGCTGTCTTAGCCATGCCATCCCGATGGATTGACGATCGGGAGCGGTGAGGCTAGAGTCGAATTCGCAGCCATCTTCATGGTCCTGCCGCAGGCGTTATCGTCATCCAACGCGCCCAACACCGAGAGGGCCTCAGCAGAGGGAACTCGGGGCTTATGCGCCGCGGTAATGCCCTCAACCCCTCATTCCTTCCAGCTTCCCTCCCTGGATACGCACATGGCTTGACCATACGTATCTCTTCAGAGGACCCATAGTTGGATGTCATTGGGTAGCCGTGGCCTTTTCCTTGAACAACCCATTGGAAAGGCAATCACCATGAAGATGACTGGAAACACCATTCTGATTACCGGCGGCACTAGCGGCATCGGCCGTGCGCTCGCCGAAGCATTCCACGATCACGGCAACCGCGTCATCGTTACCGGGCGTCGCCAAGCCAAGTTCGACGAAATCACGGCGAGCCGGCCGGGCATCGTCGGCTTGCCGCTGGATCTGAGCGACCCGGCTTCGCTGACCCGCCTCGTGGCCAACGTCCACGCCAGATTTCCCGAACTCAATGTGCTCATCGCCAATGCCGGCATTTCACGGCCGGAGGACGTAGCCGCAGATCGCTGGGACGGCGCCGATGCCGACGCCATCATCGAAACCAACGTCCTGGGCGTAGTGCGCGCAACAGCAGCTTTCTTGCCCCTGCTGAAGAAACAGCCGCACGCGACGGTCATGGCGACCGGATCGGCCTTGGCGTTCCTGCCCCTTGCCAGTTTCCCGACCTATTGCGCGAGCAAAGCCTTTGTTCATTCATGGCTTACGTCATTGCGTCATCAACTGCGCAAGATTCCTGTGGAAGTGCTCGAGCTTTCGCCGCCCTATGTGCAAACGGAGTTGACCGGCATCCAGCAGGCTGCCGATCCGCGCGCCATGCCGCTCGGTGACTACATCGGCCAGGTGATGAAAATGCTCGAACGTGGCGAACATCCCCGGGGAGAGATTTTGCTTGAGCGCGACAACGCCCGGAGATGGGCAGAAAGGGACGGCACATACGAGGCCATCTTTGCCACGATGAATCCGGCATGACGGGCCACTGAGTCGGCCACAGAAGTCCAGGCGCCCGGTCCCAGAACCTCAGCGGATTGACATCCTCGCCAAACCCACGTATGGCGCAGCGTCGCCCCGGCCCGCCGGCAGGGGCACACGGCCACCGCGAACACCACGGGCGTCCATGCATGCGCATGGGCCCCTATTCGGGATAGATTTCAGCCCCGCCCGGCGTGGTCCTGTTGAACAGGATTATCGCCAGTGGATTCCCAGGCTCGGACATTGCATCGCTGCGTTGGCCGATGACCTCTCCGGCCACCCCGCTCGTATATTCGGCCACCACTTCGCCAAAGCCATTGCGTTGAATGGCCACTTTCTGGCCAGGCTCGACTTTGTCGTTGAGTTTCACCAGGTGCTCGACGAGCCCGCCCTCGGTCGCCAGGATCGGAAACCCGCTGTTGCCGACAAAGACCGTCACGTCCTTGCCGGTGCGGCCCATCGGGCCGGCCACGATGCCGTGGTGCTTGAGGACGTTCATCGTGCCCTCCACGAACAGCTCGATCATCTCCAGGTCGAGCAGGCGCGCCGATCCGATCTCCGGCGCGAAGGCCGGGATGCCCGCGTCTATGAGGGCGTTGTGCAGGACGGTGGGATAGGCCTGCTTCGGCATGTCGAGTATCTGGCCGACCGGATAAAGATCCAGCATGGCCTTGACCTCGGGCCGCGCCGTCTCGCCGATATTGAAAGCGGTGACACCGAAGCCGGTGGTGCCGGTGTGGAAGTCGATGGCCGCGTCTGCGTTCGGGCGCAGCAGGCGGTTGAACAACAGCCCGGCATGGCGGCTCGGGGCGGTGAGGCCATTCTCGTTGCCAGGCCATTCCCGGTTCATGTCGATCAGATCGCCGCCCCTGCCCTGGTTGGGCCACCGGCGCTGCATGCTTTCCAGCGCGGGCCGGGACACGTCGGTGACCGCCATGACGGTGCCCGACATCTGTGTCGGATCCAGCTGGTTCATCACCGTCTGGACGGTATGGATCGAGCTCATTTCGTCGCCGTGCACACCGCTGGTCAGCACGACGCGCTTGCCCGGCCGTGCCCCCTTGGCGACCGTCACGGAGACGTACCAGTGATGTCCGGTGGGCGCTTCCACGCCCTGGAAGAACAGCAAGTGTTTCCGCCCGGGCGCCAGATCGTTGACGTCGAGCGCGCTGACGACTTGCTTGCCCTGGATCGTGTCGCCGGTGTAGACGGTCCCGGATCCCGCGCCCGCGCGGGTCGCTGGCGCCTTGTTCGCATGGGCGGTGTCGGCGCCGGCGACAAGGCCGGCCGCCGCACCTACCGTGGCGAGCGAGGCGATCATGAAATCTCGACGATCGAGACGGCCCTTCTCGGACATGGCGGATCCTCTGTCTTGGCTAGGTGGCGGTGCCAGGTCGCCTTCAGCGACTCACCCGCGTCGTGACGCCATCGGAAGACACCTGCACGACGTCCCCGACCCGGAACTCGTTCACGCTGCCGTCCTGCACGACCGCGATGGTCCGGCCGGATTCGAGTTCGACGGTGACTTCGATGCCAGGCCGCGCGCCGCGCGCCATCCGGTTGCCGACCGCGCCGCCGGCGGCGGCACCGGCGATGGCGCCGGCCGTATTGGCACGCCGGCCACCTCCCAGCGTGCTTCCGGCGATACCGCCCAGCGCCACGCCGGTTGCGGTTGCGACACCCCGGGAATCGTTCTGCAGCGTCACCGCCAGCACGCGGCGAACCTTTCCTGATTCAACCGAGCGCGCCTGCCCCACCTCGTTGCTGCCGACGGTCTGCGCCCCGGCGATGGGCGATGCCAACAATGCGAGCGCCACGCAGAATCCCAAAGTGCCGAACTTACGGTCCATAGAAACTCCTCGGAGAATGAATCGGCGTCAGCGCCGATAGTGCGAGCTACGCCCATTCATGTGATGTCGTCGTGAAGCCACTGGCGGATCGCGTCCTAGAAGAGGTAGTTCGCAAACAGGCTGTAGGTCATTTGATTTGACTTCTCCCTGATGGGGCTATCGTCGGCGTCTCCCTGCAACCAGGCGGCAGCGACGTTCGCGCCGATGCTCCAGTGAGCGTTGGGTCGGTAGCTGGAACCGGCCGAGACGCGGACGTTGGACAATCCGGAGCCGGGCCGATACATCGGCAAACCCGACGCAGCGCTCTGCTGCCCATCGACACCGAAATAGGTTCGCATGTACTGGTCGCTGGCCCAGGTCAGGCCAGGGCCAAATGTAAGGATCCATTTTGGATTGATGGGAAGAATGCCCAGCGCATCGAAGGTCGCGGTCGCGCCACGCTGGTTGCCTCCAATATCCGAAAGGACACTGCCACGCAGCGATGCCCAACCGACGGTGTAGACCGCGAACAACTCCGCGTGCGTGGTTCGGTCCACGTCACCCAGGCCTTGCAGCCGCACGTCATCGGACTCGGCACGAGGCTCCACAAAATCGTAAGTCACCGCCAGGCCGACCCGCCATTGCGCGTCGCGGACCAGATAGCCGCCCAGCGAGAGAAACGAGGCCGCGTCGGGATTGGCGCCGATGAAGAAGCGGCCATGGTTGGCCGACGCCAGGGGAACGACCTCGGTTTTGCGGCTGTCCGCGCCTGGAAACGTTGGCATGTCCACCACCCCTGCCCCCAGCGTGAAGCGCCACTCGGTGGTTGCGCCGAGGTCGGGCGCGTACAGCCCATACAGGCTCTCGGACGTTCCGACCGTGTCGTCGGCGAATGCCGGCGCAATCGCGAGCGATGCGGCGATGGCCACCCCAATCTGCAAACAAGTGCGCGAACGCGCATTAACGTTCGGAACCATCGGCTGTCCCCTACTGCCATGAAAGTCTTGGCGATCTGCCTATATCGGCACCTAAGCCGGCGAGGCGAACTCTTGGATCGATAGTCTTGGCGCGGCGTTAAACCGCTGTGAACGCTGGCGATCCTGCCGCAGCGACTATCTGATCAGCACGCGTGGGCGGACGAACCTCCGGTGGGGAAAACATCGTTGCTTAAGCCTTAATCGAGGCGGATGAGGGCCGAACTCCAAAGTTCCTTGAATTAAGTAGTTTTACTGTTTGCGATAGCCCCAAACCAGCGTACTCAGGGACCACCACGACAGGCCGGGCGCTGAAGCCCGAGGTCCTGCGGGCAGGAGCCTTGACATGGAATATCGCCGCCGCGCGCTTTCGTCGAGCATCACGTTGGTCCTTTGCCAGTCCTGCGCGGTGTTCGCCCTGGCACCGCGCGCGGCCGCGCAGACCGTGGTGGGCCCTGGCACCCAGACGACGACCCTCACCGCCACGAGCGGCGAGACGTTGGTCGTGGGCAATACGACGATCAACACCAGCGCCGGCAGCACCGACGGCGTGTACGCCAACGGCGGCAATATCACGTTGGACATGGCGGCCGGCGCTAGTCCCGGCTCGATCGTCGTGCGCTCGGGTACCGGCCGCGGCCTGCATGCGACTTCCGGCACCATCAGCGCACCCAATGGATTGAACCTGTTCGCCGGCAACGCCGCCGCGATGTTCGCCGACGGCGGCGCGATCTCGCTGCTTGGCGGCAATGTCAGCAGCAATGGCGCGCGCAGCCGGCTCGCCGGCGCTACCGCTGGCACTGTGACGATCGGCGCTACCAGCTACAACGATCCGGCGCTGGTGACGGGTGCCGGCAGTGGCGTGGGCGCGGAAGGCACCGGCCGCGTCGAACTGGGCAGCGGCAATCGTTTCTTCGTCGGCGGCGCAGGCGTCAACAATCCGGTCGGGCTCGGCGTGCAGGGCCCGGGCGCGAGCATCGCCGTGACCAGCAGGCTGCCGATCACGTTCCAGAGCAGCGGCGCGATGGGCATCTATCTGTACGGCGGAGGCCAGTTGCAACCGAGTGCGCCGATCGCGCTGACATTCACTGGCGCCAGTTCGGTCGGCCTCACGCTTGATGGCACGACCAACGCACAAACCATTTCCGGGCTGACCGCGACCTTCAATTCCACCGCCACCATGAACAGCACGGGCACCGGCGTGGTGGCGATGAACAACAGTTCGGGCACGCTCAACGACCTCACCGTCGACGGCCCGGCGGTCGGGCTGGGGGTGTGGGTGCGGACGGGTTCGGCGCTGACCCTGAGTGGCGCCAGCAACGTGGCCGTCAGCGCCACGCGCAACGGCCAGGCCTACAGCTTCACACCGGGCCCGACTTCATCGATGGCCACCACCACCATCTTCGGCAGCGTGTCGGCGCCTTCGCAACGCGCCGCGGGACTGGTGCAGAGCGGCACGTTGACCAGCTCCGGCACGACCTGGAGCAACCCCACCGTGCAGGGCTATGGCATCTATGCGGGGCAGAACGGACCTGCGCTCAGCACGGTCAGCCTGACCGGCGACACGGTCACCACCAGTGGTGCGAGCGGCACCACGTTGCAGACTTACAGCAACGGCCAGATCCGCGCGACCGATTCGACCATCCGCAATGACGGCGGCCTGGTCGCGCTGTACGTATGGAGTTTCGGCAGCCCAACGCAGCAGGTCGCCGCCGATAGCCGCATCGACCTGGTCAACACCCCCGTCACCGCCACCGGCCCGGCCTATGGCCTGTATTCCAACAACATGTCCAAGGGATGGGACAACGTGGTCACGCTGCAAGGCGGTCACCTGACGAGCGACCAGTGGGCGATCGTCGCCGACGGCCCGCTGGAATTCAGCGCGACCAATACCGAGGTTTCCGGCGTGGAAGGGCTGCTCTCAGCCGGCGAGATGCCCAGCGCCAGCGGTGAGGCGACGCTGGTCAACCTGTTCGCCGATCACAGCATCCTGAAAGGCGTGGCTGAGGCAGACTCGGCCAGCCAGGCCAACATCGTGCTCAGCAACCAGTCGCACTGGACCGGCCAGTCCTGGAACGTCACCAACGTCAGCATCGATCCGTCCAGTATCTGGACGATCCCGGAGATCTCGACCGTCTCCCAGTTGGTCAGCAACAGTGGCCGCATCGAGTTCACTGCGCCGGTCGACGACGTCTACAAGCACCTGTACACGCAGTCCTACGTGGGCGGCGCCGGCAGCGTGCTGGCGATGAACACCTACCTGGGCGAAGACGATTCGCCAACCGACCAACTCATCCTCGACGGCGGCAGCGCCACCGGCCAGAGCGCATTGGAGATCCACAACTCGGGAGGTCCCGGCGCGCTGACCACCGGCGATGGCATCCGCTTGGTCGTCGCGCTCAACGGCGCGCGCACCGATGCGACCGCCTTCACCAACAATCAGCTGCTGCTGGCCGGCCCCTACAACTACCGGCTGTATCGCGGCGGCGTCGCCGCCAACGGCGAAGACTGGTTCCTGCGTTCGGCGGTGGACTGCAGCCGTCCCGACGCACCGGTGCCGCCCTGTCCTTCGCCGCCACCGCCTCCGCCGCCACCTCCGCCGGTGCCACCGCCACCACCGCCACCGCCACCCCCGGAGCCCCCGCCGCCGGTGCCGCCACCACCACCACCACCACCACCGCCGCCAGCGCCGGGACCGGATCCCGAGCCGCCGCCGGTGCCGCCGCCGCCTCAGCCGCCCACTACCGACCCCACCCCACCCGACCCGCCGGAGCCGGCGCCACCGCCTGCGCCGACGCCCGACTATCGCGCCGAGGTCTCGCTGTACACGGCGCTGCCGGCCATGGCACTGCGCTATGGCTGGGCGACGCTGGGCAATCTGCACGAGCGTGTCGGCGAGCAGGAACAACTGCGCGGCCGCGCGGACCTGCGCGAGGACGATTACTTCAACGGTGCGTGGGTGCGCGTGATCGGCGAGAACGGCGACGTGGAAGGCAGCCGGCGCGGCATCTATGACGGCAGCCCGAAGTACGACTACGACATTCTCGCCATCCAGGCCGGCGCCGATGCCTATGCCGTCGAACGCGACGACGGCAAGCGCGATCACGCCGGCTTCTACCTCGGCCAGGGCCGCATCCGCACCGACGTGACCCACTACGACGGCACGCTGGCCGGCCGCAACGAGGTCAGGGCGACTTCATTGGGCCTGTACTGGACGCGTTACTGGGAGGAAGGCCAATATCTGGACGCGGTCTGGCAAGGCAGCTGGGGCAAGGGCAAGTCGCGCTCGAGCAACGGCCTGCTGCTGGAACGCGACAGTTTCGGCTGGGCCGCTTCGCTGGAAGGCGGCTATCCATTCTGGGACGACGACCACACGCGGATCTTCGAGCCGCAACTGCAGGTGATCTACCAGCGCATCCCCACCGACCACAGCCAGGATCCCGCGGCCACCGTCCGCTTCCGCGACATGGACTCGCTGGCCGCGCGGCTGGGCCTGCGCTGGGCGAACACCTGGACCCTGGAGCCCACCGACGCAGGCATCCGCCGGCTATTCACCGGCTGGCTGCGCCTGAATGCCTGGCACGAGTTCCAGGGGCAGCCGGTCACCGAGTTCTCTTCAGCCGACGGATACGTCCCCTTCGAAGCCGATCTGAAAGGCACCTGGTGGCAGATCAATGCCGGCATGACCTGGCAGCTCGGCGCCTCGACCAGCCTCTACGCCAATCTCGGCTACCAGAAGAGCTTCGATCGCGACTTCGATGCCTGGGACGGCAAGCTCGGCGTACGTTGGAATTGGTAGCGGTGGCGAGTCAAGGCGCCGCGTCATTGCACTTCGGGCGCGGACGACGCCCGCCTCGATCAACTTCGCTTTTGCAGGACGTCCACCAGCTCCCGCGCCATCCTTTCCGCCAACGTGCGCTGCAGGGGGAGGTAGTCCTCGGTGTCGGTCGCGGCGCTGAACTCGCGTGACCACAGCAGGCGCCCATCGTGATCGTCGACGAGCGTCAGCACCGCCACCGTCTGCTGTTCGGTCTGGCGGACGCTGACCCGTGCGTGCAGGTCTGCTTGGTCGGATCGGGTGGCCACGCCGTAGCCGCTCGGCAACGCCGGAATGATCTGCGCGACCAGGCTTTCCCTCAGGCCGGCGTTGAAGTTCGGGAACAGCACGTACTCGCACAGGTTCTCGACAGGTTCGATGGCGATGCGATGGTGTGGCTGCGCCCGCCCGGCGTAACCCCATAAGGCACCGCCCGTGACCAGAACCGCGAGTAGCGCGCCCAGCGCGACTTTCTGGCGATACCCGGTCGCCACCGTCTCGATCGGCGCCTCTGCCGATCCGGCTTCGGTCGGCGGCGAGGCGTCGACGCCCGCCACCGCATACACGAAGCGATAGCCCACGCGAGGGCGGGTCTGGATGTATCGAGGGACGTCCGCGTCGTCGCCGAGCAGGCTCCGGATCCGCCGGATGCAAGTGTTGAGCGCGGCATCGCCGCCCGTGCCCGCCCGTGGCCAGAACCGTTCCAGCAATTCCTGGCGGGGAATGATCCGGTCGTTGTGCTCGATCAGGTAGGCGAGCACTTCCACCAGCAGCGGCGCGGCCTCGAGCGGGACGTCGTTGCGGTGCAGCTGCAGGGTGGCCGGGTCCAGCCGGAAGTCATCGAAGCGCAGCATCATCCCCTCCCTGCCGTCGTGCAAACCATTGCCGCTGCTGGATGTCAGCGAAAGTCATGACATGTCATTGGGCGATTTTGACAGAACGACCTAGGGTTGTCCGGACTGCCCCTGACGGCTCTCCGCTGGCCAGCGGCCGATCGCCCGCCCGGGCTTGCCGCTCCTCCCTCGCCTCTCGCCTGAAGGATCGACCCATGCGCCTCCGCTTGCTCACCGCGCTGCTCGCGGTCCCCATGCTGACCAGCCTGTCCGCCCCTGCCCGGGCCGAACGCACCGACGTAGATGTCCGGGTCATGGCCCGGGGCGCGAAATTCCTCGGTGGCTACGCAGCGCCCGTGCGGGTTGTGCTGACCGACGCGGATACCGGCGAAACCCTGGCCCGCGGCCTGACCGCCGGCACGACGGGCGACACTGCGCGGATAATGGAGGCCAAGGCCGGTCGCGATAAGGCGCTCTCCAGCCAGGACTCGGCCGTATTCCATGCCTCGCTGGACATCGACCGCCCGCGCCGGGTGACCCTCAGCGCCACCGGGCCGCTTAGCCAGCCGCAGGCCACCACCACAGCCACCAGCACGCAGTGGATCCTGCCTGGCCGCCATCTGACCGGCGGCGATGGCTGGCGCGTGGAGCTGCCCGGCCTGATCGTCGACCTCGCCTCACCGGTCGCCTATCAGCAGGTCAAGGCCGGCACCGTGCTGCCGTTGCGCGTTGGCGTCACCCTGCTGTGCGGATGCGCGCTTTCGCTGCAAGGCCCGTGGCGAGCCGGGGATGCCGCGGTGGAGGCCTATCTGGTCATCAACGGTGGCGCGCCGCTGCGATATCCGCTGACCTTCGATCCCGCCAGCTCGACCTTCACCACCGACGTCCACGCGACGGCAGCCGGCCTCTACGAACTGGAAGTGCGCGCATGGATGGCCAGGGACAACAATGCCGGCGTGGGTCGAACCGCATTCTTCGTCCATTGATCCCCGTGCAGTGCGCGGAAAGAAAGGAGCCTTCATGCCTCTGAGCAAACGCGTGTGCGTGCTGCTCGCGGTCGTCCTGCTTGCGCCGTTGGCGGCGTCGGCCGATGAGCCACTGTCGACGGTGTTGACCGGCCAGTTGCAGACCAACCGGCAACGCTACGGTATCGCCGGCCAGGCGCTGCTGGTGGCGCGCGATGGCCAGGTGCTGTTTCGCGGCGTCGATGGCGAGGCTGACCTCTCCCGCGGCACGCCGGTCAGGACCGACAGCGTGTTCCCGATGTATTCGCTGAGCAAGCTGTTCGCCAGTACGCTGCTCATGCAACTGATTGAGCAGGGCGAAATCGATCCGCAGGCGCCCATCGGTGCCTATCTGCAGACGTTGCCGGCCGGCTGGCGGGACATCCCGGTGCAGGCCTTCCTTGACCACACCTCTGGCGTGCCCGAGTACTTTTCCAGCCTGGCCGACGGGGCGGCATCCAAGGCCATTGCGTTACCGGCCGACCTGCAGGCGGCATTCGCCGCGGCGGCGGACAAGCCCCCGCAGTTCGCGCCGGGCACTGCAACTCGCTATACGCAGACCAACTATCTCGTGCTGGCCGCGTTGCTGGCCGCGCATTACGCCAAGCCGTACGCGCAGGTGGTCGAGGAGCGGATTATCCAGCCGCTGGGCCTGCAGCACACTTGGCTGGGCTCGGTGAAGGGACGTCGCGAGGATGTGGTCACCAGCTACGTCGGGCGAAACGGCAAGCTGGTGGAGGAACCGGACCTGGCGTGGCCCGACTATGCCTATGGACATGCCGCGCTCTACAGCAGCCTGGATGACATCGCCCGTTTCCTGCAGGCGATGGTCTCGGGAAAGTGGGTGGGCAGGGAAACCCTGCAAAAGCTATGGCAGCCAGTCACGCTGCGAGATGGCCGGCGCGGCGGGTTCGCAGGTGGCTGGGAGTATGGCCAGAGCGATGGCTATCGGCAGCTGGGCCATGACGGCGGTACGCGCGTCCGGGTGCGCATCCTGTTCCGGGATTCGCTGGCGGACGACACCTACATCTTGGTGTACCTGACCAATGGCAGTGCGCGCAACATCTGGTCGAGGACGCTGGTGGACAGCGTGATGGGCGCGGTATCCGCAGAGCGGTTTCCTGCGGAGGCGCTTGCCGAAAAGCTCATGGCTTATGCGACCGCCCCCACGCTCGAGCAGGACATGGAAGCGCAGGCTCGGAGGCTGCGTGCCAGCAGCCACCTCGAGGACGAGGCGCTGGAGCGCATCGTCAACAACACCGGTTACAGCGTTCGCGAGAACCTGGGAGTCGAGCCCTCCTTGCGCATCTTCAGCCTCAACACCGTGCTTTTCCCGGATTCATCGAATGCATGGGACAGCCTGGCCGAAGCGCATGCCGCCAACGGCGATGGGGCCATGGCGGAGGCGCTGTATCGGAAGGCAGGAGATCTTGCCCGAGAACGGCAAGCGGAAGGCGGCCCATAGGGCATTGTTGCAATATGGAGCCTTGCATGCCGCGATAGCCCTGAGCCTAGAAGCGGACATTGGATCGTTTCTCTGGACAATCCATCCAGGCCCAGCCGGCTGATCGGCCGGATGCGCTCGCTAGACTCCAGTTTCCGCACTCAGGAGACTGTCATGGCAAACCATTCGATCAAGGGCAAGACCGTTCTCATCGCCGGCGGCGCCAAGAATCTCGGTGGGCTGATCGCCCGCGATCTGGCGCAACACGGCGCCAAGGCCGTGGTCATCCACTACAACAGCGCAGGCAGCAAGGCTGACGCTGACGCGACCGTGGCCGCCGTCCAGGCGGCGGGCGCACAAGCGGTGGCGATCCAGGCCGACCTGACGACAGCGGGAGCCGTTGAAAAGCTGTTCGCCGACGCCGTTGCTGCTGTCGGCAAGCCGGACATCGCCATCAACACCGTCGGCAAAGTGCTCAAAAAGGCCATGACCGAGGTCAGCGAAGCCGAATACGACGAGATGACGGCCGTCAATTCCAAGACCGCCTTCTTCTTTCTGAAGGAAGCCGGCAGGAATCTCAACGACAACGGCAAGGTCTGCACCATCGTCACCTCGTTGCTGGGCGCGTTCACCCCGTTCTACGCCACCTACGCCGGCACCAAGGCGCCGGTCGAGCATTACACCCGTGCCGCCGCCAAGGAGTTCGGGGCACGCGGCATTTCCGTGACCGCGGTCGGGCCGGGGCCGATGGATACGCCGTTCTTCTATCCCGCCGAAGGCGCCGACGCGGTGGCCTACCACAAGACCGCCGCGGCGCTGTCGCCCTTCAGCAAGACCGGGCTGACCGATATCGAGGACGTCGTCCCGTTCATTCGTCACCTGATGTCCGATGGGTGGTGGATCACCGGCCAGACCCTGCTCATCAACGGCGGTTACACCACCAAGTAGACGAAGGCCGGGCACGGCGGGCGGCGTACCGCCTGCCTCTGCGGAGTGTCGTAGACGCGCGTGCTGGCGCGAGAAAACAAGGATACGAAGAAGATGCCCGCTTCCGATCTAACGCTCACCACACGCACCACCGTGAAGCACAAGCCGCGTCGCGTTCTCTCGATCGTCTCCAATACCGCGCAGCTCAAGGGCTTTCCGGTAGGGTTCTTCGCCGAGGAGATGACCCGCGCCTTCCACATGTTCACCGAAGCAGGCCACCGCGTGGACCTCGCCTCCCCGCTGGGCGGGCAGGTCATGTTCGACACCCACAGCGACCCACGCACGCCAGGAAGCCCCTATGCCGACGACCTGATCAGTCTCGGCTTCGTACACCACGCCAGGTTTGCTTCGATGCTGCAGCACTCGCTGCCCATCAGTGTGGTGCGGGTGGACGACTACGATGCGGTCTGGGTGGCAGGAGGCGGCGCGCCGCTGCTGACGTTCAAGGACGACCACGCGCTGCACAGGCTCATCGCCGACTTCTACGAGAACGGCAAGATCGTCGCGCTGATCTGCCATGGCGCTTCCCTCGCTCTGTGGACGCGCCTGTCCGATGGGCGTTTGCTGGCCGACGGAAAGACGTGGACCGGCTTCTCGGACGAGGAGGAAGAGGACGTCAACCGGGCCTTTGGCATGCGGTTGAACGACTACACCATCCAGGGCGAAGCCGCCCACATGGACGGCACCCGTTTCCTGTGCCGGGGCGCGAACGAGCCGTTTGCCATTCGCGATGGCCGCCTGATCACCGGGCAGCAGCAGTACAGCAGTGCGCTCACCGCTGAACTTGTGCTCGACGCCCTGGACGAGTAAGACCATGGTCAATGGGTTCGGGCTGTCCGCGATGCCCGGCAGGCGCAGCTCCCGATAAATTTTGCTCGGTTAGGCCGGCAGTCCACTTGAACAGCGCGATGCAAAGGACGAATGGACAAACTTGATCAGTACCGCGTATTCGTCCAGGTGGCGGAAATGGGCAGCTTCATCAAGGCCGCCTATGCGCTGGAACTTCCGCGCGCGTCGGTCTCGGCCGCTGTCCAGCAGCTTGAATCGGAAATGGGCACGCGCCTGCTCCATCGAACGACGCGGCAGGTGCGCCTGACGTCCGACGGCGTCCAGTTGCTCGAACGCGTACGCCTGTTCCTCGCCGAAGCGGAAGACATCGGCGGTCTGTTCCATCCCAGCCAACGCAAGATCTCCGGTCGCCTCAATGTGGACGTGCCCAGCCGTATCGCCCGCCGGCTGATTGCGCCTGCGCTGCCGGACTTCCTGCGCCGCTACCCCCGCCTGCGACTGGCACTGGGCTCGACCGACCGCGCGATCGACCTGGTACACGAAGGCGTGGATTGCGCCGTGCGGGTCGGCACGCTGCACGACAGCAGTCTGGTGGTGCATCCGATCGGGCGGCTTGCGCTGATCAACTGCGCCAGCCCGGCCTACCTGCGCGAGTATGGCGTGCCGGCCACGCCCGGCGATCTGAGCAGAGGGCACTGGTCGGTCGGCTATGCGTCCGCCACCGACGGCCGCGAACTTCCCTGGGAATACCGGTCGCAGGACAAGGAATTCGAACTCCCGGTACCCAGCCGCGTCATTGCCAACAATGCGGAAACCTATATCGCGTGCTGCCTGGCTGGGATGGGGCTCATCCAGATCCCGCGCTTCGATGTTCAACACCTGCTCGACAGAGGCGAACTTGCGGAAGTCATGCCCTTGTATCGTGCTGCCTCCATGCCGATCGCGATGGTCTATCCCCATCGGCGACAGCGGTCCCTGCGCCTCAATGCCTTTCTCGAATGGTTCAAGCTGTTGATGCAGCCGCATCTTGAGTTCCGAGGACCGGCCGCGAGCAACGGGCAGGACGACATCTAGCCGTGCGAACCGGAGTGGGCGAACGCCAGGCTCATGACATGGTCGTCGTAGGCGGTGCCGCCGACCACGAACTGGCGGTCCGCCAGGTGGGTGAACCCCTGCTTCCTGTAGAAGCCGATTGCCGCCTGATTGCCGGCATACACGCCCAGCAGCAAACGCTTGGCGCCCACCGCCTGTGCGTGTGCGATGGCCTGCCCCAGCAGCCGCTTGCCCAAGCCATCGCCCTGGTAACGCCCCAGCAAATAGATCCGCTTGAGCTCCAGGTCGTGGGCCGGATCGGCGGCGGCGAGGTCAGGCGTCGCCACGACCAGATAGCCCACCGGTGCATGACCCGGGACGGCGCCCGCCAGCCAGACCGCCGACCGTGCGTCGTTCAGCCAGCGCAGGTACTGCGAAGGCGAATGCGCCCTGCGGCAGTGTTCCGTGATCGCGGCCCCATCCAGCACTCCGGCGAAGGTCTCCAGGAAAGTGGCTTGGCCGACGAGCGACAAGGCGTCCTCGTCCCCCGTTTGCGCTCTACGGATCTCAACGTCGGCTGCCATGGGCTCTCCATTATCTGCCGCGATTATAGGGTTGCTGCCGTTCGCAGTAAGCAATGCCCGCCGCATGCAGACAGCATGGATGAATTGATGCATGCAACATTGGCGCGCAAAACCGGCACCAGGCTGGGCAGCACCCGGTTAGGATATTCCCCTGATGGCAATGTTCGAAATCGACGCACGCGAGGTGGCTCCGCGGCTGGGCTTGGCGCCGGGAGAATTTCGTCGATTGATGGATGCGGGGCGCATCTCGCTGCTGTGCGAGCGCGGCGTGGGCGAGGACACCGGCAGGCATCGGGTGACGTTCTTCCACGGAAAACGTCGGGCCCGCTGGATCATCGACGCGGACGGACGCTTCGATCCTATCTAGGCGGGACAGCGCGATGCGCTTGTGCCCTGTCGAAAGCCATCACCGAGTGCCTGGCTTCTCCGGTCCAGTCGCCTGTCGCATCAGCTGTGCCTTGTATTTCGTCGACACGCTGACAACCCACGCATGGATCGATGGCGCACTTCGAGATCGCATGCCCCAAAAGTCCCAGCACATGATGATGCTCATCGCATAGGCGCCGTGCTTCACCGCTATGCTAGCCTCTAGCTCGCCTCGCGCAGCGCAACTGCGGATCGGCTACTCCGAGGAGGAGGCGATGGTGAACCACACCCGCTATCCGAAAGCCTGCTATGACGGGCACGCGCAGCCTGCGCGCAACGCTGCGGGGTGACCCCGATGAACCCGCGACCGCCCAATGGATCGCCGCGATGGCTGGCCGCGGCCCCTCATCGACTGATGTTCTTCATCGGCGCGAGCAACCTGCTGCTGGCCATGGCGGCCTGGGCCGCCTGGCTCGGCGCGATGCGCTGGGGTTGGTTCACGCCGCCCGTCGGGCCCTACGCGGGTTGGCTGCATGCCTTCGTCATGCAGTACCAGGTACTGCCAAGCTTCTTTTTCGGCTTTCTGCTGACGGTCTTTCCACGCTGGATGTCGCTGCCTGAGCTTCCGCGCCTGCTCTATGTACCCATGGGTATCGGCCTGCTGGGTGGCCAGCTGCTCACCTTGATCGGCGCCTGCGGATGGCCGAGTGGCCTGTGGCTGGGCGCCGGCCTGACCCTGGCGGGCTGGCTATGGGCACTGTGGGTGTTGGGCCGCTTGCTCGCTGCCGAGCCAGGCATTACCTGGCACGCGCGCTCGTGCTATTTCGCGCTGCTGTGGGGGGCCATCGGGCTGGCACTGGGAACGGGTGCGTTGAGCGGATGGTCAGCGCAGGCTTGGCCCTGGAGCGTCAAGCTGGGAACCTTCGGCCTGTTGTTGCCGGTGTACTTCACCGTGGCGCACCGGATGTTTCCCTTCTTCGCGGGCAATGTGGTTTCCGGTTACCAGCCATGGCGTCCGCTGTGGCTGCTCGCGGCGTTCTGGCCATTGTCGCTGGCCCATGGCGCGATGGAGGCTTGCGGCCACGCCGCCTGGCGGTGGCTGCCCGACGTGCTCATGCTCGCACTCGTGCTGACCTGTTGCTGGCGGTGGTGGCCGCGCGCCAAGGCACCAGCCCTGTTGTGGGTGCTGTTCGTCGGCCTGGCCTGGCTTCCGATTGCGTGGGCGCTCTACACGGCGCAAAGCTTGAGGCTGGCGCGGAATCAGGCTGACGTGTTCGGGCTGGCCCCGGCGCATGCGCTGTTCATCGGCTTCTTCGGCACGCTGCTGGTGGCGATGGTCACCCGGGTGACCCAAGGGCACTCCGGGCGGCCGCTGCGGATGACCGGCGCGGCGTGGTGGGCGCTGTTGGCCGTGCAGGCGGTCGCCTGTATCCGGGTCGTGGCCGAATGGCGGCCCGATCCGTTCGCTTGGGATACGGTCGCGGCGATCGGCTGGCTTATCGCGTTCGCGCCTTGGGTCGCTTCGATTGGTCGGATCTATCTGTCGGCCCGGCAGGATGGAAAGCCCGGCTAGGCGTGCGTGGAGGGTTGGCGATACTGCGCTCGGTGAAAGGCTCAACGCCCTGCACTGCCCTCCTCGGCCACCTCTAGCGCACCACCTCCAGGCGATAGCGAGACGGCGAGACCCCCATGGTTCGCCGGAATACCGCGGAGAAGGCGGCCTGTGTTTGATAGCCCACGGACAATGCCACGTCGAGAACCGAGCATTGTGTTTGCAGCAAGAGCACCGCGGCCGCCTGCATCCGCAACGTCGTCAAGTACGCGTAAGGCGGATGACGGGTGGCGGCCTTGAAGGCACTGCAGAAATGGAATCGGCTGAGGCCGAGCAGATCGGCCAGACTTTGCAGCGTAACCTCCTCGCTCAGGTGTTCCCGCATATAGTCCGTCACCCGCCGGACCTGCTGCGCCGTCAGGCCCCGCCAGCATCGCGGGCCCAGGTCCGGGACCGACGAATGGGCCCGCAGCAGCTGCATACAGGCAAGTTCGACTCCCTGCTCCAGGAACAGCAGCGAATGATGGACGGGCTGCTGAACCTCAATGCTCAGGGCGTGCAGGATGTAAGACATCTTGTCGTCCGCGACATCATTTCCATATCTGATCTCGAAGCCGCGTCCTTCGATCATTTGGTCGGCACACTGGAGCAACCGGTCGTTGCCGAGAAAGAGGTTGGACACCAAGGCGCGGCCTTCCAGGCGCCAATGTCCACTCATGCCCTGAGGGATGACCGTGACGGCCCGTACGCGCGGGTAGGATGCCCGGCACTTTCCATCCACCGTGGCATTCATCCGGCCCCTGCCGCGATGCGTGAGGGCCAGGACGGTGACATCCATCGGAGACAGCTCGCCTTCGAACGGCTCACACACATACAGCCCAGACAAGCGGGTGCCGCCGCGCAACGCAATCGGCAGCACGGGCGGCACGACCCGCACCATTCTTGCGATCTCGATGGGCGCATCTGATAGCGACATGTTTCCCCGACTGCGATTCGTGCAAGTCCAAGAAGGCCACGGCGGGTTAATCCTCGCACGCACACCGGCCATAAGTCTGCTCGGCCGCGTTGCCACTCGACACGGACGGGTCGCAGTCAGCGACCATTGGATGCGGGCGAGGCGCATCCCAGCGCCAATCGGTAATTATTCAGAACGGCCAAACCCCCGAAATACGGCCAACGATCTGGAGCCGTCTTCAGGTGGATAGCGACGGATGATTTCGTTCGGCCTGCCGCTATGATCGGGGCCAGGCCCCCTACTCGCCGCCCCATGCCCCGGCCCTCGCTGACTGCCGCGACCGAAGAAGTGACGCGTATTGTCGGCGCCGCCCCGCCGCTGATGCCCGAACTGCTCCAGGGCGGCACCCGGATCACCGGGCAATGGGACAATCCGCCGATTGATGTGTACCTGCAGCCGCCACGCGAACACATTATTTCCGCCAGCTATGGCGGCACCGGATTCGCCAGCGCCCTGATCGACGGGCGCCGACTGCGCAACCCCATCAGGCCGGCGACGATCACTATCGCGCCGCGCGGCCACGATGGGCATTGGCACGTCAGCGGTCCGCGCAGGGTCTCGAATGTCTTCCTCGGCCACGACCGGCTCGCGCGGTGCGCCGACGAGATGGCTGAGGGCCGTGCCTTCGAGCTGATGGATCGCGTGCTGGAGCCTGATGAGCGGTTGTTCTGGGTGATGCGCCTATTGGCCGCCGAGGTGGCCCGGCCGGGTCCGCACGCCCTGCTCTTCCTGGAGGAAACGCTGGATCTGGTGTGCCTACACCTGCTGCGGGGCCATTCCACGCTGGCAGTGCGCAGCCGCGACGCCCGGCCACGCCTGAGCGCCGAGCAAATACAGCGGGTCACCCGCTACATGCGCGATCACTTGGCCACTGCCATCTCATTGCAGGACCTGGCGAACCTGCTGTCGATGAGCCGATTTCACTTCTGCGCATCCTTTCGCCGCGAGATCGGCACGACACCCTATGCCTTTCTGGTCCAGCTGCGGATGGAGCTCGCGCGCAAGCTGCTGACCGCGACGCCTCTATCCGTCGCCGAGATTGGCCTCAGTGTCGGCTATGTCAGTGCAGCCGCATTCTCAACTGCGTTTCATCGCGTCACGGGCGTGAGTCCTACCGCCTATCGCAGCCGCTGCTGAGCGGCGCCGGGGCCGCGCAATGCCCGGATCGACCGCAACATCGGCAATGCCGACCGCAACATCGCGATCATGGATGAGCGCCTGCCTGGCTAGGCTTGGGTCAGCCGCCGCGTGACCCCGTCACGCATCGGACCTGCGAATCCGCACCAGCCCAAGGCCGAGATGAGCGCCCTTACTTGTCTCACGCAAAAGATCCCTGAAAGCAGCGGGTTTGAACCCGCCGCTACATCGGCAGCGCCTGCCGATGCCAGCACCGTCGGCGCGGCCGAGTCGCTGCGTGGGCTGTTTGGCCGGGCGCTGCCGCTGACCGGCTGGTGTTCCGGTGGCGGCATTCGCTATACCTCGCGTTGGCGGCACCCGGGTCTGCGAGGGCAGCTGGCCTCGCTGCGCGAGCATGTCATCGCAGTCACCTACAGCGGAACGGCGACGGTCATCATGGAATGCGCTGGCCGGCGTCAGACCGGCCAGCTCCGACATGGCGCAGTGACATTGCTGCCCGCGGGCACGCACGGCGCAGTCCACTTTGCCGGCGAGCGCGAGTGCTCGCAGGTACTGATTCCGGCGCACGCACTGGAGCAACATGCGGCGACTACCGGGCAGCCCGCCGGCGACCTGCAGCTGCGGCTGGCCGTGGCCGATCCGGTCCTGTTCCGCCTGGTGGAGATGCTGGCGGCCACCCACTACGGGTCGCAGCCGGACCATGGCTTTCGCGAGCAATGCACGAACTTGATCTGCACCCACCTTCTCAATCGATACTGCGAGGGCCAGATCCCCGAAGAGATCACCTCGCCCGGCCTGGCCAACTGGCAGCTTCGCCGCATCGAGGAGTTCATGCGCATGCGCCTGCACGCGCCACTGAGCCTGCAGGACATCGCCGCGCAAGTGGACCTGAGCCGACACTACCTTTGCACGGCCTTTCGCCGCTCGACGGGCCTTGCGCCGTATGAGTACCTGACCGGGCTGCGCATTGATCGCGCCAAGGAGCTGCTGGCGGGCACAGAGTCGGCGATCGGCGATATCGCCGTGGCGGTGGGGTATGGCACCCCCTCGGCTTTCACCGCCTGTTTTCGGCGATTCACGGGAACGACGCCGCGGGCCTATCGAGATCGTGTGCGCGATGAAGGGGTCAGCCCGCCGGCGCCCCTGGCTCGCCGCGAAGCGGAACGCGTGGCCGAAGAACTCAGATTGTCCGATGCCACGCCTCGTGCTGAGAGCGTTTGAGCATCTCTTCGACGAATGCCGGACAGACGTTGCGGAACTTGCCCGTGTCCGATGGAACGATCTCGATGATGCGGTCGATCATCTCCTGCGGATCGAGCTGCCCTTCGGGCTGGCCCAGCATATCGTCGAAGGTCTCTCGCAAGACAGCGGCGGAAGTGAAGTGGCTGCCCTCCTCCAGCCACCGGAAGGCGGTGTCCGCCATGGTCTCGTTGTAGCCGGTCAGGTAGGCACCGGGGTTGATGGTCTGCACCTTGATGCGGTGCGGCGCCAATTCCTGCTGCAATGCTTCGGCGATCGACTCCAGCACGTGCTTGCTGGAAACGTAGGTTCCCCAGCCCGGCGGAGTAAACAAGCCTCCCATCGATGAGGTAAAGACCACTTTGCCGGCCTTTCCCTTGCTGATCCAGCGCCGAACAACCCCCTGCACCAGCTCCAGCGGCTTGAATACATTGACCTCGTAGTTGCGCCGGACCAGGTCCAGTGGAATCTCCGACACCGGCCCGCTCTCGCCGATGCCGGCGTTGCTCCACAGCACGTCGCAATCCCATTGCAGTGCGTGGCGCAGGTCATAGGGATCCAGCAGATCCAACTTCTCGACCCGCATGCGATCGCTCAAGCCCAACGCATCCACCTTGCGGCGGAGCGCCGCGACCTGCGGCGAGATCTGCGCCGTTGCGATGATGGGGTGGCCGCGCTGCGCCAGGCCCAACGCCGCAGCTTCGCCGAATCCGGACCCGGCACCGGTGATCAGAACGGTCTTGCTGCTCATTGCGGCTCCCGCCTGGGGTCGCGCCATTGGGCCTGATCACAGCGTAGGAGTGGATGCATGCCGGCGCACGGCCGCGTGGCGAGAAGTCCGAACGCAGCGACAGCCAGCACAACAATCCGACAGCGGGACTCGGGCGCAGCCCCTAGGATTCGGTCATCGTCCGAGTGCGGCATGCCGCTGGCATTGGAGCGTGGACATGGCAATGGAGACCATAGACAGCTTCATCGGCGGCACATCTTCGCCGCCGCTGGAGGCGCAGTACGGCGAGAAGATCGATCCGCGCACCAATCGACCGATGAAGCGCGTCGCGCGAAGCAGCGCCAAAGATGTGGATCTCGCCGTGGCCGCCGCGATGGCGGCCCAGCCTGCATGGGCAGACCTGCGCCCGCTAGAACGTGGCCGGATCCTGGTCGGCGTAGGGCGCGCCGTGCGTGACCACGCCCAGCAACTCGGTGACATCGAAAGCGCAGAGACCGGCAAGCCAGGCCACGAAATGCCGGGCCTGATCGACCTGGTCGCGGAATTCTTCGAATACTTTGGCGGTGTAGCCAACGTTCTGGACGGCGAACTGATCGACCAGGGTCCGAACTACCACGTCTATACCCAGCAGCATCCCTATGGCGTCATCGGGGTCATCCTGCCCTGGAATGCGCCGCTCCATCAGGCCGCCCGTGCCATTGCCCCTGCACTGATGGCGGGCAATGGCGTGGTCGCCAAGCCGTCGGAGCACACGCCTGGCTCGCTCGTGGCGTTGGCTCGCATTGCCGTGGCCGCCGGCCTGCCTGCGGGGCTGTTCAACGTGATCGTGGGCCGAGGACGTACGATAGGGCCGGCTTTGGTGGCCAATCGCGCGGTAGGCAAGATTTCGCTGACCGGCAGCGTGCGCGCCGGCCAGGAATTGGGTCGTCTCGCGGCCGACCGGGTGCTCCCCCTGACCCTTGAACTGGGCGGCAAGTCGGCCGATATCGTCTTCGAAGATGCGGACCTGCAGGCAGCCGCACACGGGGTCACTCGCGCCTTCACCTGGAACAGCGGCCAATGGTGCGCAGCGGGCACGCGATTGCTGGTCCAGCGCTCGATCCATGATGCTTTCGTGGCGCTGCTGGTGGAGGCGGTGGGCGAGCTCAGGATCGGTCCGGACCATGACGCCACTTCCGGCCCCATCACCACCCGCGACCAGTTCGAGAAAATCAAGGAGTATCTGTCGCTCGCGCGGACGACGGGACTGACCGCCGCCATTGGAGGACATGTCGCCGAAGCGCCTCACCTGGGCTCAGGCCTGTATATCGAGCCCACGGTTTACACAGGGGTTCGGAATGACATGCGCATCGCCCGCGAGGAGATCTTTGGGCCTGTCCTGTGCGTGATCCCGTTCGACGACGAGACCGATGCCGTTGCCCTTGCGAACGACAGCGATTATGGCCTGAGTGCCGGGATCTGGAGCCGGAATGCCGGCCGGATCCACCGCGTCGCCCGCCGGCTTGAAGCGGGAAGAATCGTGGTCAACGAGTACAGCGGCGGCTTCGTCCAGACGCCGTGCGGGGGCTTCAAGATGAGCGGCTATGGCCGCGAGCATGGCCTGGAAGCACTGGCACATTACTCACAGACCAAGTCGGTGATCATCCGGCTGTAGCGTGGCACCGGGCGCAGCCATGCCTTCGCGCGTAGTTGATGTGTATGTCTGGAAGTTTCGCCGATCCGTGCCGGGCGCGCTCGCGCCCGGCACGGCGCAGGCATAGTGTCGACAGGCCCAGTCCGGAAAACGCAGGAGAACGACATGCTCAGTTTCTTCGGCCGCAGTCTGCAAGGACTCGCGCTGTTGGTGGGATCGGCGGCGATGACGCCCGCCTTCGCCGCCCCCGCCCCCGACAACCAGGAGGCCCAGAACATCGCGCTCACCCAAGCGGCCTTTGATCGCTGGCGAGACGGCAAGGGAAGTCCTTACGATCTGCTTGCGGAAGACGTCCAATGGACGATCGTGGGGCGTTCCGCGGCATCGAAGCTGTACCCGAGTCGCGAGGCGTTCATGGCCGAGGTGATCCGTCCGTTCAATGCCCGGATGCGCACGCCACTGCGCCCTACCGTCCACCAGATGATGGCAGACGGCGATCGCGTGGCGATCTTCTTTGACGCCCAGGGCACGGCCAAGGATGGCGTCGAGTACAAGAACACCTATGCCTGGCTCTGGCGGATGCGCGAAGGCAAGATCGTGGAAGCACACGCCTACTTCGACAGCATCGTCTTCAACGATCTGTGGACGCGCGTTCAGCCCTGAGCGGCCGGGCTTGAGGGATCGGTTGGCGCGGGATCTGGCGTGGCTTCTTCAACGGGTTTGTCGGTGAAGTAGCGCCTGCCGGCCTCGGTTCCGCCGGCCTTCTCCAGCGCCAGGCGACGATCGTCGCGCGCTCGCAGGGTAGTCGTCAGCCGCTCAATATCCGCTGCGGGTTCGCCAAGGATCCGCAGTGCGGGTTGCCCTATCACCAGGGCCGACTCGAAGGTCTCGCGCACCTGCTCGTGGGCACCGGCTTCGGCCAATGCCAGCCGGTGGCGACGATCGTTGGCGCGAACGATCAGCCGGGTCGCAGGAAACTCGGACTTGATCAGCGACGTAATGAGGATTGCGTCGGTGGGGCTATCCACGCACACCAGTGCGACTTCGGCATCCTCCATTCCCGCGGCCCGGAGCACCGAGAGCCGGGTGCCGTCGCCATAGAACACCTTGAAGCCAAAATCCGTGGCGACGTCGATCATTTCGACGTCGGTATCGATAATGGATACCGCATGGCCCCGAGCGAACAGGTACTGGCTTGCGATCTGGCCCACGCGACCAAAACCGACCACCACCGCGCGGCCACCGGAGCCATCCGGGCCCTGGCGACGCTCTTCGACGCTACGGCCGGTGCTCCGCAGCAGTCCCGCGGTGCCGACCAGCAGCGGGGTCAGGACCATCGAGACGATGATGATCGCCGACAGGACCGCGTTCTGCTGCGCGGTGAGGATGCCGGCCTGGGTAGCGGCCGCGTAGAGCACGAAGGCGAACTCCCCTCCTTGCGCCATGAGCAGCATCCGCTCCGCGGCTTCATGGGAACTGGCGCCGAACAACCGGGCAACCAGATAGATCACCACCGCCTTGAAGAACATGTAGGCAAAGACATAGAACAGCACGGTGCGCCAGTTCTCTGCCACTACATCGAGCTGCAGGGACATGCCGATGGCCAGGAAGAACAGACCCAGCAACAGGCTCCGGAACGGTTCGATATCCGATTCCAGCTGGTGGCGATAGACCGAGCGCGACAACAGCACCCCGGCGACGAAGGCGCCCATCGCCATGGACAAGCCGCCGACCTCCATGACGTAGGCCGCGCCCAGGACCACCAGCAAGGCCGCTGCGGTCATGGCCTCGCGCGCGCGAATGCGCGCCAGCAGCGCAAACATGCGGTCCAGCAGGTAGTGGCCGACCACCACCAGGCCGACGATTGCGGAGGCGCCGATGACCACCGATTTCCAGTGGATGCTGCCCGAAAAGCTTTCGGTGCCCGGTGCGATAGGCGCCAGGAAACTCACCAGCGCCAGGAGCGGCACGATCATGAGATCCTCAAGCAGGAGGATCGACACGATCCGTTGACCTGCGGGGGTCACCCGCTCGCCGCGCTCCTCCAGCATCTGCATGACAACGGCGGTGGAGGTCAGCACGAACCCTGCCCCGGCGACGAACGACGCCGACACCGGATATCCGGTGACGATGCCTACTGTCGCGAGCACGATGGCGCACAGGCCGACTTGCGCGGTTCCCAGGCCAAAGATCTGCCCACGCATCTGCCACAGCTTTCCGGGCTGCATTTCCAGGCCGATCACGAACAGGAACAAGACCACCCCCAACTCGGCCGCGTGGAGCATGGCGGCAGGCTCAGTGATCGCACGGAAGCCGAACGGGCCGATGGCCACGCCCGCGGCGATGTAGCCCAGTACCGCACCCAATCCCAGGCGCTTGAACAGCGCGGCGGAGACGACCGCTGCGGCAAGCAGCACGACGATTTCGGCGAGACTGACGCCATGCTCCGCGCTCATGGTGGGCACTCCTTGAACCATGACGCAGGATCAGTTCCCTGTCGTGTGCTGTGCCCAGCAGGCAGGCGCAGCCCGCTTGAAAGCGCCACGTCCCAGGTAGGGACGGCGATGACGGGCGTGCGCGGTCCACATGATTTCATCGGCCGGTCTCGATGGACGGATTGCCTACCCGATTGTGAATTCCGCACAGCCTCGGCGGCCATCACCTCACTGCGCCGGGTTCCGCTTTCTGTCGTGGTCTTGTGCTGGACATGATTGCGCTGCGGCGGATCGCCCTGCAGGCGCCCGACGCTATCCAGGACTCGGTGAGGGCCGGCTATCAAGGCGCGACGATTACCAGCATCACCGCCTTGCAGGCCGCCCAGCCGGTACGCAAAGCCAGCGAGCGGCTCATGCCGGTGGAAGGGATTCCCAATCACACCATTGCCGAAGTACTGCGAATCCTGCACGAAGACCTGGAATCGCCGCCTGCCGGTTCACCGCACGCTGGCGGGCAAGTGCCGCTTCAGGCGGTCTCGGTGAGTCGCCCGGCCTGGTGAAGCGCGGCCTCGAGTGCGGCCCTTGCCTGCTCCTCACCCA